>OJQB01000853.1_pt1 | contig 10782 bp, 9 predicted proteins | sample 1598601 | NCBI WGS metagenome assembly OJQB01 (sample SAMN03922496, study PRJEB24848) | human gut metagenome | isolation source: stool sample | host: Homo sapiens | place: Germany | collected 2011-11 | reverse complement strand
TCGTCGGCAGCGTCAGATGTGTATAAGAGACAGGGGCACCGGCATGGGCGGCCCCGGCTGGCACATCAAGGGCGAGTTCCTGCAGAACGGCGTTGCCAACCCCATCAAGCACACCCGCGGCGTCATCAGCATGGCCCGCTCGATGGACCCGAACTCCGCCGGCAGCCAGTTCTTCATCATGCACCAGGATGCCCCGCATCTGGACGGCAGCTACGCCGCCTTTGGCCATGTTGTGAACGGCATTGAGGTCGTCGATGAGATCGCCAACGTTGCCACCGACTGGAACGACAAGCCCCGCACGCCGGTTGTCATGGAAAAGGTCGAGATCGTCTGACAGCAATAAAGAGAGCTATGCCCACGGGCATAGCTCCTTTTTTATTATAAGGCTTCCCCTGAGGGGGAAGGCGTTTGATTTCAAATCACATAATCATTCCCCGGCTGGCTGGTGTTCACCAGGTCCGCCAGCGTGATGCCGTCGAAATAGTCGTTGATCATCGTATTCAGCTTGCGCCACATCGGCAGGGTGCGGCACTCGGCCATGCGGCGGCACTCCACGGGGTTCTGCTCCAGGCAGGCCACCGGGGCCAGGCTGCCCTCGCTCAGGCGCAGGATGCTGCCGACGGTGTACTCCTCGGGCGTTTTGGTCAGGCGATAGCCGCCGGACTTGCCGCGCAGACCGGTCAGGTAGCGCTCCTTGACAAGGCTCTTCACGATGGCCTCCAGATACTTTTCGGAAATTTCCTGCCGTGCGGCGATCTCCTTCAGGGGGATATAGCCGTCGTGCTGGTGCTCGGCAATATCGATCATAACACGCAGCGCATAACGGCCCTTCGTTGAAATCATCATAGTGGTATGCTCCTTACTGTTCTTATAACCTATTATACAGGTTGGTAAATAGGATGGCAACACCTTTTTGCAAAATAATTTTGGAAAATTCCCTATTACCCTATTGACAAACGGGGAAATATGTTGTACAATCCTATCAACCTACAAGAAAGGTATGAATTGATATGCGAAAGGGACTTGTGCCATACGCGCGATGTCGCCGTCATGAGCTGTAAAACCGCAACTGATTTACAAATAAACAGAAATGACGATGGAGGAAACTACCATGAGCAAGATTTATACTTCCGCAGACCAGCTGATCGGCCACACCCCGCTGCTGGAGCTCACCCATATTGAAAACGCCGAGAACCTTGAGGCAAAAATTCTCGCTAAGCTGGAATATTTTAATCCCGCCGGCTCCGTCAAGGACCGTATCGCCAGGGCCATGATCGACGACGCCGAGGCCACCGGCAAGCTGAAGCCCGGCTCCGTCATCATCGAGCCGACCTCCGGCAACACCGGTATCGGTCTGGCGTCCGTCGCCGCCGCCCGCGGCTACCGCATCATCATCGTCATGCCCGAGACGATGAGCGTCGAGCGCCGCCAGCTGATGAAGGCCTACGGCGCCGAGCTGGTGTTGACCGACGGTGCCAAGGGCATGAAGGGCGCCATTGCCAAGGCCGACGAGCTGGCGAAGGAGATCCCCAACAGCTTTGTGCCCGGCCAGTTTGTAAACCCGGCCAACCCTGATGCCCACAAGCGCACCACCGGCCCCGAGATCTGGGAGGATACCGACGGCAAGGTCGACATCTTCGTGGCCGGTGTCGGTACGGGCGGCACTGTGACCGGTGTCGGCGAGTACCTGAAGAGTCAGAACCCCAACGTCAAGGTCGTGGCCGTTGAGCCGGCTTCCTCCCCCGTGCTGAGCAAGGGCACTGCGGGCGCGCACAAGATTCAGGGCATCGGTGCCGGCTTTGTGCCCGACGTGCTGAACACCAAGGTCTACGATGAGATCATCCCCGTCACCAACGAGGACGCCTTTGCCACCGGCAAGCAGGTCGGCCACAAGGAGGGCGTGCTGGTCGGCATCTCCTCCGGCGCTGCGATCTGGGCCGCCATCCAGCTGGCCAAGCGCCCCGAGAACAAGGGCAAGACCATCGTGGCCCTGCTGCCCGACACCGGTGATCGTTATCTGTCCACCCCGCTGTTTGCGGACTGATTGCAATAACAGGAAACCTTTGCTATAATAAAGGTACTGTTGCATACGAAGTGAAGGCCGTAGGGGCCGGACATGTCCGGCCCGCAGCTTTCCCGGCAATGCCCTGATAAGGCGAGGCCGCGGGCGAGGCATGCCTCGCCCCTACAACTCAAAAGCAAAAATGTGCAGCACGAAAGAACCGTGCTGCATATTTTTTTAACCAAGGAGGCCCCTATGTCAAATACCCCCGGCGCGTTGATCGCCATGAGCGGCGGCGTGGACAGCACCGTCGCCGCCTACCTGATGAAGCAGGCGGGCTGCCGCTGCATGGGCGCGACCATGCGCCTGTACCAGAATGAGGATCTGGGCCAGAGCGGGTTCCACACCTGCTGCTCGGCGAAGGACGTCGAGGACGCCGCCGAGGTCGCGTTCCAGCTCGACATCCCGTTTGAGGTCGTGAACTACACCGAGGAATTCCGCGAAAAGGTCATTGCCAAGTTCATCGAGACCTACGAGGCGGGCGGCACGCCGAACCCCTGCATCGACTGCAACCGCACGATGAAATTTGACAAAATGCTGGACTTTGCCCGGGAGCACGGCCTGGACTATGTGGTCACAGGCCACTACGCCCGCATCGAGCAGGACCCCGCTACGGGCCGCTGGCTGCTGAAAAAAGCACTGTACACCGATAAAGACCAGAGCTACGTGCTCTACGTTCTGACCCAGGACCAGCTGGCGCACACGAAGTTCCCGCTGGGCGGCATGGACAAACCGTCCATCCGCAAGATCGCCGAGGAGCAGGGCTTCTGCAACGCGCGCAAGCACGACAGCCAAGACATCTGCTTTGTGCCCGACGGCGACTACGTCGGCTTTATGGAGCGCTACACCGGCAAATATTACCCGGACGGCGACTTTTTGGACGTGAACGGCAACGTTGTGGGCCGCCACCACGGCGCGGTGCGCTACACCTGCGGCCAGCGCAAGGGGCTGGGGCTGGCGTTGGGCGCGCCGGTCTACGTCTGCGGCAAGGATATGGAGAAGAACACCGTCACCGTCGGCCCCGAGAGCGAGCTGTTCAAGACGACGCTGATCGCCGGGGACTTCAACTGGATTTCGGTTCCCGAGCTGACCGCCCCCATGCGCGTCAAGGCCAAGGCCCGCTACCGCCAGGTCGAGCAGCCCGCGACGGCCTACCCGCTGGAAAACGGCCTTGTGAAGGTCGTTTTTGACGAGCCCCAGCGCGCCATCACCCGCGGCCAGGCCGTGGTGCTGTATGACGGCGACGTGGTCGTCGGCGGGGGAACGATATTATAAATAATAGATAAAAAATAATAAATAATAAATACGGCACAGCTGCAATTTTGCAGCTGCGCCGTTGTTTTTTATAAAGGATGTAGGGGCGAGCATTGCTCGCCCGCGGTACATGGCGGTAACCGCCATACACGCGGGTCGGTGGCGGGCATCGACCCCTACATCGTAGGGGCGGATTCCATATCCGCCCGGAAACCCTGTGGCTGCGGCAACGTCCGCGGGTGAGCAGTGTCCGCCCCTACAAAACGCGGCTTACCGTTACTTACAGCTTCTCCAGCGCTGCCTTCACGCGCTTAACGGTCTCCTCTTTCCCCATCATCGCGGCCAGGTCGGTGCCGCCGCCCGGGGTGCGGGACTTGCCGGAGAGGGCAATGCCCAGCGGGAACAGCAGCCAGCCGTTCTTCTTCTCCATGCTCTCGGCCAGCGTCTTGCACGCCTCAAAGATCGCGTCGCGGGTCCAATCGGTCTGCGCCTCCAGCACGGGCAGCAGGGCGGTCAGGGCCTCCTTCGCGGACTCGGGGGTCGTTTTCTGCTTCTTGTTGCGGTACATCTCAGCGTCAATGGGCAGCACGGCGTCAAAGAAGTCGAGCTGCGGCGGGATGTCCTCCAGCACCTCGCAGCGGGGCTGCAGGTTGGCGCAGAGCAGGTCACGGTCAATGCTGCAGTGCACGGCGCTGTCGATGAACGGGTCGGCCAGGCGGCGGAACTCCTCAGCGGGCAGGGCACGGATGTAGGCAGCGTTGATGGCACGCAGCTTCAGCGGGTCAAAGATAGCCGGAGACTTGGAAATGCGGGACGGATCCCAGATCTTGATCATCTCATCCAGAGAGAAAATCTCCTGCTCGCCCTCGGGAGCCCAGCCCAGCAGCAGCAGATAGTTCAGCACGGCGGCGGGCAGATAGCCCTTCGCCACGAGGTCCTGATAGCTGGCATCGCCGTTGCGCTTCGACAGCTTGTTCTGCGCGTCCTTCATGACGGGCGGGCAGTGGATGTAGACGGGCTTCTCCCAGCCGAACGCATCGTACAGCAGGTTGTACTTCGGCGTCGAGGACAGATACTCGCTGCCGCGGATGACATGGGTAATGCCCATCAGGTGGTCGTCCACGACGTTCGCAAAGTTGTAGGTCGGCATACCGTCGGTCTTGATCAAAATCTGGTCGTCCAGCTCCCTGACATCGACCTCGATATGACCGTAAACAACATCGTCAAAGCCCGCCACGCCGCTCTCGGGGATCTTCTGGCGGATGACATAGGGCTCGCCCGCGGCCAGCTTGGCGGCAACTTCCTCGGCGGACAGGTGACGGCAGTGGCCGTCGTAGTGGGTCATTTCGCCCGCGGCGCGCTGGGCCTCGTGCATTTCGTTCAGGCGCTCCTCGGTGCAGAAGCAGTAGTAGGCCTTGCCCGCCTTGACAAGCTGCTCGGCGTACTGCTTGAACATGCCCATGCGCTGGCTCTGCACGTAGGGGCCGACGGGACCGCCCACGTCGGGGCCCTCGTCCCAGGTCAGGCCGGTAGCCTTGAGCGTGCCGTAGATGATGTCGGTAGCGCCCTCGACCAGACGGCCCTGGTCGGTGTCCTCAATGCGCAGGATGAAGGTGCCGCCGTTATGGCGGGCCTGCAGATAGGTGTACAGTGCGGTGCGCAGGTTGCCGACGTGCATATAGCCCGTGGGCGACGGCGCAAAACGGGTGCGGACGGTAGACATAGTTATTACCCCTTTTTATAGATAAAAGATAATAGATAAAAGATAATAAATAAGGTGCGGGCGCGGCCCTCCGAAATCATTATAAAACGTGGGACTATGCGGTGTCAACGGGAAAAGCACACCGTAGGGGCCGGGCATGCCCGGCCCGCAGCAAAAAGGCAGGAGCGCACTTGCGGGAAAGTGCAGGGCCGGACATGTCCGGCCCCTACCGCGAGGATTTTACACTAAAAACTCCTCAAACCGGTGCAAATCGTCAATTTTGACTGTGCCGCGGTAATACACGCCATCCTCGCGGTATTCCTCCGCGGCGACGCTGCCGCGGCTGCGGAGAATGTCCGCCAGCGCCAGCTTGTCATAGGGCAGCACGATCTCGATCGTGCGCACGCGGTGGTTCAGCACCTCGTCAAGCTTTGCCAGCAGTGCGGGCAGACCGTAGCCGGTTTTCGCGCTCGTCAGCAGGATGTCCGGGTCAAAGGCCACGGTGTTGGCGGTGTCGCACTTGTTGTAGACGACCAGCTGGGGGATGTCCGCGCATTCGAGGCTGCCCAGCACTTCATCGGTCACGGCCAGCTGTTCGGCGGCCTGTGCGTCGCCCGCGTCGGCCACCTTGACGATGACGTCCGCGAACGCGGCCTCCTCCAGCGTGGACTTGAACGCCTCCACCAGATGGTGCGGCAGACGGCTGACAAAGCCGACGGTATCCACCAAAATAATTTGCAGGCCGCTGGGCAGCACCAGCTTGCGGGCCGTCGGGTCCAGCGTCGCAAACAGCATGTCGGCTTCAAAAATCTGCTCGCCGCACAGCGCATTCAGCAGGCTCGACTTGCCGACGTTCGTGTAGCCGACCAGCGCGACCACAGGCACATTGTTCTTCTGGCGGGCCCGGCGGGTCTCGCCGCGGCGCTTTTCCAGCTCCTTTAAGCGGCCCTCGAGATGCTCAATGCGGTGGTGCAGATGGCGGCGGTCCAGCTCGAGCTTTGTCTCACCGGCGCCGCGGCGGGCACCCCCGCCGCCCCCGCCGCCGCCGCCCTGGCGGCTCAGGGCTTCGCCCAGTCCCTGCAGACGCGGCAGCTGATAGCGCAGCGTGGCAAGCTCGGTCTGCAGCTTGCCCTCGTTCGTCGTGGCGCGTGCGCGGAAAATCTCCAAAATCAGCATCGTGCGGTCCAGCACCTCGACTTGCAGTGCCGCCGACAGGTTGCGGATCTGGCTGCCGGTCAGCTCACCGTCAAAGATGGCGGCTGCCGCGTTCACATTCTGGCAGACAAGCCGCGCCTCGGCGACCTTGCCCTCACCCAGCAGCGTTGCGGCCTCGGGCGTCGCACGCTTCTGCACGACCTCGGCCACGGCGTCCATGCCGTTGGCGTCGGCCAGCGCCCGCAGCTCGTCCAGGCTGCGCGCCATATCGTACCTGCCCTGATCCAGCGCCAGCAGCACCACGGGCAGCTTCTCGGCGTCGGTGGCTTTCTGGGCAGTGGTGCCAAAGTCTAATTCTGTCGTGTTATCGGTCATAATTCCTCTTTCAAAAGATGGTAGGCGCGGCAGGGGACCGGCGTGCCGTCAAACTTGCGGTCCGTCACGTCATGGTCGTAGACAAAGCCTGCCTTCTGCAAAACTGCGCTGCTGGCAATGTTCTCATTGGCGTGGACGGCGGCCAGCCAGTCTGCGCCCACGGTGTCAAACCAGTAGTCCCGCACGGTACAGAGTGCCTCGGTTGCGTAGCCTTTATTCCACCACTTGCGGCCCAGCGCATAGCCGACCTCCCAGGCGGGGCCAAGGCGTTCGGTGTTCAGGTGCCAGCCCATCTTCAGCGCCGGGGCGGGGAAGAGGCTGATCGTGCCAAACAGCACCTCGGTGTGCTTGTCGGTGATGCCCCACTGGTAAAAGGCCGGGTCATCATAGTGCTTTTCCCACTCGTTCAGCGTCTCGGCGGTCTCGCCCCAGCTGCGGTGGGCGTTCCAGCGCAGGTATTGGGTCACCTGCCTGTCGCTGGCCCAGTTGTTGAACATCATTTCGCTGTCGTCGATGGAGAGCCGCCGCAGGACCAGCCGCTCCGTTTTCAGCTCTTGTGTGCCGCAATGCTTCATGTTGTCGCCTTACTTTCTATGGAAGATGCCGCGCAGGATGCCAAGGCCCATGCTCCAGAGTCTGGCGAGCTGTGCGCGGTAGAGGGTGCAGTAGATAAACAAAATCACGCCTACCAGCGCAAATTTTATAAAGAAATGCTGCCACAGCAGCGTGCCGATGGCCGTGACCGCGAACGCCAGCAGAAAGCCGGAGATCGTCTTGGGGTAGCTGGCCACCGTGCGGTAGTACATCTGCCCCGTGATGCTGCGGTACAAAAACGCAAGGCCGTTGCTGGCGGCCAGCGCCAGCGCCGCGCCGGTCAGCCCGAACGCGGGCACAAGCAGGGCGCAGAGCCCAAAGTTGGACAGCGCCCCCAGCCCGATGCCAATCGTGTCATGCCACGGCTTGCGGGCAATCGAGTTGCCGTAGACCGTGCCCTCGCACAGAATGTTGAACACAACGGCCAGCATCAGCAGCGGGAAAATGGCAAGGCAGCCGCGCTTGTCCGGGAAGATGACAAAGACGATGTCCTCGAACATGACCAGCACGCAGAAGAAGCCGAAGATCAGCAAATTCAGCACGTCATGCACGCGGCAGATGCGCTCCTGCTCGTCGCGGTAATGGCTGTAGACGTAGGGCCCCCAGTAGGTGGAAAAGCCCGCCTGAATGGCCGTGACGAGCTGCGCCAGACTGTAGCCGAAGGCAAACAGGCCCTGGGCGTTCTCGCCGCTGGCGTTGCCGACGAACGAAAGGCAGATGCCGCTGGACAGGCTGAACAAAATCTGCGCCGGGGCCAGCGCCACGCCGTAGGGCACGGTCTGGCGCGCGATGCCGCCCAGCTGTGCGCCGGGCAGCGGCGCAAACACGGCAGCGCGGTATTTATACCCAAACGCAATCGCCACAACACCAAAACTTAGAATCGCCGCAACCGCCAGAACAAAGACGTTGGATGTAAAAAAGCCCGGCAGCAGGTAAAACAGGTTGTAGCAGCCCTGCATCCAGAGCGTCTCCGCCGTGTAGGCGCGCAGGTCGTTTTCCAAGCGCAGCAGCACGTTTAAGTAGCGCACCAGCATATACAGCGCCGCGTTGAGGAACAGCAGCGGCACAATGCCCGGCCCGGCGCTGCCCAGACCGAACGCCGCTGCCAGCGGCTGCGCAAAGAACACGCTGCCCGCTACGCCCAGCAGCATCATAAACGCCGCCGAAATCCGCGTGCAGGCCGCGAACAGCTGCCGCGGCTCGGCCCCGGCGGGCGGCTCATGGTAAAAGCGCAGCAGCGCCTGATCCAGCCCCAGAATGCCGATGTTCATGATCGTGGCCGTGTAGGTCATGAAGGTGACCGGTGCGCCCAGCACCTCAGCGGGCAGCAGCCCTTTGACGATGAGCGCCAGCCCCGTGATGGCAAAGCCCAGATAGGTCGCCACCGAATATTTCATCACATTCCCGGCGAAGGATTCACCGGAGGATTTTTTGTTTTCTGACATATGTGTGTCCCATCATAGCGTTGTAGGGGCCGGGCATGCCCGGCCCGCAGCCTTGCCTTTACTGCGCGTCTGCCTTACAGTGCAGGGCCGGGCATGCCCGGCCCGCGGCCTTGCCTTTGCCGCGCGTTTGCCGTACAGTGCAGGGCCGGGCATGCCCGGCCCCTACGCGGTGGTCGTTATTTCACAAACGGCTTGATCCTTGCTTCCATCGCCGCGACCTGCTCCGGCGTCACATGCGCCTTGTCCACGTAGCCGTAGATGCGCTGGGCAAAATTGGCCAGCGGCGGGCAGAAGGCAAAGAGCTTCTTCGGCTCCCAGCCGCGGCGGTAGAGGAAGTGTACCCCCGCCAGCGCGCAGAATTTCAGCTTGTTGAAGTGCGGCGTAAAGCCGTCGCCCATCGGCTCATCCCGCGGGGGGTTCTTGTACACGTCCTCCAGCAGGTCGGCCATCCGCTTGTAGGCGGGCGTCTCGCCGGGGTCAAAATAGCCCTCGATGACGTCCTTCGCAATCGGGAACGGCGGCTCCGGCTCGGCCATGGCGGCGGCGAACTCGTCGTAGCGCGTCACGTAATGGGCGTCCTTGTAAATGACCGGGTCGTACTCGTGTTCAATGGGGACGGGGCGCAGGATGTGGCAGCTCTTACCGGCCATGTAGACCTCGGCGATGGCGGTGCTCATCCAGATCGAGATCGAGTCCGCCGCGACGATCCACTGCTTGACCGAGTCCGCAAAGATCACGTGGAAGTTGGGGCGCTTCTTCGCCAGCTCCTCCAGCGCGGGGCTGTTCCACTCGCTGGGATGGCGGCGGTAGACAAGCTCCACCTCCGGGTGTGCGCCCAGATATTCATCGAACCAACGCAGCGTTTCCTGCATCGAAACGCGGTTGGTTTTGGCAAAGCCCGTAAAATCGGTGCCCGCCATTTTGGAAAGCTCGGCGACCTCGTCGTCGTTCATGCTGGCATAGCCGAAGCTGGAAATGTACAGGTGCAGCTGCTTGGCCGGGTCAAGGCCAAACTCCCTGCAGAGCGTTTCCTTGTCCTTAAAGTAGCCGTCAAACTCCGGGCGCAGAAAGTCCATCATGACCGCGCCGGTCACGGGCGTGTTTTTGGCGTCCATGCCGTGGGCCTGCAGGCGGGCGGCGGTGCGCTTGCCCCAGCAGGTCTGCACGCAGCGCTTGGCGTTGCCGTTCATGTTGAACCAGTCGCCCTCCTCCTGCGTGTCGGAGAGCATCTGCTCCCAGTGCAGGTTGACGATTTTGTTGCAGCGGCCAATATTGTTGTACACATGGCTGTTGATGGCCTCGTTGTCATACATGCAGCTGGCGACGAGCACCTCGGGCTTGTCTTTGCCGAACAGCCGCAGATGCTTGGGGTCCAGCAGCTGGCGGATCTCCGCCGTGTAGCCGCGCCGCTCAAGCTCGAGCTTCAGCAAAAGGTCGCTCTCATACTCGCGGACGGTGTGCTCATACAAAATCAGAAAGTCTAAAGCCATGTATAAATCCTCCTAAAGCCTTCCCCCCCTTGGGGAAAGGTGGCCCGCAGGGCCGGCTGAGGGGCGAGCTTATGGATATTGCCCATTTATGGGCGGCTGTGGGAAACTTCGCCCTCATCCATCCGCTTTGCGGACAGCTTCCCCCGAGGGGGAAGCCTTTCAGCGTGCTATATCCCCAAACAATTCCTGCGTCCACTCCGGCAGTCCATATCGCTCATCCAGATGGAAGCCGTCAAAAAACTGCTTGTCATCGTCGGTAATAATGCTGCCGCCCCACTCGTAATCCAGCAGAGTAAAGCCGCATTCATCAGCCCAGGCGGCCAGCGTCGGCAGCACCGTGCCCTGCATGGTCTCGGTGATGCCGAACACATCGCAGACCTCGGTCCGCACATTGTCGGCCATCGGCGGCAAAACTACGATGAGCCGCACGCCCTCGCTTTGGCAGCGCCGGGCCAGCGTGTGCAGGCGGTTGAACTGCTCGTCATTCAGCGCCCAGTTTTTGCAGCGCGGCGTGATGGTCGCGGTGTAGTCGTATAATTTGCGGTGCAGCGGCAAAACTGTGCCATCGTCGGACAGATAATCCGCCTCGACCCAGTCGCCAGATTCAATCGTATCGGGCGTGTCGCGCAGTGTGTCCATGGCAACGGTCAGCGCGCTGTCTCTTATACACATCTGACGCTGCCGACGAGCGATCTAGTGTAGATC
>OJQB01000852.1_pt1 | contig 10793 bp, 4 predicted proteins | sample 1598601 | NCBI WGS metagenome assembly OJQB01 (sample SAMN03922496, study PRJEB24848) | human gut metagenome | isolation source: stool sample | host: Homo sapiens | place: Germany | collected 2011-11 | reverse complement strand
CCGGCGGTTGTTTTTGTTCGGGCCTTGGTGCCGTCGGCGGCCCCTTTTCGTACGATTTTACCTTTTTCCGTACGATTATCGCCCCGTTTCCAGCCCCATTGTCAGTATATTTGCATGGAAAACGATAACAAGCAATGTATATGTCAAAGAGCAGAATGTTTACTATGGCGGCCGCGTTGCTCATGGCAGCCACGGCTACGGCGCGCGAAACCTACAACTTCAACGCCGGGTGGCTGATGGGCGACAGCCGCACCAAGGTCACCCTGCCGCGGGCGTGGAACGAAGACGAGGCCTTCAGGGTGTCGGTATACCAGATGAGCGACTCTGTGGTGTGGTACCGCAAAGACTTCAGCCTGCCTGCCGATGCAGCAGGCAAGCGCGTGTTCATAGAGTTTGAGGGGGCCCGCCAGGCAGCCGAGGTGTGGCTCAACGGCCACAGGGTGGGGCTGTCTGAGAACGGCGTCATGGCCTTCGGCTTCGACCTCACGCCATATATTAGGAAAGGCAAAAACCGTATCGAGGTGCGCACCGACAACAGCTGGGACTACCGCGAGCAGGCCACGGGCAGCACGTTTCAGTGGAACGCCAAGTCGTTCAACGCCAACTATGGCGGGCTTACGCGCAATGTCAGGCTGCACATCGTGGGCGACGTCTACCAGACGCTGCCACTCTACAGCAGCCTGGGCACCACCGGCACCTACGTATATGCCACGCAATACGACATACCCGGGCGCGAGGCCACCGTCAGCGCCGCCACCGAGGTGCGCAACGACGGCAGCACACCGGCCACGGTAGACTACACCGTGATTGTTGAAGAGATGGACGGCAGCGAGCTGGCGCGCTTCAGCGGCGGGCGCCACACGCTGGGCCCGCACTCCACCCGCACCCTCGTGGCCTCGCAACGGCTGTCGGGGCTGCACTTCTGGTCGTGGGGCTACGGCTACCTGTATCGCGTGAAGACCGTCGTGGGCACAGACACCGTGGCCACCACCACGGGCTTCCGCAAGACCGAGTTTGCCCGCGGCATGATAATGCTCAACGACAGGGTGATGCAGGTTCACGGCTACGCGCAGCGCTCAACCAACGAGTGGCCCGGCGTGGGGTCGGCCGTCCCGGCGTGGCTCAGCGACTACTCCAACTCGCTGCTCGTTGAGAGCGGCGGCAACATGGTGCGCTGGATGCACGTCACGCCGTGGCGGCAGGACGTGGAGTCGTGCGACCGCGTGGGACTGCCTCAGGCCCTGCCGGCCGGCGACGCCGAGAAGACGCCTTCCGGGCGGTGGTGGGAGCAGCGCATGGAACTGATGCGCGACGCCATCATCTACAACCGCAACAGCCCCAGCGTGATGTTCTACGAGTGTGGCAACAGGCGCATCACCGCCGAGCAGATGGCGCTGATGAAGGCGCTGCGCAACGAGTACGACCCTTACGGGGGCCGCGCCATAGGCAGCCGCGAGATGCTCGACCAGCCCGAGGCCGAGTATGGCGGCGAGATGCTCTACGTCAACCGGAGCGACACCAAGCCCATGTGGTCGATGGAATACTGCCGCGACGAGGGTCACCGACTGTACTGGAACTCATGGTCGTACCCGTTCCACAAAGAGGGCGACGGGCCGTTGCACCGCGGCCATCCGGCGCGCGAGTACAACCGCAATGCCGACGAGTTTGCCGCCGAGATGGTGCGCCGGTGGTACGACTACTGGCGCGAGCGCCCCGGCCAGGGCACGAAGTCGAACGCCGGGGGCGTGAAGATAGTGTTCAGCGACACGCAGACCCACGGCCGCTCGGCCGACAACTACCGCGTGAGCGGCGTGGTCGACGCCATGCGCATACCCAAAGACGCGTTCTACGCCCACCAGGTGATGTGGGACTGTTGGGTCGACGACCTCAAGCCGCGCACCCACATAGTGGGCCATTGGAACTATGACAGCGGGCAGGAGGTGCCCACCGTATATGTGGTGTCGAACGCAGCGCGCGTCGACCTGGTGCAGGGCGGCAAGGTGGTGGCGTCGGCCGATGCCCCCGAGAGCCGTTTCCTCTTCACCTTCAAGGGCGTGAGGCACACTGCCGACACGCTGACGGCCATGGGCTACGACGCCGACGGGCGCGAGGTGTCGCGCCACTCGCTCGTAAAGGCGGGCGCGCCGGCGCGGCTGAGGCTGACGCCCATTGTCAACCCCACGGGCTGGAAGGCCGACGGGGCCGACGTGGCCCTGGTGCAGGTAGAGGTGGTCGACGAGGCCGGCCGCCGCTGCCCGCTCGACAACCGCACGGTGAGCTTCAGCGTGAAGGGCCCTGCCGAGTGGCGCGGGGGCATAGCCATGAACAAACCCTTCGGCACCGTGACCAATCAGCTGGCCCTGAACACCAAGACCATCGACGACCAGGTGGGCAGCAGGGCCTGGGGCGACAAGTCGCTCTTGGGCCTTAACCACGTGCTGGCCGACACGCTGCCGGTGGAGTGCGGCGTCAACCGCGTCATGCTGCGCTCGCTGCCCAAGAGCGGCAGGGTGAGGCTTGTGGCGCGCGCCGAGGGCCTGCCCGAGGCCGGGATAGAGCTTGAGACCCAGGCGGTGGGCGTGGTCGGCGGACTGTCGAGGCAGATGCCGTCCGACGGGCTGATGCCTGTGCTCACGCGGGGCGAGACCCCGGCCACGCCGTCGTTCGTCCCAAGCCTGCGCGAGGTGGCCGTGATGAGCGCCGAGGCCGGCAGCAACAGGGCCGACGCCCGCCTCAGCTTCGACCGCAACGAAAACAGCAGCTGGAGCAGCAAGGCGCATGCCGACTCGGCCTGGATAAGCTACCGGCTGGTGGAGCAGGCAGCCATCGACCAGCTGTGCATGAAGATGAAGGGCTTCCGCACCACCTCTTACCCCATAGCCGTGTATGCCGGCGACTCGCTGGTGTGGCGGGGCGTCACGCCCAAGGGACTGGGCTACGTGCACATCCGGCTGCGCAATTGTCCGCCGGCGCAAACGTACACCATACGCCTCACGGGCATGTCGGAGGCCAAGGACGCCTTTGCCGGTGTCACCGAGCTCGACAGCAGCAACGACGAGAAGGCCGTGCGTGGCAGCCGCTCGCTGAAAATCATCGAGGCCGAGTTTCTGAAGAAGATTGAGTGAGAGCCGCCGCCGGCCCTTGGGCGCAAGCCCGGGGCCGGCCGGCGGATATGCCCTGGGCCGGCCGTTGCCGCCAAAGCGGGAAGCCGCGAAAGGCGCCAAGGTGGCATCCACGGCCGTAGGGCGGCCGCTTTGGCAAAACGCCGGCGAGCCGTAGGCCCGCGCAAGGGCGGCTTTAAGGCTCATAGGCGGCTCATGGGGCGTAAACATGTGGCCCCCGCCTGTACCGCCGGCACTTGTGAGCCGGTGGCAGGCGGGGGCCACACATTATTATATAACGCAGGTTGGCGGCTACCGGGCCGAGCCATGTTTCTCGGCCCACGTCTTGTAGCGCTTGTAAACGTCGAGCCCGTCGGAGTTATACCAGCTGTAGCCCGTGCGCCGCTCGTGGCCAATCTCGGCTATGTCGTAGCGTACCACCCCGTCGCGGTCGCTGAAGAAGGGGCGGTTGGTGTCTATGGTGTAGAAGCGGGCCCACAGCGGCGGGCAGTCGCTGCCATCGGCGCAGGGCACCATGCGGTAGTCGCGCTGCCCGTTGCCGTCTTTGTAGAACTCAAACGTCAGTCCGTGTATCTCGCTCTTGCGAAACCACGCCACGGCCGACTCGACGCACCTGACCACCTCGGCCGACGGGTTGGACAGCGACATGAGGAAGAGCACGATGTCGTCAGACTCCTGCCCGCTGAGCGACACCAGCTCGTAGGCCCGTGCCGGGGCGGGCTGCAGCGTGTGCTCGTCGTACTGCGCGCACCACACCGTAGGGCTGCCGTCCTGCACCACCTGCGTCTTCACTATGCACTCCACGCCCTTGTCGAGCGCCGCCTGCGCCTTGGCCTTGGTGCTGTCGGGCATGAAGGCATAGGGCTCCTTGCCCTTGGCCACGTCGCGCATCACCTTCAGCACGTTCACCATGGCGTCGTCGTTGTAGGTTATGTGGGTGTAGTAGCCTTTGGGGCGTGGGTAGAACTGCGGCCATCCCCCGTTGTCGTATTGCGCCTCAAACAAGTATTCCATGCCGCGCAGAGCCCCCTGGCGGAAGCGCTCCTCGCCCGTGGCGTTGTACAGCCGGCACAGGTATGTTATCTCGGTTGTGGTGGCCTTGTTGTCTATGGTGCTCTCGTTCACGTCGTCCTTGGCCGCCTTGACCTTCGACAGCGCTTCGCCTTCGAGCGGCAGCTGCATGTTTACGTTCTTGGGCCAGCCGCCCGTGGTCTGCTGGTATAGCAGCACGTTGTCGCCTATGCGCGTGGCCTCGGCGGTCTTGAAGAAACTGTCTTTCAGTTTCGGGGCCATCGACGTCCATTTCTTCACCTTTGCCTTTGGCGCCTTGCCTGCGCCGTCGGTCTGTGCCTGTGCAGTGGCGGTTGCCGCACATATCATGGCCAGGCAACCTAAAATGATTCTCTTCATGACATATAAACTTGTTGTTGGGGGGCGTGCCTGCCCCTCGGATTAGTTTTAGTTATGTGGTGTAAAGGTAGCCTTTTTTTTCAAACGGTGTATGCTGCCGGGCCCGTTTTTGTCGTTTTTTAACCCAAAAGCGCCCTCTTGGCCCTGCAATCAGCTGCCCGGCTGCCCGGCCCTGTGTGGAGGCCGAGGCGTCGGCGCAGGGCTCCGGTTGCAGGCCGTTGCCCCGGGCGCTTTGCCGCGGCGGCCGTATTGCGTTCTGTTTCGGCCCGTATTGGGTTGCCAAACGGCCTGTTCCAGACCGCCAAACGGCCCATTCCGCAATAGGCTGCGGCAACGGCCGCCCGGCGTCGGAGTCAGCTGTCGGCGCGAAGCCGGCGTTTTGTGCCGTTCAGCCCACGGCAAGTGCCGCTGCCATGTAGCCGCCGCGCAGGTTTCGGTTTTGCCCCGTTCTGGCAGGCTGCGGGCGCGTCCCGGCCGGAGGTTGGCGGGTGTTGTTTCTTAGCGGAATTGTTTTGGCCTCGACGTCTTATTTTAATTAAACGATTTTATGGTGTAATACGAACATTCAAAAAGGAGGTTTTTGTCAATGAAAAGCGCCTTTTTGATGCAAAAATGTGATTTTTTCGCCTTTTTCCTTTGATAAATCGGATATAATCACTACTTTTGTAGCGGGTTGATAATTTGTTTTGCCCGTTGCAACTATAGGGCACACTCATGATGTAATTATATAAAGAATATATAAATTTAGGATTAAAGAGTGACATAATGAAAAGAGTTTTACGCTACTTGCTTATCGGGTTTATCATGTTTCCTGTGTGTGCTTCGGCGCAGACACGGATTGGTTACACAAACGGCGATTTCAACCGCACCGACGGAGTGCGCCTGAGCAGCGGCACCACGCAGAGTGCCGCCATCAAGATTCCGGCATCCAAGCTGGCCAAGCTGGCCGGCGCCAAGGTCACCGGCATCAGGAGCGTGTTCGGCACGCGCAGCCTTGACAATGTGACATTCTTTGTCAAGGCCGACCTCGACGGCGAGTCGCTCTACGAGCAGCAACTCAGCGGATTCTCTACTCAGTGGAGAGACTACGACCTTACCACCCCCTTTGAGCTCACGGGCGAGCGCGACCTTTACTTCGGTTTCGAGATAACCTGTTCCGAGGCCTACTCGCCACTGGCTTTCGACCGTTGCTACACCGAGCCGGGCTGCATCTACGGATACCTTGCCGACGGCTGGGCCGACCTCTCGTCGAGCTCTTACGGCAACCTCAACATGCAGCTTCTGGTCGAGGGCGTGCCCTCGTTCACCGACGCAACCGTGCGCATGTTCAATGCCGACGGCTACTACAAGGCCGGCCAGGAGTATTCGTTCCAGGGCCAGCTGTTCAACTTCGGCACCGAGCCCATCACCAGCTTCGAGGTGACCAGCTCTGTGACGGGCGGCCAGGAGAACAGCAACACAGTGTCAGGCGTGAACATCGGCCCGGGCGAGGTGTACAATTTCGACCTCACGAGCATAACCTCGGATAGCGAGGGCTACAAGGACGTGAGCGTGACGGTGGGCAGCGTGAACGGCGCCGACGACGAACTGGCCGACGACAACACGCGCAGCGGCAAGATGTATTTCTATCCGGCCGACATGAAGCGCAGCTACCTTGTGGAGACATTCACCGGGCAGCAGTGCAGCAACTGCGCCGAAGGGCATGCCGTGCTTGAAGAGGCGCTCGAGGAGTCGGGCGAGAGCTTCGTTCAGCTGTCATACCACTCGGGCTACAGCCCCGACGACTTCACCATGCTCGAAGACTACTATTACCAGCAGTTCTTTGGCGTAACGGGAGCCCCGTCGTTCATGGTCAACCGCTATGCCAACCCCAACATCAACCCCTTGACACCGGTGTTCTCGCTCATGTCGCCCACAACAGTCACCAAGGCCTACATACTCGAGAACGTCAGGGCGCAGTCGGAGCAGCAGCCATACGTGGGCGTTGACATCAACACATCGTACGACGAGGCCACGAGGCAGCTCACCGGCACGGTGACGGTCAAGGCATACCGCACCCCCGAAGTGTCTAACCCAAGCCTCATCGTGGGCATCATGCAAGACTCTATCGTGGCGTTCCAGATGCCGTCGTCGTCGGGCCTGGGAGGCGCCAACTATGTTCACCGCCATGCATTCCGCGGAGGGCTCAACGGGCTTTTCGGCGAGAAGATGAACATAACCGAGGGCGAAGAGGTGGTGAAGGAAATATCCTATACGCTGCCCGAGTCGATAACGTCGACCTACGACAACGCGACGTCGATACCCACCGACCTGAAGAACATGCACATCGTGGCCATCGTGGCCAACTATGAGTCGGGCGACGTTACCGACTGCGTGGTGCTCAACTGCGCCGACGCCAAGTTCGGCAGCAGCAGCACGGCGGCAGCCATAGGCGGAGTGACCGCCGCCGACGGCGCGAAGCCTGTGGCACGGCTCACGGGCACGGCCGACGCGCTCAGGGCCGAGGGCAACTTCGACTGCCTGTACATATATAACGTGGGCGGCCGCATGGTAAAGAAGTGCTCGGCCGGCGACACATTCGCACTCACACCGGGCGTATACGTGACACGCGCCGTCAAGGACGGGCAGACAGCAACGGCAAAAGCCGTGGTGGCACGCTGATGACACAAGAAACCGGGCGTTGCGCCGTGGGCACACAACACGGCGCAACGCAAACTATAAAACAAACTCACTAACTAAATACTTTCGCCTATGAACAAGCGATACGCAGCTGCCGTCATGGCGGCATTGGCAATGGCCGGGACTGTGCATGCACAGACTGCCGACCAAAAGTTGCGGTCTTATGAGACCTGGGGAAGCGTCATGGGAGACTTCAACGGTGTCTCGGGCAAGGACGTGACTTATTTCGGGGCCAACGGGCAACCCGTGGCCGAGGTTAATTACGACGCATATCAGGATGGCACGTTCGAGCCGTCAGGATATACATACTATGGCTACGACGACAACGGACGCGTTGTCAAGGAGTGGTCGCAGGAATACAAGATTGGCACGGGCAACGTGATGGAGTGGAAAGACAAAGACTCCATTGTCTACCAGTACAACGATGCCGGCTACCTTGTGTCGGAGCGCAACTACCAGCTGGGCGACTCCACTGCATACGAATACGACGCCGACGGCAACAAGGTGGCCATGGTGAAGTATCTGCCCGACTACCAGGGAGGCTACACCGAGCTGTCGCGCGAGACATACAGAAACTTCGCCGCTCCCAACTGCCCGCAGACCATCGTGGGCGACGGCGCCTATGCGTCGTACAAGTTTACGGCCAGCGCCACCTACGACGCCGAAGGCAACATGCTGGAGAAGCTGACCTACGACGGCGAGACGCGCACCCTCGAGCAGAGGGAGGCCTGGACATACACCGACGGGCAGCTCAGCCTCTACCAGGCGTTCAGCGTCGACGAGGACGGAACGGAGACGCTAACGCGCAAGATTGTATACAAGGTGCTTGGAACCGACCCGTTGCGCATACAGGCAAACGACTCAACGTATTTTGACGGGGAGTGGGGAGAGAAGTCGCTGCCGTCGGTGAGCGAGTATTTCACGCCGCAGCCGGCCAGCGCCCCTGAGCTAAGCATAACGCTCTCTGACGAGAAGCCCAACACGGCCGTGCTCACATTCAACGCAACGACAATCGAAGGAGCGTCAAACGTGGCCTACGACGTGTTCCGCCACGGCATCAAGCTGGCGCGCATCATGGCCTCGGAGGCTGTCGACGGAACGATAACCTATGTCGACGAGGGCGTGAAGAACGGCACATACGACTATTTCGTGCAGGCCGTTGACGCCGACATCGAAGACGTGATAGGCGACGGCGAGGTAGGGAACGACCCGCTCAACTCTTACGGACACGGCATGAACTCGTCGCAGCGCATCCGCATGGTGTTCGCTACCGAGCTGCCCGCCCCGACCAACGTGAGGGCAACGAAGGTGGAATACGAGATGGGCGAGTGCTTCGTGACCGTTTCGTGGGACGAGCCCGCAGGCGACGGACAGTACGGCACGCCCACCTACAACCTCTATATCGACGGCTTGAAGTTGCCGGTGAACTCGGAGGCAACCATGTCGGGCCCGGTAATCAAACCGATAACGGGCAACAGCTACCGCATGTCGCTCGGAACAGGGTCGGCTGCCAGCGACCTCTCTGAGAGCGTCTACGTCGAGGCTGTCTACGGCATTGGCTCGGCCAAGAGCGAGACGGTGACCGTGACCAACGACCCGAACAGCGGCATTGCCGACGTAGAGGGCGGTTCGTGCATACGCTTCAGCCACGGCGTGATCACAGCCGGCGAGGGCGTGACGTTCGATGTCTACTCTGCCGACGGCAAGGCCGTGGCAGTAGGCTGCGAGGGCTCGCTGTCGATAGGCAACCGTCCTTCGGGCGTCTATGTGGTGAGGAGCCACAGCAACGGCCGCACCACAACCCAGAAGGTGGTGCTCCGCGGCGCCAACTGATGGCAGTGGCCCCGCCGGAGGGACATGACAGACAAAGGAATAAGTGTGTGCCTGCAACGGGGCACACGCTTATTCCGGTTAATACAAAGAAATGAAAGCATGCGGGCTGGGCCCACCGCCGGGCATAGCCTGCTAAAAACAAGCAGTAACAGATGAATAAGATAACAACAGCAATAATGGCCCTGGCCGTGTCTTCGGCGGCCACGGCACAGCAAAAGGTTTACTTGTCCGACGATTTCGACAGTGGCATACCCTCGGGCTATACCACGCTCGACCGCGACGAGAACCCCATCGTGTCGGCCCTGTACAAGAACATAGCCACGTCGGGGAGCTGGGCGGCCAACGAGATAGAGCGCTCTGGCAACCGGGCCGCCTTCAGTTTCTCGCGCAGCACGTTTGAGTTTGCGCAGGACAACTGGCTCATAACGCCGGCCATCACCCTTGATGCCGACGCCGATGCCTACCTCACTTGGACGGCCAAGTCGGTGCATTCCGATTTCCGTGAAGACTACAAGGTGATGGTTTCTGAGGCAGGCACCGACGTCGACGACTTCCACGAGGTGTATTCAGTCAAGCGGGAGGGCTATTCGTGGACAGACCATTCGGTGTCGCTGGCCGACTACGCGGGCAAGACCATCTACGTGGCTTTCGTCTGCACCACATCCAGCGGCTACATACTCGCTGTAGACGATGTGTTTGTGGGCGGCCTCGACGGCCACAGCTACGACGTCAGGAACACGTCGAGCAGGTTCTGCGGCAGCGTGGCCACGGCTCCAGTGAGCGGCGTCATACGCAATGTGGGGCGCAAGGCCGACATCGCAGCCGTCAACTGCATCTATGGCGGCGGCTCGCTGACCATGGAGCCGGGCCAGGCTGAGTTGGCGGCCGAGGGCACGCTGGGCTACAGCTTCGACATGCCTGTCGAGCCGCACAGCGTAAACCGCTACTCGATAAGCCTCGACTACACCGACGGCACGAAAGACACTGTCTACACCGACAGCATCATCAGCTCTTACTACAAGCGCACGCTGCTGCTCGACGAGGGCACGGGCAACTGGTGCAACCAGTGCCCCGACATGATGCCTTACCTCACTAAGGTGAAAGAGAAGATGGGGAGCGACGTCATAGTGGTGTCGGCCCACATGGGCTACGACCCCCTCATCTGCAACGAATACGCCAATGGCATAGGCTACTGGCTGCTCAGCTGGCCGTCGTTCATATACAACCGCGACCGCGACTTGAAGTGCACAGACAGTTACCACACCGACGGCTACCTTGAGAAAGCCATGCTTGAGCCTACCACGGCCATGGTCAACGCCACGGCAGAGATTGAGGACGGCAAGGTGAAGGTGGCCGCACAGGTGCAGTTTGCCGAAGACTGCGACAACTCGCTCGACGACTACCGCGTGGGCTTCGCCATCATCGACAATGAGTATTCGCAGGGCGACATAGCCCAGTCGAACAATTGCACCACCTTCGGGGGCGGCGAGTACATGTACTTGCCCGTGGCCATACCGGGCGAGCTCATGCGCTACCACGACATGCCAATAGAGGGCTCGACAGCCGCCAACGGCATCTCCGGCTGCCTGCCCGTTGACATCAAGGCCGGCACTACATACGATGTGAGCTGCGAGCTCACCATACCCGAAGACCGTGTCTACGGCGACGACAGCCTCAGTGTGCTGGCGTTTGTCATCAAGCACCCGCTGCGCACGGTGCTCAACGCCACCCGTTGCGACTTCGTGGCTG
>OJQB01000848.1_pt1 | contig 10829 bp, 4 predicted proteins | sample 1598601 | NCBI WGS metagenome assembly OJQB01 (sample SAMN03922496, study PRJEB24848) | human gut metagenome | isolation source: stool sample | host: Homo sapiens | place: Germany | collected 2011-11 | reverse complement strand
CTAGATCGCTCGTCGGCAGCGTCAGATGTGTATAAGAGACAGCCACCCCCGCCAGGGGATGATCCGTGCCGAAGTCCTCCGGTGTGACGCCCACCAGCATCCCGCCGTTGATGTTCTCGCCGCTTCGGGCGTAGTGGCTCATGCCGTTGGTCACCACACGCCCCGGCTCCGAGGCCGCCGCCACCACCTGTCCGCCGGGGCAAACGCAGAAGGAGAACACGCCCCGTCCCGCCGCCGTATGGCACGACAATTTATAGGTGGAGGCCGGCAGGCACGGATGCCCTGCATACTGCCGGTACTGGGCGGCGTCCATGTCCCGCTGGCGGTGCTCGATGCGGACCCCCACGGCGAAGGGCTTGGCCTCCATGGGGACCCCGGCCTCGTACAGCATTTGGAAGGTATCCCGTGCGCTGTGGCCCGGTGCCAGCACCACCGCCCGCACCGGCAGACGGTACGTCCCCTCTCCTGTCCGGACGTGCAGCCCCGTCAGAACGCCATCCCGGCTCTCCAGTCCCTCCAGCCGGTGGCCGAAGCGCATCTGCGCCCCCAGCGACAGCAGCTCCTGCCGCAGGTTTTGCAGGGCAATGTGCAGCATATCCGTCCCCACATGGGGCTTGGCATCCGTCAGAATACTCTCCGGCGCACCGCAGCGCACCAGCTCCTCTAAGATCCACCGGTGGCGCAGGTCCTTGGTGCCGGTGTTCAGCTTCCCGTCGGAGAAGGCTCCGGCTCCCCCCTCTCCGAATTGTACGTTGGACTCCGGATCCAGCACGCCGGTGCGCCAGAAGGTCTCCACGTCCCTCTGACGGGCGGTGGTGTCCCGCCCCCGCTCCAGCAGAATGGGGCGCAGGCCGCATCGGGCCAGCACCAGCGCCGCAAACAGGCCACCCGGCCCGGCGCCCACCACCACCGGCGGCACCTCCGGCGAAGACAGCACCTCCGGCAGAGCGTACCGTTCCGGGGCGAAGCGGCTGACCCGCCGATCCCGGCAGCGGCGCAGCACCTGCTTCTCCTGCCGCACCTCCGCCGCCACGGTGTACACCAGATGCAGCTCCTCCCGTGCGTCGATGGAGCGGCGCAGCACCTGCACCGACAGCACGTCCTCCTCCGGGATGCGCAGCAGCCGGGCTGCCTTCCGGTGCAGGGCCGCCTCCTTCTCCTCCGGGGCCAGCTTCAGGCCCTCCAGCTTCAGCACGGCGGCACCTCCTTTACAAAATGTTCAAAGAAAAATCCGTTTCTTAAAGCTTACATTAAGCTTTCCGGGTATGATAATAGACAAAGAAACGGAACGGTGCTAAACATCATAGCACAGTTCCCCGCCATGGGCAATATCCCAAAAGGAGGTTTTTCATATGTCCAACGAGTTTCATGACGAGAACAATCTGTATCACTTCAGCTATCGTGATCCCAACGCAGAATCTCACGCAGAGTCTGCAGCCGGGTCCATGGTGGAGCCCGCCGCCGATCCGGTGGTGACAAACACCCCGGCGCAGCCCAAGAAGCACCACCGCGGTGCAGGCCGTGTGGTGGCCCTGCTCCTCAGCTGTGCCGTCATCAGTGCAGCCTGCGGCTTCGGCGGCGCCATTCTGGCCCAGAACGGCAGCAGCACCGGTAAGACCACCGTGCAGCAGAGCAGCCGCACCGCCACTACCGTCAACGTCAAGAAGGTGGACGGACAGACGCTGATGAGTCCCGCCGAGGTGTACGCCTCCACGGTCAACAGTGTGGTCTCCATCAACTGCTCCGCCGTGTCCACCAACATCTTCGGCCAGCAGACCGAGTCCGCCTCCTCCGGCAGCGGCTTCATCTACACCGCCGACGGCTACATCGTCACCAACCAGCACGTGATAGCCAACGCCAGCTCCATCAACGTCACCCTCTATAACGGCGACACCTATCCCGCCACGCTGGTGGGCAGCGACAGCGATTACGATGTAGCTGTGCTGAAGATCGACGCCAAGGATCTGCCGGCTGTGACTCTGGGCAACTCCACCGATGTCAACGTGGGCGACAACGTGATGGCCATCGGTAACCCGCTGGGTGAGCTGACCTTCTCCATGAGCTCCGGCATCGTCTCCTGCGTGAACCGTGCCATCAACGTGGAGGGTACTCCCTTCAATATGATCCAGGTGGACGCCTCCATCAACCCCGGCAACTCCGGCGGCCCCCTGATGAACCTGTACGGCGAGGTGGTGGGCATCGTGTCCGCCAAGTACTCCAGCTACGCCGATACCACGGTGGAGGGTCTGGGCTTTGCCATTCCCATCAATGACGTGCAGTCCATCATCAGCGACATCATGGAGAACGGCTCCGTCACCGACAAGGCCTATATGGCCATCACCGCCGGCACTATGACCCAGCAGATGGCGGCGCAGTATAAGATCAATGCCACCGAGGGCGTGTTCGTTTACTCCGTGGAGGACGGCGGCGCCGGGGATAAGGCGGGCCTGAAGCTGGGCGACGTCATCACCAAGCTCAACGATACTCAGATCACCTCTATGGAGGATTTGTCCGCCGCCAAGAAGGGCTTCAAGGCCGGGGACACCGTGACCCTCACCGTTCTGCGGGACGGTCAGGAGATCACCACCCAGCTGACCTTCGACGCACAGCCCCAGACCACCGACGACACCACGGACAGCAGCCAGAGCAGCGACAACGGCTACAATAACGACAGTAACGGCTATAACGGGAACGGGTACAGCGACCTGTACGACTACTTCTTCGGCCGTCATTGATCGATGAAATAACGAAGCTTTCTTCGAGTCTCTCTCTTTCTCATATGCAGCGGGGGCGTGTACCGTTTGGTACACGCCCCCGCTGCGATTTTATGTACGGGGCTTCCGCAGGCCGCCCAGCAGCATGGTCGCCGCACCGACACCGGCGCAGCCGGTGAGCCACACGTCGGCGCCGTCCACTGCCTCCGCCGGGTCCAGCAGCACCACGACCCCCACCACAAAGAAGAAGGCCAGCACGGCCCCTAAGACCGTCAGGGCGATCCGCCCGATCCTACTCAGCGGCGGTGCCAGACGGTGGCCATAGTGCAGACAGCACCCTCCGGCCACCGCCGGAGGGGCCATTGCCGCCAGCCAGATGACCCGGTCACCGGCGCTGCCCTCCCATAGTCCTGCTCCCATGAGCATGGCATAGGCCACCAGCAACCAGCCCACGATCCGTTGGGCTCTGCCGGCTTTTTCCAGCCGCCGGACCGCCTGTCGGGCCTCCGGGACCTCCTGTGCCGCCTGCCGAAACAGCTCCAGCGCCTTCCTCCGGTCCCGTGGGACGCCCTGTCCTGCCTCGTACAGGCAGCCCAGATCGTACTGCCCCAGCGGCAGGCCCCGGCGGGCCGCCTCCTCGTACCAGTGAGCCGCTTGGGCGGCATCCGCCGGGCAGCCGCTGCCCTTTTCATAGCAGTACCCCAGCGACACCGCCGCCGGACCGTCTCCGCCCTCGGCGCTGCGCCGGAAGCAGTCAAATGCCTTGGCCTCGTCCTTTTGGCAGCCCTTCCCCTTCTGATAGCACCGGCCCACCTGCCGCAGAGCGCCCATGTGTCCGGCCTGTGCCGCCTGCTGGTAGAGCTCCAGCGCACGGGCCGGGTCCTGCCCGATGGCGTCGCCGGAGAGCAGCATATTCCCCAGGGCATAGGCCGCCCCCACATGGCCCCGGCGGGCTGCCCGGTCATAGAGATCCGCCGCCAGATAGGGGTTGCGCTCCAGCCCGACGCCGTGCTCATAGCACCGGGCCAGCGCTGCCATTCCGTTGGGATAGCTCTGCCCCGCCGCACGGCGGTACTCCTGCGCCGCCTGCTTTTCATTCCGGTCGATGCCCCGGCCGTCCTCCAAGTGCAGCCCCAGCAGGAACTGTCCACGGGCAAAGCCCTGTCCCGCCGAGGCCCGGAACAGGGCCGCCGCCTTGCGGTCGTCCTGCTCTACGCCGAGGCCCTCCCGGTACAGCACGCCCAGATTACACTGCGCCGCCGCCATACCGGACTGCGCCGCCTGACGGTACAGCTCCGCTGCACGGTGGATATCCTTCTCCACGCCACGACCCGCCTCATAGCACAGCCCCAGCTCGTTCATGGCCCGGATGTTCCCCTCCGAGGCGGCCTGCTGAAAGAGCTCCGCCGCCTGCTTCTCGTCGGTCGCTGTCCCGTGACCGTACAGATAGCACAGCCCCAGCTGCATCACGGCGTCGGGATAGCCCGTCTGCGCCGCCTGACGGAACCACTCCACCGCCTGAGGCGGCGACTGATCCACCCCCATGCCGTCGTCGTAGCAGTGACCCAGAAACAGCTGTGCTCTGGGCAGGCCCAGCTCCGCTGCCTGACGAAACAGCTCCGCCGCACGGCGATCGTCCTTCTCCACGCCCTTTCCGGCGTGGTGCAGCACGCCCAGAGCACACAGGCCCTCAGCGCTGCCGCCCTTCCCGGCCTCCTGATACAGAAGCGCCGCCTTTTTGGCGTCCTGCTCCACGCCGTTGCCGAACTCATAGCACAGACCCAGCAGGAACTGCGCCCGTGGATGCCGCTGCTCCGCCGCTTGGGTGAAGAGCCGGGCCGCCTGCCCATAGTCCTTCTCCACTCCCACGCCGAAGTAATACATGGCCCCCAGATTGCACTGTCCCTGCGCATAGCCCTCCTCCGCCGCATGGCGATAACACTGGATGGCCCGGTCCAGATCCTTCTCCGCTCCCTGCCCGTTTTCGTAGCACACGCCCAGATCGCACACCGCCGGCAGATAGCCCAGCTTGGCACTCTCCTGAAACAGTTCAAAGGCCCGCACCGGGTCACGCTCCACGCCGGTGCCGTTGTCGTGGCACACCGCCAGCCAGTAAAGGGCCGTAGGGTCATCCGGTTCCGTGCGGCTGAACCATGCAAAGGCCTTGTCCGGGTCCTTCTTCACGCCGCCGGTGCCGTAAAAATAATGCAGTCCCATCTGCACCGCTGCGGCGCAGTCACCATTCTGGGCCGCCTGGCGGCAGTTCTCCAGCCGCTCCTGCTGCTCCCGCCGGTGCTGATCCGCCAGGCGCAGCATCTCCGGGGAAAAGAACACCACATCTGCCTTTTCCGGCTGCCGGTTTTGCTCCATCCGTTCATCGCTCATATAGATGCCTCCTTCCGAGGAATTTGTCATAATAGATCATTATACCACACGTTCCGCCGCCACGCAAATTTCCGCAGAAAGAAAAACGCCGGGCGGTGACCCGGCATTTTATAGGGTTCTGACAGAGCGCCGGGGCGGCAAAAGCCGCCCCGGCGGATGTGATCCGACAGGCTTAAAGCTGTTTCTTTCTCCGGCCATGGGCCCGCTGGCAGGCTTTTACGATCTCCACCACGGGGATCACCAGCACCGCCAGACCCAGCGCAATCCCGTACTCCGTCCAGCTCACCGGCGTAAATCCGAAGGCGTTGGCGATGAAGGGCACCTCCAGCACCACGGTGGTCAGCAGCAGACTGCCGATCATGGCCAACCACAGCACCTTGTTGTGACTGGGCAGGCTGAACACGCTGCGCCGCTGAGAGCGCATATTGAAGCTGTGGAAGATCTCGCACATACTCATGGTCAGGAAGGCCATGGTCATGCCGTCGTCGGAGACGCCCTTGGGCATTTCGAAATACCCCACCTCCATGCAGTGGCCAATGATGTAGGAGACCAACGTGATAACGGTAATGAGGATGCCCTGATAGGCGATGTCCCAGCCCAGACCACCGGCGAAAATGCCGTCATCAGAGGGGCGGGGCGGCCGCTCCATCACGTCCGGCTCCCCCTTCTCCAGACCCAGCGCCAGCGCCGGGAAGCAGTCGGTGATGAGGTTGATGAACAGCAGATGCACCGGGTTCATCAGGGTAAAGCCCAGCAGCGTAGCCACGAACACGCCCAGCACCTCGCTCATATTGGAGGCCAGCAGGAACTGAATGGCCTTGCGGATATTGTCGTAGATACGGCGGCCTTCGCCTACGGCGCCCACGATGGTGGCAAAGTTGTCGTCGGCCAGCACCATATCCGCCACATTCTTGGTGACGTCGGTGCCGGTGATGCCCATGCCCACACCGATGTCGGCGGACTTGATAGACGGGGCGTCGTTGACGCCGTCGCCGGTCATGGCCGTCACGGCCCCCCGCTTGCGCCATGCGTTAACGATGCGGACCTTATGCTCCGGCTGCACGCGGGCGTACACGCTGTACTTCTCCACCTCCTTGGCCAGCTCCTCGTCGCTGAGGCTGTCCAGAGCGCTGCCGGTAACGGCCTGCGAGGGATCGTCCAATATCCCCAACTCCTTGGCGATGGCCACGGCGGTATCCTTGTGGTCGCCGGTGATCATCACCGGCCGGATGCCGGCCGTGCGGCACTGCTGGATGGCGGCCTTCACCTCCGGACGCACCGGGTCGATCATGCCCGCCAGACCCACGAAGCACAAATCTTGCTCCAGATACTCCGGGCTGTCGTCCTTGGGCAGGCCGCCCTCCCACAGGCGGATGGCCGCCGCCAGCACACGCAGAGCCTTATCCGCCATGGCCTTGTTCTGCGCCAGAATTTCCTGCCGCTTCTCCTCGGTCATGGGCAGCATCTGGCCGTTCTCCTCATATCGGGTGCAGCGGCGCAGCACCTCATCCGGTGCGCCCTTGGTGTACTGAATGAAGCCGTTATCCATGCGGTGGATGGTGGACATCATCTTCCGGGAGGAGTCGAAGGGAGCCTCCGCCGCACGGGGCTGCTCCTGCTCCAGCCGGTTCTTATCCAGCCCGCTGTCCACGCCGAAGCGCACCAGCGCCGCCTCCGTGGGCTCGCCCTGCACCGTGCCGTCGGGATTCTCCACGGCGTCGTTGCAGAGGGTCATAGCGGTACCCAGCAGCCCCTCCGGGCCGGTGTGCTCCACCACCGTCATTTTATTCTGTGTGAGGGTACCGGTCTTGTCGGAGCAGATGACCTGCGTGCAGCCCAGCGTCTCCACCGCCGTCAGACGGCGGATCACAGCGTTGTGCTGGCTCATCTTGGTGACACCGATGGAGAGCACCACCGTCACCACCGTGGCAAGACCCTCCGGAATGGCGGCCACCGCCAGCGACACTGCCACCATGAAGGTCTCCAACACGCTCTCCAGCGTCAGGGAACCCGCCACCAGCAGGTCAAATACGAAGATGAACACGCAAATGGCCAGCACCATTTTGGACAGGGTGTTGCCCAGCTGGGTCAGCTTACGCTGCAGCGGCGTCTCCTCCTGCTCCGTCTGGGCCAGCACACCGGCGATCTTGCCCATCTCCGTGTCCATGCCCGTGGCGGTGACCACCATGCGGCCCCGGCCATATACCACCGCCGAGCCCATGTAGGCCATGTTCTTCCGGTCGCCCAGCGACACCTGTTCCCCGGCGAGGGGCTCCGTAAACTTGCTGACGGGGACACTCTCGCCGGTGAGGGCTGCCTCCTCGATCTTCATGGAGGCGCTCTCCAAAATGCGCCCGTCCGCCGGGACGGCATCGCCCGCCTCCAGCAGCACCACGTCGCCGGGTACCAGCAGGCGGCTCTCCATGGTCACCTGCTGCCCGTCCCGCAGTACCTTGCAGGTGGCGGCGGTCATGGTCTGGAGAGCCTCAATGGCGGCCTCCGCCTTGCTCTCCTGCACCACGCCCAGAACGGCGTTCAGCAGCACCACCAGCAGGATGATGATGACCTCCGTAAAGCTCTCATGGGACAGGATATTGGTCACGGCGGACACCGCTGCCGCCGCCAGCAGGATCAGCAGCATGGGGTCCTTCAGCTGCTGCACGAACCGCTGCAGCAGCGTCAGCTTCTCCGCCTCCTTCAGACGGTTCTCCCCGTGCCCCCGAAGGCGCTTCTCCGCCTCCTGCGCCGAAAGGCCCTGCCGGTCTGTCCGCAGGCCCTCCAGCACCTGTTCCTTTGTTTGGGTGTATTCCTTTTGCATCCAACCACTCCTTCTTCGGGGGTCCTTCCCCCATTTCCATTTTACCCACCCGGCGCAACAAAAAAACTCATGCGCAGGCCGAAGCCCACGCATGAGTCTCATTCTTTCAAAGCAGTCCGGGCGCCTGAACGCCGGTTTGACGAAACTGCCTCACTCCGCAGGCTGCGAAGTGGAATTACTCCCCCAAGGTGGAAGATGTTCACTTGACTGGTACATAATATACCCATTTTGGGACCATTTGTCAAGTGGATATCCGTCCTGTTTCTGTCCACTTTGGTCGGATGTTGACAAGCTTCCCCTTTCGTGATACGATATCCTTGTAGTTTTGTCGAAATCCGGCAAAGCTATGGAGATAGAGATCACACACATAGAGAAAGGAATGGTACTTATGAATCCTATGACCAGTCTGAGCGCTCTGAGCGCCAATATGGGTGCTTTCGGCATCATCGCCACGATCCTCGCCATCATCGCCACGGTGGCGGCCTTCATTCTGGTGGTACCGGAAAGCAAGCGGGAGAAGCTGGGCCGCTTCGGCAAGTTCCTCCACGACGCCGTGAACTTTAAGTTCCTGATCGTGGAGAAGATCCTGCAGGCTCTATACATCTTCGTGACGGCCTACCTCATTCTGTGCGGCTTCTTCATGCTGTTCATGGCTCCGGAGACCTGGACCGGCCGTCACTGGCTGGGCGGCTACGGCATCCTGCTGATGGTGCTGGGCCCCATTGCGGTACGTCTGTGCTATGAGCTGCTGATGATGGCGGTCCTGCTGCTGAAGAACGTCATCTCCATCAACCGCAAGCTGAAAAACCAGAACGAGCGCAGCGCCGACGCCGACCTGTTCGCCGTGCCGGAGCTGCACCGTACCCAGCCCTCCCAGCCCGCTGCTCCGGTGACGCCCGTGGCTCCTGCGGCTCCTGCCCAGCGGTCGACTCCCTTCCAGCCCGCTGAGCAGGCGGCTCCCGCGGCGCCCAGCTTCTGCACCCGCTGCGGCGCTCATCTGGATGAGAATGGCCACTGCCCCAACTGCGATCAGAAGTAAGCTCCTCTTGGAAAGCAGCTTATGAAATAGCAGCCCCTCCGCCCCAAGGCGGAGGGGCTGCTATTTTGTTGGGGTGTTTTTGTATTTTGCCTCCGGAGGGCAGCTTTCTGCCAATAGCGGCAGAAAGTCTACACCCTGATAAAACGAGTCCGAAAACGCTACCTTATTGGGGCAACTTTCTGCCAATAGCGGCAGAAAGTCTGCACCGTCGTGTCAGCCGATCTCCAGCCACGTTGTGGCATGGAAACCGGGACTCTTCCTCGAAACCACCTCGCTGTATCCGCCTGTGGCGGATACAGCGAGGTGGTTTCCAAAGAACGCCGGCAGAAACCCATGGTTTCTGCACCTCCTTTGCTGCGTGCTTCACCCGGTGGAGGAAGACGGGGTACACCTTCATTACATTGCGCTCAGTTTTCGATGGAATTTGTATAGGCAATCAAAAGGCACAAGCATAACTTATGCCCTTTGATTGCCTCTCACTCCGAGGAGTGAGAGGACTTGGAAAGGGGTTTGGACTTATACAATAATCAATCCTTGCTTACGACAACCATACCGTCTTTAAGCGTAGCTGTATAGCCTTCAGGACAATAATTCTGCATAAACTCCACTGTCTCATTCTGATAGCTACCGCCCTTTACGACTGTACCCTGCGCATAATTCTGCACATAAAGGCTTCCCTGAGGGCCGGTAAATGTACCACCGTTGATCTCCATCTTTGCACCGCCGTCGGAAATGGCAACGTATTTGTCAGAAATGATTTGGCCGCCGTTAATCGTTGCAACACCGGTTGAGTCATTGGACAATCCCCAGTAACCGGTACAATGTAATGTGCCATCGTTCATTGTCAGAGTGCCACCAGCGCAGTTTTTAAAACCGTTTGGACCGGCCTTCATTTCGATATTGTTGATCGTCATGGTAGCTTTTTGTTCGCCGGGATTTATATAATTCCAACCGTTGACAATGGCAAATGATTGACCGTCTTCAGCAATCACTTTACCGCCGTTGAAGGTCATGGTACCAAAGTTTTCCACAGTGTGCCACTTGTTGTCCACCCCAGCCGCGCGGGTGAAGGTACCGCCGTCTATCACGCAATCAGCAGCGTTACGAAGCGCAGATGTATTAGCTTTTGACGCAACGATCTTTCCATTGCCACTGCTGTCCTTTATGCACAGCGTACCATGGTTCAAAATCGCATGGGAGTCGCCGCCGGTCAGCGTAAAGCCATTAAGATCCAGCGTGACCTCTTTACCCTGGGGAACCGTAAGACTTCCGGCAATATTGCCTTCCAGCTTCGCAGACACAGGTTCAGTGGCGTTATTAATCAGCTCCTGGAGAGTATCCATGGCAACAATCGGATACTCCGCATCCTTATCGTAGGTGCTGCCGAAGCTGTCGCTCTCCACGGTGTCCTGCGTAGCCGCAACGGTGATGGCGATGCCGTCGATGGACTCGTTCATGTACTCGTTGCCGGCGGACTCCTTCATGTGGCCCTTGATGGTCAGCGCCTCAGACGTAGCACCAGCGGCTAGACTGTGGTCAGCGGACAGATCGGCGTCATTGATGGTCCAGTCGATGACATCGTTCAGCTTGGCGCTGCCGTTGATGCCGGTGATGGTCACCTTGTACTTCAGGGCCAGCTTGCCGTTGTTCTTCACGTACACGGCAGGCAGCTCATAGGTGCAGCCCGGCTCCCACAGGACAGCCTCGCCCTCGGCAGCGTTGGCAGCCTTCTTGAACTCCAGCGTCTTGCCCTCCAAGCTATTGCCGTTTTCATCAACCAGTTGAACATCCAGGTTACCGGCCTGAATTTTGTTGACACCGGTGGATGCGGTGTCGGTGAACCATGCGAAGGTAGCGCCTACCAGCATAGCCA
>OJQB01000845.1_pt1 | contig 10864 bp, 7 predicted proteins | sample 1598601 | NCBI WGS metagenome assembly OJQB01 (sample SAMN03922496, study PRJEB24848) | human gut metagenome | isolation source: stool sample | host: Homo sapiens | place: Germany | collected 2011-11 | reverse complement strand
GCAGCGTCAGATGTGTATAAGAGACAGCCTATTCCTTTGGCAAAGGAGAAGCGGAGAGCGCTTATGAGGAAGCGGCTTTCAATTTGGCAACAGACGAGGTGAGCCAGGTTGTGAAATGTGAACGAGGCTATTACATTATCAAATGCATCAATACGCTGGATCGGGAAGAGACGGACGCTAATAAATTAAAGATTGTAGAAGAGCGGAAACGGGAAGTCTTCGGGCAGGAGTATGACAGCTTTGTGAATACACTGGTGCGTCAGCTCAATGACAAGCTGTGGGACGAGATCACGCTGATCATGGACGAACAGGTGACTACGGACAACTTTTTTGATGTGTATGCAAAGTACTTTCCGGAGGAGTAATTTCTGGTTTTTTACACGCTTTATTAAAATTTTAGAATTACGGAAATATTGATAAATACTGGATTTTTGACTGATTGTTAGCACTCATTTATAATGAGTGCTAAATTTGTCTTGACTTTTCAATTTTACAGTCCTACACTTAGAATCAGTTAGGAAACAGTCAGCCATGGCTGTGCAATTTTAGAAAAGGATGTGGTAATAATGGCAGCAAAAAACGGTAGTTTGTCAATTAACAGTGAAAACATATTTCCGATCATTAAAAAGTGGTTGTATTCCGATCACGATATTTTCTACAGAGAGTTGATCTCTAACGGCTGCGATGCCGTGACCAAGCTGAAAAAGCTGGACATGATGGGAGAATATTCTCTTCCCGAAGGTTATAAGGGACGTGTGGATGTCATCGTGGATCCTGAGAAGAAGACACTGACCTTCAAGGATAACGGTCTGGGCATGACCGCCGACGAAGTGGAAGAGTATATCAACCAGATCGCATTTTCCGGTGCTACGGATTTCATTGAGAAATATAAGGACAAGAGCAATTCCGACCAGATCATCGGTCATTTCGGACTGGGCTTCTATTCCGCATTCATGGTAGCGGATGAAGTACATATTGATACGTTATCTTACAAGGACGGCGCCAAGGCAGTGCACTGGGAGTGCGACGGCGGCACCGAGTTCTCCATGGAAGATGGAGACAAGACGGATGTCGGTACGACCATTACCCTGTTTTTAAATGAAGATTGTCTGGAGTTCTGTAATGAGTACAAGGCTCGTGAGGTCGTGAAGAAGTATTGTTCCTTCATGCCTACCGAGATCTATCTGTCCAAGGCGAACACCAAGGAGACCCAGATCATCAAGGAAGAGGAAAAGCTTCCCGATGATGAAGTCCTGGAAGAGATCGAGCCGGAGAAGAAGGAAGCGGCAGAAGGTGAAAACGCTGAAGCTGCTGAGGGAACAGAAGAGCCTAAGAAGCTGAAGATCAGAAAGCGTCCTGAATTGATCAACGAGACACAGCCTCTGTGGACCAAGCATCCCAATGAGTGCACGAAGGAAGAGTATCTGGACTTCTACCGCAAGGTATTTCAGGATTACAAGGAGCCTCTGTTCTGGATCCACCTGAATATGGATTATCCTTTTAATCTGAAAGGTATCCTGTACTTCCCGAAGATCAACATGGAGTATGAGTCCATCGAAGGTACCATCAAGCTGTACAACAATCAGGTATTTATCGCAGATAACATCAAGGAAGTCATTCCTGAGTTCCTGCTGCTGTTAAAGGGTGTCATCGACTGCCCGGATCTGCCTCTGAACGTATCCAGAAGTGCATTGCAGAATGATGGATTTGTCAAGAAGATCGCCGAGTACATTACCAAGAAGGTAGCGGACAAGCTGGCCGGTATGTGCAAGACGGATAAGGAAGAGTATGACAAATACTGGGATGATATCAGTCCCTTCATCAAGTTCGGCTGCCTGAAGGATGACAAGTTCTGTGAGAAGATGAATGATTATATCCTCTTCAAGAATCTGGACGGCAAATATCTGACTCTGCCCGAGTGTCTGGAGATCAAGCCTCAGGACGAGGAAGAGAATAAGGAAAATGCTGTAGATGAGAACGGCAACAAGGTAGAAGCTGAGGTCGTAGGGGATAAATCTGAAGATGAGGCTTCTGAGGAGAATGCTGAGGAAGAGAAGAAGGAAAAGACCATCTACTATGTAACGGATGAACAGCAGCAGAGCCAGTACATCAATATGTTCAAGGCTGCCAAGATGGATGCTGTGATCCTGACCCACAATATCGATCAGCCCTTCATCTCCCAGTTAGAGCAGAAGAATGAGGGAATCAAGTTCCAACGTATCGATGCGGATGTGACCGATGCCCTGAAGTCCAAGACTTCCAAGAAGGCTGAAAAAGAGATGGAAGAGCAGGCAGAGAGCATCAGCAAGCTGATGAAGAAAGCTCTGAAGAACGACAAGATCACTGTCAAGGTAGAGAAGCTGAAGAACAAGAAGATCTCTTCCATGATCACGCTGTCCGAAGAGAGCAGACGTATGCAGGATATGATGAAGATGTACTCCATGCCCGGCATGGATATGAGTGCTTTCGGCGGTGAGGGCGAGACCCTGATTCTGAATGCCAACCATCCTCTGGTACAGTACATCACCGAGCACCAGGACGGCGAGAACGCAGAAATGATCTGCGAGCAGCTGTACGATCTGGCAAAGCTCCAGCATGCACCCTTGTCCGCCGATGCCATGACCAAGTTCGTGGCAAGAAGCAATGACATTATGATGCTGTTGACCAAATAAAAATGACGGATTAAAAACAAAGGGAATCACAATCTGGGAACGGTTTGTGGTTCCTTTTTTGGGCTACACGGCGGCTCGGGGACAGATGCAGACCGGTACCGGAATTAGTATTTAGTGAATGCATATCATCCGTCTGTTAATCAAGTAGATGTATGATGAAGACAAAACGGATAGAAGTTAGTCTACTTAGTATATGGGAACATGCACATATTTTTCTGACTTTGCATATTCTGTAAGGAACATTTGTTGCCTGACCGGATCAAGACAGACAAAACGGCATAGGCAGAAAGGACCTCTGTCCATGGACACTACTTATACAGGAACACTTCAGATCAGCGTTGTCTCCGCTCTGGGGATGACACCGATACCCGGCGCGACCGTCACTGTCTCCTATACCGGGGATCCGGATTCCCCGCTGGAGACGATGACTACTGACGAATCCGGGCAAACCCCTACGATAACACTGGATGCGCCGCCGAGAGAGCTTTCTTTATCTCCGGATATTACGGCACAGCCCTATTCGGAGTACAACATTCAGGTGACTGCAGAAGGCTTTGAACCGGTACTGGTATCTGGTTCCGAAATTCTGGCAGGCGAATTTTCCCTACAACCGATCCGCATGAATCCGCTGAATGTAACAGAGGAGGAAGAAAAAGTAGTAGTAATACCTGCACATACGCTTTTCGGAGAGTATCCTCCGAAGATTCCGGAAGAAGAAATCAAACCTATGAACGAGACCGGGGAGATCGTACTGAGCCGTGTGGTGATTCCGGAATATGTGATCGTACATGACGGTGTCCCGGAGGATCCCACTGCCCGGAATTACTGGGTGCGCTATAAGGATTACATTAAAAATGTGGCCTCCAGCGAGATTTATTCCACCTGGCCGGAGAGTGCAATTTATGCTAATATTCTGGTCATTCAATCATTTACGTTAAACCGTATATATACGGAGTGGTACAGGGGACGTGGATACGATTTTACGATAACTTCTTCTACGGCGTATGATCAAAAATGGATCTATGGCAGAAATGTGTTCGAAGAGATCGACTATCTGGTAGATTCCATTTTTACCAACTATTTGTCAAGGCCCGGTGTACGACAGCCCATTTTCACATCGTATTGTGACGGTAATCGGACTACCTGCCGGGGGCTGAGCCAGTGGGGCTCCAAGTCATTGGCGGATCAGGGATATTCCGCTATTGATATCATTCATTATTATTACGGCAATGATATGTATATCAATTCCGCAGATATTATTTCGGGAGTGCCTTCTTCCTGGCCGGGGTATGATCTGACTATCGGTTCTTCCGGGGAAAAAGTCCGTCAGCTGCAACAGCAGTTGAACCGGATCGCCAGAAATTATCCGGCGATTCCTACGTTGACACCCGACGGAATCTATGGCTCCGGTACTGCGGAGGCTGTCCGGACGTTCCAGAAGATATTTAATCTTCCTCAGACCGGAATCGTGGATTATCCTACATGGTTTGAAATCTCGGATATTTATGTGGGGGTGACACGTATTTCGGAGCCGGATGCGTAGTAAATGGGAAGTTACGCGAGCAATGAGCCGCGTAACTTCCCATTTACCATGTTGTAACAAGTGTAATTCCAACAATTTTCCCGGACAAGCATAAAATCCGCTTGACAGATAAAAATAAATAACGTATTATTGTATTAAATAAATAATACAGTAAAACAACAAGACAATGAGGGACCCGGGGAGGCATCGATAGAAACGATGCGTGACAGGTAATAAGAAACAGAAAATAAGAAACAAGAAAGGATGATAGGAATGGCGTGGGAATTGGATGCTGACAGACCCATATATGCGCAGCTGGTGGAGCGGATCCAGAAAGAGATCGTGTCCGGCAAATATCAGCCGGGAGAGAAGCTGCCGAGTGTCAGAGATCTTGCGGCCGTGGCGGCGGTGAACCCGAATACGATGCAGAAAGCTTTTGCAGAACTGGAGCGGAGCGGCCTGATCGTGACACAGCGCACCAGCGGCAGAACCGTGACGGAGGACACTGAGCTGATCGGGAATACCAGAGAACAGCTGGCAGCCGGGCATGTCCGGAATTTTATCAACAACATGCAGGAACTGGGATATCAGAGAGAGGAGATCCGGAATCTCTTCGATAAGGTACAGGCCTGACAGGGGTGCAAATTTATGATGAAAATAAAGAGAGGCGGAAATAGAAATGAATAATCTGGTAGAAATTGTAAATCTGACCAAGAAATATGGTGCCAATGTGGCTGTGAACAATCTGACCGTAAGTCTCCCCAAGGGGAAGATCATTGGCCTGTTGGGACCCAACGGCAGCGGTAAGACGACACTGATCAAAATGCTGAACGGTCTGCTGACACCGACGGAAGGCACTATTATGATCGACGGAAATTATGTAGGACCGGTGACCAAGAGCAAGGTAGCTTATCTGCCGGACCGCACGTATCTGACCATGAATCAGACGATCCGGGAGATTCTGGATTTCTTTCAGGACTTTTATACAGACTTTTCCAGGGAACGTGCGGAAGAGATGTTAAAGAGTCTGGGGATCGATCCTGCAGTGAAGATGCGGACATTGTCCAAAGGTACGAAGGAGAAGGTACAGTTGATCTTAGTGATGAGCAGGAATGCCAGCCTGTATATTTTGGATGAGCCGATTGCCGGTGTGGATCCGGCAGCGAGAGATTACATCCTGCGCACCATTATCAACAACTACAATCCGGAAGCAACGGTACTGATCTCTACCCATCTGATCGAGGATGTGGAACAGGTACTGGATGAAGTCATCTTCATGCGTTATGGTCAGCTGGTGTTATATACATCCGTTGACAATATCAGAGAAGAGAAAGGTAAGTCTGTAGATGCTTACTTCAGGGAGGTGTTCGCATGTTAGGAAAGTTAATGAAATATGAATGGAAAAATATCTGGAAAGCCGGTACACTGATGCTTCTGGGAATGCTTGTGGTCACCGTGATTGGCTGCGTGGTATTACGCATGCCGGGAGGACTGGTAACGGAGATTGCGGACGGCAATAACATGAATGCGACACAGAGCTGGTTTGTACTCTCTTCCTTTGTGGCAACACTGATCCTGTATGTGATCATGCTGCTGGCGTCTACCTGGGGAATGCTGATTTTTTTGGGCATCCGCTTTTACCGCAGTATGTATACGGATGAAGGCTATCTGTCCCACACCCTGCCGGTAACAGCTAACCAGCTGTTTTTAAGCAAGGTACTGGTCTCCGGTGTCTGGTATCTGTTCATTACGATAGGCATCGGTATTTCAGTGGTGGCACTGATCGTGTCTCTGATGACAGGCCTTTTAAATATCGGTGAACTGAGTAGTGTACTGACACAATATAATGGGAATATCTGGGAATTTCTGGCAGATGCTTTTTATGAACTTGGCAGAACATACGAAGAAGAGATGGGGATCAATCTGTTGCATTATGGGATCACGCTGCTCTTAACCTATGTGGCAGGACCGTTCATTACCATGGTCACTCTGTTCGGAGCGCTGACCATCGGACAGCTTTCCTCCAAACATAAAGGCCTGATGGGAATTCTGGCATATGCCGGCCTGACGATCCTGTCGTCCATCATCGGCAGCACCGTACAGAGCGCATTCATGTTTGGTGCCAATGTCGCAAACAGTGCCAGTGGAATCACGGTGAGCACCAATTCCGCCTATGATATTAACGTGATCACCAGTCTGCTCATTGCGGCCATCATGTACGGCGTATCTTATTACATCATGAACCGAAAATTAAACCTGGACTAACCGGGTCTACAGCTTGCCCTCAACTGGTAAATTTGGTATAATAAATCCAAATGACAACAGGGAACGGGTGAAGGTACATGCAGGAGATTATTGATAGAATTTTAGGAGGAAACTTCGATTATGAGAACGGTTCTTTGGAATTCTCCTGCGCTAAAATAGAGATTTCCCTGTCACAGGGGACAATATATGAGGGCTCTTTTCACATTCTTTCTGCGTCGGAAGGCTATGTAAAAGGATCCGTGATCTCGGACCATCTTCGGATGGAATGTATGACGGATCAGTTTACCGGCTCCGATGCAGAAATTTTTTACTGCTTCCACGGAGAAGATCTGGAGGAAGGGGATGTGATCAAGGGCTCTTTTTCCGTAGTCAGCAACAGAGGAGAATACAATCTTCCTTTTGTGGTGACGGTGGAGCATGGGATGTTGAATTCTTCCATCGGGGCTATCCGGAATCTGTTCCATTTTGCCAACCTGGCGAAGAGCAACTGGAAGGAAGCTGTGCGGCTGTTCTATGATCCGGAATTTCTGCGGCTGTTCCAGGGGAACGATGCCCATTTCTATGACAGTTACCGGATCCTGTCCACTTATGAGGGCAACGAACAAAATGTGGAGGAATTCCTGATCTGTATCAACAAAAAGCAACAGCTGGAATTCCTGACGGAAGAGAAAGAACTGGTGAAAAAACTGCCTCGCAGCGCAGATAATTACGGCGTCACGGAGAACAATCTGACCATCGTGAGGAACGGCTGGGGATATACGAATCTCCAGATCGAGTGTGAGGGTGAATTTGTCTTTACGGAAAAGGAAAACATTACAGACGATGATTTCCTGGGAAACCGTTGCCGCCTGCCGGTCTACATCGACAGCAGCCTGTGCAGACCTGGCAAAAATTTCGGTAAAGTCTACATATATAATGCTTATACTTCACTGGAGATCCCGGTCATGGTACAGCTGGGAGACGGTGTAGTGGCCCGGCATGCGGATCACAGTCATATGCAGTGCATCACCCAGATCATGAAATATTATGAAGAATCGAGACTGAAAAAGATCGGTACGGGAACCTGGCTCGCGGAGACCGGCAAACTGGTGGAGCGCATGGTGACCATGGATGAGAAGGATGTGCCGGCGAGACTGTTCCAGGCACAGCTTCTGATCACAGAGGAACGCTACAATGAAGCCGGATGGATCCTGGATCACGCGGCGGACATGTTGGAAGCCCAGGGAGCTACCGTCGGAGAACAGTGGGCTTACTATCTGTATCTGACCACACTGATCCACAGGGATCCCCAGTATACACTGCAAATGGCGGAGCAGGTGGAACAGATCTACCGCTATGACAGGACCCGCTGGCGTGTGGCATGGCTGCTGTTGTATCTGTCGGAGGAATACAATCGTTCAACCTCCGGGAAATGGATGTTCTTAGAAAAACAGTACCAGTACGGCTGCACCAGTCCGGTGATCTACCTGGAAGCACTGGCCCTTTTGAACGGCAATCCGGCGCTGCTACGTAAATTGAACAGTTTTGAACTGCAGGTGTTGAACTTCGGTGTCCGTCAGGATGCGGTAAACGACAGCCTGATCGAACAGCTGTTGTATCTGTCCGGAAGAGTCAGAGAGTATTCTCCGCTACTGGGCAGAATTTTACGAAGACTGTATGAGAAAAAGAAGGATGTGCGGATCCTGCAGGAGGTGTGCAGCCTTCTGATCAAGGGAAGTAAGACGGGACCGGATGCCTTCACGTGGTATCAGATGGGTGTGGAAAGCCATCTGAGGATCACGAATCTCTATGAATATTATATGGCGTCGGTAGATCTGGATGCTGTGCTGGAGCTTCCGAAAGTGATTCTGATGTATTTTTCTTTCCAGAGCAATCTGGATTATGAACATAGTGCGTTCCTGTATGCGTATCTGTTAAAACACCGGAAAGATTATGAGGAACTGTACGAACATTACGAGCCGAGAATGGAGCGGTTCGTCATTGACCAGATCCAGAAGCAGCATATTAACAGACATCTGGCAATACTGTATCAGGAATTCCTGTCTCCGGCCATTGTAACGGAAGCTATGGCGAAGCCTCTGTCCCGTCTGTTGTTTGCCCATATGGTAAGAGTGGATGACAGCAGAATGCGTAAGGTGATTGTCAGCCAGCCGGGGAATCTGATACTGTCCGAGACGCCTCTGCAAAACGGCACGGCCTGGGTGGCAGTCTACGGGAATGATTATACCATTGCTTTTGAGGATGCATATGGTAACAGGTTCCTTAAAAATGTGGAATATACCCTGGAAAAACTGCTGGTACCGGGGAAATATCTCAGACTTCTGGAACATTATGTGCCGGATACGGCAGAACTGGATCTGTATTTCATGGAGAACGGCAGAACAGAAGAGACCAAATCTTCCACAAAGCTGATGCGGATGGCAAGACTGGTGGAAAGCGATGCCGTGGAGCCGAAGCTGCGCAGTGAGATTGCGGTACAGCTGGTACAGGCCTATTTCGATGCGGATAATTTGCAGGCACTGGATGAATACCTGCAGGAGCTGCAGGGGGACGGCTTTACGGAGGAACAGCGGGAACTGATCCTGCGTTTTCTGGTGTTGCGGGGAAATTATGAGAAGGCATATGCCTGGATCGAAGCATATACCCCTTATTTTGTGGAGGCCAAGATTCTGTTGCGGCTTACGGACGGTGTGATCACGCAGTCGGTCCATGAGGGAGAGGCAGTCCTGTATGCGGCGGCATTGACGGTGTTCCGCAAGGGAAAATACAACGGTGGAATTTTAGAGTATCTGGTGCGTTATGCCACCGGTACCACGAAGGAATTGCGTGACATCTGGAAAGCGGCAAGATCCTTTGAGATAGACTGCTACAGCTTAAGTGAAAAGATATTGCTGCAGATGCTGTTCTCCGGGGCATTTGTGGGAGAGCGGATGGATATTTTCCGTTATTATGTATCCCAGGGAGCCAGACAGGAGATCGAGGAAGCTGTGCTTGTACAGAGCTCTTATGATTATTTCTGCCGGGAGAAGATCACGGAGGAATATGTATTCCGGGAGATCCGTAACTGCTATCTGCGGGGAGAAGAGACCCAGCGGATCTGCAAGCTGGCTTATCTGAAATTCTATGCGGAGAATAAGGACAAGCTGGAGCGGGAAGATGAAACTCTGGTCCGGAATTTCCTGGAGGAAATGATGAAGGACCACATTCATCTGAACTTTTTCAGGGAATATCAGGACTGCCTGCCACAGCTGCAGGAGATGAAGGACAAGACTATCGTGGAGTATCACACAAGAGGCGGCGTCCGTGCAAGGATTCATTATGTGATGATGCATGAGAACGGGCAGGCGGAGGATTACCTGTCGGAATATATGCAGGAAGTATACAGCGGTGTATTTTTCAAGGAATTCGTACTGTTTTTCGGGGAGAATCTTCAATATTACATTATGGAAGAATCAGAGAACGAAGAACAGCTGACGGAGAGCGGAAGCCTGCAGAAGAGCGATATTATGAATGAAAGTCCGGACAGCAAATACGAGATTATCAATGATATGATGATCAGCATGACACTGCAGGACGATACGACACTGGATCATCTGATCGAGGAATATTACCGCAGGGAATATCTGGATCACAGATTGTTCACATTGCAGTAAAGATAAAAAAAGACAGCAGGAGAGGAGGCGGAAGAACATGCGACTGCCGGGAAGTGATAAAGTTATAGTGGGTTATGACCTGGGGAAAGATTATGCGCAGATCAGCTGCTATGTCACAGGCAGGGAAGAAGAGATCACCACATTGTCTTCCGTTGCAGGCTCACAGGTCTATACGATTCCCCTGGTCCTGAGCAAGAGACAGGGAGTCAACCAGTGGTTCTATGGAAGTGAAGCCCTCCGGCATGCGGAGGAAGAAGAGGGAATCCTGGTGGAGCATCTTCTGAAGCTGGCAAAAGATGGGGAACCGGTGCAGATCGATGGAACGACTCTGGATCCGGTGGCACTACTGACTCTTTTTCTCAAGCGTAGTCTGGGAATGCTGTCCCAGATGACTTCCACAGAGCGGATCGGGGCCCTGATGATCACCTGCGAGGAACTGGATGCAGGAATGCTGGAGGTGCTGACGCAGGCAGTGGAGGCATTACACCTGAAGACGGATGCTGTCTGTTTTCAGAGCCATCGGGAGAGCTTTTATTATTACAATCTGTATCAGCCGGAAAATCTGTGGAAGCAGGGGAGCGTGCTGTGCGAGTATAGGGACAGTTCCATCCAGACTTATTATATGGAATGCAACCGCCATACGACGCCGGTGGTAACGTACATCGAAGAGCGGGAATTCCCTTTTCCGGTGGAAAAATCGGATGAAAAATTCCTGGAGATCGCCACACAGCCTGTCTCTTATACACATCTGA
>OJQB01000844.1_pt1 | contig 10892 bp, 8 predicted proteins | sample 1598601 | NCBI WGS metagenome assembly OJQB01 (sample SAMN03922496, study PRJEB24848) | human gut metagenome | isolation source: stool sample | host: Homo sapiens | place: Germany | collected 2011-11 | reverse complement strand
TGGGCTCGGAGATGTGTATAAGAGACAGGCGTAGGGCAGGTCCTCGGGCCAGGCACCGTCCTCCATGATGCGATAGGTCGGCTCGTCGCCGGGGATCAGGCAGAACACGGCCTGTATGGCCCCCTCCCCCATCACCACATAGCAGACGCCGCGCTCGATCTCGGCGGCCAGGCGCGCCGCGCCGGGGTAGCTGTCCGGCCACTGGTGCGGGTTGCCATGGGTGCGCATGAAAGCCCGCGCGTTGTCAAAAATCTGCAAAAGCGTCGGCAGGTCCGCCGCCGCGGCCCTGCGTACTGTCAGCTTCATAACCATCCTCTCCCTTTGGTAAAAAAGTATACCACAACCGCCGCGGGCGGGCAATACGCCCTTGCATCTCCACCGATGTTGTGCTACACTATAGCTGCAAAAAGTTAGACAAGTCAAACTTTCAAAGTGAAAGAGGATTGTAGATATGACACTGGCGGATTTGAAAATCGGGCAGGATGCTGTACTGCGTACCATCGGCGGCCAGGGCGAGCTGCGCCACCACCTGCTGGACATGGGCCTGACCCCCGGCACCGAGGTCACCCTGCGCAAGGTCGCGCCGATGGGCGACCCCATCGAGGTCGAGCTGCGCGGCTATGAGCTGACGCTGCGGCTGGACGACGCGGCGAAAATCGAAGTGGAGAACGTCCACGAGACGGACCGCGCCGCCCGCAGTGAGGAGCGCCACACCGCGGTGTCCCACCCCGGCGTGGGCGAGCTGCGCAAGGCCCCCAGCTACCATGACCGCAAGAGCGGGGCCGAAATTCCCAAAGGCCAGCCGCTCCGGTTCGCGCTGGCCGGCAACCAGAACTGCGGCAAGACGACGCTTTTTAACCAGCTGACCGGCTCCAACCAGCACGTCGGCAACTTCCCGGGTGTGACGGTGGACCGCAAGGACGGCGTCATCCGCGGCCATGCCGAGGCTACCGTCACCGACCTGCCGGGCATCTACAGCCTGTCCCCCTATTCCAGTGAGGAGATCGTCACCCGCGATTTTCTGCTCAACACGCACCCGGACGGCATCATCAACATTGTGGATGCATCCAACATCGAGCGCAATCTGTACTTAACGATGCAGCTCATGGAGCTGAACATTCCGCTGGTTCTGGCGCTGAACATGATGGATGAGGTCCGCGCCAACGGCGGCACCATCATGGTCAACGAGCTGGAGGAACTGCTCGGCGTGCCGGTTGTGCCAATTTCCGCCGCCAAGAATGAGGGCATCGACGAGCTGGTCGAGCACGCCCTGCACGTGGCCCGCCACCGCGAGACACCGGGCCGCATTGACTTCTGCGACGCCGGGGACGGCGCGGGCGGTGCGGTGCACCGCTGTGTACACGCCGTAAGCCATCTGATCGAGGATCACGCTGCCCGCACCGGGCTGCCGCTGCGTTTTGCCGCAACAAAGCTGGTCGAGGGTGATACGCTGATCGAATCCGCGCTGGGCCTCGATGCGAACGAGACCGAGCTGCTCGGTCACACGATTGCCGAGCTGGAAAGTGAGACGGGTCTGGACCGCGAGGCAGCGCTGGCGGATATGCGGTTCAACTTTATTGAACGTCTCTGCGACAAAACCGTTGTGCGGCCCGGCGAAAGCCGCGAGCACAAGCGCAGTGTGGCCATTGACCGCATCCTGACCGGCAAATACACCGCCCTGCCCTGCTTTATCGGCATTATGGCGCTGGTATTCTGGCTGACGTTCGGCGTCATCGGCGCAGGCCTGTCCGACCTGCTGACACTGGGTATTGACGCGCTCACCAACCTGACCGACCACGCACTGACGGTCTACGGCATCAACCCTGTTGTGCACAGCCTTGTTATTGACGGCATCTTTGCGGGCGTGGGCAGCGTGCTGAGCTTCCTGCCGACCATCGTCACGCTGTTCTTCTTCCTGTCGATTCTGGAGGACACCGGCTATATGGCGCGTGTGGCCTTCGTCATGGATCAGCTGCTGCGCCGCATCGGACTTTCGGGCCGCAGCTTTGTGCCCATGCTCATCGGCTTCGGCTGCTCTGTGCCCGCCATCATGGCCACCCGCACGCTGTCCAGTGACCGTGACCGCAAAATGACGATCCTGCTCACCCCGTTCATGAGCTGCTCGGCCAAGCTGCCGATCTACGCCCTGTTCACGACGGCGTTCTTCCCCCGGCAGTGGCGTGCCGTCGTGATGATCGGGTTGTACATCACGGGCATCCTGTGCGGCATCCTGTACGCGATCCTGCTGAAATTCACCAAGTACAAGGGCGAGCCTGTCCCCTTCGTCATGGAGCTGCCCAACTACCGTTTTCCCTCGGCGCGCAGTGTCTGCCAGCTGATTTGGGAGAAAGCTCGCGACTTTTTGCAGAAGGCCTTCACCATTATCTTTGTGGCAACGGTGCTGATCTGGTTCCTGCAGACCTTTGACATGCGCCTGAACGTGGCCGCTTCGGCGGACAAGAGCCTGCTGGCGGCCATCGGTAGTTTTATTGCTCCCCTGTTCAGGCCGCTGGGCTTTGGCGACTGGCGCGTTTCCACTGCGCTGATCACCGGCTTTACGGCCAAAGAGAGCGTTGTCTCTACGCTGACGGTCCTTCTGGGCGGGGACACCGCCGCACTGACCACGCTGTTTACCCCGTTCACGGCCATCGTGTTTCTGGTGTTTACCCTGCTGTATACGCCCTGCGTGGCCGCGATTGCTGCCGTCAAGCGTGAGTTGGGCGGTGCCCGCGCCGCAGCAGGCGTCGTTTTGATGCAATGCGGTATTGCATGGATCGTGGCATTTGTGGTACACTGTGTAGGAACGGTGTTCGGCCTGATGTGAACCGCGCCGGAAAGCACCCCTACAGATACGTATGAGGTAGTATACGATATGGCAAGTGTTATCATTGTTGTGATTATTTTTGTGCTGCTGGCGCTGGCGATCCTGTTCATCTGCCAGAACGGCGGCTGGCAGGGCGGCTGCGGCGGCAACTGTGCCAGCTGCCACAGCAAATGCGCCGAAGCGGAAAAGAAGCCGAAGAAATAACTCCTACCTTCCTCTGCGAGGGAGGTAGCCAGGAATTTTGCTCCCCTTTTGCAAGGGGAGCTTTTTTCTTGCCCTGCTGTTGCACAAATGCACAAAAACGGGTATACTTATAAATAAGTATAATTTCAGGGAGGCATTGCCCATGAAAGCTGATAAATACCGCTTCGAAGGCGCCCGCACCTGTGACCTGCGGGCGCTCTCCTGCGACGACAAAGAGGATGCAACGGACAAAGACGAAATTCTGGCCAAAACTGCCGGGAAGCTGCAAAAGATGACCGCATTGGAGGCTGAACGCTGATGCCGCCCATCCGTGTTTTACAGGTCATGCCCGCCATGGACGCCGGCGGCATGGAGACCTTTGTCATGAACGTCTACCGCACGATCGACCGGGAGAAGGTCCAGTTCGATTTTCTCTATCATTACGATAAGCCGTGCTTTTTTGACGATGAAATCCGTGCGCTGGGCGGGCGCATCTTCAAGCTGACCGTCCGGCAGGACAACAATCTGCCCCGCTACCTGCGTGAATTGCGGGCGCTGTTTGCCGCCCACCCCGAGTGGCGCATCATCCACGGCCATTACAGCGGGTTTGGCATGTTCTACAACCCCGCGGCGCGGCGCGCGGGTATCCCCGTGCGGTGCGGCCACAGCCACAATACCGCGTATGAACGCAATTTCGTGGGGCGGCTCGATCATTTTATGAGCAGCTTTTTCAACATCGGCCTGACGGACCGCTTTGCGTGCAGTGAGAAGGCCGGGCAGATGCTTTTTGGCAAGCATCCGTTCACCGTCGTGCCCAACGGCATCGACACGGCGCGGTTTGCCGCCCGCGACCCGCAGCGCCGTGCGCTTTTGCGCGGTGAGCTGGGTGTGACCGATCAGGAAATCCTGTTCGGCCATGTGGGGCGGTTCTCCGACCAGAAGAACCACCCGGGACTGCTCAAAATTTTTGCCGCCGTGCGCACCCGCCTGCCCAAGGCACGGCTGGTGCTGCTGGGCGGCGGCGACCCCGCCTACGTGGAAAAAATGCAGGCGCTGGCCGCCGAGCTCGGCCTTGGCGACAGTGTGATCTTTGCGGGCGTGCGCAGCAACATCCAGAGCTTTTACGACGCGATGGACGCCTTTTTGCTGCCCAGCCTTTTCGAGGGTCTGCCCGTCGTGCTGGTGGAGGCGCAGACCGCGGGTCTGCCCTGCTTTGTGGCCGACACGGTGGACCGCGGCGCGGCGTTCACCGACAGGGTAAAATTCCTGCCGCTGGACGACACCGCCGCGTGGGCAAACACAATTGCGGCGGCCTCCTTCCGCCGCGACCCGCAGGCGCGGGAGAAGGCCATTAAGGCCGGATATGACATCCACACGAGCGCCGAGGTCCTGCAAGCCTTTTACCTGCGCCGTTATGCCGAGGTGACGCCATGAAGCCCTGTGAGATCGCAGTCATCGTACCTGTACATAATGCGGCGGCGTTCCTGACCGCCTGCACCGACGCGATTGCTGCCCAGAAATTTGACGGCTTCCGGTGCATTCTGGTGGAAGACGGCTCCACCGACGACTCTCCCGCGCTCTGCGATGCCATCGCGGCGGGCGACCAGCGCTTTGTGGCACTGCACCAGACCAACAGCGGTGTCTGCGCGGCCCGCACGGCGGGTGTGCGCGAGGGGCGGGCGCTGGGGGCCAAATGGTTTGCGTTCTGCGATGCGGACGATTTGTACCACCCTGAGTTTCTGGACACGCTGTATGCGGCGGTGACGAACAGCGGGCTGCCGCTGGCCTGCTGCCGGTACGATACCTTTACCGACACTGTGCCCGCCGACGCGCCCGCGCCCTGCAACAGCAAGATCCTGCGAAGCCCCGCCCATCTGGACGCGCTGCTGCATGACCACGCCGTGGATTACGGCCTGTGGAACAAGCTGTTCTCTGCCGACCTGCTGACCGAGGAGATGCTCGACAACGGGCTGGCCTATAACGAGGATCTATTGGCGAACTGGCGTGCATTTTTAGCCGCTCCGGGGTGTGCATTCTGCGATTTTGCAGGCTATCACTACCGCCAGCACGCGGCCAGCGCCAGCCACCGCGCCCTGCCGCCGCAGAGCATCGACGACCAGCGCCGCGCCGCTGCGGAGATCCGCGCCACGGCTCCCGCCGAAATGCAGCAGAGCGTGAACGCCTTTTACTATGAGAAGCTCGTCTATCTGGCCAGCATGATCCTGCGCCGTGCCAACGCCGCAGACTACCGCGTCCAACTGAACGAGCTGAAGATCGGCATTGCCGCGGGGGCCGACGACCCGCAGCTGGGGCGCAATCCGCTGCTGCCCCGGAGCATCCGTTTTTCGGCTTGGCTGACGCTGCACATGCCGCGGCTCTGGCAGTGGGCGTGCCGAAATTTCTTGAAGGACCGACAATAATGCGCATTTTACTTGTACTGGACCGGGTGGAAAACCCCGCCAGCGCCAACGCCCTGATGGGCTTTCGGCTGGCGGAGCAGCTGCTCCGCCGCGACCATACCGTACATATTTTGACCCTCTGGGACGGCCTGCACACCCCGCCCGCCCCGCCGGAGGGGGCCATGCAGCACCTGCTGGCCTTTGCCGACGAGCGCCAGATGAACGAAGCACTGGAAAACGGCCAAAAGGGCGGCACGCCGGTGCCGCTGCGGCTGGCCCGGCTTGCTGCACACCCCGCGGCAGCGGCGGCGGCGTTCCGCCAGCTGGTGCTGAAGCAGCCCCGCCGCACCGTGGACAGTCGGCGGGAAATCGAGCGTCTGGACGCCGAATTTCACTTTGACGCAGTCTGTGCCGTCTGCGCGCCCTACCGCACGGCGTTTGCGCTGGAAACTGCTGCCATCCGCGGGAAGAAATTTTTGTGGCAGCTGGACCCCTATGCCTCCAACCGGGACTACACAGCCCCGGGCGGCTTTGCGCGGGAGGGGCAGCTGCTGGACGCGCTGGACGGGACCTTTGTCACGCCGCAGGCCCTGCCCGACTACGCCGACGGCGCACCGCTGGCCCCGTGGCGGGAAAAGGTACACGTTCTGGGCTTTCCAACGCTGCTGCCGCGGGTCATGGAGCCGGTGGAACACGACGATATACAGTGTGTTTTCTGCGGCAGCCTGCACCCCGGTATGCGGGAGCCCGGCTTTGCACTGGCGCTGTTCCGCGCACTGCACGACGACGCTGTAACATTAACTATGGCGGGCGGCGGCTGGGAGCGCTTTGCCGCCGACGCCGACGAGACAGCCCGTGTTCTGGGCGCAAAATTTGTGCGTCCCGGCCTGCTGCCGCCCGACGAGGCCGCCGCGCTGGAAAACCGCGCCGACGTGCTTGTCAGTCTGGGCAACACCTATGACAACCAGATGCCCAGCAAGCTGTTTGGCTATTTTGCCACCGGCAAGCCGGTACTGCATCTGGCTGTGAGCGAGAACGACCCCACCCTGCCCTATCTGGCGCGCTACCCGCTGGCGCTGGTTCTGCACCGGAAGGACGGCGTCACGCCGGGCACCGTGGCAAAGCTGCACAGCTGGCTGCACAATGTACAGGGTCATGCCCTGCCCTTTGCCCAGACGGCAAGGCTCTACCCCGAGTTCACCCCGGAGAAGGTCGCGGAGGAGTTTTTAAAGTGGTTGTGAGCAGTCAGCTGCGTGACAGCCACAGACCATCAAGAAATTGCTCTGTAGGGGCGAACAGTGTTCGCCCGTGCCCGTTTGCCGCGTGAGAAACCATCCCGAAAGAGCGCTGCTGCGTCAGGTTGGCGGGCGAACAATGTTCGCCCCTACAAGCTCGATCCGGCAAAGTCAGCGTGCCAACCGGAAATAAAGGAGTCCCTATGCACATTCTTTGGCTTGTCAGAACCACCCTGCCGCAGGCGGCGGCTGCCTGCGGGCTGGCCGGAGCCAGCGATGTCAGCGGCAGCTGGCTGACCGGGCAGCTGGCCGCGCTGCGCGCCTGCCCCGATCTGCACCTGACCGTGCTCTGCGTGGGCAAAGCGGATGCCGACGGCACCGCGGACGGCGTGCATTACCGCGTCGTGCGCGACACTGCCGCCTTTGCGCCGCTTTTGCAGGCCGAGCGCCCCGACCTTGTGCATATATGGGGCACCGAGTTTGACCCCGCCGCCGTCATGGCCGACGCTGCCCGCGCATCAGGCTTGCCCGTGCTGTTCAGCGTACAGGGCGTTATGCGGGACTGCGCCGCGCACCTCTGCGACGGCGTGCCCGAAAAATACCGCCGTTCCGGTGCATTGTGGCACGCCATTGATAAAATCATTCCCGGCGAGCTACTCGACAATATGCAGGCGAGCTTTGACGCACTGGCCGCAAAGGAGGCCGCAGCACTGGCCGACGCCCGCTTTGTGACGGGCCGTACGGCGTTTGACCGCGCCGCCTGCGCCGCGCTGGCCCCCCACGCCCGCTACTACCCCTGCAACGAGACACTGCGTCCGCTGTTTTATACGGGTACGCTGTGGCATGCGCGGGACTTTGCCGCCGCGCCGGTGCTGCTGCTGCCCCAGGGCAACTACCCGCTGAAAAACCTGCACACCGTCATCAAGGCGCTGCCTGCCGTGCTGGCCGAGTACGGTGACGCCGAGCTGCGCATTGCGGGCTGGCCGCCGCTGGACAAGGGCCCGCTGCTGCGCCCGGTCATTGACCGAATGTTCCCCTACAAGCTCTACTGTAAGCGGCTGGCCGCACAGCTGGGCGTGACGGAGCACATCCGCTACACCGGGCCGCTGGATGCCGCGGCCATGCGGCAGGCGTATCTGGAGGCAGACGTCTTTTTGCTGCCGTCCGGCTGCGAGAACAGCCCCAACAGCTTAGGCGAGGCCATGCTGCTGGGCCTGCCCTGCGTCGCCAGCGCCGTGGGCGGTATTCCTTCGATGCTGGCGAGCGGCACCGAGGGTCTCTTGTACGGCGATGCGCTGGACGCCGACGCGCTGGCCCGCGCCGTTTTGCATGTGCTGCACAGCCCCGACGGCGGTACGGCCATGGGCCGGGCGGCCCGTGCCCGCGCACTGCAGACCCATGATGCGGCCCGCAACGCCGCTGATTTGCTGCACATCTACGAAAGCATTTTGCAGGAGGAGCACCCGTGAGCATTTCCGTCATCATCCCCTGCTACAGGGCCGCGGCCACGCTGCGCCGCGCGGTGGACAGCGCCCTGACTGGTGCGCCCGCCGATTTGGAGGTCCTGCTCGTCGACGACGGCAGCCCCGACGACACGGGCGCCCTCTGTGACGAATTGGCAGCCGCTGACCCGCGCGTCAGGGCGCTGCATCGTGCAAACGGCGGCGCGGGTGCGGCCCGCAATACCGGGCTGGACGCCGCGCACGGGGACTGGGTACTGTTTTTGGATGCCGACGATGCGCTTTTACCCGGTCTGTGGGCCGCGCTGGACGCCCTGACCACCGACGCCGACATGATTTTGTTCGGCCTTACGCGGGAAAGCAGCGGTGCGGTCAAGCCCACCGACTACCTGCCCGCGGGGTTCTGCCCGGACTTACAGGCTCTCGGCAGTGCGCTCTCCCCCCTGCTGTTTGACACGGGGCTGCTGGCCGCGCCCTACCCCAAGCTGTTCCGCCGCGCGGCCATCGGGGCGGTGCGGTTTGATGCGCGCCTTGCCATCAACGAGGACGTGCTGTTTAACATACAATTTTTACAGAATACCTCTGCCATTTATTGTCTGGATGGTGTATACTATAAGCAGTATGATACCGAGGTCGGCAGTCTGTCCCGCCGCCTGCGGGGGGACTTGCTGGACGCCGAGCGCGTGACCCGCCCGGCGCTGGCCGATTTGCTGCGGCAAAACGGCATCGACCCGGCCCCCTATGAGGCCGCAAGCCGTCTGCGGGCCTGCCTGAACCAGTACGGCCTGCTGACCGGCTGTAAGGGCACGCTGTCCTATGCAGAGCGCCGCGCGCTGTTTGCTGAAATTTTAGCCGACCCCGCCGCCCGCAAAGCCCTGCGGGAACGCCTGCGGAATGACCCGAACAGGCTTCTGGCCGTGCCGTACCGCATTGGCGTGGCGTGCAATTGGCCGGGGTTGCTGGCGGGGTATACGATGGCGAAGCAACGGCTGCTGTAATGCGGGCGGATATGGAATCCGCCCCTACGGATGCCTCCGCGTAGGGGCCGGACATGTCCGGCCCTCCACCTCGCCAAAACGACCATCTTCCGCTGTGCTGCGGGCCGGGCATGCCCGGCCCCTACAAAGTTGCTTTAGAAGGAAAAGCCTATGTCCGACCATCCCAAAATCAGCATAATCTCCACAGTCTACAACACGGGGCCGTACCTGCGCCCGGCTGTGGAGAGCATTCTGGCCCAGACGTTCACCGACTTTGAGCTGCTGCTTGTCGATGACGGCAGCCACGACGGCTCCGCCGCGGTCTGCGACGCGCTGGCACAGGAGGATGCCCGCATCCGGGTGTTCCACCAGCCGAACGGCGGCCCGGCCCACGCCCGCAACACCGGGCTGGACAACGCCCGCGGCGACTACATCGGCATGGTCGATTCCGATGATTTGATAGAACCGACCATGTTTGCAACGCTGTACAGCGCCGTGCAGGTCGATGGCGTGCGGCTGGCCGCCTGCGCGGGCGACTGCATCGACGCCGACGGCAAAAAAATCGAAGGCCGCATGGTCACGATCCGTCAGGGCGGCGTGCGCGATGCGCAGGAGCTTTTGCTCGAGGCGTTCCAGACCGGCAGCTTTTACGGACCTTTAAGCTGGAACAAGCTGTTCGACGCGCGGTTGTTTAAGGAAAAGGGAATTCATTACGATGAGACGATGCTTTTCGGTGACGATGCCAGCGTGCTGCACCGTGTATTTGAGGGTGAGCGCTGCAACTGCCTGACCGATGTGCTTTACCATTACCGCACCCGCGCCGGGCAGATCACAACGGCGGGCTTTCCGCCGCGCAAGACCGACGACCTGCGGATGTACTGGGAGTGGCTGCAATACTTCTCGGCCCGTCCCGGGCGCGAGGAATACTACGACTGGGCCGTTGTGCGGTACTGGAAGATCTTTTACCAGTTCTGGTGCCAGTCCGATGCGGCGGGCAACCTGCCCGAAGTCAGGCCAAAGTTTATGGCGCACAAAAAGCATTTGGATGCCATTTTGCCCGACATTCTGGCAAGCAAATACCTGCCGCTGGGCGAGAAGCTGCGGGCTGCCGCGTTCTGCGCCAGCCCCACGCTGACCTACGGCGCGGCGGCTGCCTGGGGACGCCTGCATACGAGGAAGGGGAAATAAATTATGGAACATATCGCGATCAGTGTAATCGTGCCGATCTACAACACGAAGCCCTACCTGGCCGAGTGCATCGAGAGCATTCTGGACCAGAAGATCAATGTGCCCATCGAGGTGCTTCTCATCGACGACGGCTCCACCGACGGCTGCGGAGAGGTCTGCGACAAGTACGCTGCCCGTGATGAGCGCGTGCGGGTCATCCATCAGGAGAACCAGGGCCTGTCCGCCGCGCGCAACGCCGGCATCGACGCCGCCAAGGGCCGCTATTATTCCTTTATTGATTCCGATGATGTCGTTCTGCCGCGCTTTTTGCAGACGCTGTATGACGCCTGCGAGGAGCACGACGCCTATATGTCCCTCTGCTCTGTCGAGGACGTGCAGGAGGACGGCAAGAGCTGCGACCCGGCCTATTTCACACGCCCCACACAGGAGGGTGTTTTCTGCGGCAAGGACCTGCTGAACGAGTTTTACACCCCCTACGGCACGGTCTACACCGTCGCGTGGAACAAGATGTACCGCGCCGAGGTCTGGAAACTGCTGCATTACCCCGAAGGCCGCCTGCATGAGGATGACTTCGTTGCACACCGCCTGTTCTGGCGCTGCGACAAGGTCGTCTGCATCGACAAGCC
>OJQB01000835.1_pt1 | contig 10992 bp, 12 predicted proteins | sample 1598601 | NCBI WGS metagenome assembly OJQB01 (sample SAMN03922496, study PRJEB24848) | human gut metagenome | isolation source: stool sample | host: Homo sapiens | place: Germany | collected 2011-11 | reverse complement strand
GCAGCGTCAGATGTGTATAAGAGACAGGTGTAAAACAAGGTGCGTGAGACATCTTTATTCTGAGGCTCCTCAATGGCGAGCATCAACCGATATGCAGTATGAGGGCTGATCCGCAGTGACTTAATATAGTTGATATACTCCTGCCGAATCTCATGTACCAGGATTGCCTTACCGTAGTTATCCAGGTTTTCGTCTGTTCCATCCCAAACCGCCCTAATCTTAGATCTCATATCCCTGACAAACCCCAAGATCCGTTCGACCTGTGAATAGCTCACAGATTTTTGCAGATAGGCGTCGTTTACCAGCAGTTCAGAAAACGGGATGAACGACGTATAAGCATAGCTTGTACGGTAAGAGTTCAGGCTGTGCTGCAAAAAGTCCATCGTCGTATTGTGGAAGCGATAGTTTTTGCCCACACTGTCATAGTAGCCCTTCATACGGGCAATCTTCCCGAAAAAGTTGGGCTTTACTTGCCGGCCATCATCGTCGCGTATCTCATACTTTTTTCTCAACCGTTTGATTTCCGCAACACTGTCTACGGCATATTCTCGCTTCGCCTTATCAATCTCGATGTTACTCAAAACGTCCAACTGGGCGATCTCGCAGTAAAGCTCCTCATACTCGGAAAAATCTGCTCCGCTGTTCAGCGCGTCCCACAGCTTCGTATTCAGCTCTTGGGAGAGGTTTACGATCTCACCGATCTTATTGACTGATGTTTTGATATCCAGATCGGACTGATCTGATTTGGTATAATGACGCACAATTTTCTTAGCGTCTACCATGCTGGTCGGGACGAGGAACTTGTGGTAGTTCCGTTCTGCGGCCCGAATAAGGATGGCGTTGTTCGTCAGCAACATGGTATCAGAATCAAAGTCTGCACCGGATAGCCGGAAAAGAATATTCTCACCGATACTGTTGATACACACGATCTCTTGCGTGGTATTGACGTACTGCCGGATCTCCTCGTTATCCGTATTCCTCGCCAGGAGCACATTTCCCATCGTCACATGGGGGCTGCGCGATCCGAGAATAGTCTGATCAAAAGCAAACTGTTGGCAAAAAATATTGCCTACTCCGATTTTACTCTCACCATCAAATTGCCCAATAGCAGAGTAGAGCATTTCGATGGGGTTTCCCAGCAGAGTTGAATAGTTTCCTTCCACAAGGATGTGTCCACGGGCCAACTCTTTTTTGAACGACTTCGATACGTCGGTTTTGAAGTTGTGGTACAGCTTCGTTTGAGAAAACTTATCTGTGACGCCTAACATCTGATATACCACATCGTTCGTCGTCGTAATTCCGTCGCTGTCGATCTCCTCATTCCCGCCCATATACTTGATATGGTACCGCAGCACCGCAGGATCTGTCTGGATCATGCGCAGATAATCCAACGACGGTTTTACCAACTGGTCAACATCATCTTGCGAAAGTTGAAGAGTATTCAAAAGCTGGTAATGGATCTGCACCATGCGGCCATCAAAGAAATGCGTCGGCTTTTCATGCTTCACGACACCAAAGTTACCGTCTTCGTCCAGCAATCTCAGCCACTGCTCCAGAGTACCAAATTTCACGTACTTAATACTACTGGGCGTAGTAATGACCTTGATATCGCTGATATCCTGCGCCAGCGTGAAACCGGAAAGCTGGGATACGTCAGTAACGCCACGATCGGCGAAGAACTTCTGGATATTGGTATTAAAGCAGGCCGATTTGAAAAACCGGTTCCGCAGAAGGATCATACCGTAATCCTGCCATTCGCCCATAGCACTTTTGTCAATGAGAGACTGTCCGTCCCAAATGCTGTTCTCAATCTCAACCACTTCCGGCTTTGAAGTAAGCCAGTTATCGCTACCGATCCTTGTCGCCACAACGCGATCTTTGAACACGCTCTTATAGTCGTCGATTACCAAGAAGTTCTCGGGTCGCAGCGGAATAGTACCGACGATACTGCTCAGAGTAAGGGCGATATAGGCTTCCAGAGCAGCCAGATCAATCTCCTGACCATCTTTCACTTTCAGCCCACAAAGCTCCCACTTGTGCATTCTTGGATACAGCTGCTCATCAATGAACAGGCACTTTCCAATTCGGCTGCTTCCGCTTGAACGCTTGAACCTACGGAACACAATACCATCACACGTGAATCCGTCCTGATAAAGACGATCCCGAAGCTGGGCTACGGTAAGAAGTACCTTCATGGTTTTCCCAAGCCGATACATTCCGTTATCAAAAACGAACAGATCCCCCAGCTCCTGGGGAGAGGCCGGATTTTCGACGGGAGATCCTACCCGTACAGCAATCAGTTCCCCATCCTTGATACAAATGTTGTCGGTAAGCTGTACATCCTGCGGCAGATAGCCATACTTGATGTAGATGTTGTCAAAGAAGCGGTTGAACTCCTTGACGCTGTACTTGAACGTGACATTGATCACGCGCCGGCAGTATTCCTTACCCCGCTTACTGAATGTGAAGTCCATGCGGCGGTATACCTTCTCATAAACTTCCCTCAGCTTTATCAGGTCGAGGCTATAATCCAAAGTGTTGACAAAACGTCTTGTATTGAACTGGTCGTTGTGGTCTGATCCAGCCAGCTTCACAGAATATTCCTTACTGTTCGGGCTTGAATAGTTCGCCAAGAACAAGTCCTTGGCATCCACAGACACGATATAGACCGAGTTACCCATGGCCTATTCACCTTCCTCAGTTTGAATGTTTTCGACTTGAATCAGATCCCCATACCAGAACAACCAAGTCTCTACGCCCTCCAGCTCGATCAGAGCAGAGAACCCATCGGGTCGTTCACGATGCGGATGCGCAACAAATACCTTGTCGCGGCTGGACTCCACGAATTGACGGTACTCCTTTTGCATACGCGGATAATCCTTCCGAGCTGTGATTTGATCCACATTCAGAGTGACCAAATCCCCATCACGAATCTTTTTGTCGATCTCGTTTCCGAGGCTTTCCAGGACATCCGCAGCAAGTGTGCGTGAGCCTTTGTCCCTGAGCTTCTTTTTCAAAGCTCTGCGATTTTCGCGGTTCAAACACATTACCCCCTGTCTGAATATTCCTGAATTACCTTTTCGTACTCCTGAGCGTTCTCTTTCAAAACGCCCTGATAGAACACTTCGTTTTCCCCTGCGTCGTCAGCCGGAGAATAGTCATCACACTTCCCCTGGCACTCCGAGCCACATTGGTCATACCAAATACAATTTTTTCGTGCGGTGTTCATTGTAAGCCTCCTTCCGCTACACACCGCCGCGTCAGCTCTCTTAAATTTCAAGTTCCCTATATGATCAAATGAATCGTTGACGCCGCATTAGTCTGTCGTGTTTCCATGAGAGATGTCGTTTAACCAATTCCGAAACAGTTCCCTCATCCGCCTGCTTGGAATGTAGATCCAGATTTCTTTGCCATCACGAATGGCTGACCGCCATACCCACTGGATCATCTCACTCAACGCATAATCATCCTCGCGCACCTCAACTCCTTGCTCCTGAAAGTAGTTTTTCAGCAAAGGGTTGTAGTACACGTTGACGCAATAGGCCAAGCAATCCCTGTTCCGATATGCGTTAGTAGCCCGGACATTGCAGGAAAGGAAACCCTTGGTATATCCTTTGCCTTTCAGGAGGGCTTGGTAATCCTTAAAAACCGTCCACAAGTTACGGTCTGATGAAGAATTGAGCATATTCTTGAACAAGTTCGTCAAATTGTTTCTCAGTTGTTTGATAAGCGGCTGTCCTTTGGTATCACGCGCTTTCTTATACCAAGAAACAGATAGGCTCGACCTCATTTCGCCGATCTTATTCAGTTTCTCATCCTCGATGATATGAATTTTCTTTGGGAGTTCGGCTACGTAATCCGGTATGTGAGGTGTATCGCTGAAATGATATACCCCGTTCTCACAAACCGTTCCGATCCGCTGGACTTCGATATTATGAATGTCGAAGTAGTATTTCTGCACCTGGGCATCAAACATATAGGTGAGAATGATCACCTCATCGAAGGACTGAAATACCTCAATCGGGAATTTCCATAGCAAGAGGCAGTCATTATACAAAATGACGTTGCCAGTCATGCACATATCCCGCAGGTCTTCAAATCTGCCCTCGTAGTCATCATTTACCCACCGCACACGGTACTCAGAGTCAACCTCGATCATCTCCCGCTTGAGCATTTGCAAATCCTTTGGAGAAATCGGGATTGTCTGAACGGCTTGGAAAACCTCATCCAAAATGAGCTTATAGCCACCGTATTGGATCAGCGAAATCGTTTCGTCGTTATACGACTCAAACAGCGCATGAGTGCTGGCGATGTTATCCCTCATAGACAAAAGGTAATGCAGGTTTTCCAACTTACCCTTGCCTTTGCTTTGCGGATCTTTGAATTTTCGCCCACTACAACTCCGTTTGATTCGTTCTACTTCGTCCAGGTATGGCGTGATAAATACGTAGCGGCTTTCCTTATCTTGATTCATCAAAGTGATCGCAGACTCGGTTTTACCTGCTCCCATAATCGTGTCACATACCTTAACGATCACACGCTTTCCTCCTTCGCCGTATTACGGTAATAGAAGAATTGGAGTTGCTGAACATAGCCGGCGAATCCGGCGTACTGGGAAGGATCAAAATTGCCATGGTAGACATCATCAATCATGCGGTTGATCCACACATCCCTGGGGTAGCTATCCATACGGTGAAGCCCAAACAGCATCACACAGTTCGCAACCTTCTCTCCAATGCCTCGCAGAGCAATCAGCGTCTTCCGGGCCGTATCGTCATCTTGCTTCTGGAGCTGCACCCAGAAATCTTCATCATACTCGGCCATCTCTTTCACATAGCTTTCACGATATCCCAGCGATGCGGGTGACAGATCCTGACCTCTCAGCTGAGCCGGCGTCGGGAAGGAATAGAACTGCTGGCCGTCGATCTCCCCCAGCGGCGTACCGAATGTCTGACAGAGAACATCTACCGCTTTGCGAATGCGCGGGATATTGTTCCGCTGAGAGATAATGAAGGTCACTACCATCTCCCACAAATCCTGTTTCAGGATACGGATACCGCCACCTGCCGCTATCGCCTCCCGCAAAAACGGGTCTCCAGCCATCTTCTGCTGATATGCTTCATAGTCGGCAGACAGGTCAAAATAGGGCATCCATACATCCCGGAACTCATCATAGGGGCAGTGGAAAACGTACCCGCCATTGGTACCCGGTGTGATTTTCACCAGCTTCATACCGGTGATCGCCACATATCCCCCATCCTGCAGTGCGGTCAGCCGGAAGCACTGGCCGGAATCCGCAATCTGCTTCAAATCAAACGTATGGGGAATGTTAATGAGCACGCCATCAGAAACCCTCCGGCAAATTACCTTTTCGCCACTCATCATACTCGCTCCTTTTCTTCAAATATTTGCGGATTATGCTCAGTCCGCAGTACACCAGATCGCAATACGGTTTGGAACCGTCGCCATCGTATTGGGTGATTGCTGATACAACATCCTGCTCCGTTAGATCCTCCGGTACATACCGGAACAGTTCAAATACCTCCTGCATTTTCTCAATGAGGCGGATATTATCGGCGCAGGTTTTGACTTGGCTCTTAGCCAGCGTCAGCATTGTCGCCGGGTCAATTCCATAGAGCCTCGCCGCGTTTCTATATATCTGTACCTCCTTAAACAGGGTGTCAAGCTCCTGGTTCATACGTAGGATCGTCGCTTCAGACTCGTTCAGTCTGCGCGTCAACTCTTTAAGGTCGTCCACTGCGCGCGCTCCTTTCCGATTGATTTACTTTGTTGCTATTTGAAGGTCAAATTTTCTTCACTATGCAGCCATACCCTCTGCACGTCCGGCCATATCCCATCTTGTCTCCGAATAGGCCGTCGTCGTCCAGATTATGAATAGTTGCCTGCTTTTCATTGAGCTTTAAGATCTCGCCGTTCCGAAGCTCTTGGTACTTGGAGTCAATGTAGGCCACACGGTCGCCGACCATAAGCTCCCGACCGAAAAAATCATAATGATTCATAATTCACCGCCTTATCCAAAGTCCACGCAACCGCATTTGGGTGTTTCCTCGCGGGAGCTTTGTCCCTTCTCACCATCCCACTTCCAGGCGGGAACGAGCTTACGAAGATCAGACACGGCGGCGTCGCGCTCCGCCCGCAGCGTTTTCACTTTCTCCGCGCACTTATACCAGTTCGAGCGTAACCCGTCACACTCCACTCTGAGCTTTTTCAGCTCTTCCAGCCAGTGGGCAAGCTGTTCATGTTCGGAAGCGCAAGAATCACAAGGATTATCTTTTCTCAGCCTCTCGGCAACCTCATAACAGTGCTGAATCGCTTCTTCAAGCGTCATTAAATTTTTGTCCTCCACGTTCTTCACCCACCCTTTCAAAGTAGAATGTGATTTTCTTTGGCGTTGGCTTAACCATACCAAACCGTACAGCCTGACGGTAAGTATAGCAGTCACGCTCCAATGTAGCCGGCATTGCTTCCAATATCCGCCGCCAGCCCTCCAATGAGTTGCCGCGCTTGTAGTGATTACAGCTCCGACAGGCCGGCAGCATATTTGCCAGATCGTCTTCGCCCTTACTCCTCAGCGCAACAACATGATCGACTTGCATATCCTCATAGTTCAGATGCTCGCCGCAGTATGCACACCGCCCACCCATCTTGTCATAAACGGCGCGGCGCTCTGCCGGCGTCAACCTGCGCCTCTTTTCCATGTGCCCTCCTCATTACCGTGCCGCAAAGAAATCGCGGTAGACCTTTTCGATGATGGTATGGCTGGAAATGTTGACACTCGGGACTGCCCATCGAGCCGTAGCCTCAAAGTCCTTCTCGTGCGCCGCGATGTAAGACCTCATGTCATTTCGCAGCCCATCCACCGTACCGATCGCACAGAGCAGAGAGTGCTGTGCCGCCTCAAAGTCCTTGATGGCGCGATCTTTATCGGGGCCGTCCGGGTAAAGGTCAATGACGCCCTTGCGCACGATCGCTGCCTTAGCTTTCTCTTCCAGATTTGTTTCGGCGGCAAAGTAGTCCAGCAACAGCCGTTCTCTTTGCCGGTCAGCCGGTGTCCATTCCGGCTGGGAGCGCTTCCTCAGAAACATTATCTTTCACCTCAATATAATTCACGATTGTTCTTCGCGTACCATTCTGCCCAGCAAGTATTGAAGCGCTTGGGACTTTCCTGGATTGATTTCAAATAGTGGCCGTACTTTCGCTTCAAAGACTTCATTTCATTGCGGTATATCTCTGAATTTATGTAGTCCCAGATATCCATGTAGATGCAATCAAAGCGCTGCCCATTTTCAGGCTTCCACTCAAACACATCTGCGCAAATGATCTTGACCTTTTCGTTTAAGGGAAGCTGCTGGGCGACCATATCAATAACTTCTTGGTGCTTTTCCAAAACCGTGATGCTGTTCACAGCAGGATTGTCTTGGATTGCCATTAGGATCATGCCAATTCCTAACCCGCCCACTAAAACATCACCATGAGCCTCATCGCAAAACTCTCTGTTGGTGCGCTTTTCCATCATAGTGTCGCTCATAACAACACTACCACGGCGAGAGAGGCGAACATATTTTCCCGGCATGATTCCCTTAAATATCGCCCGGATATCATGGTCTGTTATCTCGAAATGCTCAATAGCGAAGTCTCCATTGACTGCCGGGGACAGCAAAGAGACCATATCTCGGTACATATGCAAAACCTCCAAAAATGTTCAAAAGTTCAGAACCCCAAAATCGAATTATCACTTTTGAGGTGATAAATTCTAAATTTCGATGCTCAAACGCTCGTCAACAAACGGGGTATTTGAAAATCGTCCCTTAGAAGGGGAAGGGGTAATATCGCTACGCTCAAAGTAGTCTAAAAAGTTGCAAAAATAGCCAATTTACAAAGGAGCAGTTTTTGCAGTTAGGCCGCTCGCTTCGCTCGCGGATATACGGAGAGTTGGTAGCGGCCTAACCCAAAAGGTAGGTGCGGGGTAGACACTTTCGATTTAGTTATCTACCCATCCCCAGTACCTTGAGTCTTCTGCCGGCTGGCAGCGTGGACACCAGGGAAAATCAAATATCCCCTAACAGGTCGATTGAAACATCGTGGTAGGCTTTCTTTTCTTCCTCGTCAGCGATACCAATATAGCGCATGGTAATGAGAGCGCTGGAGTGACCGAAAAGACGCTGGAGGAACACAATGTCGTGGTTGCTCTGGTAGTGGAAGTATCCGAAGGTCTTCCGCAGGGTATGGGTACCGATGTTCTGCTTGATCCCGCAAGCCTTAGCCGCATCCTTCAACTTCTTGCGCAGGGTGTCCACTTCAATGTGACCACCTTCGCGGGAAGCGAAGATGTACTCATCAGAGTAGTGGCCGGCATCGTTACCGTAGTACCACTGAATGGCGTGGACACATGATTCATTCAGATAGAGTCCACGTCGCTTGTCTACCTTCTCCTGGAAAACTGAGATTTTGTCGGTGGTATCGGTGTAGTCTCCGACAATGTAACGGATCTTGCCGTCAGGGAAGAAAATATCAGAACACTTCAGTTCCAGAAGCTCGTTAGCTCTAAGGCCGAGGTTGATACCCAGGATGAATGCCAGCAGGTATTTGGGATCAGTATTGGCCCGTAGCCAGGAGGCCATAGCGTCAAGCTGTTCACGAGACTTGATCGGGAAAACCGTCTGCTCTTCTCCCTTGCGGTAGTTGACCTTCTTGGGAGGCTCGGCAGCGGAGGCACCGGGGAACTGAATGATTTTACAGCTGGTCGGCGGTACGGTATTGATCTGAGGAGCCGTAGGCTGATCAAAAAGGGTAAGTTGCGTGTCCATAGTCCACCTCATTTTCTTTGTTGCAAAAGAACCGTCAGTTGTTGTCTCTTACCTTAATTTATTCTACCATATCTGGGGTCTAAAGTCAATCAAAATATTAGTTTTCTTTGTTGCTATCGGAGAAGAATACGACTGTAAACGGGGCGAATTACAGAGGGTTGACAGAAAAACCGGGGTTGTAAGGCCAAAAATGTGATTTTGGAGGTATGGGTTTAATTCATTTATTATTGGGGAATCGTCGAGATTGTTCCCGAGTGAAAAATGGGGATATGGGGTGTACGTGATAGAGTGGAGGTACTGGGCAGTTTCTTTAGAAACTGAGCGGGCGCGAAAATGTGAAGGCTCCCCCGGTGCCGGTGGTGTCCAGGCAGGCGGGCGGGGTGTCGTTGTGCGTCTGCTGACGGGCGAAAACGGGCCGGGGTTCTGCAAACTCTCCAAAAGCAGAATTGACAGAGACGAAAACGGGCGGGAGAACGTCGGGAGACTGGGAGCTTTAGCCGGTGCGGGCTGGGGTGCCTGCTGGCCTGGGGCGGTGCTGGGCTGGCCGTTCGGGGGCGGGGTTCGGTTTATATATGACTTTGACGGCAAAACGGCAGGCAAGCGGGCGCAAGTCCTCACCTTTTCGCTCTTCCTCCCTTCGTGCTCTTCTTCTCCCTCTTCGGATGTCCTCGCGGTTTCCGGCTGGCTCTGGCTGTTCGATCTGGGCGGGCAGGTTGACGGCATAGGGGCGGCGTGTCCGTCTGGCCGTGGTGCTGGGCGTGTCGTGCGTCTCCTGCGGTAGGCGGCAGGGCGTGCCGCTCTCGTGCCGTGTCTGCTGGCCGTCTCTCCTGCTGGCCGTGCTGGGGCAGTCTGTGCGGGCGCTGGGGCTGGCGCTGGGCATGGGCGGCGATCCCAGGCCAACCGGCTTGCTAATCGGCAAAATGCACAAAGATTCAATAATAAATGCAGCATAATGACGAAAATAATGGGCTGTATTCTGTACTTTTTACGCTATAAATATGCCTGTTTTGGTGTAAAATAGGCTGTTTTTCTAACTTTTCGGATATAGCAACAAAGAAAATGATTGACGGATGGGATTTTTTATGGTAAGATATAGACAGTTAAAGAGGGCGGGCGCTGGGGCCGTTGGCCGGGGGTATCCTCTCCGGGCGGCAGGCTCCACCGCTTCCCGATAGCAACAAAGTTAATCAACGTAAAGGAGAATGAACAATGAAAAAGACTTACAACATGGGCGAGATCATGACGCGGGCGTGGGCCATCCGTAAAGCGGCGGCGGCTGAGATGGGATGCAAGGTGTCTGAAGTCCTGATGGGCGAATGTCTGAAGATCGCCTGGGCTGAAGCTGAGGGGGCAAACGCTGAGACCAACGCCGCCGCCATCGCTGGCGAGTGGGCGAACATGGCCGACGCTGACAAGGTACGCATGATGACCGCTTGCATCCGCAAGGCCGCAAAGAATGAGATCGGCTATTCCACCGAAGACCATTACCTGCAGTTCTCTGAAGTGCCCGCGTTCGGTTGCTTCCGTGCTCATGATTTTGATGAGTTCGTGTCTGAGACCTGCATCCGGGTTCTTGACAAGCTGGCCGACCTTGACAAGCTGGCCGCGACCAATGAACGCCGCGCCGCTCAGGGCAAGCGCCCGATGCGCCTGGTGTCCGTCGTCTACAATGCCGCGCGGGCTTCCATTGCGGCGGTGTACTACGCCGACAGCAAGCACGGGGCCGCGTATGACTGGCAGATTGAAGACGGCGAGGGCAACGCGGCGAGCTTCCTTGAAACCTGCTGCGGCGATGCTACGGTGAACACCGAAACAAGCGCCATCATCCGGGCAGACCTGGACGCGTTCCGGGATGGGCTGGACGAGATCGGGCGGCAGATTCTCGAAATGGTAGCCGCGCACAAGACGGAACGCGAGATCGGAAAAACCGTGGGCATCTCCAATGTGGCCGTGCATAAGCGCATTGTCAAAATGCGGGCGGCGCTGGAAAGTCTGCGGGTTGCCTGAAAAGAAATTTTTCCGAACGGTTAGCAACAAAGAAAATCAATCTGTAAATGATAGCGGGGCCGGCAAAACGGAACGCCGGCCCCCAATGAAAATAACGTAAAGGAGATTTGAAAATGAATATCAATAACGCTGTCTCTTATACACATCTGACGCTGCC
>OJQB01000823.1_pt1 | contig 11152 bp, 5 predicted proteins | sample 1598601 | NCBI WGS metagenome assembly OJQB01 (sample SAMN03922496, study PRJEB24848) | human gut metagenome | isolation source: stool sample | host: Homo sapiens | place: Germany | collected 2011-11 | reverse complement strand
ACGCTTCTTGTTGCCGGTGGGCTGCCGTCGGGGGCGCAAATGCCGGCCGCGGCAATGCCATTGGCCCATGGCTTACCTTACGACGGTGCATTTCCCGTCTATTATGTATATGCCTTTGGGCAGCCGGCCGATGTCTTTCCTGTCAAGGCCGAGGGCCACAGGGCGCCCGCCGAGGTCGTAGACGTCGACAGAAGCCGATGCGGTGGCGCCGGTGTCAGGCGCTGTTATTCCGTCGGCAATTTGCGCGGCGCTTTGCAGAATGTCGCGCAGTGTGAAGAAAGCAGGCTTGGGTTCAAGCGTCTGGCGGAAGATAAGAGGGTTGCCCTGGCGCCAAGACATGTCGTCGGTGACGCCCCATACCAGGATGTTGCGGCAGTGGTCGTAGTTCATCATCACCGAGGCAATCTTGCCGTATTCCTCTGCCTGTTGCTGCTCGGCGCCCTGGGCGTATGCGTCGGGCATAGAGACGTCAAGCTCCGTCACCGCGCATTCAACGCCGAGCGGCGCATATCGCTTCACGTTGTTGTCGAACTTGGCCGAGTCGGTGTCGCCCACTGTGAGATGACATTGGAACCCCACGCCGCCAACGGGGATGCCGTCGTTGACGAGACGGCGCACAAGGTTGTAGTAGGCCTGCGTCTTGGCTTTGCCTTGGAACTCAACCCCGTAGTCGTTGATGTATAGTTGGGCGTCGGGGTCGGCCCTGTGGGCATAGACAAAAGCCGAGTCTATGTAGTCTTCGCCTATGACATTCTGCCACACCGAGGGCCTGAGGTCATAGCTGAGCGGGTTGGTGCGTATGGTGGTCTGGTCGTCGTCGAGGCATTCGTTGACCACGTCCCACTCGCTGACCTTGCCCTTGTAGTGGGAGACAACGGCCGTGATGTGGTCTTTCATTATCTGAAGCAGCTCGTCGCGAGAGTATCCGTGGTCGTTCTTGATGCCGTCGGAGCTTATCCATGCCGGCACTTGCTTGTGCCAGACGAGCGTGTGCCCCCTGACTTCCATGTCGTGGCGGGCGGCGAAGTCAACGATGCAGTCGCCGTGGTAGAAGTTGAACTCACCGCGGTTTGGCTGCAGTGCGTCTGGCTTCATCTCGTTTTCGGCCACTATCATGTTGAAATTGCGGAAGACGGTTTGCGTCGGCAGCAGGCTTTCGTCGTTGATGTTGATGCGTGACACCGGCACTGCCACTCCGATGTTCTTGCCTGCCTTTGCGGCATGGTAGCGCAAAGTTTGCTGCTCATCGGTGAAGTCGTAGCCATAGTCTGCGGCAATCAGCCGAATGTTGTCTACGTAATATTCAGCGTCAACGGAGTTGAATCCCATGTAGATTTTGTCTGATGCCTCATCGGTTCGTTCCATGATGTACGACTTCGCCACCCATGTCTCTGCCTGGCCTTGGTCGTAGAAGCCTGCGTCGGCATAGATAGTGTCCTGCCCGAGCCTTGCCACAAACTGCTTGTAGTTGGCGTCTGAGGCCGGGCGATAGAGGTCGAAGGCCAGCATTCGGTAAGATTCGGTGATGTTGCCCTGCGTGATGTGGCCTATGGCAAGTTCGATAAGGGTGTTCCAACTCTTGTTGGTGACGTGCAAGACCTTGTTTTGCGGGTTCGTGGGGTCGGCCGTCACTTCTGCCACCGACTCCGTCTTGTCGCTGTAAAGGTCGTTCATCGGCAGCCTGTCGCCTATTTCGTAACCTTCAAAGTCGTATATCACTTTTTCCTGTGAGTGCCCTTGCAGCGTGGCAACGGCGAGCATCATAAGCAATAATGTGTGTCTCATTGTGTCGTCGTTTTATTTGTTGTTGATTTTCATTGTCACCCCGTCAACGTCGACAATGGCCATGCCGCTCACGCCGCTGATGGTGTTCAGTCCGTTGGCCGACACCGTTTCGCTAAGCAGTTGGCCGCTTGCCGAGTACACCTTGATGCGCTTCCCGGCCTCAGTATTTACGTAGATGTTGCCGTTGGCAGAGTAAATGCGCGTCTTCCCAGTGTCGGTTGCTGTCTTGACGGCGCTGGGCGATTTCGCCGTGAGCACCAGTCGGTATGCTCCCTCGGCCTCGCGCTCCTCGACAGTCCACTTGTCGTTGTCTGGCAAAGCGATGTTGAAGTTCCACGGGTCGCCGTAGAGCGAGCCTTTGCCTTTGGCTTCGATGAGCACGAACTCGTCTCGTTGTATTGGTACGAGTCTTTCACGTCGAGCTTCACCGTCGGTTTGTCGTCGCTCTCGGTGAAATCCTCGCAGATGTTGTAGTAAATGATGTCGCCGCTGGCCACGATCCGGTCGTAGTCGTCGGCAGATGCTATTTCCATGTTGATTGTTGTGGTAGGCCGCAGGTATAGTGCCACGGGTTCGTCTTTGGCAAAGTTCTTTAGCGTAAGGGTTCCCGTGCCGTCGCTTCCAGGTTCGATGGTGCCGTAGACGTCGGTGTTTCCGGCAATGCTTCCGTTGCCGCCGATGGTCGCTTTGCTGAATACGAACGTCTGGGTGGTGCCTGTGGCGTAGCCCGTTCCGCCGGTGAGGTGGTATGCCTCGGCCTCGGCCGTGTTGTTGTTTACCAGCAACCGTCCGTCGAGCACGCGTATTCCGCCGTTTATCAGGTTGTTGTTGTTAGTCAGGGTGTATGTTCCGGCCCCTTCCTTGATGAGCCCCACCTGCTGGCTTTCGTATGGCTTGCCGTTCTTGTCGGCAGGTGCAATCTGTCCGGCCAGTTCAGAGTCGGTGCCAAGGCAGCCCACGAGATAGTAAGACTTGGGGTTTGAGGCCTTGTAATATCCGCAGAGCCGTGCCGTGGGAGCCATGCGCAGCTCGCCTATCCTGAATCCCCTCGTGCCCGACTCGCACGCCAGCGTGGTGTTGTCGTGCATTATCAGCGTCTTGTTTTCAAAGGTGGCGTTGACTTTCCCGGCCTCGATGCTCTCCTCGACTTCCTCGGGGTTGAACGTCTTGCCGCCGTGGCCGAGCACCAGTCCGTAGAACCCTGCCGAGCCGTACACCTCTTTGTATGGGTAGAGGTTGACCGTTCCGCTGAACTGCGACCAGTCTGGTATTTGCGCACCCTTGGCGTTGCCCAGGTAGGAGCGTTCGCCTCCGGCGTATATGTTGAGCGTGCCTTTGCCGCTGAGTTGCGACATCCAGTAGGTGTAGCGTGACGTATAGACATCGAGTGTGCTGCCTTCGGCGATGTCGATAGGCGCGTTTACGCTTACATAGTCAGACGTGTTGAGGCTGAAGTGCAGCGCCCCGCCGTCGGTCTCGACCTTGGTGCCAAACGGGTTTTGCAGTCCTGCGTTCCCCATCCTTATCATGCCGGAGTGCAGGTATGTGCCCCCGTTCATGTTGTTGTTGACGTCCATGGTGACTGTGCCGCCGCCCTCGACCGACATCTTGCCGAAGCCGGTTATGGCGTCGTCAGGGTGTTGGGCCGTGAGAGTGTAGTCGACGGCCTTGTTGCTGAACAGTATGCTTGGCGCCTCGACCGTCTCGCTGACAACGACCCTGGCCGTGCCTGCCCCTGCCATGGCTGCCGGCGTGTCGTCGAATATCACGGCATAGCCGTTGGCAAAGCACGCCGGCTCGCCTTCGGAGCCGTCTGCCGGCACGGTGGCAAAGTTGGGCGTGGTGCCAACGTCCCATACGTCAGACGTAGCCCCCGTCCATCTCAGCGTGTCTTTGGCTTCTTTCGACACCCCGCTGAGCACAATGTTGTCGATGTAATACTCCGCCGTATTGTTGTTGTATCCTACGTACAGGCGCACGGCATCGTTTTTCACGTATTTCAGTTCGTAGGTCTTCTTCACCCAAGTTTCCTTGTCTCCCTGATGCGGATAGCCCTCGTCCCAGTACAGCTGGTCGTTGCCCAGCAGTACGGCCATCTGCATCCAGTCGTTCTGGTCGCTCGCCGGGCGGTAGATGTCGAACGATATGGACTGGTACATGTCGGCCATGTTGCCTCCGTCTACGCCGTCCGGCAGTTCAAACTCAATGAATGTGTTCCATGATGTGTTCTTTACGTGCAGCACCTTGTTGCCTTCGTTGGCCGGGTCTGCCTCGACCACGGCAGTCGATGTGGTTGTTGTGTTGTAAATGTCCTTCATGTTGAAGGCCTGCCCGATTTCGTTTTGCTCAAAGTCGCACACGGTGATGTTGTCTGCCCGGGCCTGCCCCAATATGGCGGCACAGGCAAGCAGCAAGTAAGTTTTTCTCTTCATGAGATGTTGTTTGATGTTAGTAAGTAAATGGTTAGTTGTTTTTTGTCAGGGTACATTTGGGTTATTGCAAAGGGCCGGCACGGTGTCAGGCACACATGCCGGCCCTTTTGTGAGAATGGTTGCCGTGAAGGCAGCCGTCGGTATTACCTTACAACGACTTTCCTCGTCTTCACGCTGCCGTTGTCATACACTTCCCTTATGATGTTGATGCCCTTGGCCGGGGCGTTGAGGCGTGTGCCGTTGATGCTGTAGATAAGCGTGCGCACAACCTCGCCTGTGGCTTCTTCGGCCGCGTCAACATCCTTTATTCCGCTCAGTTCGCCATGGTTCATGATGTATATGTCGAATACCATGACACTGGAGAATGCAGCCTGCAGCTTTACAAACACCTTGTCGGTGCCCTCGTAGCTGGCTATGTTCTTCTTGATGTAGCGCTGTGTCTTTGAGAAGTACACCGAGTCTACAAACGTCCAGTTGTCTTCAGACAGGGGTGTCGGTGCTGATGAACAGTGCAGCCTTGGGCTGGTTGCTGCTGCTGGCGTTGCCGACGTAAGTCACTATGTCAAACGGGCCCTGGAAAGCTTCGGTGCTTTGTATGTGGCAAGAGTAGGGGTCGTTCTCCACACCGTCGCTCTTGCGTATGTTGCCGAATGTCACCGAGTTGTCTGAAGCGCCTTGGTCGAATGCCGTCTCGCCGCGGTAGCGCTTGTCGGTGTTGGCGTCTGAGATGTCGTCCGATATGGTTATGCGCTCCCAGAGCATGCCCTGGCCGTAGGTCTTAGCCTCCCATCCCTTGCCGGGATTGACAACGGTGAGGTTCCACAGCGGCTCCTTGCTGTCGATGATGGTGGTGTCGCGCCCGTCGGGAAGCTCCTCTACGTGTGACACAACCTCATAGTAGTTGTAGCCGTTCTTCTCGCCTTCGGTGTAGTACTTGGTCTTGCTCTCGCCCAGCGACCAGTCGGCGGCGTTGGCGTCGAAGTGTGACACAACGTCGAGGCGCACCTCCTTGCCGGTTATGGTGATGTCTTTCGAGGCGAGCTCAGACGCAACCTTCTCGGCCTCGAGCACTTCGCCGGCGAAGGCATAGATGGTGGTGGGGTGGGTTATCGTTATCGGTGAGGTGTAAACCGACGATGCCGTGGCATCCTTCACGCCCGTGAAGTTGTAGTAGAGCGTGGCGTTGGGCTCGTTGTTTGTCAGCGTCACGATGGCCTTTCCGTCTTCCTCGGCCGTGGTGATGGTAGGCATGGCCGATGTCTCGTGTAGTGCCACGTTCAGCGTGGCGGGCTCGCTGGGGTCGTAACCGTCGGCGTAGGCCACGGCCGTAATGGTTGTGCCGGGCTCAGATATGTTCACCGGCCCGGTGTAGGGCGTGCTCGCGTCTGTTGGGGTGGTGCCGTCGGTGGTGTAGTAAATCTTGGCTCCTTCGGTGTCCGAGGCTATGGTGACGTCGGTGTTCATCTGCTTGTAGTCTTCGGTGAACTTCGGCGTGGCAGCCTTGGTTATCTCCTTCTTCGAGTAGTTGAGCTCCTTGATGGCGTTGGTCAGTATGTCTACTATGCTCACGGCGTAGAACTGGTTGTCGGCACCGTAGGGTATCAGCATGTAGGTGTTGCGCCCGGCGTTGTGCTCATGGATGGCGGTGGCCCCTCCTACGGTTGCCAGCACGCGGTCGTTTGCAAAGTATGACCCTTCGGGTATCTCGACTCCGGTGGCCGAACCCTCCTCGAAGAATGCTAGCTTGCCGTCGGTGATGTAGTTGTCCGACTCGTTCGACGGCTTGAACAGGGCGTCGTCGAGCGCTTCTTCAGCCACGTCGAGCGACGGAGAGTCTGCTGTCTTGGGCGTGCCGTAGCCCCATGTGGCGTAAAGCTGCGGGTTGAGGTTGAGCATTGGCACGTAGGCGATGGCCTCGCGCAGCGTCAGTGCATACTGGTCGTCGGCCGGCATGTAGCCGCTCACCACCACCACGTCGTAGGCCTTCAGCTCGTCGGGCGTTTTCCTGTTGGCCTCCTGGCTCACGTCGAGGGCGTCGAAGGTGATGTTGGTAAACTCGCCGTTGTTCTCGATGATGTCCCTGAAGGCATCGTTAGAGGCGTCGTAGTTGTTGTAGCCCGAGTTGAACACGTAGGCAATCTTGGCGCCGTCTACTGCCGGGGCGTCTTCCTGCAGGTCGATGTAATATATGTGGCAGCCGTTGCTGTTGGTCACGGTGACGTCGACCAGCTCGCCGTTGGATATGTCGGCCGGTATCTGCCATACGCACGTTGTGCGCTCCTTGGGTTTTTCCGAGCCTTCTATTATCTCAATGGCCGTGCCGTTGACCGACAGCGACACGCCGCGCCCGTCGGTGAGCCTGTGCGACTCTACGTCCATGGTGATGTTGGCTCCCGGCTTGACACCCTTTATTGTGAACTTGTTGTTCTTGCCTCCCATCCACAGGTAGCTGGGCCCTGAGTATGGGCCGAGGCCGTCCCAGGTGGTCTGGTAGTTTACGGCCAGGGCGAGCGACCTGCCGCTGCAGTTGAACACCAGGCCCTGTGTCTCGGTTATTGTGGTGGTCTGGCCGTTGGCAACTGTTGCCAGTTCGGTCTCTTCTTCGGGCACATACCAATAGCAGTTGCCGTTGGTCTCGCCGTCGCCGCTTGCTTTTTCGATTGTCGTCCACCTTGTTCCGCCATTGGCCTGGGCGTCGGCAGCAAGGTTTTGCAACGTTGCCGAACTCCAGTTGGTGAAGTCCCATTTCCTGTTTTCTGCATTGGCGCTCATCGTCAATGCAAAAAAGGCAGTGAGCATAAAAAGTTTTCTCATAATCGTTTATTTTGATTAGTACTATAATTTAGTTCTTTTTGTTAGCAATGTCTTGCCTTTTTGGGCACTGTCGGTTCTTAGTCTGTGTTTGTAGGTCAATCGTCGGCAAAATTAATAAAATATTGTTTACCTCACAATGGTTTATGCTTGGTATTATGATAAAGATTCTTTGATTTTGGATAAAATGCCCGTGCCCGTCCCTCTTTTGCCCCGGCGGCCATGGCTTATGTACCGTAGCTTTTGTTTACAATGGGCGAGCCAATTTGCCGGCATGGCTCTGCGGGCATGGCAAACGGCCCATATCACTGTGCCATACGGGCCGTTCGGGATGGCCATACGGGCCGTTTTGGCGGGCGTTTCGGCCCGTGTTGCAATGCGCTGGCACACAGGCCATTGCGCAATGCGGCCCGTGGCATGATTTTATATTACATCGTTTGGGCCCGGCCGGCGGTTGCCCCTTTCCGCGGCATGGCTGCTGCCACTATCCGCAAGCGTCAACCTGGCTGCGCCTCTCTGCCCTTATGTCCATGCCGGTTGTCACCCATGCTTCGCTACGCTTGCCGGCTTCGCTGCCGCCCATTGGCCTTGCCGTTGCAGCCTTCGCCTCTTGCAAGGCCTCCGGCAGCCTTGAGCGGCAGGTGTCGGCATCCGTTTGTGGCCATGGCCGGCGGTTTGTGGCAATGAAAAAGCGGCGGGCCACAAGGCCCGCCGCCGGTGTCAGGGTTGGTTTCCTGTAGTTATTTAACCATCACTTTCTTGGTCTTCACCTGGCCGTTGGCATACACTTCCTTGATGATGTTGATGCCCTTGGCCGGTGCGTTGAGCTGCGTGCCGTTGATGCTGTAGACGATTGTCTTCACCACCTCGCCTGCGGCTTCGCTGCCCTCGGTCACATCCTTTATGCCGGTGATGTAGTCTTTCGATGCTTCTCCCTCGTTCTTGATGAAGATATCGAAGATGTTGGCCTTGGTTCCGCCCGAAGCCAGCTTCACATACACCATGTCTGTGCCTTCGTAAGAGAGTATGGTCTTCTTCCAGATGCGGTCGTCGCCTGGTTTGCCGTTGTCTCCATTGCCCGAGAGGGTGTTGGCCACGAGGTCGCCAATCTTAGTCCACTCGCCGCTGATGGTGTCGTTTGTCACGAGCACCTCCACCTTGGCGTTCTTGCCCGACATGTATGTCACCACGTCAAACGGGCCCTGGAAAGCCTCGGTACTCTGTATGCAGGCTGATGCGGGGTCTTTGAAACCGTTGCCGTCGGTGCCTGTCACACTCTGGAAGGCAACACATCCCTTTGTTATCTCCTGCTCGCTGTCGTCCCACGGCGTCTGCGGGTTGTAGGCATTGAAGTCGAGCACGTTGTGGCCGGCGTCGTTGTTCTGGTAGAGCATGGGCTGGCCGTAGCTCTTTATCTCCCATCCCTTGCCCGGGTTGACGCATGTCAGCTTGTTGGCCGGGGCGTAGATGTTTACTATGGAGTCCTGTCCGGGGCCGAAGTAGTCTTTGTATATCTCCTTGTCTATTATCTCGTCGGTGTAGAAGTTGTAGCCCTTGGTGTAGTAGCTTCCGTCAAGTTGTACGTTGTAGTCGGTGGCGTTGGCGTCCATGTGCGACACGATGTCGATGCGCACCTTCTCGTCTTGCACCGCAACAAACTTCTGCGTGAGCTCCGACTGCAGGTAAGAGCCCTCCACGCCGTCGGTGAATGCGGTCACTGTGGTGTGCTTGTTGACGGTTATCGGCTCGGTGTATTCGGCCGACTTAGCCTTCTCGTCGCTGCCCGAGAAGTTGTAGAACAGCACGTCGCCCTCATGGGCCGGTGTGATGGTAATGGTGCTCTTGCCGCTCTCTTCGGTCACGGTGATGGTTGGCTTGTCGGCAAGTTCGTATATGTCGATGGTCTTTTCGGCCACTCCGCTGGTAAGGTAGCCGTCGGCGGTTGCTATCGCCTTCACCGTCACTCCTTCGGCCTTGATGTCAAACGGCTCGGTGTAGAGGGTGCTCTCCGTGGTCGGCGTGCTGCCGTCGGTGGTGTAGTACACCTTGTAGTTCTTGGTGACGCACGACAGCGACACCGTTGTGTACAGGTGATGGTATTCTTGCGATATGGTAGGGTTGGCTGCATTGGTCACCTTGGCCTTTGTGTCGCAGAGCATGATGATGGCGTTTGGTGAGATGTCCATGAACGAACCGGCCGGCGACCCCATCGGGAATGCATACGGGATCATCATGTATGCGTTGCGGTTGGCGTTGTGTATGTGCACTGCGGCAGCCGTTCCGGCCATTGCCAGCGTGTCGTCGTTGGCGAAGTATGAGCCCGGCTCTACCTCGTAGCCGGTGATGTTGCCCTCTTCATAGAGCATCAGTTGCCCGTTTTCATCTATGTATGGCTCCTGGCTTTGGTCTGAAGGCTGGAACACGGGGCTCTCCTTTCCGCTTGCGGTCACGTCGAGCATGTTGGTCGTTGTGGCCACGCTCTTGCCGTAACCCCACGTCTCGTAGAGGTCGGGGCTCAGGTTGAGCATGGGCACATAGGCTATGGCGCTCTTCAGTGTGCCCACGAAGGCGTTGTCCTTGCGTATGGCATTGCTCACCACCACGGCGTCGTAGTACTGCAGCGAGTCGGCCGATATGGCGGCTCCGCCGTCGGCCACGTCGATGGCCTTGAGCTCCATGTTCTCTTCTCCCAGCCTCATGGGCAGCGTGTTGGAAATCACGTCGTAGTTCATGTCATCCGAACCGAACGTGTAGCCGGGGTATCCCGAGTCGTAGATGTAGGCAATGTGCGTCACCTTGGGCTCGCTAGAAGGCTTCTCTCCCACGCAGATGTAGAAGAAGTGCATGCCGTTTGTGGCCTGCAGCTTGACGTCGGTGTCCTCTGCGTTGTTGTTGATGAGCACCACGGTGTCTTTCTTTCCCACCGTCTTCCACTGCGTTGCGCCGTCATACTTGCCCACAACACCGTCGGTGGCGCTCTTGAATCCGCGCTCCTCGGTGCCGCTGTGCGATGCGTAAACTACTGTGATTGAGTCGCCCGCAGGCACTTGCGGGATTATGATGTAGTCTTCCGACTTTCTTCCGTTGAGCCAGATGTGCGGCCCGTCGTTGTGGCTTATCACGATGTTGAAGTGCTTGGCAGACGACGCTCCGATGGTCAGGCCCTCCGTTTCGGGTATCACCCACTCCTCGCCGTTCACCTTGCAGGTAAGCGGTCCGGCCGTCCTGGCCTTTGTTTCAAACCATGTCTCCTTGTTGGTCCAGTAGCCCGAGCCCGACTCGGCGTCGGCCGTAAGGTTGGCGATGGTGGTTTCGCTGAACCCTTGGGTAAAGTCCCACAACTTGCGAACCTCATCCTTGGCCTGCGACGACAGCGCAAGGACCAATGATAGTCCAAGTGTAAACAGTTTCTTCATAAGCTTTTTATTATTTTGATTAGTATAATCTTGAATATGTCCAGTTAGTAATGGGCAGCTTGTCTTGGCAGGCAAAAGCTGTCGTTATTGGCATTTTGCGCTGCAAAGGTAATAATATCCTGTGACATAGGGCAGTGTCTTGTCGTTTATTTTTTTGATTATTAACTGTGTTTTTTGTTGGTTCAGTGCCCGTGCGCGGGCTTTCCGGGGGCATGATGGTGCCTCGGTGTGGTCTCCGTATAGCGTCCGATGCATGTCGATATGCTGTTTTAAATCTGTCAGGGCTGCCTGTCCGTCCGTCCGGCAAGGATGCCTTTGGGGACATGTTCGCCCCTCCGTCCGGTCGAATGGCTCTCCTGTGACAATCATGAAGCGTGGGTTTCAGCCACTGAAATCCGCCCAAGTCGGTTGCCGGGAAAATCAAACCGTCATAAAAGAAAGAAGGACGGGCTGCCCCGTCCTTCCTTTTCTTGTTGCCCAAATCGGCGCGTTGCCTTATTTCACAATGGCCTTCCGTGTCTTCACCTGGCCGTTGGCATACACTTCCTTGATGATGTTGATGCCCTTGGCCGGTGCGTTGAGCTGCGTGCCGTTGATGCTGTAGACGATTGTCTTCACCACCTCGCCTGCGGCTTCGCTGCCCTCGGTCACATCCTTTATGCCGGTGATGTAGTCTTTCGATGCTTCTCCCTCGTTCTTGATGAAGAT
>OJQB01000815.1_pt1 | contig 11257 bp, 8 predicted proteins | sample 1598601 | NCBI WGS metagenome assembly OJQB01 (sample SAMN03922496, study PRJEB24848) | human gut metagenome | isolation source: stool sample | host: Homo sapiens | place: Germany | collected 2011-11 | reverse complement strand
CTCTGCTGCCCGTAAACGGATCGCTGTGGCAAACCTGCCCCTCATCCGGCCCTGCGGGGCCACCTTCCCCACAGGGGAAGGTTTTAAGGAGACGGGCAGCCTCATTTTTTTTCCACACCGCTTTACTTTAAGCCCAAATTATTGTAAAATGTTATACAAAGAGAATGGTTTACTATGCCTGCACGGCACAGCGGACCGCCAAAATAACTACAGGTGGTGTTTTTTATGGCAATTCAGTATAAACGTATTCTTCTGAAGGTCAGCGGCGAGGCTCTGTCCGGCCCCAAGGGCACGGGCTTTGATGAGGAGACCATCGCCTCCATCTGCGCGGGCATCAAGGCTGCGCACGACCTCGGTGCCCAGATTGGCATCGTCGTGGGCGGCGGCAACTTCTGGCGCGGACGCTCCAGCGGCAAAATGGACCGCATGGACGCCGACAAGATCGGTATGCTAGCCACCGTTATGAACGCGCTGGCTGTCAAGGACGCACTGCGCCAGCAGGGCGTGGACGCCGTCGTCATGACCAGCTCCTTCATGCCGCAGGTCGCCGAGTGCTTCACGAGCGACAAGGCTATTGCCGCGCTGGAAAGCGGCAAGATCGTCGTGTTCGGCGGCGGCACCGGCAACCCGATCTTCTCCACCGACACAGCCTCCGCCCTGCGCGCGCTGGAGATCGGCGCGGACGCTATGTTCAAGGCCACGATGGTCGACGGCGTCTATGACAAGGACCCCCACAAGTACGCCGACGCCGTGCGCTACGACACGCTGACCTTCACCCGCGTGCTGGATGAGCGCCTGGCCGTCATGGACTCCACCGCCGCGACCCTCTGCCGCGACAACGGTCTGCCCATCCTCGTGTTCGATCTGGGCCAGCCCGCCAACATTGCCAAGGCTGTCAAGGGCGAAAGCGTCGGTACCCTGGTCAGGGAATAAGACGCAAAAGCACAAATTGAAAAATTCATATTTTCCCCCTATACTATCTTAAAATAAGGAGAATTTCATTATGAGCAGCACGACGAAACCCTTTGAAGAAAAAATGAATGCCAGTGTCAACCACCTCATCCATGAGCTGGCCTCCATCCGCGCAGGCCGCGCCAACCCCGCCATTCTGGACAAGGTCACGGTCGATTACTACGGCAGCCCCACGCCCATCCAGCAGATCGCGGCTGTCGCCGTTGCCGAGGCCCGCATCCTGACCATCTCCCCGTGGGACCGCTCGATGCTCAAGCCCATCTCCAAGGCCATCCAGACCAGCGACATCGGCATCAACCCCATTGATGACGGCCAGGTCATCCGTCTGGTGTTCCCGGCCCCCACCGAGGAGCGCCGCAAGCAGCTGACCAAGGATGTCAAGAAGCAGGGCGAGGACGCCAAGACTGCCGTGCGCAACATCCGCCGCGACGCCATGGACAAGTTCAAGGCCATGAAGAAGGCCGGTGAGCTCACCGAGGACGACCAGAAGAAGCTGGAGGAAGAGACCCAGAAGCTGACCGACAAATATGTCAAGCTGATCGACGACACCTGCGCCGACAAGAACAAGGAAATCATGGAGGTCTGATCTCTCCATGAACGATAGCCTGTGCGGGCATGTCATGCGACACGCCCGCATAGGCTGTTATTGCATCATTGAATAAAACGATTCCGCGAAAGGAAACCACCGTTTATGAAGACCCGCATCATCACCGCCGCTGTCGGCCTGGGCGTTTTGGCCGTTGTGCTGGCGTTTTTTGACACCTTCCTGTTTGACTTGGTATTAAGTGCCGTCTGCCTGATTGCCATCCATGAGGTTTTTTCCGCTATGGGCTTTGGCAAAAAGCAGTGGTATCTCTATGCCGCCGCTGTGCCGCTGACGCTGCTGGTCATGCTGAGCACATCGCAGATGGTGCGCGGCCTGCTGCTGCCCGCGGCCTTTTTGACGGTGCTGTTCTACAACGTCTGTCAGATCGCCCACGTCAAAACACTGGATTTCGGTAAACTGACGGGGTTTATCTACTTCTCGGGCGTCATCACGTTCTGCTTCTACTCGCTCATCCACTTAAAGCGGATGCTGCCCTTCGCAGAATATCGCTATGACGCAATTTATTTCATTCTGCTGATCCTCTGCTTTGCCTGGGGCGGCGACACCGCGGCCTACTTTGCGGGCCGTGCGTTCGGCAGGCACAAGCTGGCTCCTATCGTCAGCCCCCACAAGACCGTGGAGGGCGCTGTGGGCGGCGTGCTGGGCAGCATGGCTGCGGGCTGTGTGCTGACGCTCGTCTACTCGCTGCTGTCGGCCAAATACAACGTCATCAGCATTCAGGTGCAGCCGAAGCATTATCTGGTGCTGCTGGGCATGGGTGCCGTGGCATCGGTGCTGGGCATTCTGGGTGACCTGTTCGCGTCGTCCGTCAAGCGCCAGGCCGGCATCAAGGATTACGGCACGATCTTCCCGGGGCACGGCGGCATTCTGGACCGCTTTGACAGCGTCATGTTCATCGCGCCCTTTGTTTCCATCGCGGTACGCTACTTCTTCTATCTGCTGTGAGGAATCGTAAAAATGAGTAAAGTCATCACACTTTTGGGCTCCACGGGTTCCATCGGCACCCAGAGCCTGGACGTCTGCCGTATGCACGGCTATGAGGTGTTCGGCCTGTCCGCCAATTCCAGCGTCGATAAGCTGCTGGCGCAGATCGCGGAGTTCCACCCGAAGTACGTCGCCGTCACCGACCCCGCCGCGTTTGACAAGCTCTCCGCCGCGCTGGCCGGGCAGGCCGACGCGCCGAAGCTGCTCAAGGGCGCGGAGGGACTGCGCGCGCTGGCCTGTATGGATGGCGCGGGCACGGTGCTGAACGCCGTTGTCGGCATTGCGGGCCTCGACGCCTCGCTGGCCGCGATTGAGAGCGGCCACGACCTGGCGCTGGCCAACAAAGAAAGCCTTGTCACGGGCGGCCATCTTGTGACCGATGCTGTCAAAAAGCACGGCGTCCACCTGCTGCCCGTGGACAGCGAGCACAGCGCTATTTTCCAGTGCTTGCAGGATCAGCACAGCGCCAAAACGCTGGAGAAGATCCTGCTGACGGCCTCCGGCGGCCCGTTTTTCGGCATGACCACCGAGCAGCTGCGCACCAAGACGAAGGCCGACGCGCTCAAGCACCCGAACTGGAATATGGGCGCCAAAATCACGATTGATTCTGCGACCCTGATGAACAAGGGTCTGGAGCTGATCGAGGCCGCGTGGCTGTTCGGTCTGCCCGAGGATAAGATTCAGATCGTCGTCCAGCGTGAGAGCATCATCCACTCCGCCGTGCAGTTTGCGGATCATTCGATCATTGCGCAGCTCGGTGTGCCCGACATGCGCATTCCCATCCAGTATGCGCTGACCTGGCCCGAGCGCCTGCCCAGCCCCGTGCCGGAGCTGGACTTCACCGCGCTGACCAAGCTGAGCATTGCAACGGCGGATGACGAGACCTTCCGCTGCCTCAAAGCCTGCAAAAAGGCTATCCGCAAGGGCGGTCTGGCTCCCTGCGCCGCCAACGGTGCGAACGAGGCCGCCGTTGCGCACTTCCTGCGGGACGAGATCGGCTTCCTGGACATTGGCCGCCTGGTCGAGGGCATCGTCGACAGTGATTCCTTCGGCGGCGACTACACGCTTGCCGACGTCCACGAGTGTGACCGCATGGCGCGAGCCTATGTGGAGGCACATATCTGATTGGAACTGCCCGGTAGGGGCCGCACATGTGCGGCCCTCAGCTTTCCGGCAGACTCCTGCCTGCCATACACGCGCGGGCCGGGCATGCCCGGCCCCTACAGCTCTACGTCCAATACTTTACTTGTGAGGTGCCTATGACTGCATTGCTGACCGGGCTGGCATCGCTGCTCGTGTTTAGCAGCGTCATTCTGGTGCATGAGTTGGGCCACTTTATGGCGGCGCGCCATTGCGGTATCCATGTCGAGGAATTTTCCATCGGCTTTGGCCCGTGCCTGTGGTCCACGACCCGTGACGGAACGACCTATTCTGTCCGCCTGCTGCCGCTGGGCGGCTATAATCTGTTCAGCCCCCTGCCTGACGAGGAGGACGACGAGGAGGACGAGAGCGGGGAGAGCGCACCGCCGCCCGCCCCGAAACCCCGCAAAACCACGCTTTTCCCGCTGGTCGTCAGCGGCCAGAAATTTGAGGATGCCACCGCCTGGCAGCGCTTTTTTGTCACGCTCTGCGGTGCGCTGATGAACTTTATCCTCGGCGTCGCGGTGCTGTTGGTGCTCGTCCTTACCATGGGCAAGGTCGGCAGCACGACGATTGCGGATTTCAGCGAGAACGCCACAAGCTCCGCAGCCCTGCAGGAGGGCGACACGATTTTGCAGATTTGCAGCAACCCCTGCTGGACGGTCTACGACATAACCGATTGGTTTTACACCGCGGAGGAGGAAACCTACAACGTGGTGGTCCTGCGCGGCAGCGAGGTCCTGGAGCTGCAGGGTGTGACCTTCACCCCGACGCGCGACGCGGACGGCAATGTGCTGTACGGCATGGATTTCCGCGTTGAGCCGATGAAAAAGGACCTGCGGCACGTCATTGTCATGACCTGCGATATGTATAGTTACTACAGCAGGGCTATTCTGGGCAGCTTTTTTGACCTGCTCGCCGGCAAGGTGGGCGTGGAGGAACTGTCCGGCCCCCTCGGCACGGTGTCGGCGGTCAACCAGGCCGTGCACTACGGCTGGCGGGAGGTACTGTCCCTGCTGGCTCTGCTGACCATCAACGTCGGCATCTTTAACCTGCTGCCCATCCCGGCGCTGGACGGCTGCAAGCTGCTGTTCCTTGCGTGGGAGGGCCTGACCGGCCATCCTGTGCCGCCCCGCGTGCAGGGCGTGATCAACACGGCGGGTACGGTGGCGCTGGTGTGGCTGATGATTCTGGTCACGATGCACGATATTTCACGATTCTTATAAGGAGAACTACGATGCAGCGTCAATTAAAAAAAGAAGTCAAGATCGGCAGCATTAAAATCGGCGGCACGAACCCCATTGCCGTCCAGACGATGCTGAATGTGCCCGTCAAGGATATTGCGGGCAACGTGGCCCAGGCAGAGCGCATCGCCAAGGCGGGCTGCCAGATCGTCCGCGTGACCGTGCCCACCCCGGCGGACGCAGCCGTCGTGGCTGCCATTAAGGAGAAGGTGGACATCCCCGTTGTGGCGGACATCCACTTTGACTACCGCGCCGCGCTTGCAGCGCTGGATGCCGGTGCGGACAAAATTCGCATCAACCCCGGCAACATCGGGGATGATGACCGCGTCAAGGCTGTGGCCGACGCCTGCAACGCCAGAAATGTGCCCATCCGCATCGGCGTCAACGGCGGCAGCCTCGAAAAGCACATCCTGGCCAAGTACGGCGCTCCCGTACCTGAGGCCATGGTGGAGAGCGCCATGTACCATGTGCGGCTGCTGCAAAAATACGACTTTGATAATATCGTTATTTCGATCAAATCCAGCAACGTGCCCCGCATGATGGCGGCGTACCGTCTGCTGGCCAGCCAGACGGACTACCCCCTGCACGTCGGCGTGACCGAGGCCGGCGGCAACCGCATGGGCCTCATCAAGTCCGGTATGGGCATCGGCGGTCTGCTGATGGAGGGCATCGGCGACACGCTGCGCGTCAGTCTGACCGATGAACCCGAGAACGAGGTCTACGCCGGGTATGACATCCTGCGCGCGGCGGGCTACGCCGTCGCCGGTCCCGAGATCATCAGCTGCCCGACCTGTGGGCGCACCCAGTACCCGATGATCGAGATCGCCAACGAGGTCGAGGCGCGTCTGCGGGACGAGGGCTTTAAGAAGCCGCTCAAGATCGCTATTATGGGCTGTGTTGTCAACGGCCCCGGCGAGGCATCCGACGCCGACATCGGCATTGCCGGCGGTAAGGACGAGGCCCTGCTTTTCATCCGCGGCGAGAAGATCCGTATGTTGAAGGGCGATATTGTCGGCCAGCTGCTGGAAGAAATTCATAAGATGTAACCAATAAAGCCTTCCCCCGCGGGGGAAGGTGGCCCCGCAGGGCCGGATGAGGGGCAAGCTGTCCTCGGCAATCCGTTTGTGGGTAATGCCCGGCAACTCCGCCCTCATCAGTCCGCTTCGCGGACAGCTTCAGTCTCCGTGCCAAGAGCCGCCTACGGCGGTTGCACTCCGACACGCGCCTGCGGGCGCAGCCCCTCGGAGGAAGCCTTGTCTCTACACCCACTTGTGAGGTACCCCCATTTGAAACCATTTGTCACCCAGGTCTGGCCGCAGTTTACGGCGGACCAGCAGTTCTGCGCGGCGTTCGGCAGTGTGATTGTGGACCGTGTGGAGTTTTACCGCACACAAAGACAGGTCGTCATCTGCCTGCGCAGTGCTGAACCTCTGGATCAGGCGCTGTGCGGGCGTCTTTGTGCGTCCCTTGCCGAGGTGTTCGCCGGGTATGAGCTGCAAGTCCGCAGCTACTTTGCCTACCCGAACATCACCCCCGAGGCCGTGCGCCTGATGATCGAGGAATTGAAAGAAAAGGGAATGCCGGTCAACGGCTTCCTCGATAAGTCCGAGCCCGTCACCTTTGGCGAGGACGGCATCACGGTCCACGTCAGCGCGGGCCGCCAGATCCTTGAGAGCGTCGAGCTGCCCCGCGTGCTGGCCGAGATGATCCAGGAGCGCACAGGAAGTCTGCCTGTCGTCCGCCTGGCCGATTCCGGTAAGGCGCGCACCGAGGAGGAGTTTGAGCAGTACCTGCAGGAGAAGGCCCCCGTTGTCAAGTTCGAGGCCAAGGAGACACCGCCCGACTTTACGATTGAAGGTCTCGCCCTCACGAACAAGCCGGTCAAGGTGTTCTACGGCAAGCAGTTCAAGCCCACCGACACCCGCCGCCTCAACGATCTGGGCGACGGCGGCAAGGTCACGGTCTGGGGCGACGTCTTTGCTACCGAGGTCAAGGGCAGCCGCCGCAAGATTTATTTTACCTCCATTACCGACTACTCCGGCTCCGTCAACCTTAAGGTCATGGGGGAAGAAGGCGCGGATATGTCCAAGTGGGAGGGCCTCAAGCCCGGAACGACCCTCATCGTCCGCGGAAACTATATGTACGACAAGTACGAGCATGACTTTGTCATCATGCCCTACGACGTTTTGCAGGTCGAGCGTGAGCAGCGCCAGGATACCGCGCCCGACGGCGAAAAGCGCGTCGAGCTGCACCTGCACACCAAGTCCAGCTCGATGGACGGCTTCAACGACCCCGGCAAGATCGTGCGTCTGGCTCACCGCATGGGCCACCGCGCCATTGCCATCACCGACCACGGCGTCTGCCAGGGCTACCCCGAGGCGATGCTGGCCACCGATGCCATCCACGAAACAGACCCGAACTTTAAACTGATTTACGGCTGTGAGGCCTACTTCGTCGATGACATGATCCCCGCAGTCTACGGCAGCGCCGAGATGCCGCTCTCCGGCTCGTTCGTCGTCTTTGACACCGAGACGACGGGCCTCGACTCCAACACCGAGCGCCTGACCGAGATCGGCGCGGTCTATGTCGAGAACGGCAAAATCAACGAGGAAAAGAAGTTCTGCACCTTCGTCAACCCCGGAAAGCCGATCCCGCAGAAGGTCGTTGACCTGACCGGCATCAACGATGCCATGGTCGCTGACGCCCCGACGCCCGAGGAGGCCATCCGCGCTTTTAAAGAATTTTGCGGGGACAACATTCTTGTGGCCCACAACGCCCACAGCTTTGATATGCTGTTCATCCGCAAAGCAGGGGAGAAGGCGGGCGTCAGCTGGGACGAGAACACCTATATCGACACACTGCCGATGGGGCAGGCACTCTTTCCGGGGCTGCGCAACTACAAGCTGGACACCATCAACAAGCACCTCGAGATCCCGCCCTTCAACCATCACCGCGCCGTCGATGACGCCATGGCGCTGGCCCGCATCTATGAGGTCATGCTGACCGACCTCGAGGAAAAGGACATCCATACGGTGGAGTCTATCAACACCGGCCTCGGCGGCAACAAAGAGGTGCTGAAAAAGAAATACTACCACCTTATTATATTGGTGCAGAATCAGGTGGGCTTAAAGAACCTCTACCGCATTGTCAGCGCCGCCCACACGCAGTATTTCTTTAAGAAACCGCGCGTGCCGCGCAGCCTGCTGAACCAGTACCGCGAGGGCCTGCTGCTCTCCCCGGCCTGTGAAGCAGGTGAGCTTTACAGGGCAATCGTGGCCGGTCAGCCCTACGAACAGCTGCTGCGCATTGCCGATTATTACGATTATCTCGAGGTGCAGCCGCTCGGCAACAATGAATTCATGGTGCGCAACGGGCAGGTGGACTCGATCGAGGCCATCAAAAACTTCAACCGCACCGTCATAAAGCTGGGCGAGGACCTGCATAAGCCGGTTGTCGCCACGGGCGACTCCCACTTTCAGGAGCCGGAGGACTGGATCTACCGCGCTGTTCTGCAGGCCGGCAACGGCTTCAAGGACGCGGACAACCAGGCCCCGCTCTACTTCCGCACCACGCCCGATATGCTGGAGGATTTCAGCTATCTGCCGCAGGAAAAGGCGTATGAAATTGTGGTGACGAACCCCAACAAGATCGCCGCGACCATCGACAACAACCTGCGCGCCATCCCCAAGGGCACCTACCCGCCCAGCATCCCGGGCGCAGAACAGGAGCTGCGCGACGATACCTGGAAGCATGCGGCGCGCGACTACGGCAGCCCGCTGCCCGACGTGCTGCAAAAGCGGCTGAAAAAGGAGCTGGACTCCATCTGCGGCCACGGTTACGCCGTTTTGTACGTCATTGCCGTGCGTCTGGTGGCCTACTCCAATGCGGGCGGCTATCAGGTCGGCAGCCGTGGCTCCGTCGGCTCATCCGCCGTCGCGCACTTTTCCGGCATTTCCGAGGTTAACTCGATGCCGCCGCACTATCTGTGCCCCAACTGCAAGCACAGCGAGTGGATCAACGACGGCGTACACTTTGACGGCTTCGACCTGCCCGACAAGACCTGCCCGGTCTGCGGCAAGCCGATGATCGTCGAGGGGCACGACATCCCGTTTGAGACCTTCCTCGGCTTCTACGGCGACAAGGAGCCTGATATTGACCTGAACTTCTCTGGCATGTATCAGTCCCACGTCCACCGCTACACCGAGGAACTGTTCGGCAAGGAAAACGTGTTCAAGGCGGGCACGGTCTCCGGTCTGCAGGATAAGACCGCCTACGGCTACGTCAAAAAATACCTCGAGGAGCGCGGCAAGACCGTCAACCGCGCCGAGGAAAACCGCCTTGTCATGGGCTGCACCGGCGTCAAGCGCACGACGGGTCAGCACCCCGGCGGCATGGTCGTTGTGCCGGATACCTTCGACATTTACGACTTCTGCGCCATCCAGCACCCGGCGGACGACGTCAAGGGCGGTCTGCTGACGACCCACTTTGAATTTAAATACCTGCACGATACGCTGCTCAAGCTGGATGAGCTGGGCCATGATGTGCCGACCTTCTACAAGTTCTTTGAGGAATACTCCGGCATTCCGATTGATTCTGTCCCGATGAACGACGAGAAGGTCTACAGTCTGCTGACCAGCCCCGAGGCCCTCGGCGTGACGGAGGAGCAGATCGGCTCCAAGACCGGCACGTTCGGCATCCCTGAGATGGGCACGAACTTCGTGCGCCAGATGCTTCTGGACGCCCAGCCGAAGAATTTCTCCGAGCTGATTCAAATCTCCGGCCTGTCCCACGGCACCGACGTCTGGACCGGCAACGCCGACGAGCTGATCCGCTCGGGCACCTGCACGATTGCGGAGGTCATCGGCTGCCGTGACAGCATCATGCTGTACCTGCTGCGCAAGGGGCTGGAACCGAAGATGTCGTTCGACATCATGGAGGCCGTGCGTAAGGGCAAGGTCGCCAAGGGCGGCTTCAAGCCCGGGTGGGAGGAAGCCATGCGCGAGCACGATGTGCCCGACTGGTATATTGAATCCTGCCGCAAGATCAAGTATATGTTCCCCAAGGCCCATGCCGTGGCCTACCTGATGGCGGCCATCCGCCTGATGTGGTTCAAGGTCTACCACCCGGCCATCTTCTACGCGGTGTACTTCACGGTGCGCGGCGCGGATATTGACTACGAGGCCGCCGTGGGCGGCGTCCGTGTGGCGAAGCAGCACCTGCGCGATAACGAAAAGATCCCCAAGGACGAGCGCACCGCCAAGGACGATGACGCGCTGGTCAGCCTGCAGCTGGAAAACGAAATGCTGCAGCGCGGCTGCGAGTTTTTGCCCATCGAGCTGGGCAGGAGCTACGCCAGCAAGTACGTGGTTGAGGACGGCAAGGTGCGTCTGCCGTTCACGGCCATCCGCGGTCTGGGTGATGCCGCCGCCGTTGCGCTGGAACAGGCCACGATGCACGGGCAGGAGTATATCTCGGTGGAGGAATTGCAGCAGGCCAGCGGTGTGGCGCAGTCTGTTTTTGACAAGCTCCGCGCCGTCGGCGCTTTGGGCAGTCTGCCCGAAACGAGCCAGGTGGATTTGTTCAGTATGATATAAAGGTAAGAGCGCAGAACCCCTCAGGCCGAGCATAAGCGAAGGCCGGAAGAACTCTGCCGCTTTGCCGTTGTCGCCAACTTGCCCCCTTGACAACCTACCTGATTTGCGCTATAATAGCAGTCACTGATGCGGGATTAGCTCATCCGGTAGAGTGACTGCTTCCCAAGCAGTAGGTGGCGAGTTCGAGACTCGTATCCCGCTCCAAGATACCCCGAGGCGTTTCGCTTCGGGGCATTTTTATTTGTGCAAAAGAGGTGCCGACCATGCTTGACGCATTCCCGATCTATCACTGGTTCCACAACGGCAACCCGTATTCCGGGGCAGAGGGCGGTATGCGCTATGTCATCACCCCCATCAAGGTGCCCGACCCGAGCGATGAGAGCGGCAAGAAAAAGCGCGAGGCCCTCCGCGCCGAGGTCTGGCCCGGCCCGTGGAGCATCGAGCATACCGCCGAGGAAAAGATCGAGACGCAGCTGTTTGACGGCGACCAGGCGGGTTTGGATAAGGCCGTCGCCTGGCTGCATGAGCGTTACACCGCCGAGGCAGACCGCTGGACGGACATCCCGTCGATCCTCGACTGTGAGCCGGACCGCTGACGACTGATGAACACCTGCTGCTGATAAGCTGCTGGCGGATGCCCGGCGCGAGACCGACGACATTGTGAGCCGGGCCAACAGGAAGGCCTGTCTCTTATACACATCTCCGAGCCCACGAGA
>OJQB01000802.1_pt1 | contig 11387 bp, 7 predicted proteins | sample 1598601 | NCBI WGS metagenome assembly OJQB01 (sample SAMN03922496, study PRJEB24848) | human gut metagenome | isolation source: stool sample | host: Homo sapiens | place: Germany | collected 2011-11 | reverse complement strand
TATCACCAGAGGTGATGGGGCAGATAACGACACCGATCATAGCCAGTGCCACGCCGACATTACCCATGGTCTTGAGACAGACGTCGTAGATAGCAGCAGACTGACCGGCAGCCAGAGCCTCGGCCAGACCGACCATCTTGCCATCGGTGATGGTGTACAGTGCGCAGCCGGCAGCAGCCCAGATCAGAGCGATGATGCCCTCGCTGACCATTGCACCGTAGAATACGAAGTGACCCTGCTTCTCACTCTTCATGCAGCGAGCCATCAAAGGCGACTGGGTGGAGTGGAAACCGGAAATAGCACCACAGGCAACGGTGATGAACATGAAGCTCCAGATAGGAGTGTTGGAGGGGTGCATATTGCTGAAGTTTGCCCAGATCTCGGGGATGGTGTAGGCGGGGTTGGTGAAGATACCAAAAATAACGCCCACAGCCATGATGATCAGGCAGATGCCGAACACAGGGTAGATCTTACCGATGATGGCATCAATGGAGATAAAGGTTGCGATGAAGTAGTACACCAGAATGATGATCAGCCAGAACAGGGTGGTGGTCAGCACGCCGGACATACCACCGTTCTTGCACAGGGTAACGATCAGGCCTGCGGGGCCGACTGCGAACACGGTACCGACCATGATCAGCAGCACCACAGAGAACACACGCATGATGTTCTGCATCACGGGGCCCAGATAGCGGCCGGTGACCTCGGCGATGGAAGCGCCCTCATTGCGCTCGCTCATCATGCCGGAGAAGTAGTCATGTACGCCGCCGGCAAAGATAGTGCCGAAGGTGATCCACAGGAACACCACGGGACCCCACAGAGCACCCTGCAAAGCACCGAAGATGGGGCCCAGACCTGCAATGTTCAGCAGCTGGACGAGGAACAGCTTCCACTGGGGCATCACAACGTAGTCAACGCCATCGTTGATGCGCACAGCAGGAGTTTCGCGGTCGTCCGGTCCGAACGTGTTGTCCACGATCTTACCATAGACAAAGTAGCCTACGATCAGAAGTGCCAGACACAGTAAGAAACTAATCATACCAGAAACCTCCTTTTGAATTTCAGCCGCCGACAGCTTATGCCATACTGCGGCTATGACCGATCTCTGGCTTCATGTTAACACCTTTTTCATAATTGTGTTAATATTTTTTAGGTATGGTTCCTATATCAAAAAGTATATGGCAGCTTATTTCATTTGTTTATTTAAACTTGCATTTTATGTCGATGGTTCGTTTTAATTCACTCTATTGTTTCTCAAAAATATTCTTCCGGAAACGGTCAAAAGCGTCCCCGCCAAACTTTGCGCCGCCTTTTTGTGCACTTTGCTTAATCGTCTGCGATTTTCTCCCCAAAACGTGGAATTTGGGACGAAAAAAGAGAAATCCGCCCCCTCTCGTGAAAACGCAATGTCGGGCAGCCCGCAGGCTGCCCGACATTGCTCTAATTATAAATAATTCTTCCGCTGCAACAACGACGACCGCCGCCAGCGGCGGAAACAGGGAGGAGTTGTTGGGGCAGCGGCCAGCAAGACGCGCGTGCCGCCCAAGGCACGATGCGGATGCTGGGTGCCGCAACCCGGAAGACGCGGCGCGCATTTCAAATCTTCTTCCACCCGCTGTCCTTGATGGTGGCATCCGCCTGCTTGTGCAGCAGCTGCACAAACAGCTGCTCCTCCGGCTGCAAAGGCTCCCGCTCCGGGTACACCAGCACGTCCCGCATCTGCTGCTTCTGCGCCGGGCAATTATGCAGCGCCAGATGGTACTGCTCCAGCGCGCGCTGCGGCATGGGAGACGACCACATATAGGCCGTGGGCAGGTTTTGCAGAATGGAGAACTGGCTGCACCGCTCGTACACATGGATACGGCGGTTGGGGTTCACCTCCCAGCGGGAAGCGGTGCTCTCCTCCCCGGGCAGATGAGTGTCGCCGTGCAGCACCTCGATGTAATCGTTCAGCTCGTCCAGCTCGCGCACCTGCCGCCGCGCCAGCGGGCTGTCCTGACTGGTGAGCAGCAGGTAGGAAAACTCCATGATAGGCTCCTGCCGCAGACCGTGGCGCTGGCAGTAGCGCAGGTAGTAGTCCTCGTCCTCGGCGGCATAGCGCAGCAGCGCTATGTGGTAGCCCTGCCGCAGCACAAAGTCCAAAGCTTCAATGGCACCACTCTCCCGGATATGCACCCGCAGCTGCTCGTTGCGGGCCGCCTGCTGCAAAAAATCCACCGCCGCATAGGAGGCGTAGGTGGCATGGGTCAGCACCACCCGCAGCTCGGCGCAGCTGCGCTGCTGGTGCGCCTCCTGCTTCAGCTCGTCCACCTGCTGCAGCACCCGCTGCGCCTGCCGGATGAACCGCTTGCCCTGCTCGGTGGGGATCATGCCCGTGGAGGAGCGCTCGAAGATGCGCAACCCGTATTCCTCTTCCAGGTTCTTCAGCGCCTTGCTGACGTTGGGCTGCGCCGCGTACAGCTGCTTTGCCGCCGCCGACACCGACCCCCATTTCATGATGGCTACCAGATACCGCAGTTCCGTAATATTCATGAACCCCTCCATGTTGTTTGCAGTCATAACCGTATTGTAACAATTTCTCCGCGTCGCTGTCAAGCGGGGGAGAATAAACCCTCTCAGTCCGCTCCCCCTTGCACCAAAGCCCCCGGGTGCTATATAATAAGGAAAAACACAAAGGAGGGGCTGTACCATGCCGGAATACCGCGTGCTGCGCATTGACGAGCAGCTGTACGGCTGCGAGGAGCTGCCCGCCGGGCAGCCGGTGCTGTGCGATGTGACCCTGACCGATGCCGCCGGGGCTGCCCGCATTCTGCCCTACCCGGACAAGGAGTTGACATGTCTTGGCATCGACGAGGGAGACACCGTCTGTCTGCTGCCGGACGGCACCCTGCACAAGCTGTAAGGAGTAATTTTATGCACAATATCTATTTCACCCGCCACGGCGAGACGGTATGGAACGTAGAAAATAAGATCTGCGGCATGACCGACAGCCCGCTGACCGCCCGCGGGCAGCAGCAGGCGCGGCAGCTGGGCGAGCTTGTCCGGGACAGCGGCCTGCACATCGACGAGATCTTGTACTCTCCCCTCTCCCGCGCCGCCGACACCGCAAAAGCCATTGCCGCCGCTACCGGTCTGCCCGCCCGCTGCGAGCCCCGCCTGCGGGAGCAGTGCTTTGGCAAATACGAGGGCACGCCCCGGGACGGTGCGGAGTTCCGCATCTCCAAGACCCACTTTGCCGACCGCTATGACGGCGGCGAAAGCATGATGCAGCTGGCGCAGCGCATCTACAATCTGCTGGACGAGTTGAAGGCGGACACCGGCAAGACCTACCTGCTGGTGGCGCACAACGGCATTGCCCGGGTGGTGCACTCCTATTTTTACGATATGACCAACGAGGAATACGCCGCTGCGGGCATCAAAAACTGCCAGCTGGTGGAATATACCTTTGAATAACAGGAAAGCCGCCGGGGCCCCGGCGGCTTTCTTGTTATGGCGCGTCAAGCATGACGGTAATGGAATTTCTGGTCTTTTGTCATAAACATATACACGCTCACCGCCAGCGCGGCAAGCTCGGCGGCGGTGACAGCCAGCCACACGCCGTCAATGCCCCACAGGGCGGGCAGCAGGAGCAGCGCGGCAAGCTGGAACAGCAGGGTGCGCAGAAAAGAGATGAGAGCACTCGTCACGCCATCCCCCAGCGCTGTGAAGAAGGAGGACGCATACACGTTGAAGCCCATGATGAGGAAGCTCAGCGCATACAGCCGGAAGGCGCGGCTGGTCAGCGCCAGCAGCTGGGCGTCGTAGCCCACAAAGATGCGTGCCACATAGGGAATGATGACCATAGACGCCGCCGTCATGCTCACAGCCACCACGGCGATGAGGCGCAGGCTCTTTTGGTAGAGGTTATGCACCTCGGCGTGGTTGCGCGCGCCGTAATGGAAGCTGACGATGGGTGCGCTGCCCACGGCATAGCCCACGAACACCGCCACAAACAGGAAGGCAGCGTACATGATGACGCCGTAAGCCGCCACGCCGTTTTCTCCGGCAAGCCGCAGCAGCTGGAAGTTATACAGGATATTGACCAGCGACATGGAAAGGCTGGTCATCAGCTCAGAAGAACCGTTGATACAGGCATCCCACAGCACGCGGCCGTAAAACTGTGTTCTGCACAGGTGCAGGCGGCTGGTATTGTGGTGGTCGATAAAGTAGAACACCGGAAGCACGCCGCCCACCAATTGGCTGATAAGGGTGGCAACGGCAGCGCCCTCCACGCCCCAGTGCAGCATACCCACCATCACCACGTCCAGCACCATGTTGGTGCAGCCTGCACCAACGGTGAACCAGAAGCCCAGAAGCGGCTTTTCGGCGGTGACGAAAAAGCTTTGGAACATATTTTGCAGCGCAAAGGGCGGCAGCGCCAGCATCAGGATGCGCCCGTAGCGCACGGCGTAGTCCAGCAGCTCTCCCTTTGCGCCCAGCAGCACGGCGACCGGCCGCAGGAACACAAAGCCCAGCACGGCCAGCACGCTGACCGAAACAAGCGCCGACAGCATAAACATGGAAAAATAGCGGTCGGCTTTTTTCTGGTCGCCCTCGCCCAGCGTGATGCCTACGATGGCGCTGCCGCCGGTGCCCAGCATAAAGCCGACAGTGCCCAGCAGCTGCGGCAGCGGCATGATGAGGTTGACCGCCGCAAAGGCCGTTTTGCCCACAAAGTTGGAGACGCACAGGCCGTCCACGATGCCGTAGACGGAGGTGAACAGCATGGTGCCGATGCAGGGCAGCACGAACCGCAGCAGGCGGGAATAGGTAAAATGGTCGGACAATTGGATGGCTTTCTTTGGCATAACTCCTCCTTTTTGAACTTCACATATGCAAAAAGGCCGGATAAGAACCACCGCTCCGGTGCGTTCCCTCTTCTGCTGCGGCACTACGGTGCCCACAGCCTCCGGGAAGCGCAAACGATGACATCTTATCCGGCCCTTCAATTACGTTGAAACAGCCCTCCGATGAGCGAAAAACAGTATAGCAAAGTTTATTTTTGATGTCAAGCCCTGCTTTGCATCACTCTGTTGCAATGCGGACAAAGGGCGCGATGGCGTTGGCATCGCCGTGGCGGACGATGGAGTAGGTGATATCGCAGTAGGGCTGGATGGCGGTGCTCTTTTCCACGGTGGAGATGAGCAGCACCTGCAATTGCAGGCGGCGGAACAGTTCCATCATGGGGCGGATGCGGTCGCTGGTCATCTTGCTGAAGGCTTCGTCCAGCAGCACCAGACGGATGCTGTTCTCGCTCTTCTGGTAGATCTGCAGAAGGCTTGCGCAGATGGCCACATAGAAGGGCGCCTGATTCTCGCCGCCGGAGGAATCGCGGCTGACGCGGGAAAGATACGCCTGCTGCCCGGTGACCTGATTGGTCACCTTGATATCGTAGTCCAGATAGGTGCGGTAGTCCACATAGTCCGAAAGGGTTGCACCGGCGGCGGTGCGTCCCTCCTGCCGGGCGCGGGTGTTCTCGTCCACATCCGCCATGATCTTTTCCATCAGTTCGTCCACCTGACGCTCGTAGGCGGGGTCGGCGGTGGCGGCAAGGTTGTCCAGAGAGTCACCTTCGGTCATCTGCTGGTTGCCCTTGTCCACGATGACCTGATAGAACGCCGCCAGCTGCGGGTCGCGGCTGGGCTCCAGCTCAAAACGGTAGACTTCCTCGCCGTAGGTCAGCTGCTCCATGACCTTGTTCAGCTCCCGGAACTGCCGCCGGGCGTTGAAGATATCGTCCTTCATGCGGAACAGGATATCCTTGCGGAAGCGGTCCTTGCAGTCCCGCTGCGCCTGCTCCAGGCGGGCGGCGTAGCGCTCCAGGTCGATGCGCACAAGGCTCTCATGCTGGGCGCGGTACTGTTCCAGCCCGGCAAGCCCCAGAGGATAATCGCAGACGTAGCGCCGGTTGTATTCCCGCTGCGCCGGTTCCAGCGTGCTGTTCAGGTAGACGGTCAGCGCATCGTCCAGCTTGGCCTGTGCCTTTTCGGCGGCCTGCGCGGCGGCGCGGGGGGATTTGTCCGGCCCGGTCAGCGCCTGCTGACGGCTGCGGGAGAGCGGCTCCACCAGCGGATGGGCGGCAAAAAAGCTCTCGGCGGCCTGTGCGCTCTTTTCGGCGGTGTCCACCGCCTTCTGCTGCTCCGCCTCGCAGGAGGAGATCTGTTTTTCGCATACGCGCAGGTCACCGCCGGTCTGCTCCACGGCGGTGCGGGCGGCTTCCCATGCGGCTTCGCGCACCTCTTCCTCTTTATACAGCTGTTGCAAAAGCGGATTCTCGCGGCACTCGGCCAGCTTTGCGGCCTGCTCGTCCACCGCCGCGCGGGCGGCGGTCAGGGCGGCGCGGGCGTCCCACAAGGCGGCAAGTTCTTCCAGCGTTGTGCCGCGCAAAAGGGTCTGGTACTGGCTGTATGCGGCTTTCAGGTTCTGCTCTGCCTGTGCGGCGGCGCGTACTTCTTCAGCAAGGGCGTTCATCTCCCCTGCCAGTGCCCCGGCGCGGGCGCGGCGGGCTTCCAGACCGATATAGCGCTGCGGGGTGCGCAGACGCTCCAACCGGAAGGGGTGGTGGCGCAAAAGATCCCGGGTGGCGCTGTCGAGATAGTTTTCCAGCGTGTCGGGGGTGTCGCAGCAGACGATGCGGCGCAGGATGGTGTCTGCGTACTGCGCGGCCAGCGGGTTTTCGCTGGTGACCTGTGCCGCCAGACTGTCGGCGGGGGCGGTGTCGGCGCGGCGATTGGCCTTGCGCAGACCCGGGGTGTCCAGCAGGCTGATGGGGCCAACCTTATCCTTCAGCGCCACAAAGGCGCTCTTTGCGGCGGCGTAGTGGGCGGGCGGCACAAGGATATCAAAGCGGCGGTCGCCCAGACAGGCTTCCACGCAGTCCTGCCAGCTCTCGTCCTCCACGTTCAGCAGCTCGCAGAAGATGCGGGCGTCCGGCTCCATGCCCCGGCTTTTCAGCTCGGCATTCACGGCGTCCCGCACCCGGGTGGCGGCGTCCCCGTGGGGGTACACCCATTTGCCACCGGATACGGCATCCAGCTCGGCGCGTTTCTCGGTCTGCTGCCGCTGCAGGGCGGCGGTGTGCTGCCGGGCGGCAAAATAGGCTTCTTCCAGCGGCTTTTCCTGTGCGGTCAGCCAGTCGGTCAGGGCGGGCAGGGTGTCAGGGGTCAGGTCTGCCAGCTTCTGCCCGGCGGCAAAACCGCTGCGGCGCAGCACCGCCAGCAGATTGCCGGTCTTTTCGGCGGCCTTTTCAGCGATGTCGGCGCGGCGGGCGGCGGCATCCAGTGCGGTCTGCCGGTGCGCCAGCTCCTCGTTGAGGGCGTCCAGTGCGCGGCCCTCGCCGCTGGCACCGGCGGCGCTGTGGGCGGTCAGGTAGGCGCGGCGGGCTTCCGCTTCGGCGGTCTTGGCCTCGGCGTAGCGGGTGCGCAGCGTTTCCTGCTGGCGGCGTCCGGCGTCTACCCGCTCCTGCCAGACGGCCTTTTCCCCGGCATCGGCAGCAGCCCGCGCCAGCAGGGCGGCACCCCGGTTCACAAGAGCTTCGGTCTGTTTTTCGGTGGCTTCGCGGCCATAGCGCACGATCTCGTCCAGCGCATCGGCGCGGGTCTGGGCTTCCGCCAGAACGGCGTGCAGGTTTTCCAGCTCCAAGCGGTCACCCTGCAAGGCTTCCAAGTCCAGTTCCGGCTGCGGGAGGATGTACTGGTACAGAAACTCCCGGAAATTCGGGATCTCGTCCATGCTGGTGCCCATCTGGAACACCTCGTTGAACTTTTTGCCCAGCGGGCTGGCTGCGCGCCCGATGCCCAGTGCGCGGCATATTCTGTCCCGCGCTTCGCTGGGGCTGCGGGTGTAGGAAAGCCGCCCTTCGGCGGGCTTGAAGTCCTCCTTGGCGCTGGGCGCACCGGTGCGCGGGTCGATGAAGGGCAGCTGCTCCAGCGTGATGCCGTCCTCCGAGATATACCATGTCTGGTCGCCGGGGTGCAGCTCCTGCATGGGGCCTTCGGACTCCACCCGTACTGCGATGACAAAGCTGGTGTGCTTTACGCTGTCCCAGAACTCCGCCCCGATATACGCCACGGTATGCCCCGGGCGGCGGTAGGCGTTTTCGCCGCGCTGCTTGGCGTGGACAGAGCCTTGCAGGGTGCGGCCGCTCTTTTTATTGCCCAGCGCATTGAAGTTGCGGTTGGTGGTCAGGCAGTAGCGGATGGCGTCCAGAATGGTGGTCTTACCCACGGCGTTCACGCCGATCATATAGGTCAGGCGGGCGCAGTCGAAGGTGGTATTTTCAAAGTTGTGCCAGTTGATCAGTTTCAGGCGCTTGAGTTCGATCATGCTTCACCCTCCCCTGCTTCGGTGTCTGCCCCTTCCGGGCGCTCGTACAGACCAAGCTCGGTGCGGGTGCGGGCGCTCTCGGCGGCGGCATCCGCAAGATCGGCATCCGGCAGCGCCAGCAGCACCGTGGGAAATACCTCAATGCGGCTGTCCAGCCCGGAGAGCCGTCCCACCGGACGCGCCAGATTGTACCGGCGCAGGGTGCGCATGAGCTTTTCCAGCGTTTGCTGATCCAGCTTGCGGGGCAGGTTCATCTTTTGCAATTCGGCCTGTACTTCTTCTACGGTCACCAGCACCTCGTCTGCGCTGGCGGCAAGGCTTTCCCGCTTTTGCAGGTACAAAAGCCGCAGCACCAGCAGCAGGATGCTCTCGTACTTGAGCAGCCGTGCCTGACTGCCCTCGTGCTCGTTGACTAGCGCCGCCGCCTGCATGGGTGCGGGGTACAAAAGCACCGCGTAGCCCAGCGGTTTGAACACCGCCCGCACCTCGTTGAGGTGATCCTGAATATACAGATATTTTGCCCGCTGTTCCTCTACGCAGCCCAGCACAAAGCAGTGGTTGAGCAGATAGTTTGCGGTTTCTTCCAGCAGATCAATGGTTGCCATCCGTGTTTACCTCCTTGCGGCGGGTCAGGACAAAATCCTGAAACCGGAAGCCGCCGCGCTCCACCCAGTTTCCGGTCAGGGTGATATCATACTCCCGGTGCGGCGACTGGGAATAGGTGTGCAGGCCGATGATGCCTGTAAAGTCGTTCGGGTATTCCTCCACAAGGGTGGAGGCGTTCACCTGCGGGCGGGCAGCCAATGCCTGCCGCGCCAGCAGCGCCACGTTTTCCTCGGTGACGGCAAGGCGGGCGTAGTCCAGCAGCAGCTGCTGTTCCTGCCGCAGCCGTTCGGGGTCAAGGGGCTCGGTGCGCACCGGGGCAAGAGGTGCTTCGGTGCGGGGCGCGGCGGGGGGATACAGCGGCTTTGCGCCGAACACTGCCGCCGGGTACAGGTGCAGCCGCGCTGCCACCGGGCCGTCGTCCGGCTCGAACAGCTGCTCCGGGCTGCGGATGTCCTCCGCATAGCGGCGCAGCAGAGCGGTGACGCTGCCCTGCGCCGAGCGGTCGCTCAGCAGCAAAAACTGTGCCCGCTGCACCGCCCGCTTGCGGTAGCGGATGTGGCTGGCGTCGATCTCCTTCATCAGGGTGCTCATCTCTTCCAGCGCGTCCCGCTGCTGCTGGATGAGAGCACGCACCCGGGGCGCCGCCTCGCCGGGGGCGCAGTGCTCCACCCGGGCGTAATCCAGCGCTAAGCGCGGCAGCTGGTTCTGCTCGCAGTCGTCCAGTTCTTCTTCCAGATAGGCGCGGTAATTGAACAGGTTATCGCTGGTTTTAAAGCGGTGGTACGCCGCCGCCACCACCTTTTCCTCGTACTGATCGAACAGTTCCAGCACCTCCTGCGGGGTGCGGTTATGGGTCAGGCGGTCAATATAATGCCCGATGGAAGCGTTGAGGGCGCGCAGAGACTTGTTCAAAGTTTCAAGGTCTGCCGCCACCTCCCGCAGCACGTTCTCGTAGGGGCTTTTTTCCTGCCCGATGCTGCCCAGCAGCTGCCACGCCTTGTACAGCTTGCCGGTGTAGGTGACCACCCGGGGGTTCAGGATCTCTTCCAGCGCGTCCAGCAGCGGGGTGACCTCCGGCATAAAGGCAAAGGTGGGCTCAGTCTCGTAGCTGCCGGGCTGCTCTTCCAGCCAGCCGGTGCGGCGCAGACGCAGCAAAAAGCCCACCGCCAGCGTGTGGGGGTCGCGGGTGGGCTGCTCGTCCTCATCGCCCGCGCCGTCGGCGTCCAGCGCCAGCGGCTTTGCCAGCGCGGCAAAATAATCCTCGGCACGGGAGACGGCCTCGGCGCGGGAAATGCTGTAATCTGCCGTATGGCGGCACTCCTCCCAGAGCAGCAGCAAAAGCTCTGCATAAAACGCCCGGTTGGGCCCCGCCAGCGGGCGGAACAGCCGTGGGCTGACCAGTTCAAACAGCTGCATGGAAACGTCCTTTCTGTGTGAGTTCGATACCCTTTTATTGTACCACAGCGGGCGGGGTTTGTCACAAAAAGGCGAAAAAAAGCCCGCCGGGCAAGGCGGGACGATTTGGAATGCGCGCCGCGTGCGCTTTGCGCATATTCAGCGGAAGAATTATTTTTATTTCGCGTTTGTCGCGCTCTGCGGAGCGCTCCAAACGCATTTTCACGGGAGGGGTTCACGCAAAAAAGCCCCGGGGAGCGGGCGCTCCTCGGGGCGGGGTGCAGTTACTGTGCAGTGGTATTGGTCAGCTCAAAGCCGATGGCAACATAGGTCTTGCCGCCGATGGTCTTTGCGCCAACGCCCAGCGTGGTAAGCTCCAGCGTCCGGCCGTTTTTCTTTGCGTTGGCAATCTCCTCGTTCACGGTGCGGAGCAGGGCTTGAACATTGGTATAGTTTGCTTTGATGGCTGCGGTTTTGGCGGCCTCGTAGAAAAGCGGCACATAGTTCTCTTTCGTGCTTTTGCGCACATCATAGCAGATCTGCACCAGCCGCACCGTGGTCTTACCATCGCCATCTGTTTTGTAGAGCGTCTCACCGGTCAGGCTGTCTGCGCCATGTTTCTCCTCGATGTGCTCGATGGCCAGCCTCTTGATGTCGGCATCGTTTTCAAAGCTCGTCCCGAATGTATTATTCAGCGCGTCAAGATAGGCGCTTTCCACCTTGGGATCAAACTCGGGGTTGCCGGGGTCGCTGTCGCTGCAGGCGGTGAACAGTGCCAGTGCCATGATACCGGCCAGCAGAACAGCCGCAAGACGCTTTAACTTTTTCATGCAATGCTCCTTTTATAAAATGCAGGGGGCCCATGCGGATGCACAGGGGTATTCTGCTTTCATTTTACAGCAGCGCGGCAGGGTTCGTCAATGGCAAGTGTGCCTGTTTTTTGCCGGGATTTTTGGGCAGAGCGCAAAAAAGCCCCGGGCGGGGCAGGACGATTTGGAATGCGCGCCGCGTGCGCTTTGCGC
>OJQB01000801.1_pt1 | contig 11390 bp, 10 predicted proteins | sample 1598601 | NCBI WGS metagenome assembly OJQB01 (sample SAMN03922496, study PRJEB24848) | human gut metagenome | isolation source: stool sample | host: Homo sapiens | place: Germany | collected 2011-11 | reverse complement strand
ACTACGTATACCGCAAACTCCAGCAAAAACAGAGTAAGGTAATGCTCTGTTCTGTTTATCAGACCTGTTCTAAAGAAACCGAATTTAATTCTATTGGCAATCAGATATGAGGCAAACATAACCATCACATCCAAAAACACTTCTATATATCTTACGATACTTTTCTTCGAATTCATATATTCATATCTCCTAATGCTAAATAACGCAACCCGAAATGTATTTTACCATATTTGATATATAATTGCCAAATTTTAAAAAATTATAACAAAAATTTAATAAAAGCTACAGTTTATGTGTCTCCGCTCAACTGTAGCCTTTAAAAACAAAATTAATAATTTTTTTAAAATTTAAATGTATTTTCGAGTGTCTCCCACTTCTGATCCTTATCACTCAAGTTGATTGGTGTGCCATCCTCAAGTGTGTATCCGCTTCCGTCAGCGCTTCCCGGATACTCTCCGACAAGCTGTGGCCACTCGATGCCGATTGCAGGATCATTCCATGCAAGGCCGCTCTCATCTCCAAGGTGCCAGAAATCTGTTACCTTGTAGCAGAACTCTGCTACATCTGAGAGTACTAAAAATCCGTGTGCAAAGCCCTCCGGTATAAGGAACTGCTTCTTGTTCTCCTCTGTGAGCTCTACTCCAAACCACTTGCCATATGTCTTTGAATCGCTTCTTAAGTCTACAGCCACATCAAATACTGAGCCTTTTACTGCACGCACAAGCTTTGCCTGTGGGTATTCCTTCTGGAAATGAAGTCCGCGGAGCACTCCCTTTGTGGAGCAAGACTGATTATCCTGTACGAATACTCTGTCAATGCCTGCCTCCTGCATGTCCTTTGAATTGTATGTCTCCATAAAGTATCCACGGTTGTCTCCGTGTACTGTAGGCTCGATGATGCAAAGTCCTTCGATTCCACCTACGTTTTTCTGTACTTTAATCTGTCCCATGATTTCTATGTCCTTTCTAAAAGTTAATCTCCTGCAGATATCTGTGCAGCGCATCCTGCCATGTAGGGAGTGGCTTAAATCCATTCTCTACAAGCTTGCTCTTGTCCAGTCTGCTGTTAAACGGACGAGCTGCCTTTGACACACCATACTCTGCTGTTGTAACAGGTGCGACTGTGAGTCTGTCCTCAGAATACTCTGTATGTCCAAGCTCCACTGCCTGCTTGAAGATTTCTTTTGTGAAATCATACCAGCTGATATATCCGCCCTCGTTCGTAGCGTGATAGTAACCGTATTTATCGGTCTCTATCATATCTACGAGCAATCTTGAAAGGTCGAGTGTATATGTCGGTGTACCAATCTGGTCACTTACTACTGTGAGCTTGTCATGTGTCTTGCCGACGTTTAGCATTGTCTTGATGAAGTTCTTGCCGTTCACTCCAAATACCCATGCTATACGCACGATAAAGTACTTCTCAAGGGTATTTGCCACTGCAAGCTCTCCGTCGAGCTTTGTCTGTCCGTATACATTGAGCGGTGCATAGTCCTTGCAGTCAGGCTGCCATGGTGTGGTACCCTGTCCGTCAAATACATAATCTGTGCTGATATATACCATCTTGGCATCTATCTTCTTGCAGGCATCAGCAATATTCTGAGTGCCGTCTGCGTTGATTGCATGCACCTTTTGTCTATTTTCTTTATCCTCAGCACGATCAACTGCGGTCCATGCTGCACAATGTATCACAGCATCTGGATTAATTTTGGCTATTGTACTTTCTACAGCTACTCTATCTGTAATATCAAGTGATATATATGGCATGTGTGTCACTGCTGTATCATCAGAAATCCCATTATATTCCGGCGCAATATCCGTCCCTATTCCTTCGTAACCGCGAGTTGCAAGATCATTCATAATATCATGACCGAGCTGTCCCGCAACGCCTGTAACAAATACTCTCATTTCCGTCCTCCGGTCACTTATATTAGCTCCTATCTATTCGCGTACATCTTCTCGTAATAGTTCTGGTACTCTCCGCTGATGATCGTCTCCCACCACTCACGGTTGTCAAGGTACCATTTGATTGTCTTCTTGATGCCGTCCTCGAACTTGGTCTCCGGGAGCCATCCGAGCTCGTTGTGGATCTTTGTAGGGTCGATTGCGTAACGCATATCATGGCCCTTACGGTCTCCTACGAATGTGATAAGGCTCTCCGGCTTGTTGAGCTCCTTGCAGATAATCTTTACGATTTCAAGGTTTGTCTTCTCATTGTGTCCACCTACGTTGTAAACCTCTCCTACACGTCCGTTGTGAATGATAAGGTCGATTGCCTTGCAGTGATCCTCTACATAGAGCCAGTCACGCACGTTCTCGCCTGTTCCGTATACCGGGAGTGGCTTATCATTAAGTGCATTTGCAATCATAAGTGGAATAAGCTTCTCCGGGAAATGGTATGGTCCGTAGTTGTTTGAGCAACGGCTGATTGTTACAGGAAGTCCATATGTGCGGTGGTAAGCAAGCACGAGTAAGTCTGCTGCTGCCTTTGATGATGAATATGGGCTTGATGTATGGATTGGTGTATCCTCATGGAAGAAAAGGTCAGGGCGGTCAAGTGGCAGATCTCCGTATACCTCATCTGTTGATACCTGGTGATATCTTTTAATACCATACTTGCGGCATGCGTCCATAAGCACTGATGTTCCGATGATATTTGTATCAAGGAATACCTGTGGGTTCTCGATTGAACGGTCAACGTGTGACTCCGCTGCGAAGTTTACAACCATATCAGGATGCTCTTCCTCAAATAATCTGTATACAGCGTCACGGTCTGTAATGCTCTCCTTTACGAAACGGAAGTTTGGATTGTCCATTACAGGCTCAAGTGTTGAGAGATTTCCTGCATATGTGAGACAGTCTAAGCATACGATACGGTAATCCGGATATTTGTTAAGCATGTGAAATACGAAGTTGCTTCCGATAAATCCTGCTCCACCTGTTACGATAATTGTCATTTTGATTTCCTCCTGATTCCCGCTTTTTGCAAGCGAGATTTAAATTATTTCTATTAACTTAATCTACCAGCTAACTACGATTTTACTATAATTAGTACAGTTGCTCGCGGTATTTTCCATCAAGTACGTCCTTTAAGTACTGTCCGTACTGGTTCTTCTTTACGAGCTCATATGTCTTTAATACTTCATCCTTTGTAATCCAGCCGTTTAAGTAAGCGATTTCCTCAAGACATGCTATCTTACGGTGCTGATGTGTCTCGACTGTCTTGACAAAGTTTGTGGCATCTACAAGGCTCTCATGTGTTCCTGTATCAAGCCATGTGAAGCCCTGTCCTAAAAGCTCTACATTGAGTGCCTTTTTCTCAAGATATATTCTGTTAAGGTCTGTTATCTCAAGCTCGTCTCTGGCTGATGGCTTAAGGTTCTTTGCGTACTCTACTACGTTGTTGTCGTAAAAGTAAAGACCTGTGACACAGTAATTGCTCTTTGGATGCTCCGGCTTTTCCTCGATTGAAATAGCCTTTCCCTCTTTATCGAACTCTACGATACCGAATCTCTCAGGGTCATCTACATAGTAGCCGAATACTGTGGCTCCCTTACCGCTCTCTGCATTTTCAACGGCTGCCCTGAGTCTCTTGTTGAGTCCGTGTCCTGCGAAGATATTGTCTCCGAGAACCATGGCTACTGTGTCATCACCGATGAATTCCTCACCGATAACAAATGCCTGTGCAAGTCCGTCCGGGCTTGGCTGTACCTCGTAGGTGAGGTTGACACCAAACTGATGTCCGTCTCCTAAGAGCTCCTTGAATCTTGGTGTATCCTGTGGTGTTGAAATGATCAGGATATCTCTGATGCCGGCATTCATAAGCACTGACATGGGATAGTAGATCATTGGCTTGTCATAAATTGGAAGTAACTGCTTTGATGTTACCATTGTGAGTGGGTAAAGACGTGTGCCTGAACCTCCCGCTAATATAATACCTTTCATGTTGTTCTCCTTCAAACTGAAACTACGTGCTACACTTGATGCTTTCGGTCTGTAGAATCCACTGACCTGATTCATCATTTACCTGCATTATAAAAGGTGCCCCAAGGGCACCTTCAAGTACTTTTTTATATTTTTAGCATTTTTCACAAAATATATGCTTATAATATCCTGTTTTTGAATCATTTTCGTGCAATAAATACACCTGCATCCTTTGTGATATGGAACCCTCCCTCTGTCTTCTTTCTGACAAATGCTGCAAATTCCTTATAGCGGTCCACAATATACCTGTTCTGGTTGCCGTGGCACGAAAGCACATACTCTATCACAGGCTCTGCTTTTTCTACCACAAGCTCATCCTCGTATCCATGCCAGCTTACCTCACCAAAGTATTTTCCAAGTATTGCCTCACCATTTTCTTTACCAAATTGCTCATACAGCCTTTCCGCTGACAGCTCTATACGGTCATCAAACTGCTGCACCAGGTCGTTTATTTCCTTCATATGCCGTGAGCTGTATGTACTGCACACAAACACGCCACCGGTCTTTAACACCCTTAGGATTTCACTGCACACGTCATCCAGATTGTCACAATAGAACAGTACATGGTCTGCTATCACGCAGTCATACGATGCATCCGGCTTATACAGTCTGTGGGCATCCATCACCTCATATGTGAAGCGCTTGTCATCTGCGCCTACATTTCTCGTCGCATCCCTTACCATGCCATACGATATATCAGTCAGGGTTATCTGCATATCTGCCGGTATCCGGTCTATGTTCTGTGTCCAAAGAGAGGCATCACCGCAGCCCACCTCGAGCACCTTTTCCCCCTCAAAAAAGCTGCACTCATCAAATACCCAGCTAAACCAGCTCACCGGATTAATCGAGAAATCCCTGTGCAGATTGATTCTGGCTGATATATTTGAAGCATCCCTGTACTGCTGCTTTAGCTTTTGCTCCATCTCGTTTATATTGACCAGCTCCAGCATATGACTCCAGTCCACGCTTCGCCCCTCGTCTATTACCTCTGAAGCCTCCTGCAGTGCTGATTTCATAAGCTTCATCTGCTCTATCCTCTCCTCCACGAGACCAAGCTGCATGTGAAGCGACTCAGACATGACATTGCTGTCCGTGTTTCTGAGTGTCATCTCCTTGATATCATCCAGGGAAAAGCCCAGATATTTGAGGAACAGTATCTGCTGTAGACGCGCAAAGTCGTCATCATTATAGAATCTGGCTCCGTTTTCGTTTACGTAGGATGGTTTTAAAATATTGTGCTCGTCATAGTACCTGACGGTCTTTTTTGTAATATGCGCTTTTTTTGCAAATTCTCCTGAGGAGTAGTAGCCGGGTAGTTTCATATTCTCTAATTGCCTCCTTGATAGCCCATATACTCTATGATATAATCATTGGGTAGTCGAAAAAAGCTCGGGTGTTAATTCTGATAAATCCCTCTAGTTTTACAGAAGGGGGATGATGTTACTATGAATACAATTGAAGTACTTACATTGTTACTAGTAGTTTTTGCAGCATTGTCGTATATAGACAACCACAAAAAGAAATAGCACCCCAACCGCCTAAAGTGAGGGTGCTAATCTTTATACTAATCAATCACTGAGGGCAAATCGGAATAACATCCGATTACCTTTGAGTAGATTATACAATAGAGTGGTTGATAAATCAATCACTCTTTTAAAAATCTATCTAAATTAATTTGGAGAATACAATGAAATACGATTATTTAATAGTAGGTTCCGGTCTCTACGGAGCCATCTTCGCCCACGAGGCAAAGGCCAAGGGCAAATCAGCGCTTGTAGTGGACAAACGTCCTAACATAGCAGGAAATGTTTACACCGAAAAGCAGGAGGGCATCAATGTACACATGTACGGAGCCCACATATTCCACACCAATGATAAGAGGGTCTGGAACTACATCACACAGTTTGCTGAGTTCAACCGCTTCACAAACAGCCCTGTGGCAAACTACAAGGGTGAGCTTTACTCTATGCCATTTAACATGTACACCTTCAACAAGATGTGGGGTGTGGTGACACCGGAGGAGGCGGCTGCAAAGATTGAGGAGCAGAAAAAGGAAATCACCGGTGAGCCAAAAAATCTCGAGGAGCAGGCTATATCACTTGTTGGCCGTGATATCTATGAGAAGCTCGTGAAGGGCTATACTGAGAAGCAGTGGGGTCGTGACTGTAAGGAACTTCCGGCTTTCATCATAAAGCGTCTTCCTGTTAGACTTACCTTTGACAACAATTACTTCAACGCTCTTTATCAGGGTATTCCAATCGGTGGCTACACCAAGATGGTTGAAAATCTGCTCGACGGCATTGAGGTCAGATTGAATACCGACTACCTTGAGCACAAGGCTGAGCTTGATGCTCTTGCTGACAAGGTGGTATACACAGGTCCGATTGACGCATACTTTGGCTTTAAGCTAGGTACTTTGGAATACCGCTCAGTGCGCTTTGAGAATGAGACCCTCGATATTCCTAACTTCCAGGGCAATGCCGCTGTCAACTATACTGACCGTGAGACTCCATGGACACGTATCATCGAGCACAAGTGGTTCGAGTTCGGCAAGGATGAGGATGGCAATGATCTGCCAAAGACTATTATCAGCCGTGAGTACTCTTCTGAGTGGAAGGCAGGCGATGAGCCTTACTACCCTGTAAACGATGAGAAAAACGGACAGCTCTATGCCAAGTATAAGGAGCTTGCCGATAATGAGACCGGTGTTATATTCGGCGGTCGTCTCGGCGAGTACAAGTACTATGATATGGATACTACCATTGCTTCTGTACTTGATATGTGTGAGAAGGAGCTTGGCTAATAATTTAGCTTCCCACAAAATGCTTTGTTTATGTCATATTCAAAAGCGCCATGGCAATTTACCATGGCGCTTTTATTTACAATTTTTTTCCGGCCAGATTTATCTCAGCCGCAGGAATATGCTCCCTAAGACACTCATATCCATACTCCTTCGAATACGCATATATAGCCGGAAGCTGTCTTGACAGAAAGAGCGCCGGTGCTTCTGTCACCGAGTATGCGCCACAGTGCCCGAACTCAAGAACATCACCAAGCTCAAGCTTCTTAAGCTTCACCTCGCGTACCAGCACATCTGCCACTGTACAGAGGCTTCCGCAGAGTGTATAGTCTTTGTCCGGCAATTGTGTTAATTCCACACCGGCAGCTCTATATATACTAATCGGTGGCACCTGCATAGCCATCCTCTGCCCGAAGTAATTCAGATGGTGGATTCCTCCATCCAGAATCGCATAATTGGCATCGCCTGTCGATTTAAGGTCCTTTACCTGTGTGTAATATTTACCGCATGAGGCCGCGAGGAATCGTCCCATCTCAATGCCAAGCGGATATTCCACAGCAAATTCTCTAAACACCTCTGCTGCCTCATTAAGTGCTTGTTTTTCCCTTTCCTGCCAGTCTTTCTCAAAATACTCCACACAAAGTCCCGGGCCATACTCTACAAGCTGTGGCTCAAAGCCGTATTTTTCTTTTAATCCGGTCAGTGCAGACTTTATTTTTTCCAAGTCCTTATTTATTTTGCGAAGACTCTTCTGTGTGCCGGAATAGTAGTGGATGCCCATTACCGCAATGCCCTTAAACTCATCCGGATGCGAAATGATATATTCAATATCATCAAGCGACATGCCAAACTGGTTGCCACTTGTCAGGCGCAGTATGACATGTGCTTTCGTTTCGGCAAACTCGGCTTCATACGCACCTTCCTGTATACATTCAAGCATCACTTCCGATATCAGTGTCGCATGTCTTATGCTCTCACATGTCAGTATCCCGGCGCCGTATGAAACAGCTCGCTCTATATCGCATTTTTCCTTCATCACGCCTGAGTAGATGATGCTCTCCGGCTTCACGCCAAGTGCTATACATATCTCAAGCTCTCCCGGGCTGCACACCTCCACATGGTCTAAGCCCTCCGGCAACCTGTGAAGCAGAAACGGATTTGCCTTTATTGAAAAACAAAGTGGTATCCTACGTCCTCCTTTACAATCAAGAGCAGCCCTTATCATGGCTGCTCTTTTTGCAAACTCGTCCGTATCAAATACATAGTACGGTGTCTGTCTCATATGCTTTATTCCTCCACAAGCTCTTTCACAAGCTTCTCGATTGCATCAACTGAGTTGAAATTCTCAGGAACCAGATCCTTTGGTCTGATTGTGATGTCAAACTCATCAGTCAGCTCCGATACCAGTGAAACTATATCAAATGACTCAAGAATTTTGTCATCGATCAGCTTTGTCTCCTTCTCAAAATCCACATCCGGTCTTAATTCCTCTAAAATCTCTAAAATTGTGTCTCTCATTTTACATTTCCTCCAGTTTTTTCATATCATATTTTCCGTTTGGAAGCTTAGGAAGCTGCTCCAGCTTCTTGATTTTCCTTGGCACCATAAAGCCCGGTAGCTCGTCCCTCAGCGCCAGCGCAAGACTTCTCCTGTCACAGTCACCTGTGTAGAAAAGTATCAGCACCTCTTTTGCTTTATTATATATAACGCAGCTTTCTGCGACTCCCTCGACCACATTGGCGGCATGCTCCACCTCGTCAAGCTCCACACGGTGTCCCATGTGCTTTATCTGGCGGTCCATACGTCCACAGAAATGAAGTATGCCGTCCTCATCGAGCCTTCCGTAATCCCCTGTGCGGTACATACGCTCAGGATAAGCCTTGTTGAGTGGATTGAGTTTAAATGCCGCAGCTGTCCTCTCCGGATCATTATAATAACCCAGCGCCAGGATTGGTCCACATACGCATATCTCGCCCTGTTCTCCGACAGCCGGCTCATTTCCATGCTCATCTATCAGGAAAACCCTGTAATTGTTATAGGCTTTTCCTATAGGAAGCACCTCGTCATCTTCCACTGTATGATCCACGCTATAGTATGTGCATGATGCTGTGGCCTCTGTCGGCCCATACTGGTTCACAAAATGTGCTTCCGGCAGATTTTCCTGCCATTTTCTGAGCACCCTGCACGGCATCACTGAGCCTGAGAAGCAGATTTTTCTAAGACTCTTAAGCCCTACTTCCTCAAATGCTCCAAGCGATGTGAGAATGGTAAATGCCGAAACACTCCAGCCGACACTGCTGACTTTCTTATCATTCATGTAATCAAACAGGGCATTTGGCTCCATAAAATACTCTTTTGGAATAATCGCTGTGCTGCAACCGGTCTTTAGCGGCAGATAAATGTCCCTGATTGCCGCAATATAGTCAAGCGGCGACTGATTGCCCAGCACATCACTTTCCTCTATATGCATCACATCACAGTAAGCGTTGATGTATGTCATAAGTGACAGATGCGATGTCATGACTCCCTTAGGATTGCCGGTGGAGCCTGACGTGTAGATAATATACAGCGGGTCTGTCATGGACATCTGCCTGCGGACTGCAGCGAGCATATCGTTCTCACTATCCGTCACAGCTTCTCCTGCTGATTCACTGATTTTACAATTACTATCAGCGCACACCACCTTCTTAAAGCGCGATATATCCTCAGCAACAAATATCTGCGGTCTATCGAAGCCTTCTGACTTTACCAGCTCATCCACTATGCTCTCCACATGCTCAAGACTTTCCCTGTCTGCAACAATAGCCCTTGGGCACAGATTTTCAAGAATTTTTTCAATTCTCTTGTCAGGAAGCGATGCATCAATCGGTGCATACGGTCTGCCTGCATATACCACACCCAGGAAGTATGCCGGTGTTACCATTTTCCTTCCGGCAAATACTGCAACAGGGGTTCTGTCCACTCCAAGCTGTTCTACCAGATATGCTCCTGTATTTCTTGCTATATCATACACCTGCGCAAACGTAATGCTGCATTCAGTATCCGAAAATGCAGGCTTGTCAGGGTATTTTTCTACTGTGGTCTCAAGCCACTCCAGTACGTTTTTCATCTTAGTCCTCTTTCATGCATTAATAAACGTTGCCGAAAAAATTATAGCACATAACATTCGAAAAAAATGTCATATGCTATCGAATTAAGAAATCTTAAGAAAGCCTTAATTTTTTTCTGTAGGTTTTTCTATATTTGATTCTCCTATTAAATATATCGGTCTGTCCTTTGCCTCGAGATATAGCTTCGACAGATAAAGTCCCAAAATGCCTATGCTAAGCAGTTGTATCCCACCTATAAAAAGTATGATAACAACGGTCGAAGCCCAGCCGGCTACCGGATCTCCGAATACAAGTCTCCTGATAATGATAAAGAGCATTGCAATTATTGCGACAATAAAGCTGAACACTCCGGCTATTGAAGCCATGTATAGCGGAGCGTTGGAAAACGCCACTATTCCGTCAAGGCTATACAAAAAGAGTTGCCAGAATGACCACTTTGTCTCACCTGCCACCCTGTTTACATTCTCAAACTCAAGCCACTTCACCTTAAAGCCTACCCATCCAAACAATCCCTTTGAAAACCTGTTGTATTCCTTAAGCGAAAGCAGTGCATCCACGTATTTCCTGTTCATCAGCCTGTAGTCACGTGCCCCATCAACCATATTTGCCTTTGATATTCTGCTCATAAGCCTGTAAAATTTTCTGGCAAAAAAAGATCTAATCGCTGGTTCACCTTTGCGTGTCACTCGTCTTGTACCGACAGCATCATAACCCTCTTTATTAAGGACCTGATACATCTTCGGAAGCATTTCCGGGGGATCCTGAAGATCTGCATCCATTATTGCCACATATTCCCCCACCGCATGCTGCAAGCCTGCATACATGGCTGCCTCCTTGCCAAAATTGCGTGAAAAAGATATGTATTTTACACCAGAATCATTTGCGGCAAGCTCCTTTGCAACATCAAGCGTACCATCCATGGAGCCATCATCCACTATAATCAGTTCATAGGACAATCCCGCTGTCTCACTCTCTTGACTCATCTGATTAAACACCTGAGTTATTTTATTATAAAAAAGAGGCAGAGCCTCTTTCTCGTTAAAGCATGGTACCACAATGCTTATCTTATTTTTTTCCATACCAGCCACCCTGCATATAATATCAAATAAATAAAAAATCCGATTGCTGCTCCTGCCGTATTTGTCACAAAATCATCAAGCTGACAATATCCCCTGCCGGTAACCAGCTGCGTGTACTCAATTGCTGCGCTTATAAGAGCACCAACAGGTATTGTAAACCATCTCATCCAATTTTTAAAAACCAGTGGAAATAAAAGCCCAAATGGTATAAACAATACTATATTTTCTATAAAATAAGCGTGCATCTGAAGTGTCATGCCCCAATTGCTCCACAGCACCATATCGGCAACGCCGGTTCTGCTTCCCGGCTCCCTTGAATAATACACTATCATTATAAGCGTATACATATAGGCCACAAAGGTGCCGCAGAACAGCATATGCCAGATTTTGCCCACTATCTTTTTTCTTCTCTCATCTG
>OJQB01000782.1_pt1 | contig 11521 bp, 8 predicted proteins | sample 1598601 | NCBI WGS metagenome assembly OJQB01 (sample SAMN03922496, study PRJEB24848) | human gut metagenome | isolation source: stool sample | host: Homo sapiens | place: Germany | collected 2011-11 | reverse complement strand
ATTTTCTGGCTGGCGCTGGGTGCGCTGATGCTGGAAACGGAAGATAAGGTGCCTGCGGCAGAGCGTACTCTGTGACAGGTACCGGTGAAAGGAGAATATAGTTTTATGGACATCAAAAAGGATCATATCAACTTTGCGGTGGGTCCGGTTCAGATCTCGGAGGAGATCTCCCGGATCGGTGCAGACCCCGTGCCCTACTTCCGCACGCCGGACTTCTCCGCCCTGATGAAGGAGAACGAGGCGCTGCTCAAGGAGTTCATGGATGCCCCGGAGGATGCCAGAGCGGTATTCCTCACCGGCTCCGGCACGGCCTCCATGGATGCCGTCACGCAGAACGTGTTCACCAAGGACGACCGGCTGCTGGTGGTGGCCGGCGGCAGCTTCGGTCACCGCTTCTGCGAGATCTGCGAGGTCTACGGCATCCCCCATACGGCCATCGAACTGCGGCAGGGCCATGCCCTGACCCCCGCCGATCTGGCCCCCTATGCCGGACAGGGCTACACGGGCCTGCTGGTGAATATGCACGAGACGTCCACCGGCGTTTTGTACGATATGGACATGATCTCCGCCTTCTGCCGTGAAAACGGTCTGGTGCTGGTGGTGGATGCCATCAGTGCATTTCTGGCCGATGACGTCAGCATGAAGCGCTGGGGCGCCGACGTGGTGTTCACCGGCTCTCAGAAGGCGCTGGCCGTGCCTCCCGGCATCTCCATGATGGTGCTCAGCAGCCGGGCTGTGGAGCGTATCTACGCCAACCGCCCCGCCTGCTACTATCTGGACCTGAAGGCCGCCCTGAAAAACGGGGAGCGGGGACAGACACCCTTCACTCCGGCGGTGGGCATCCTTATCCAGATCAATGCCCGCCTGAATCAGATCAAACGGGACGGCTTTGCAAACGTACAGGCTCAGATCCGTGCCATTGCCAAGGATTTCCGCTCCCGCATCGGGAAGTATCCCTTCCACATCGTGTCCGATTCCCTGTCCTATGCGGTGACGCCGCTGTCTCCCAACAATCCGGAGGTGTCCGCCCACCAGCTGTTCCTGACCCTGAAGGACGAGTACGGCATTATCATCTGCCCCAATGGCGGCGAGCTGGCGGATAAGGTGTTCCGGGTGGGCCACATCGGCCACCTGACCGTGGAGGATAACGACGCACTGTTCCGGGCCTTTGACGACCTCATGGCCCGTGGGATCCTGAAGGCTTGATCGATATATTACAAGGAGGAAGAAACATGAAAGTTCTGTTGCTTGCGGCGGGTCGAGGCACCCGCATCAGCCGGTATCTGGCCGGCAACCCCAAGTGTACCGTGGACATCGGCGGTCAGAAGCTGATCCAGTACACCATCGAGCTGTTCCACAAGAAGGGCATCACCGACATTGCCATGGTGCTGGGCTACCGGGCGGAGGTCATTCAGGAGACGCTGAAGGACTACGAGGGTATCCGCTACTTCTATAACCCCTTCTTCGACGTTACCAACAGCATCGCCTCGGCGTGGTTCGCTAAGGACTTCCTGTCCCAGTACGATGACACCCTCATCATGAACGCCGACGTGTATCTGGAGGAGACACTGCTGGACCGCATCCTGGAGTGCCACAAGTCCCCGGTGATGTTCGCCGACGGCACCCGCAAGGAGGAGGCCGACTACAAGTATAAGTACGAGAACGGCCTGCTGGTGAAGTACGGCAAGGAGCTCACCGGCAGCGATATCACCGGCGAGTACATCGGCATCGGCCGCTTCAGCAAGGACTTCATGCCGGAGTTCATGGAGAAGCTGGACGGCATGATCCGCACCCAGCAGCACAGCGTCTGGTGGGAGAATATCCTCTATGAAATGGTGGGCAAGCGCCCGGTATACGTGGAGGAGATGGACGGCCTGTTCTGGGCCGAGGTGGACTATGTGGAGGATTATGAGCGCATCCTTCGCTTCCGCGGCTATAAGGCAGACTTCTCCCTGAACGTGGAGAAGATCTGAGGGAGGACAGGCGGCCCGGCGTCAGCCGGAGCCGCCGGAAGGAAGAACGGATGAAACAAGAAAACGGCAAAAGAGCCATGACCGCCGGACTGCGGCGGACGATGGTGATCTTCGTGCTGGATATGCTGTGCATCGCCGGGTCCTTTTTCCTGGCGCTGTGGATGCGGTTTGAGTTCCGTCTGGGGGCCATCCCTCAGATGTACCTCAACGAGTATTTGAAGATCATCGGGCCGTGGATCGTCATCTGTCTGGTGGTGTTCCAGCTATTCCGGCTGTATAACAGCATCTGGAGCTTTGTCAGCATCGACGAGCTGTTCCGCATCATTCTGGCCTATGGCGTGCTGCTGGCAGCCGGACTGGCCTATGTGCTGATTTTGAAGATCGATATGCCCCGCTCCTTCTACTTTGCGGGCTTTATCATGAGCTTCATGTCCACCACGGCGCTGCGGTTCTCCTACCGATTCATGCGCCAGTTGATGGCGGGGATCAGCACGGAGAAGAGCGAGCGGGACCGCATTCTGATGATCGGCGCCGGCGAGGCCGGACGCCAGCTGATCCGGGAGATCAATTCCAATCCCCGGCTGGGCAGCCGGGTGGTGTGCATCATCGACGACAACCCCAGCAAGCGCCGCCGGTATCTGGACGGTGTGGAGATCGCCGGCGGGCGGCAGGAGATCCCCGATGCGGTGAAGAAGTACCAGGTCAATAAGATCATCTTCGCCATCCCCACCTGCGACGGACAGGACCGCAAGGAGATTCTGGACATCTGCAGCAAGACCGGCTGCCGGGTGCAGGCGGTGCCAGGGATGTTCCAGCTGGTCAACGGCGAGGTCAGTGTCAGCAAGCTGCGGGACGTGGAGCTCCAGGATCTGCTGGGCCGTGACCCTATTCAGGTGAATCTGGAGGAGATCTGCCGGTATATCTCCGGCAAGGTGGTGATGGTCACCGGCGGCGGCGGTTCCATCGGCAGCGAGCTGTGCCGCCAGATCGCCAAAAGCAACCCCGAACAGCTGATCATCTTCGATATTTATGAGAACAACGCCTACGATATCCAGATGGAGCTGTGCCGCACCCATCCGGAGCTGAATCTGGAGGTGCTCATCGGCTCCGTGCGGGACATGGGCCGTCTGGACGATGTCATGGCCAAGTACCGGCCGGAGCTGGTGTTTCACGCCGCCGCCCACAAGCACGTCCCCCTGATGGAGGACAGCCCCAACGAGGCCATCAAGAACAACGTCTTCGGCACCTATAAAATGGCCATGGCCTCGGTGAAGTACGGTGTGAAGAAGTTCGTGCTGATCTCCACGGATAAGGCGGTGAACCCCACCAACATCATGGGCGCCTCTAAGCGCCTGTGCGAGATGGTGGTGCAGATGATGAACCGCCGCAGCCCCAATACAGACTTCGTAGCGGTGCGCTTCGGCAACGTGCTGGGCAGCAACGGCAGCGTCATCCCCTTGTTCAAAAAGCAGATCGCTGAGGGCGGCCCGGTAACGGTGACGCACCCGGAGATCACCCGCTTCTTTATGACCATCCCCGAAGCGGTGTCGCTGGTGCTGCAGGCGGGATACTACGCCAAGGGCGGCGAGATATTCATTCTGGATATGGGCCAGCCGGTGAAGATCGACACCATGGCCCGCAACCTCATTCGCCTGTCCGGTCATGAGCCGGATGTGGATATCAAGATAGTCTACACGGGCCTGCGCCCCGGCGAGAAGCTGTATGAGGAGATCCTCATGGCGGAGGAGGGCCTGCAGGAGACCTCCAACAAGCTGATCCACATCGGAAAGCCCATCGTCATGGACGACGAGGAGTTCTGCCACCAGTTGGATCGGCTGGAGAAGGCCTGTCAGGAGGAGACGGAGGACATGAAGGACATCGTGGCCTCGGTGGTCCCCACCTATCGCCGCAAGAAATAATTCTGCAATGACAAAAGCCTTTCAAGGACAACGGTAAGAACAAGAGCGGCCCCGACGGAATTTTCCGCCGGGGCTGCTCTTTGATTGTCGGGAGACTGCTCTGTAAGGCTGCTCTGAGAGACTGCCCTTCCGCCGGGACGGTTTTGTGACGTTTTTGTAATGAAACCTGTCACCGAAACGTCATCTTCGTGTGGTATACTGGACAACAGAAAGTCAAGGAGGGACACGACTATGGAACTGATGCAGATCCAGCATCTCAGTAAGGTATACGGACAGGGTGAAAATCAGGTGCGGGCGGTGGACGACATTTCCTTCACCGTAGAGAAGGGGGAGTTCTTGGCCATCATCGGCCCCTCCGGCTCCGGCAAATCCACCCTGCTGCACATTTTGGGCGGTGTTGACCGCCCCACCTCCGGCAAGGTCTTTGTGGATGGGCAGGATGTCTACGCCCAGAACGAGGATCAGCTGGCCATTTTCCGCCGCCGGCAGGTGGGGCTCATTTACCAGTTTTATAACCTGATCCCCGTGCTGAACGTGGTGGAGAACATGACCCTGCCGGTGCTGATGGACGGGCGACAGGTGAATCAGGAGCGGCTGGAGGAGCTGCTGGACGTGCTGGGTCTGCGGGGGCGGGAGAAGCACCTGCCCAATCAGCTCTCCGGCGGCCAGCAGCAGCGGGTGTCCATCGGTCGGGCGCTGATGAACGCCCCGGCGGTGGTGCTGGCGGATGAGCCCACCGGCAATCTCGACAGCAAGAACAGCCAGGAGATCGTGGAGCTGCTGAAGATGTCCAACAAGAAGTACGGCCAGACGCTGGTCATCATCACCCACGACGAGAACATCGCCCTGCAGGCCCACCGGGTCATTGCCATCGAGGATGGCCGCATCACACGGGATGAGCGCATCCGGGAGGTGCTGGAATGAACGTCTTTCACCGCTACACCCGGCAGGCTCTGCGGAAAAACCGCTCCCGGACGTGGGTGACTATCGTGGGCATCATCCTGTCGGTGGCCCTGTTCACCGCCGTGACGGAGGGCGCTTACAGCGGCGTGCAGTATCTCATAGGGGCCGCCGAGTACACCGTAGGCCGGTTCCACGGCTGCTACCAGAACCTCACGGAGCAGCAGGCGTCGCAGCTGAGCCGGGAGGAACGGGAGATCACGGAGCAGTCTGCGTGGCAGCTGGTGGGCTGGGGGCAGGTAGGGGCGGACAATGCTTATAAGCCCTATCTGCGGGTCATGTCCATGGACCCCGACCTGCCGGACCTGCTCTCCATCCGACTGACCCAAGGCCGCCTGCCGGAGAAGGCCGGGGAGCTCCTTCTGCCGGAGCATCTGTGGTCCAATGGCAGCGTCCGCCATGCGCTGGGGGACACCATGGAGCTGGAGCTGGGCCACCGGACGCTGGGTGGGGAGGAGCTGACGGCCTATGACCCCTATACGCAGGGGGAGACGCTGACAGATACCACGCCCCACACCTACACTGTGGTGGGCTTTTACCAGCGGCTGGATATGACGACGGAGCCCTTCTCCTGCCCCGGCTATACTGCCCTGACCTGTCAGGAGCAGGGCTATCAGACGGATGAATTTTTCCGGGTGGCCCATCCCAGTCGCTTTTACAGCTATATGGAGGGAAACAACGAGAAATATCCGGGGTTGGAGTGGTTTTCCAATTCCGACCTGCTGAATTACTACGGCGCCACCACCTTCTTCTCTGTGAACCGGATGATCTACAGCTTTGCGGTGATCCTGCTGCTGATGATCTCCTTCGGCTCGGTGTCGCTGATCTATAACTCCTTCTCTATCTCCGTGGCGGAGCGGACCCGGCAGTTCGGCATCCTGAAATCCATCGGCGCCACCCGCAAGCAGATTCGGGACAGTGTCCTCTATGAGGCACTGGTGCTGTGCGCCGTGGGGATCCCACTGGGTCTGCTGGTGGGCTGTCTGGGCATCGGCATCACCCTGTACTGTCTGCGGGACAGCTTCGGATTCCTGATGGGGGAGAGCGGCAACGCCCTACAAATGCACTTTGTGCTCAACGGATGGGCGCTGCTGGCGGCGGCGGGCATCGGCCTTGTGACGGCCATCATCTCGGCATGGATCCCCGCCAAGCGTGCCGTGCGGGTGTCGCCGGTGGAGGCCATCCGTCAGACCAAGGACGTGAAACTCCGGGGTCGGGAGGTCAGGACATCCCGCCTGACGGAAAAACTCTTCGGTTTCTCCGGGATGTTGGCCGCCAAGAACTTCAAGCGCAACCGCAAGCGCTATCGCTCCACGGTGGTGGGCCTGTTCCTCAGCGTGACACTGTTCATCTCCGCCTCCTCCTTCTGCGCCTATCTGACGGATGCCGTAGACCAACTGGGGGGCGACAGCACACTGGGCGTGCAGCTGTATTACAGCGAGGCCCTGCCGGAGGGCGTGACGCCGGAGCAGCGGCTGGGACAGCTGGCCGCCGCCGACGGCGTGGAATCGGGCGTCTACACCGCCGACAGCTACGCCAGCCTGCACTTTGCCAAGGAGGACATGGATCCGGACTACTGGAAGGACACCGGCCTGGAGGGAGACCGCAGCGCCGCCATGTACTTCCTCCGGGATGAGGATTTCCGGCAGCTGCTGCGGGACAACGGCCTGCCGGAGGAGGATTACTTCCGTCCCGATGCACCTCAGGCGGTGGCGTGGGATATGCTGGACATCTGGCGCAGCACCGAGGGCAGTAAGTACAATAAGCTGTACCATTACCACCTGCTCAACGGCAGCAGCCTGCCCATCACCGGAACGGAGAGCAGCTATCAGCCCATGGATGGCTGGTTCACCACGGGCGACCGCATCACACGGGACGGTACGGAGTATGTGCTGTACTATCCGGAGGAGTATATAGACGATTACTATACCGCCCGCAGCGAGGGGGAGGCCCCGGACGAGAGCCGGGCACAGGCGGTGCCGGCATCGGAGGCCGTCCTCACCCGGAGCTATACCGTGGGCGCTATTTGGAAGAAGGCTCCCGACTTCCTGCGTACCGGCGACTACCTGTATCTGCTGTACCCGTACAGTATGTATGAGGCCGTCACCGGGCAGGCCCCCGCCGCCGACGCCTTCTGGTTCAGGAGCAGCGACCACGCCGCCTCCTACGAGAGCATGGGGCAGATCCTGATGGAACTGGGCAACAGCCGCTCTGAGCTGCAGGATCTGGCCGCCAACGGCGAGAACCAGCGGGCCATGGTGACGGTGGTGAACGTGTTTTCCTACGGCTTCATCATCCTCATCTCCCTGATCTCCATGACCAATGTGTTCAACACCATCTCTACCTCCATCGCTCTGCGCCGCCGGGAGTTCGCCATGCTGCGGTCCGTGGGACTGACCCAGCGGGGCTTTGCCCGGATGATGGACTACGAGTGCATCATCTACGGCGCGCGGGCGCTGCTGTGGGGCCTGCCGGCATCGGTGCTGGTGACCTATGGCATCTATTGCAGCGTGGCCCAGAGCATCGCCGCCCGGTTTTACATCCCGTGGTACAGCGTGGCCATCGCCGTGGGCAGCGTGTTCGTGGTGGTGTTCGCCACCATGCTCTACGCTACCCGGAAGATCCGCAGCGAAAACCCCATCGAGGCGCTGAAGCAGGAGAACCTGTAAGCCCCGTCTCGCAAGCGGAAGAAACAGCAGCTCCGGCAGAACTGCCGGGGCTGCTGTGCTTCTGAGACACTCGGGATCACCGCCTGCGCCCTGCGGCGAAGATGGGGATTGACAGGCGGCGGCCGGGAGGCTATCATGAGGGCAGAAAGAAAAGGAGGGCCGCCATGTCACAGGTCACCAAGCGGGCGCTGGAGGCGTCGCTGAAGCATCTGCTGCTGCAAAAGCCGCTGAACAAGATCACCATCAACGATATTGCGGAGGACTGCGGTATCAACCGCATGACCTTTTACTACCATTTCAAGGATATCTACGATCTGGTGGAGTGGAGCTGTCAGGAGGATGCCAGCCGGGCGCTGGCGGGGAAAAAGACCTACGAGACGTGGCAGCAGGGGCTTTTGCAGATCTTTCAGGCGGTGCTGGACAACAAGCCCTTCATCCTGAACGTCTATCGCTCCGTCAGCCGGGAGCAGGTGGAGAACTACCTCTACCGGATCACCTACGACCTGCTGGAGGGCGTGGTGGAGGAGAAAGCCCAGGGGATGTCCGTGCGGCAGGAGGACAAGGAGCTCATCGCCACCCTCTATAAGTACCTGTTTGTGGGACTGATGCTGGACTGGATCAAGGGGGACATGAAGGGCGACCCACAGGTCATGGTGCAGAAGCTGGAGCTGGTGATCCACGGCAGCGTGGCAGCGGCCCTGGATCGGATGCGGACGGACAAGCCTGCATCAAACAGAGCGGAATGATAAAAAACTGAACATCTCCCATCCCGGTGATAAAAAACTTATCACCGGGATTTTTCTGTTTATTGAACAAATTGCGCCCAAGGTGTATGTTTTCATCATCAGAGGAAAACATACCAGCGAGACGCCGCCGACCTCCCGTATGCGTGCTGAGAAGGGGACGGGGCGGCGCAGCGGTCAACAGAAAGGAGCGCATTTTTATGTATTATTCCAGCGGTAACTATGAGGCCTTTGCCCGTCCCAAAAAGCCGGAGGGCGTGGACAACAAATCCGCCTACATCGTGGGCAGCGGTCTGGCGGCGCTGACTGCCGCCTGCTATCTGGTGCGTGACGGCCAGATGAAGGGCGAGCGGGTCCACATTCTGGAGAAGGGTCCCACTGCCGGCGGCGCCTGCGACGGCTGGAGGTTCGAGAACATCGGCTACGTCATGCGGGGCGGCCGTGAGATGGACAACCACTTCGAGGTCATGTGGGATCTGTTCCACTCCATCCCCTCCATTGAGACGGAGGGCGTCAGCGTGCTGGACGAGTACTACTGGCTCAACAAGGCCGACCCCAACTATTCCCTGTGCCGGGCCACGGTGAACCGTGGCGAAGATGCCCATACCGACGGCAAGTTCGATATCTCCGACAAGGGCGCCATGGAGATCATGAAGCTGTTCTTCACCCCCAACGAGGAGCTGCAGGACAAGCGCATCAGCGACTTCTTCGATGACGAGGTGTTCGGCAGCAACTTCTGGCTGTACTGGCGCACCATGTTCGCCTTCGAGAATTGGCACAGTGCTCTGGAGATGAAGCTCTATATCCAGCGCTATATCCATCACATCGGCGGTCTGCCCGACTTCACCGCCCTGCGCTTTACCAAATACAACCAGTATGAGTCCATGATCCTGCCCATGGTGAAGTATCTGGAGGGCTTCGGCGTCCAGTTCCACTTCGGCGTGCAGGTGACCAACGTGGAGTTTGACTGCACCGCCCATCGGAAGGTGGCCAAGCGCATCGACGTCCTCCGGGACGGCAAAAGCGAGGCCATCGACCTGACGGAGAACGATCTGGTGTTCATCACCAACGGCGGCTGCGTAGAGAACTCCTCCATGGGCAGCCAGAACACCCCCGCCCCCTACAACACCGAGATCAAGGAGGGCGGCGGCTGGGATATGTGGCGCAAGATCGCCGCTCAGGACCCCTCCTTCGGCCATCCGGACAAGTTCTGCTATGATCCGGAGCAGACCAACTGGATGAGCGCTACGGTGGAGACGCTGGATCAGCGCATCATCCCCTATATCAAGAACATCTGCAAGCGGGACCCCTTCACCGGCAAGGTGGTCACCGGAGGTATCGTCACCGTGAAGGACTCCAGCTGGCTCATGAGCTGGACCATCAACCGCCAGCCTCAGTTCCGCCAGCAGCCCAAGGATCACTGTCTGGTGTGGGTGTATGCCCTGTTCACCGACAAGCCCGGCGACTATGTGAAAAAGCCTATGCGGGAGTGTACCGGTAAGGAGATCTGCATGGAGTGGCTGTATCACATCGGCGTGCCGGAGAGCGAGATCGAGGACATGGCCGCCAATAGCGCCAACACCGTCCCTGTGATGATGCCCTATATCGACGCCTTCTTCATGCCCCGTGCCTACGGCGATCGGCCCAAGGTCGTACCCGACGGCGCTGTGAACTTCGCCTTCCTGGGTCAGTTTGCCGAGACGCCCCGTGACACCATCTTCACCACGGAGTACTCCATGCGGACCGGTATGGAGGCCGTGTACACCCTGCTGAACGTGGATCGTGGCGTGCCGGAGGTCTGGGGCAGCGTATATGATGTCCGGGATCTGCTGGATGCCACCGTGAAGCTGCGGGACGGCAAGAAACCCATCGATATGGAGCTGAATCTGGTGGAAAAGATGGCCCTGAAGAAGGTCCTCAGCAAGATCCACGGCACCGATATCGAGAAGCTGCTGAAGGAGTATCAGGTCATCTGAGGCCCGTTGGGTCGGCTGCTGCGGCAGTCGATGACCTTCTGAAAACAGAAAAAGGAGAGGCCATGTCACAGCCCTATAAGGCGGTAATTTCAAAATACGGAAAGTGACATTCGCAAAGGCAAGCAATAAGACTCTGGCTCACAAGGTCGGAGCCTTATTGTTTTCTGCCTGTCATATATCGCATCTTTGTGCCTCGGCAGCTTTCTGAGTATCATGAAAACGTCAGGAGGTGTCGGACAATGAGAAAACAGAACTATCACATTCCATGAACGTACCTTCCTTCCTGTGACTTGGCAGGTAGTGGAATTTGACCATCGGGTAAAATGCTTGGTTAGAATGGGCGAACCGATATCCCTTGGAAAAGCCACATCGCTGCAGCCTTCCCCTGTTAAAACAGCTCCCGGCAGGCCCCGTGGACCAGCAGGGAGGGGACCTGCGGATACAGCTGGCCGATCTGATCCTGGTGGGAGACCGTCAGGATCAGCCCCCGGACGGCGGCGGCGGCCAGAGCGGTGCCGCCACAGGGACACAGGCCGCTCTCCTCCGGCAGCGCCCGGATGTGTCCCTCATCGTCATGGTAGTGGGTGGAGAGGATGTCCTGCGGCAGACGGCGCAGCAGGAACTCGGCGTCGTTTTCCATGAACACCAGCGCCCGTGTCTCCGACAGCCAGCGGCAGGCCGCCGGAATGGCCGCCCCACGCTCTGCCGGGGGCAGGACGGCGTTTCCCTGTAAGGAGTGCTGAGCCGCGGCGAAGCCCTCGGTGTGGATATCCTCCAGCACCACGAAAAAGAGAAGCTCCTTGGAGTCAAAGAATTTGTAGGCGGTAAAAATAACGGATTCCCATTTTGTTTTCGGCATAGAACTGCCCTCCTGCGTTCATGGGAGCTGCTCTCATATCCCGGAGCGCAAAAAAGAAATGCCCCTTCGCCGTCCGACATGGGCAGAGTGACATTTATGATCTCACATTCTCTATGGGATACCCGGTCAGATCCGCCGGATATATGTTCCGTTATAACCGAAGGATGATCCAGCTGGCAAGTGGTTTTTCCGGAGATTTTTTCGGTCGAGAGGAGGAAGATTTCAACTTGACGCAGGGCAACTTTTGTATTATGGTGTACTTACCATCCATGAACAAGGGTAAACACGGTTTTGCCGGGCAGAAATCCGCCCATACTGCGTCGATCCCCTTGACCATACGGAAAGTATGCTCTGCGGGTCTTTCCTTGTCTGGGCGGATTTCTGCTCCGGCAAAACTGCAAGGCACCTGCCAACGATGGATC
>OJQB01000779.1_pt1 | contig 11572 bp, 3 predicted proteins | sample 1598601 | NCBI WGS metagenome assembly OJQB01 (sample SAMN03922496, study PRJEB24848) | human gut metagenome | isolation source: stool sample | host: Homo sapiens | place: Germany | collected 2011-11 | reverse complement strand
TCAGACTTCCGTCAATTATTTTAAGAAAACTTCTTTTATGCCCTTTGGGGTCATGCTCTATCTTATAGAGATAAGCTGAAAGTCTGTTTGAGACTGATGCCGGAGGAAGTATAAAAGAAGAAATGGCGTCCAACAACTCATTGATACCGATATTGAACATTGCTGATCCATGTAGCACCGGATAGACTTTGGCTTTTGCCACAAGAGCGATTATCGTATTCCAATAATCAGCCGGTGAAATTTCGCTATCCGCCAAATATCGTTCTAATATATCGTCGTCATGGTTGCATACAAATTCTTTGTATTCTTCCTTTATATATGTTTGGGAGCAAACCGGATAAACCGATCCATCGACAACAGTTTGCATAAACAGGACATCTTGCGACAGATTTGTTTTTATATCCAGATACAAACGCTCCAAATTCACACCGGCACGGTCAATCTTATTGATAAATATAATTGTCGGGATTTGCAGCTTCTGTAAAGTATTGAACAGCAACTTTGTCTGCGCTTGTATGCCTTCCTTTGCGGATAAGATGAGGACTGCTCCATCAAGCATTTTGAATGTCCGCTCCACTTCCGCAATAAAATCCATGTGTCCCGGAGTGTCAATGATATTGCATTTCACACCATTCCAAACAATAGATGTCGTAGAAGCCCGAATAGTAATTCCTCTACGTTTTTCTATATCCATAGAGTCTGTTATGGTGTCACCATTATCCACACGGCCGCACTTTTCCGTTGCTCCACTGGCAAACAGCAGATTCTCGGTTACGGAAGTTTTTCCTGCATCAATGTGAGCAAGAATTCCTAAATTTATAATGTTCATTTGATTAAGCAATAATATACTACAGTAGATGCATTGTCGAAACGCACCTTTTAATACCTCCTCGTAGCATATGAGAACTACAGGATTACTAACTCGTATTAATATGTATATTATTACTGCCGCATAACGATTACAAAATTACACAAAAAAATATATCTAACAAAAGTGGGAGGATTTTTTAACTTTTTACCATAGACATTTTATTAGGGAAGCGTAGGTTCAACTGGCAAGTACAAATAAGTAGAAATGTTTGAACAACACCGTTTTAGGAAGTTGAAAAATCAAGTTTCTCTCTCGGTATAGCGTTTATTTTGGCCAATATCTTCTTTAGTTTAGCATTTGTGTATTTCCCATTCGTGTTCTATTTAGCTCCTTATTATGAGTATGTAGCAAGTTACTTATCAAATTCAGCCTCTTTGAGGGTCAAATATGGTTTTGCAAATGGTGACTGACAAGACATAAACAAGGTCAGCAGGAATTTTTTACATAAATGGACATGAATGTATATAACCTAAAATAAGAATAAATTTTAATAAGGGCTGCCCAAAAAGAAAAAAATGCAGTTGCCATCCTATAGATACTTGCAGAAAGGATAAAATTTACTTTTAGACCTTTTGGGATAGCCCTTATTAATACTTCAGATAAAATTCCTTAGGTTATATTTTCAATCCTTTGGACCGGGTTTCCTCCTTGGCATACAGTCCCGGACGCCCGATTATGACATGGTTGGCAACGATACTATCCGCCGGACTGCGTATCTGCGGCGGTGCATTTTCGGGATATTGCGCCTGCCTGTTCCTCACATCTTCCGCTTCCGGCTTGAGCTGTTGCCCTTCATTCTCCTTTTCTGCGACTTCGGGCGTGGGTGGCGCAAGCTCCAGCTGAATTTTTCGGTCAAGGGCGGCAAGTTCGGACTTCAACTGCTTCAGCTCGTCCTCCTTCTTCCACACCTTACCCGCTATCTCCTGTAACTGCGGTATCTCCATCTCCAGCACCTCGTTCTTCGCCTTGTACTGGTCGATGATGGAGGGTATCCTCTCCATCGCGTTGAGGAAGTTGCGGGCGGCGGCCAACGGGTCAGCCATCGCCAGATGCCCGTTGTTGTAGGTGTACTTGTAGTTCCCCTCGACCACGAAGCGGTTGTCGGTGAACTCCAATCCCTCTTTGAGTATCCTTTCGCTCACCACCTTTATCGGAAAACCGTAAAGTTCACCGACCTGCGTGTACAACCCTCCGGTCGTGGCATTCTTGGCTATCTCCTGCAAACGCTTTCCGATGACCTTCTCATCGGCGGAATCCACTCCGTCCACCTTTATTATATTAAGGCGGTTGCCCTCCTTGTCGGTCTGCACCACCGACAGGAAGCGGTTCCAGTCCTCCGTCATGGCATCTATGAAAGCCGTGTTGTTGCGCAACTCGCCGGTCTTTGACTCCAGCTTGAACTCCGAATCACGCTTGCCCTTGTTGAACGACTTGCGTTCCCCTTCGAGCGATGCGATCCGCTTTTCCAGTTTCGCCTTGTCCAACAGGTCGGTATTGCCGGAGAGCAACGCCATGTATTCCGAGAAATTCATGCCCGATTTTTCGTCCATTGCCCCCTCGTCGATGGTACGCGCACCCATCGCACCGCTTTTGAGCTGGCTTATGAAAGTCTGCTTGCAGTGCAGGAGGTTGAACTTGTAGCTGTCCAGTGACTTCTCCACCGCGTAGATGATTACATCCACGTTGTTCCCGGCGAAATGTTTGGCAATCTCATTACCTGCCCTAACTCCGCGTCCGTCACGCTGTTGCAAGTCGGACGGTCGCCACGGCGTATCGAGATGATGGATAGCCACACACCGTTTCTGGGCGTTCACACCCGTTCCGAGCATAGAGGTAGAGCCGAACAGCACACGCACCGTCCCGGCGTTCATGGCGTCTATCACCGCCTTCCGCGCCTTGTCGGTCTTGCACTCCTGAATGAAGCGCACCTCGCTTGGCGGTATGCCGTAACCCTCCGTCAGTTTGCGCTTGATTTCCGAATAGACGTTCCACCCGTCGCCCGGCTGGTATGTCCCCAAATCAGAGAAAACGAACTGCGTGCCTTTCTGGGCGTCGTATTTTTGATAATACTCCGCGATCATCTTGGCACAGTGACTCGCTTTGTTGTCGGGATGATCTTCGTAATTCGGGTCTATCATGCGCATGTCGAGTGCCATTTTCCGGGCATAGTCCGTGGCGATGAGCATCTTCGCCTTTTCTTCCGTTTCCGAAAGCGGCAGCCTGCCCAACAAGGTGGCATCGCCCGTCTTGGCGAACTGCATCAGTTTCTGTATGAAGTCCTCCTGTTCCGGCGTGGGCGGTATATGGTGCAGTATCTCGTTCTTGGCAGGACGGTCAACGCCCACATCCTCCGCCGTGCGGTAGTCCGTGATTTCATTATAGAAGGCGGCAAGCTCCGGCACTTTGATGAAGTAGCGGAAACGCTCCTTCTGGACCACATTGTTCGTCACGTTAAATTCAAAATCCGTCGTCTTCTTGGCAAATATCGCCGCCCAAGCGTCGAAACACCTTATGTCCTGCCGTTCCAGCTCCTTCGGGCGCAGGTACTTGAACAGCAGGTACAATTCAGTCAGTGAGTTGCTGATAGTCGTGCCGGAGAGGAAGGTCGCACCCAAGTCTTTTCCTGTGCGCTCCTGTATGGTGCGTATGGCAAAGAGCATGTTAAGTGCCTTCTGGCTTCCCTCGCTGTTTCCCAATCCCGCCACACGGTCGTGGCGCGTGTTGAAAGTCAGATTCTTGAACTGGTGGCTCTCATCTATGAAGATGTGGTCGATGCCCATCTGCTTGAAATCCACCACGTCGTCCGTGCGTGACTTTATGGCGTGTTCCACCTTCTCCAGCTTCGCTTCAAGGTTGTGCTTGCGCTTCTCCAATCCTTTCAGCATCGCCCGCGACACGTTCTTTCCCTGCTGCCGTAGCACTTCGAGGTTTTCCTCCACCGTGTCAAGCTCCGCTTGCAGGATGCGCTGCTGCAACTCCGGCGACTGCGGTATCTTGCCGAACTGGTCGTGCGACATGATGACGCAATCGTAGTCGTTGTTCTTTATATTATTGAAGAAGCGCACACGGTTGGCGGTCGAAAAGTCCTTCTCCGAAGCGTACAGAATACGTGCGTTGGGATATGCCGCCTGATAGGTGGCTGCAATCTCCGCAACGTTGGCTTTCAGCCCGATAATCATCGGCTTGTGTGCCAAATTCAGACGCTTCATCTCATGCGCGGCGATGCACATTATCAGCGTCTTACCGGTTCCCACCTCGTGGTCGCAAATTCCGCCGCCGTTCTGTTTCAACATCCAGACGCAATCCATCTGTGAGGGATAGACGCTCTTGATACCCCGGCTTGCCAGCCCTTTCAGGTTGAGGTCGGGAAAGGTCTGATGGGAGCCGTCGTAGCGCGGGCGCACGAAACAGTTGAACTTGCGGTTATACATCGTCACAAGCCGCTCCTTGAACTGCGGCGACTGCTCTTCGAGCCATTCGGAGAAGCCGTTTCGTATCTCGTCAATCTTGGCGTTGGCGAGTTGTATTCCCTCGCTGTCGCGCATCTTGATGTCGTTGCCATGCTCGTCCTTGCCGATGGACTTCATCATGTCAGGGCAGGTGTTGTGCAGGGCGTGTTTTAGGAGGTGCATACCGTCATAGTTCCGGTAATACCCCTTCACCAGAAACTCGTCCGTGATTTTCATGGTGCGGTAGCCGCACACCACCGAAAACTCGTCCATGCTTGCGGAATAGGCGATTTTCACCTCCGTGTCGAACAGCCGGCTCATGTAGGCGGCATAGACACCCGTCGGAATCCAGCGTTCCCCGAAATTGAAGTCCAGATCCTCGAAGGCGATGCGCTGCGGCTCGGCATCTTTCAGAGCCTCCAACGCCTGCTTCACCTCCGGCATACGCTCATTTTCGGGATTGTCACCCATCCATGCCTCTATGCGTTCCGCTTTCTCTATGACATTTCCGGCGATGAAACGGTCTTTGATTTCGTAACCGGTCACGAGCGGATTGTAGTAGATGCGCCCTTGCAGGGCAGTGAGCAAATCCTCCGCCGTGCTGTCGGTTATCTCCCGCATATAGTCGAGATTGACCGTACCATATTTGTTGAGCGACGCAGACAGGGCTTCTTCGGGAGAGCCTACGTTGGCATGGCTCTCCACCGCGAAGGAAACAGGATGCTCGAAGATGTCCGCCTTGACGAACTTTCCGTTTTCCATCCGTTCCAGCGAAAGGATGTCGCGCCCGCCCGCATCCATCATCACTAACTTCACGTTCTGCTTGGCGTTGAGGTTGCCGTAGCGCATGACAAACTCATCGTAACAGGTATTCAGATGCTCTCGCCACGGAACATTTGCCTCGCGCCGGAGCGATTCATAACGGTACAGACGCTCGTAGGCGTCACGCAGCGACACATACAACAACGCCTTTTCCTTCTGGTATCCTTTCAGGTCGAGCGGCTGGAATGTCGCCCCGTATGGCGTGATGTCTTTCAGGTAGCCGATGTTATGACGCCCCCGGTCAGCCACCAGCGACCCTTCGCGCAGGTGCATCTCCGGCGTGCGGTGGTAGGCACGCGGAGAAAGGTCCACGACTTCCTCCTTCGGCTTTTCCGCTTCGATGTCGGGGAAAAGGAAAGTCCCCACCGCTTCCGATGGGGTATCTGTAACGGCAGGTGCGGCGACTGCCTCCGGCTGTGTTTCCTCCTGTCGTGGCTGCTCACGGGAAGTTTCCGGCACGGCTTTCACTTCCGTCTTTTCCGCCACTTGTTTCTCGTTATGCTGCCTTGCCAGTTCCCGAAGTTCTTTCCTACGCTCCGGCGTCAAACCCATCATCATTTCATAGAAACCGTTGATGGGAGGATTGGTATCCCAGTCCAGTGTGGCATAGATGTCGTCCGGGTCGGCAGGCTTGGCGGTGTTCTCCGCTTTCACCTCCTTATTCTCCATTGCGGGTTTTGCAGTTGGAGCTGTCGGTGTAACCGTGACTTTCGGTTTGGGCGGAGTGGACTTTGCCGTAACTGCCTTTTTCACCGTCTTTTTCTTTTTGGAGGTTTTCGGTTGGCTGACCTCTTCCGTCATCCCCCAGAGGTCAAGCAGGGTGAGCTGCACGCCTGCGGAATATTGCGGGCGCGGTTCTATCTCCGGCTTTTCATCTGCGGGTTGCGGCTTTTCTGTCGGAGTTTCCACCGTCTGCGCCGAGGATACTGTTTCCAATTTTATGGCAGGACGCTCTACTTTATTTTGAACGGCAACTTTTTCTTCCGTTCCTGCCTGCCGGATTGAACCCGAATACAAGCGCATGGCAAGCCTGTAATGGAAATCCTCGTCGAGCATACGGCGCAAATCCCCGGCGATGCCTGCTGCCTTGCCCTCGTGCAGATAAACCATAGCGGGCTTCCCGTAGGGGTCTGTGTCAAGTTTCGCCATCGTATGCACGATGCGTTCCGGGTGGTGGATGAAATAGGCGTTGTCGGTCAGGGCGGTTTTCGTGTCCGTCTGTATCACGGTCATCAGCCGCTCGTCCTGCGACATTTCCTTCTTGCTGAGGTTCTTTTGCAGGACAATCAGGTCACTGCCCACCTCCGTGCCCGCGTTGTCCGTGAACAGGTTGTTGGGCAGGCGTATCGCGGATACCAGATTGGCCTGACTGAACAGCTCGTTACGCACGGAGGTCTTGGTGCTATTCAATACCCCTTGCGAGGTGATGAACGCCACGATACCGCCGTCACGCACGGCATCCAGTCCTTTGAGAAAGAAATAGTTGTGGATGGTTTTCTGGGCGGAGCGTCTGCCGAAAGAGTCGCTCCGCTGAAACTCCGCGTCGAACACGGCAATGTCACCGAACGGAATGTTGGACACCGCCAAGTCGAAATAATTGTTGAACGGTCTTTCGATTTTCTCAAAACCGCAGGTGCGCATTTTCTGGTCGGGATAGAGATGCCTCAAGATTGTACCCGTGAGCAGATCCTTCTCGAAAGCCATCACATCCGCATTGGGGCTGTGCCGCAGCATGGAATCCACGAACACGCCGACACCTGCCGACGGTTCGAGCATACGGGCGGGGCGGACGCTGTAATCTGCCAGCACGTCCGCGATGGTGTCGGTTATCTCTTTGGGGGTGTAGAAAGCGGTCAGCACGGACGCTTTCAGCGAATCCACAAACCGCTTGTACTCTGTTTCGTCCTTGCTGTTCTCACGGATAAGCCTGTGCAGCTCCACCGTCGGGGCGAACAGTTCGAGGTCGGATTTCGCCCACCGGACGGCATCCGTCAGTTCCTTTGCAGGGTTGAGGATACATTTCAGACCGCCGAAACCGCAGTACCTTTGAAGTATGGCACGCTCTTCGGTTGTCGCTGTCCTATTTTCCCTGTCAAGGATGAATGCCGTCCGTATCGCCTCGATGTTGTCCCGCAGTTTCTGTTTGCGGTTAAACGCCATATTCGTCTAAGTAAAGGACGGTTGCTCCCGTCAGCTCCGTGTAGAGCAGGTCGTAATCGGAAGACAGGGCGAAATTGTCATCCGAGAGGTCATAGACGGAGAACACGTTGCCGACAAGCGGCAGCAGTTTCAGGACAAAGGCTTCACGCTTCTCTTCCGGCACTTCATCGGCAAACTCGTTTTCCACGACTTCGCGGAGGATGGCGTAACGGGAATAATGCAGCCCGCGCAGCAGCGTGTCCATCGCCAGTTCCTGCGCACCATCGGCGGGATAGCCTTCAAGCCGTGCCCTCTCATACGTTTCGGCGGCACGGTCGGCCCGTTCCCGTATGAAAGCGGTGTCGTCAGCCTGTTCAAACTTGTTCGTGCGGAGATAGTCCAGCAGGTACAGACCGTAATAGGAAAAGTCGGTCTGACCCTCGTTTTTCTTCTTGTTGTTCATTACTTTGGAATTTAGTGGATTGATAATGATGATAGGGATAATCGTTGGAAAACGAGAAGAAAAAGGCACCCGGTATCCCTCCGAGTGCCACCACTAAATCCAAAGTATGAGTGTAATCCGGTATCGAAGAACAATTCATTACTCTGAACAAGTGGCAAAGTTAATACTATTTCTTCCGTCCTGAAAATTTCTTGTCCTTTTTAGCCTCCGGGAACACAAAAGTCGTGTTATATTCCCCGTCAAAGGCGACAACAGCATCGAAACTCTTGCCCTGTTTGCTCTTGAACCCTTTGAGCAGCTTGGTATGCCCTTCGGTGAGCAGGTCTTTGATTTCATCGTCGGACAGGGTGCGTCCCGCTTTCAGCCGGAACACGGGCAGTCCGCACTCCGTGTTGTCGCAGCGTACCACCTTGCCGTAGAACCGCATCCTGCCCGTGCCACACTTGGGACACGCGCAGCCGGAGTCACGGCTGCCGAAGAGCTTGTCGCACGAGATCAGTTCGGAGGTTATCTCACGTGTGTACGCCTCTATCTCCTTGCGGAAGGTGTCGTCGGACAGTTCCCCGCGCTCGATACGCGCCAGCTCCTTTTCCCATTCGCCCGTCATGGCAACATCGGCGATGCGCATCGTCTTGACGACGGAATTGAGGGCAAGTCCTTTTTCGGTGGGAACAAGCGACTTCTTGCAGCGTTCCATGTAACCGCGCTTGAAAAGCGTTTCGATGATGGAGGCGCGTGTGGCGGGAGTACCGATGCCACAGTCCTTCATCGCCTGCCGCAGTGCGTCGTCCTCAATTTCCTTGCCCGCCGTTTCCATTGCCGAGAGCAGGGTGGCTTCGGTATGCAGCGGCTTGGGTTTGGTCTTTCCTTCGGTAATGGACGAGCCTTTCGGTGTCAGCGTGTCGCCTTCCTGCCAGCCGGGGATGGTAATTTCCTCTTTTTCCTCGCCATAGACGGCACGCCATCCGGTTTGCTTCACGACGCTGCCTTTTACGGTAAACTCCACTCCGGCACATTCCGCCGTGACAGTGGTCACATCCTTGACGCATTTCTCAGAGAATGCCTCGACCATGCGCCCGGCAATCATCTGATAGATGGTATTGTCCTCTTTGGAGAGGAAGAGCGGTTTCTCACCCGTGACGAGCAGGGCATGGTGGTCTGTCACCTTGCCGTCGTCCACGCTGCGGCGTGTCGGGGCGGCTTTTGCCCGCACCTTGTCTTTCCATTCGGGCTGTGTGCCGATGAAAGCGAGCAGTTTGGGAATTTCGGCAAACACGTCTTCGGGGATGTAGCGGCTTCCCGTTCTCGGATAGGTTATCAACTTCTTCTCGTAGAGCTTCTGCGCGATTTCAAGCGTCTGTTCCGCCGTGAAGCCGTGCTTGGCGTTGGCTTCTTTCTGGAGCGTGGTCAGGTCGTAGAGCAAGGGAGTTTCCTCCGTCTTCTCCTTGCGCTCGGCTTTCGTGACAGTGGCGCAACCTGCCGCCTTTACCTTATTATATAGTTCCATCGCCGGTTCTTTCTCTTTCCATTTCTCGGAGGATGAGAATTTCACGACTTCGCCGTCGCAACCGTCCGTTGCGATATGGAGCTGCCAGAATGCTTCGGACGTAAAGCGGCGGTTCTCCCAGTAGCGTTCACATACCATAGCCAACGTTGGTGTCTGCACCCGCCCCACGGAATACGTGCCGTGTCCGGCGGCGATGGATAACGCCTGTGTGCCGTTGATGCCCACGAGCCAGTCGGATTCGCTCCGCGCTTTGGCGGCGAGGTAGAGGTTGTCGTATTTGCTGCCGTCTTCGAGTTTCCGCAGTCCCTCGCGGATAGCTTTGTCGGTGAGAGAGCTGATCCACAGGCGCACGAAAGGAGTGGTGCAACCCGTATAGTGGTAGAGGTAGCGGAAGATAAGCTCTCCCTCGCGTCCGGCATCGGTCGCCACGATGATATGTTCGCTTGTGTCGAACAGTCTTTTGATGACTTTTATCTGCGACACCACGCCGCTGTCGGGCTTGTAACCTTTCTCCGTCCTGACCTGACGGGGGACGAGCGTGAATGTGTCGGGAATAATCGGGAGGTTGTCACGGACAAATCCGCGCACGCCGTAGCCGTCGGGCATGGCAAGCTGAACGAGGTGTCCGAATGCCCATGTCACGGCATAACCGCCTCCCTCGAAATATCCTTCCTCTCTCTTTGTCGCGCCCACGATGCGGGCGATTTCACGTGCCACGGAGGGCTTTTCTGCAATGATTGTCTTCATGTCTTCTTCTTTTTTGTTGATACTTTGGATTTTATTTTGGATTCAGTGGCGGACACGGGATTACATTTTCATGCCCTTGCCCGTTTTCTTCTGCGGCTTCTCCTGCTGCTGTTGCTGGCGGGCGTCCTTCGGGTTGGTCTGACCTTTCTGCAACGGCTCTCTCAGATTCTTTGTAGCCTCGTTGGTCTTGCCATCGTTGTTCACCGCCACCTGCGTGCGGCTCTCGTTGGACGGAGCAACCTGCTGTGCATTGTCAGGGTTCGTGTCGTAGCGGTACGGGCGTCCCTTCTCCGGGTTGAACTTGATATACATCGTGGCATGGAAGCCCTGCTTGTCGGTCACGTTCTCCAGCTTCACGGCTTTACCCGCCACATAGTCGGCTTTCTGCTGGTCGGTGAAGCTCACGCCGCTCCATTTGCTGATGGGGCGGATGCTGCCGTCCTCGTTCGTCCACGTGTTGCGGCGTTGCTCCTTCTTGGTCTGTGCGGCATTTTCCCCGCCCTGCGCCTGACTTTTCGATGTGTCGCCTTTGGTTTCCTGTGTCTGTGCGGTACGGGGCGACTTGCCGGTTCCCGGCACGAACTCCACGCCGCGCTGCTCCACGTTCACTTGCAGGGTGGTGACGAACTTCCTGCCATCGTTGCGCTCGATGAGCTTGTCGCGCACGGGCAGTCCGGCGCGGAGCATGTCCCGTTCCTGCGCGGTGATTTCCGTCTTGCCGATGCGCTCCGGGATGCGCACCTTGCTCGCCGGAATGTCCGTGATTTCATTCGTCTTGCGGTCGATGCTGATGTAGGAGGGGATGATCTCGCCCGTTTCCCTGTCCACAATGTCCACGACCCTACCGAGATTGCCCGTTTCGCGGAGGTTCTTCCGGTCATTGTCGGAGAATTTGTGTTCCTTGTACTCATCCAGCTTCTGCTCCTTGCGGATGAAGTGCGGCACGAGGCTGATGTTTCCCTCACCGTCCTTCTTGAAGGAGAGGCGGGCGTCCAGCTCGAATGATTCGCCGCCGAAGGTCGGTTTGACCTTTACCAAGTCGGACTTGCCATAGTTGAGCATCTTCGTAAGGTCGCCGGACTTTTCAAGGTTGTCCCGCTTTACGCCCCATCTGTCCTCCAGCTCCTGCCAGTTGATTTTACTCTCGTCGATGGGCTGGTAGCCACGTTTGCCCTGCATCTGTTCGGATTTGTCCTGTTGCTGTTCTTTCCGTTGTTCCATGTTCTCCTGTTTTTGAGGTTCTTGTTTCTCTGTCTGTTGTGCTGCCATCTCTTCCTGCACCTTCTTCTCATAGTCGGAGGTGTCCACCTTGTGAGGGGCGAGCAGCTCCTTGTTCGCTTCGGGGTCTTTCAGCAGTTGCTTCATCACCTCCAAAAGATTTTCGGCTTGGTCTGCCGCGATGCGGTAGAAACCGAAGCGGCTGGGTTCCTTGCACTGCCGGAAGAAGTTCTTGAAGAAGTTGTCCAGCACGTCGCCATGTCGGTCGAATTGCAGGAAACTCTGCGCGTTCTCCGCTTTTGCGGGGGTGCGCTTGGGTGTGCCGTCCGCGTTCAGCCCGGCTACCACGCTGATCT
>OJQB01000767.1_pt1 | contig 11647 bp, 10 predicted proteins | sample 1598601 | NCBI WGS metagenome assembly OJQB01 (sample SAMN03922496, study PRJEB24848) | human gut metagenome | isolation source: stool sample | host: Homo sapiens | place: Germany | collected 2011-11 | reverse complement strand
CGGCGCGGGAGCGTCCGCGCGCGGCGTCGCGCATGCCCGCGTAGCTGCGGTTGTCGCCGAGCTTGGCGAGGCCTTTTCGGATGGAGGCGGGGTCCACCGCCGAAACCCAGAATCGCTCGACGGGCTGTCGGGCCCTGAAGTGCTCGAGCACCTCGTCGACGAGGAGCTGTCCCTCGCGGTCGGGGTCGCCCGCGTTGACGACCGTTGCCGCAGACTTGAGCAATTTGCCGATCACCGAGAGCTGCTTCTTCGCACCGCGCTCGCTCTTCGCCTCCATCAGCCAGTGCTGCGGAAAGATGGGCAGGTCCTGCATGCGCCAGATCTTGCGCCCCTTCTTCGTCTTCGGAATGTCGTCGGGCAGGTAGGCGTCGGGCTCGGCCTGCTCGAGAAGATGGCCGAAGCACCAGGTGACGACCACGTCGTTTCGGCAGTTGATGAACCCGTCGCCTCGGCCCGATACGCCGAGCTCGGCGGCGATGGCCTTGGCAACGGAGGGCTTTTCGGCGATGAAGAGCTTCATGAGGGATCCGTTCGAGATTATCGGAGCAGTGTACAGATTTCGCGCTCCGGACGCACGGCCCGCTCAAAAGAGCCTTCAATTTCGACTCACGATTGTATGGGAAAACAATGGGCTTGATCCGGTCGATGTTTATGGCCAATCTTTACACTCTTCGTTCGTTTTTGCCGAATGTTAAGTTCAAGTCATTCGAGCGTTCTGTCAATTGAAAAAAACAATCGCCGAAAACTAGGGAAAAATACGCAAGTCGAAGGTCGAGCCCAGCATGGTTTTTCTTGAGCTTCGTCAAGGTCGGGAAAACCCTCCGAATGGCGCGTCGGAAAAAGCGAAGGGGTGTTGGGTAAAAACCCTGAGTCTAGGTGCGACTTTTGAGCAACTGCCCTCTGTGGGAGAAGGACGTCGGAGGCGTTCACGTGTTAGCATCGAATCCGTCCCCCCGACAAGGGGGCTTGACAAACAGGAGGCAAACATGACTGAATTCTGCTCGATTGACCGGGTGACCTACCCGCTGCCGTGCCAGCAGTCCTACATGCGGTGGAGTGCTCATTCGCTCCCCCCGCTTGACACCGTGTCGCAGGGGCGACGCGAAAGCGGCCTGCAGCAGATGCATCCCGAAGCGCTTCAGAACGTTCGCAAGCGCGCATTCGAGATGCTTGACGCCGGCATGAACTGCGTTGAGATCGCAAGAAAGCTCAGCGCGCACCCGCAGACGATCCGCAAGTGGAAGAAGCATCGCGAGACCTTCGGTGAAGAGCTCTCGGTGATCGGCCTCAAGCGGGGCCCGAAGAAGCTCCGTCCGGAGGTGCTCTAAAAAGAGACGCAGTCACTGCGACTGCAAGGCGGACGGCCCGCAGGATTGAGAGGAATCCTGCGGGCCGTCCGCTTTTTTTGAGATTCGCAAATGGTGATGCGGAACGGGGTTTTCGGGTGACGCGGCTTTTAATTTGATTTTTGAGCTACAATTCCGGCATTGGATGAGGTTGTCTGAAGGAGGCCGGGATGTCGGAAGAGGACAAGAGGGAAGCGGGTTCGCCCGCGAGGGGCGGTGCGCGCACGGGCGCGGGTCGTCCGAAGGGATCGGGAACCTATTCCGAGGTGAGAAGCGTGAGGCTCAGGCCCGATGAGGCCGAGCACTGCAGGCGAAAGGGCGGCAACCGCTACCTGAGGGGCCTCATTCGTGCGGACATGACGCGGGAGGAGGCGCCCGAAGGGGAGGACCGGCCTGCGGACGTGCTGCCTCGCGAGCACCTCAACGTACGCGTCGTCGGGCGCGTGCCGCTTGAAACCGATCCGAAGGACAACGTCACGCGCGTCGAGATGAAGGGCTCGTGCGGCTTTCCGTCTCCGGCGGACGACTATGCGAGCGAGGAGTTCAACCTGAACGATTTCTTCGTGCGCAAGCCCCACACGACCTTCGTGATCGAGGCGGACGGCGACTCGATGATCGACGCGGGGATCTCCTCGGGCGACATTCTGCTCGTCGACAGCTCGAAGGAGCCCGTCGACGGCGACATCGTGCTCGCCTATCTCGGCGGCGCGCTCACGATCAAGCGCTTCAAGCGCATTGACGGCGTCATTGAGCTGAGGCCCGAGAACAAGGAGGGCAACTACAGGATCCTGCGTCCCACTGAGTGGGACGACTTCAGGGTGGCTGGCGTCGTGACGGCGCTCGGCCGCATTCTCGGGCGCGGCCCCTAGGCCGTGCGCCTGTCGACGGGAGGAGTCCTGCATGACGACGCGCTTTCTTCACATTGACGGCAACACCTTCTATGCCTCGGTGCACAGGGTGTTCGATCCCACGCTCAGGCGCCGCCCCGTGGTGGTCCTCTCGAACAACGACGGCTGCGTCGTGACGAGGACGGCCGAGGCGAAGGCGCTCGGCATTGCGCGGGGCGTCCCGTACTTTCAGATCAGGGAGCTCGCCGAGCGGCACGGCGTCGCGGTGCTCTCGAGCAACTACGAGCTCTATCAGTCGATGTCGGACCGCATGATGGCGGTGATCCGCACGCTCGTGCCGAGGCAGGAGATCTATTCGATCGACGAGCAGTTTGCGGACGTCTCGGGCATGGAGAATCTTACGGCGCTCGGCCGCGAGGCGAGGGCTCGCGTGCTCAAGTGGACGGGGATTCCGACCTGTGCGGGCATTGCGCCCACGAAGACGCTCGCCAAGCTCTGCGACCACTGGGCCAAGGTTCATTCCGTCTTCGGGGGCGTCCTCAACTGGGACGACCTTTCGCCCGCGCGCAGGGAGAAGGCTTTTGCGGTGACGCCCGTCTCGGAGGTCTGGGGCGTGGGAGGCAGGACGGCCGCCAAGTTCGAGGCCCTCGGCGTGCGGACGGTGCTCGACTTCGTGAGGGTGCCGGGCGGCGTCGTGAGGCGCCTGGGCGGCGTGGTGCTCGAGCGCACCTGGCTCGAACTCCAGGGGCGCTGCTGCATCGAGCTTGAGGAGACGCCGCCGGGGAGAAAGCAGATCGTGCGCTCCCGCAGCTTCTCGGCGCCCGTCTCCGACTTCGACGGCCTGCTGTGCGCGGCCTCCGTGCGCATGGAGAGCGCGGCCCGCGTGCTTCGGCGCGAGGGAAGCGAGGCGACGCACGTGGGCGTTCTCTTCAGCACGAGCCGCTTCAGGGAGAACGAGCCGCAGCATTCGGCCGAGGTGGGCGAAAGGCTCCTGCGGCCGACAGCCGACACCATCGAGCTCACGGCGGTCGCCGAGGCGCTCGTGAGAAGGGCCTGGCGAAGGGGCTTCGCCTACTGCAGGCTCGGCGTGGTGCTCTCGGGACTCGTGCCCGCCGTCGACGGCGCAGCGCGATGCGTGCAGCCGCAGTCCCTCTTCGACGAGCCCGAGGACGATTCGGCCCGTGAGCGGCGCAGAAGGCTCATGATGACCTCCGACATGATCACGGGACGCTTCGGGCGGGATGCGATCAGGACGGCGGCCTGCCTGCAGGCGGACGGCTGGGAGATGCGCAGGGACCGCATGACGCCCTGCAGCACGACGTGCTGGGACGAAATGCCGGGCGTCGACTGAGGACGAAATGCATGCCCGGCCTTCGAAGGAAGGACGCAGCACGATTCGTGGTCATGGATAGTGTTTGTGTGTGAAACAGGGTGCTTCGACATTTCCCCACTCGTTCGAGCCGGCCGGTTATGTCCTCATCGGACCGGCGCTCGATGGCGATCTGATCGGGGACAAAGAAAAAGGGCCTCCGGAAGGGAGGCCCTTTGTTCTGATCGCTGCTTAGCGGATGTGCTTCACGGAAACCGTGGAGAGCACCTTGCCGAGAATGACGATCTTGTCGTCGGTGGCGATTTCGTTCGCAAAGCGCTTGGGATTGTCGATGCGGATGTCGAGCGTGCCGTCAACGAGCGGCTGGATGCGGCGAAGTTCCTTCGTTTCGCCGACCTGGACGAGGTAGACGCCGGAGCCGATCACCTTGTTGATCGTATGGTTGATGACCACGAGGCTGCCGCTGCGGATCGTCGGAGCCATGTCGTCGGATTCCTGCGTGAAGAGCGAGAGCTTGTTGGCTTCCGTGCCGAAGGTGCGCTTGGCGCTGTCGGCCGTGAGCGACAGGCCGATCGTTTCGGAGGATTCGGGACGCGGGCGGATGACGACTTCGTCACGGCCGGAGGCGTGCTCGCCGTAGGTGAGCCAGTGGGCGGAAACGCCGAAGACCTTGGCCATGCGCTCAAGATAGATGACGCGCGGAACGGCCTGGTTGGAGCACCACTTGGAAATGGAAGGCTGGGCGATGTCGATGCGGCGGGCGAGCTCGCGCATGGAGATGCCGGAACGCTTGAGTTCGGAGCCAATGCGGCCGCCGAGTGTGTCGGTCGAGGTGGAATTCACGATAGTCCCCTTGTGAATGTGTAATGAGATCAGCTGATTTTTCGGATATCGACGGCTTTTGTGGGTCCGTTGATATCTCTTGTTGCTTATAAAATACCTCAAACAGCTGAATCGCGATTCGGAGTATGCACCTAGGTGAACGGGAATCGGCGATACTTTGCGTCAAAATCCTGTTCCCGATGCGGATTCATTTTACACAGAATGAGAGAGTCGAACTAAGAAAACGCTATCGTCGCCGCAAGACGCACAGAACCTTGCGCAAACCGCAATTGGCTAATCTCCCTAGTCGCAGAGGCCTTTACACGGATCTATGGGGTGATTCGGAAATGAACGGTTACAAACTTTGGGTGTGTGTGGACGGAAATTGACGGGTGATCCGGTCGGGAATAGGGGAAGTCGGGAATGACTGCGGTCCGGGCGGGGGAAGGGAGTACGTCGTCTGCGGGGAGGGCCGGAGGTGGTCTCCGGGGGGCTGATCCTGAAGGTATCAGCGGGAGTGTATTCGCTGTGAACGCCAGTGGGACTAGGTCCTTGAGTGGATTTTGTCCCACCGGAAGTTCGATTCGGGCTCGGCTGGCGGGCTCAGCGGCCGGCCTTGGGGCAGCTCGAGCGAAGGCCGCTCGAGCAGGCAATGTTGTGGTAGAACCTGGCGCGGACATCGTCCTTGTCGACGCCCTCGCCCGAGAGGTAGAGGTCGCCGAGGATGGCGCAGGCGCGGGTCTGGCGCATCTGGCAGGCCTTGTCGTACCAGACGGCGGCGGCCTTCGGATCGGCCTTGACGCCGTCGCCAGAGCGCAGGATCTTGGCGGCGCGGAAGCACGACGGGGCGTTGCTCAGGCGGCAGGCGGCCTGGTAGTTCTGAAGGGCAAGCTTCATGTCGACGGGCACGCCGTTGCCGTTCTGGCGGCGCTCGGCCGCGTCGAGGCAGGCGTCCATGCGGCCGAGCCTGCAGGCCTCCTCAACCCAGCGCACACGGTCGTCGGAGCGGTCGAGGGTGGCGGTGCGCATGCAGGACGTCTCGTTGCCGAGCATGCAGGATTTGCCGAGCCAGGAGACCAACGCCTCGTGCTCGCCCGCGTCGTTGGCGATGCGGGCCATTTCACGGCAGCTGCGGTCGTCGCCGATCGTGCAGCCGCGCGAGAGAAGTTCCTTTGCGGCCGGAAGGTCGGCCGAATAGATCCTGCCCTCGGCAAGCAGAAGACCGAGATGACGGCAGGACTCGGGGTCCCCGCCTCTGCAGCCCTTCTCAAAGAGGGCGCGGGCCTCGCCGACGGCCTTTTGCTCACTCCGGGCCTTGTCGACGGACGGAAGCACGCGAAGCGCGGCCACCGTGCAGGCGGCGGCCTCGCCGCGGGCGCAGGCGGCCTCGGGCGTCTCGCGGGCCGTCATGACCATGGTCCCGGAAGCAGGTTCGGCCGATGCGGCGGGAGCGGCGGCCGGTGCGGCGTGCGCTGCGTAAGAAAGGGCGGCGGCCGAAAGCATCAGGGAGAAAAGAAGAGCGGATTTGATTTGAAGGGACGTCATGGCGGTCAGCGTCTGTGTGTAAGAAATCTTGGAATTCTGCCCAAGGAGGATGGTGTTTTGCTTAATAACTCGATGAGGGAAAACCCGCGCGGGGTCTCGAGGTCATTGCGGCAGAAGCGCCTTGTAGGCCTCGAGGTCCTCGTCGGTGTAGGCGCAGACGGTCACGCGGCCCGCAAAATCGTGCGCCAGCATCGCCTCGAGCGTGGTCTTCGCGGCGAGGTCCGCAGGAAAGCGGTGGATGCCGCGGCTGATGCAGCAGAAGGCAACGGTCTCGAACTTCATGTCTCGCGCAATGTCGAGTGCGGACGTGACGGCGCGGCGAAGCGTCTCGACCTCGTCCGATGCGCCGCCGAGCCAGACGGGGCCGACGGTGTGGATCACGTGACGGGCGGGGAGCGCGTAGCCCTTCGTGAGCCGGCTCTCGCCCACGGGACAGCCGCAGAGCTCGATGCACTCGGCGAGGAGCTCGCGGCCCGCGGCGCGGTGGATGGCGCGGTCCACGCCGCCGCCTCCGAGAAGCGAGCGGTTGGCGGAATTGATGATGGCGTCGACATCGAGCGTCGTGATGTCGCCCTTGATGACGGAGATGGCACAAGGCTGCATGGCGGATTCCCGAAATGTTCTGATCCATGGATTGTAGTCTCGAGACTTCGGCATTCGCGGTTTCGTATTCGGAAGGAAGGGAAAATCCGAACGCAGTTCGGCACAACCGTCCATCCCTTGTGCGCTATCATCGGAGGGTTCTGCCGCAAAACGTGCGGCAGGTCTTGAATTCAATCATCATCAAACGAAACGGATTCGTCATGAACACTCGACTTCTTCTCGGCGCCCTTGCGACTGCCGCCGTGCTGGCCTCACCCGCTCATGCGAAGCTCGACGGCAAGGTGCCCGAGCCCGGCATGGTGACCTTCGTCACCTTCAGCGCTGACGGCTGCCAGCCCTGCCGCCTGATGGAGCCCGCGCTCAGGAAGCTTGACCAGGAGTACGAGGGCCGCGTCGCCATCCGCGAGATCAACACCTCCGAATACCCCGAACTCGTGCCGTACTTCCGCATCGCGGCCGTGCCCACCCAGATCCTCTTCGACAAGGACGGCAAGGAGCTCGGCTGGCACCAGGGCTACATGGACGAGTCGAGCATGAGGCAGGCGATCGAGGGGGCTCTCAAGGCCGCCGAAGCGAAGCCCGACGAGGCGAAGGCCGCAAAGTAGTCGGCAGGATCCGCTCCTTCCTCTCTCCGTCTCTCCGGACGGGAGGCTGAAGGACGAGGACAAGGGACAATTGAAGGGGCGCCGGATGCTGAATCCGCGCCCCTTCGTGCATTCCACCGAATGTGAAAACGGGCGCCCTCCGGCATGGAGGACGCCCGTTTCGATATGGACTTTCGGGATCAGGCCGATCAGAAGACCAGCTTGGAGATGCCCCAGCCGATGAACGTGCCGCAGGTCACGAAGACGAGGCCCGGACGCAGGTAGGAGTGGTTGATCACGAAGGTGCCCAGACGCGTCGTGCCCGTGCGGTCGAAGGCCGTGCAGCCGATCTGCGCGCCGCCCGGGATGATGAAGTCGCCGTAGCAGCAGGCCCAGGTGCCGACGAGGAACTCGGGCGGCAGGCCGAACTTGAGGCCGAGCGGGATCATGATCGTCGTGGAGACCGTCGGGGAGAAGATGACGGTGGAGACGCAGAAGGTAGCAAGGCAGAAGACGAACGGCGCATCCTTGGCGAGGCCGGCGAAGGCGTCGGCGAGGACCTTGGTGTGCTGGTCGAAGAACGTGCCCGTACACCAGGCGATGCCGAAGACGCCCACGACGCCGATGAGACCGGAGCGGAACACGGAGCCCGAGGCGAACTTCGCGGACGGGACGCGGCAGAGCATGATGATGAAGAAGGCCGTGGCGAGCATCACCATCTGGATGATGTTCGGGATAGGAAGAAGCGTGGTCTTTTCGCCGACCGTCCAGGACGGACGCAGGTCGGAGACGGAGCCCACGAGAATCGAGACCAGAATGCCGAGCAGGAAGATGCAGACGGCACGGCGGGCAAACGGAGCCTCCGCGAACTTCATTTCAGTCGTGGAGTGCGTGGCGAGCCACTGGTAGTCGCCGTTGGCGAGGCGGGCCTTGAATTCCGGGTCGTCCTCGAGCTCCTTGCCGCGCCAGAACACGGAGAGGGCGGCGCAGAAGAGCGAGAGGATGAAGGTCGGGATCGTCACGGCCAGAATCTGATGGAATTCGACGCCCTGAGTGGCCATGATGCCCACCATGGCGGCCATGGCGGCGGACATGGGCGAGGCCATCACGGCGATGCCGGCGCAGATCACGGATGCCGAAACGGCGCGCTCGGGGCGCACGCGAGCCGAGGCCGCCACTTCAGCGACCACGGGATAGACCGCGAAGGCCACGTAGGACGTGCCCACGACCATCACGAAGAAGGAGCACACGAGCGGCCCCACGATGGTAATCATCTTCGGCCAGCGGCGAAGGAGCTTCTCGGCCCAACGGACCATCAGGTCAAGACCGCCCGAACCCTGAAGGACGGACGTACAGGCGATGACCGCCGTGATGATGAGCAGGACGGAAATCGGAGGAGAACCCGGGGGAACGCCCAGAACGAGGACGAGAAGGCACACGCCGAGACCGCCGGCCGCACCGAGGCCGACGCCGCCCAGACGGCCGCCGATGGCTACGCAGACCATAACGATGGCGAACTGGAGCCAGAAGTTGAAATCCATTTCCATGGTTGTAAAGCTTTCTTTTTGGTTGTTGGAGGGAGGCGGCAGTATTTCAGTCAGGGGCCGCCACGCGGTATTTTACAGTTTGTTGCACTGACACACATCATGGTTTTTACGGGGTGCCTGGCGCTCGTTGTGTTCGAAGGCTCCGCATGCACGTCGGCAGCGGGCTTTCGGTATTATTGGCGTGACCCGTGGGCAGTCATGGATTGCCCTGACGACTGAATTCACGAAAGGAGCCTGAAGTGACTGAAACCGCTGTTCCGAATGTTCTCAAGAGCGAGGTGCTCGCCCGATTCGTCGTGGAGACGCCCTCCGAGGCCGTGCCCGACGCGATGGTGAAGAAGGCCGTGCGCCACATTCTCGACTCCATCGGCGCGGGCGTTGCGGGGGCCGTCTCGGTTGAGGCGCAGCGCCTGACGGCCGTGCTTCGCGAAGAAGGCGAGGGGCCCGGCAGGGCCACGCTCTGGGGCCGCGGCGAGACGATGACGCCCGTCAACGCCGCGCTCGTCAACGGCACGGCCTCGCATGCCTTCGAGCTTGACGACACGGGCGGATGCGACCATTCGGGCGCCGTGGTGGTGCCTGCGGCCGTCGCCGCGGTGGAGCTTGCGGACCGTCCCGTGACGGGGCGCGAGTTCATCGACGCGGTGGTGATCGGCTACGACGTCGCCCGCCGTCCGCTCGAGGCCTGCGGCGCCTATGAACCGCACAACGGCGCGGGCTTCCACTCGACGGGCACCTGCGGCACGTTCGGTGCGGCCGCAGCCGCAGCCCGCATCCTGGGCCTTTCCGTGAGGGAGACGCAGAATGCGCTCGGCCTTGCCTCGTCCTTCTCCTCCGGCCTCTGGTGCTGCGTGCACGACGGCGCGCAGAGCAAGCGCATGCATGCGGGCCATGCAGCCTGGGGCGGCCTGATGAGCGCTGTGCTCGCACGCCGCGGCTTCACGGGGCCGACGCACGTCTTCGAGGAGGTCTGGGGCGGCTTCAACCATTCCTTCGCGCCGACCTCGAGCGATCCGGATGCTTATCTGCGCGAACTCGGCGAGAACTGGAAGCTCGGGCGCGTCTCCATCAAGCCGCACGCCTCCTGCCGCTCCACCCATGCCGCAATCGACGCCGTCGACAACCTGCGCGCCGCACACGGCTTCACGGCCGATGACGTCGAGGAGGTGCACGTGATCATCAATCCGTTCGTCTACGGCATGTGCGGTCACGCGACGCTTCATCCGATGAACTCGGCCCAGCTCTCCATCCCCTACAGCGTGGCGGCCGACCTCGTCTTCGGCTCCGCGGGCCTTCCCTCGTTTGCGCGCGCCCGGCGTGAGGACCCGCGCGTCGCCGCCATGATGGCGCGCGTGCGCTTCACGGTCGACAAGAGCCAGAAGGACGACGACGAGCCGATCGTCGAGGTGACGCTCAAGGACGGCCGCAGCTGGCGCGAACACGTGCCGATGCCGCTCGGCGCACCGACCAATCCCGTCACCGACGAGGCGCTTCTCAGGAAGTTCAGGGGCGTGGTCGGCATGGTCTTCACCGAGGAGGAGACCGAGGAGCTCGCACGCACGCTCATGGCGCTCGAAGAGGTCTCCGACTTCAGGACCGAGGTGGCGAGCCTGCTCGCCCGCGAGCCGAGGACGCGCGAGCAGTTCGACGCATAAAGTGCTCGAACATGGTGTGATAAAATCACGGGGTCGCAACCTGCTCTCGGATGGTTCAGCAGTCACCGCGCGAGTTGCAGATGACGACGGCCTCGGCCCGGTAGACGTCTTCGAAATTCTGGGAGAGGCAAAACAAGACGGCCTGCATTCCACATTCGGATTGCAGGCCGTCTTATTTGGTGCTTGTCCCGTCGGAGCGTCAGGCGTCGAGCGCGAGCTTCGATGCAAAGAGCAGGAACATGCTGCCCATGGCGGTGTTGCCGAGCTTCGCGACGGACGGACGACGGCCGAAGAACTTGAGAAGGTCGGCGCCCGCGGTGATGAGGAGCGTCATCCAGGCCATGCTGAAGCATTCAAGGATCAGGGCGAGGATGGTGTAGGAGATCGCCGGATTGTCGAAAGCCGGATCGATGAACTGCACGAAGAAGGAGACGTAGAAGAGAATCGACTTCGGGGTCGTGAGGCTCAGCGCAAGGGCGTTGCGGTAGACCTTGACGAGGCTGCGGCTCTTCTTGACGACGACTTCGGATTCGCCTTCGGCCTTTTCGGCCTTCTTGGCGAAGAACGTGGCGTGGATGGCCTTGCCGCCGAGCCAGGCGAGGTACGCGGCGCCGAGGATCTTGAGCCAGAAGAAGACCTCGGGGTGCGCGAGCACGAGGGCCGCGATGCCGAGGTAGGCGAGGAAGACCAGAACGGCGTCGCCCGTGAAGACGCCCGCAGCGGCGGTGAAGCCCGCGCGGCGGCCGTCGACGATGCTCGTCTTGAGCACGAAGAGCGTGTTCGGGCCGGGGATCATGACGATGATCAGAGCGCCGAGCGCATAGGCCCAGATGTTGAGGATGCCAAAAGTTTCAAGCATGATGGAGATGATCCGTGCGAAAAAAAGACCGCACTCCCTCGGAGTCCGGCCGGCAGATGAATTTTTGCGGTTTGGATGCATTCGGCCCCGCGGGCCTTCCTGCATCGGACGACGAAGTATACAGGTTTTCGCCTAGGGGACAACCCCGAAGTGAGACATTTTCCGGAGAATTTCCTGCACGCGGAAGGTCGATGTCGTGAAGACGATTGCGGCCGTGGCGAAGCGGGGCGATTGTCGTCTGGATACCGCGTTTGCGGGACTCGCTATTAATGGTCCTAGCAAATAGGCTTACAAATAGTCTCAAATAAAGGCCGTACACGAGTACAGCCGTTATAAAAACCTTTATTCCTTATCCTTTAAATGCTTTTGGCTTTCACGGTATGTGGCGTATTTGACCGAGTCGCGCTCAAAGCACTTGCGAACGCCGGCACTTTTACCCTGTTTCATCGACTGCGCTTGTTCTTGAGCGAAGGTCTGAGCCTTCGCCTGCGTCATGGCGGGAGCCATG
>OJQB01000741.1_pt1 | contig 11882 bp, 6 predicted proteins | sample 1598601 | NCBI WGS metagenome assembly OJQB01 (sample SAMN03922496, study PRJEB24848) | human gut metagenome | isolation source: stool sample | host: Homo sapiens | place: Germany | collected 2011-11 | reverse complement strand
GGCTCGCAGCAACTCTCTTCTTTTTGTTCTTAATTATCTTCTTCTGAAAAAAGCTTCTGCCAACCGGGAATTTTGAGAGAAAAACCGTGCCTACCTGACCAGCCAGGCAGGCACGGTTCTCAATTCCTTATTGTTTCGCTATTCGCTTATCATTTCGGATTAGTGAGTAAGCTCAGGATACTTCTCTTCTACACCCTTGTAGAACAGATCCAGTGCATCATCCAGAGAAGCCTTGCCATCGAAGTAGTTCTTCATAGCATGCTGGAACTCTTCGTTACATCCCTGATCGTATGCAGACAGGTTGCTCAGATCGATCTTCTCAGCGCCTGCGCAGAACATAGCCAGAGGGTTCTGTCCGCCCAATACCTTGCTCTGATAAGAGGTATCTGCTGCCATAGCTTCCATAGCGGGTTTGTTGTTTACGAAATCATCATCAGCTACAACGATCTCTTTCATGATGTCTTCATCAGTGGTCATCTTCAGGATGATATCCTTAACCAGAGAAGCGTTGTCGGTTCCGGTAGCACCGCAGATCCAAGTACCGCCCCAGAAAAAGCCCTGAGGTCCTTCAGTAGCGCCCCAGCCACCCTGATTTGCGATAGATCCATCGGTATCAGCTGCCATGGAGAAGTTGATCAGCCAAGCGGGTCCAAAGTAGCAGAATACTTTGCCATCGGGATAGAAGCCTTTGCTCCAGTCATCAGACCACAGGTCGAAGGTACCGGTCTCCTTAGCGTCAACCATCTTCTTGGAGTCATCAACCCACTTCATCAGGTTGTCATCGATTACGATCTTGCCATCCTGTACCCATTTGCTGGATACGTTGTTGGAGTATACACGATAAGTATCGTTTACGGAAGATACCATGTTGTAACCGGCTGCTTTCATCTTCTCAGCGGTTGCGGTGAAGGTATCCCAATCAGATACAGACTTCTGAACCTCTGCAGGATCATCGGTTCCCAGAACAGCCTTAGCAGCCTCACGGTTGTAAATCAGAACGCCGGGGCAGCCCTGCCATGAAACACCCTTCAGATTGCCGTTGGAGTCGGTAACAACATCCTTGGTGTACTGATACTGGTTAGCCAGATCTGCATCGGTGATGCCCAGATCCTTAACAGGCATTGTGTAGTCGGTATCAACATATTTCAATGCGTAGTCAGCCTCAATCAGGAACAGGTCGATCTTGTCATCAGCTGCTGCATCAGCCTGCTTTAACAGTGTTTCATCCAGATTGTTCTGATAAGCGTTGTCATCAGAAGGAGTGATGTTCCACTTTACAGTGATGTCGCCGATCTTACCGGTGGTTCCGTCTACTTCTTCATATCCGGGATAATGATCTGTCAGACGGCTCTTGAACTCCTCGTTCCAGCAGTAGATGTTGAAGACTTTGCCTTCCTCTGCTGCTGCAGGCTCTGCTGCCTCGGTGGATGCAGGCGCCTCGGTCTTAGCTTCGGTGGAAGCTGCGGGTGCCGCATCGGTGGATGCTGCAGGAGCTTCATTGCTGCTGCCACAACCTACCAGCATGCTGGCAAGCATAGCAGTTGTAAGTAAAGCACTAAGTACTTTTTTCTTCATGTTTGTTTCCTCCCATTTTTTGTTGAATGTTTGTTGTAAGTGTTTGTTGCATTTATATTCATATGTCGGCGGTTGCGTCGCTTCCATATAAATGCCTGATTAATTGTCTGTCGGAATTCTGGCCACCGACTTGCCTTCAGCAACTTTCCCGGGTACGATGACCTGTTCTATGATGGTGGTCTTGGGTCTCTCAATGAGACTGATCAGTTCTCTGGCTGCCAGGCAGCCGATCTGTTCTGTGTCCTGTTGGACTGTGGTCAGTCTGGGCTCCAACTGCCTTGCTGCCTGTATGCCATCATAGCCTGCTACCGAGATATCTTCAGGGATCTGTAATCCTCTCTGTCTGATAGCGTTGATGCCTCCGAAAGAAGCAAAGTCATCCGGATAGATGATGCATGTCGGTGGATTCGGGAGATCCAGCAGTTCATTGGTCACACGATAGGTTGTTGTTGTGTCTCTGTAAGCTGCTTCTCTGATATACTCGTCCGGAATCTCCAATCCCAGACGTTCCGCCGTCCGGTAGAAGCTGGACAACCGTCCCGAGGTAACCGCTGACATTGCTCCGTGAATATAAGCAATTTTCCTATGTCCTCTACTATATATGTACTCCAGCAGTTCTTTCATTCCCGCAACATTGTCCGACATGATTGCGATACGATTATTAAACAGGTAGTCGATGGTGACTACCGGGATGGAACTCTGTACCAGTTCGATGACTTCGGGATCTCCGAAATCAATACAGGCGAGCACCACTCCGTCAAAGCCTCTGTACCTACTGTGTTCCAGGTAGGACATTCGATCCGGCCGGTTCTTGCAGCTATTAATGAATGTAATGTCGTAACCGCTCTTCTCTGCCGTCCTCTTGAAACTGTCCAGCACACTGGAAAAGTAATCGTGGGTAAGACCGCTTCTGGCTTCATCTGCAAAGAGGACTCCGATGCCGTAGGTCCTGTTCGTCTTCAAAGCTCTTGCGGAAAGGTTCGGGGAATATCCCATTTCCTTTGCGACCCTTCTGATAGTTGCTTTTGTTTCTTCTCCAATGTCCTTGTGGTCGTTCAGTGCCTTGCTGACAGTTGCAACGGAGACTCCACAAATCTTGGAAATGTCTTTCAGTGATGCCATATCTTTCTCCTGTTCCATGTCTTCGTCATTCCGTCCGACCTGTTTTGTAACTTAATCGTTTTCGTAGTTTTAATATATAACATCTTTGAGCATTTTGCAATACTTTTTTGCAGTTTTTTTCAAAAAAGTATCCACTTTGTCTATAATTAACAATTTCAGATAGGCTGTTTTGTACATTTGGCTTGTACATAGATTGTGTTTCTTCTATATAAAGGCAAAGTGTGCGATAACGTTTGCTATTATTTTGTTTCGTAAAACCGGTGTTTCGAAGGTTCTTTCATTTTGTATCTTCTGCCCATGTTTCCCCACTGTTTTTGTATACATTGCGCATTTTACGGGCTTTTTCAAGATTCGTATTGCATTTTTCCCTTTGCTTCTGTATAATACAAATCAGAAATCCGGAGCACTTAATCGTTTACTTAACATTAAGCACTCCGCAGCGAAAAAACAAACACTCAACATACAACAACATGAAAGAAGGAGATTTTCTTATGAAGTATGGTCATTTTGATGATGTGCATCAGGAATATGTCATCACCACTCCCAAGACTCCGCTTCCCTGGATCAACTACCTGGGCTGCAATGAGTTTTTCAGTCTGATATCCAACACCTGCGGCGGATATACTTTCTATAAAGATGCAAAGCTGCTGCGTCTGACCCGTTATCGTTATAATAACGTACCGGCCGACATCAACGGTAAATATCTGTACATTAAGGACGGGGACACCGTATGGAACCCTGGCTGGCAGCCCACGAAGACCGAGCTGGATTCTTACGAGTGCCGTCACGGTATCGGTTACAGCCGCTTCACCTCTTCCAAGAACGGTGTCAAGGCTTCCGTGCTCTCCTTCGTTCCTCTGAACGATAATTGCGAGATCTCCCAGCTGACCCTGACCAACGGTAGCTCCGAGGACAAGAAGCTGTCCGTATTCTCTTATGTAGAGTGGTGTCTGTGGAACGCTGACGATGATATGAAGAACTTCCAGCGTAACTTAAGCACCGGTGAGGTCGAGGTACAGGATTCCACCATTTATCACAAGACCGAGTACCGTGAGCGTCGTAATCATTATGCGATCTATTCCGTAAATACGAAGATTGACGGTTTCGATACCAGCAGAGATGCTTTCCTGGGTGCTTACAGGGGGGCTGATTCTCCCGAAGCTGTAGAGAACGGCAAGTGCACGAATTCCATGGCAAGCGGCTGGTCTCCCATCGCTTCCCATCAGATCAACGTGGATCTGGCAGCCGGTGAGACCAAGACCTTTATCTTCGTTCTGGGCTACATCGAGAACCCCGAAGACGAGAAATGGGAATCCTACGGTGTGATCAACAAGACCCGTGCCAAAGAAATGCTGGCAAAATACCAGACCGATGCACAGGTAGATGAAGCTTTTGCAGCATTACAGGCTTACTGGAAACAGCTGCTGGCACGCTACACGGTAGATTCCGCTGACGAGAAAGTCAACCGTATGGTCAACACCTGGAACCAGTATCAGTGTATGGTTACTTTCAACATGTCCCGTTCCGCTTCCTATTACGAATCCGGAATCGGCCGTGGTATGGGTTTCCGTGATTCCTGTCAGGATCTGCTCGGTTTCGTACATCTGATTCCGGACCGTGCAAGAGAGCGTATCATTGATATCGCTTCCACCCAGTTCCAGGACGGCAGTGCTTACCATCAGTACCAGCCTCTGACCAAGAAAGGCAACTCCGATATCGGCAGTGGCTTCAATGATGATCCTCTGTGGCTCATTGCAGGTACCAGTGCTTATGTAAGAGAGACCGGCGATACCTCCATCCTGACCCAGATGGTTCCTTTTGACAACGATATGAGCGTAGCTGCTCCTCTGATGGATCACTTAAAACGCTCCTTAGACTATATCATCAACCACAAAGGCCCTCACAATCTGCCTCTGATCGGCCGTGCCGACTGGAATGACTGTCTGAACCTGAACTGCTTCTCCGCTCATCCCGGAGAATCTTTCCAGACCTTCGGTCCCAGTGAAGGACCCGTTGCAGAATCCGTATTCATTGCCGGTATGTTCGTAAAATACGGCGAAGAATATGCTCAGCTGTGCGAGCTGATGGGTGACGATGCCGAAGCAGCCCGCGCACGCAAGGAAGTACAGGCAATGTACGATGCGATCCTGAAGGATGGTTGGGACGGCGATTGGTTCGTACGTGCTTACGATGCTTACAGTCACAAGGTAGGTTCCAAGGAATGCCGCGAAGGTCAGATCTACATTGAGCCTCAGGGCTTCTGCGTACTGGCCGGTGTCGGTGTGAAGGAAGGACTTGCCGAAAAGGCATTGAATTCTGTAAAAGAGAGACTGGATACCAAGTATGGTGTCATGATCTTACAACCTGCATACACGGAGTATCACCTCGAACTTGGTGAAGTATCCTCTTATCCCCCCGGATATAAGGAGAATGCCGGTATCTTCTGCCACAACAATCCCTGGGTATCCATCGCAGAGACCGTTCTGGGCAGAGGTGACAGAGCTTTCGAGATCTACCGCAAGACCTGTCCCGCATACATTGAGGATATCAGTGAGATCCATCGTACCGAGCCTTATGTATATTCCCAGATGGTAGCCGGTAAGGATGCAAAATTCTACGGCGAGGCAAAGAACAGCTGGCTGACCGGTACTGCTGCATGGACTTTCGTAAATATCTCCCAATACATACTGGGTGTATATCCCACTCATCAGGGATTGTCCGTAGATCCTTGTATTCCCAAGGGCTTCGGTGATTTCTCCATCACCCGTAAGTTCCGTGAGGGCATCTATCACATTCAGGTGAAGAACCCTCAGAACGTGGAAAAGGGTGTCGTATCCATGACCGTGGACGGCAAGGCTGTTGACGGACACATCATTCCTTACGAAAAGGGCAAAGAAGAGTACAACGTAGTTATTACCATGGGTTAATAAACCTGATGTACATAGTTTAAAACGATTTCTATCCTCCTTAAAACCCCGGCAGTTGTTGTAGCTGCCGGGGTTTTGCATTGGATATTCGTAGTTTGCGCTACAACATCTACACCATAAGGACAAGCAGGCCGTAAGCAGACGTCGGTACTTATTGACCGTATTGGGGTCAATTATGTACCGCTACGTTCTGCGCCAGAGCGAGAGCGTGCCTGCGGTTCTTATGGTGTAGATGTTGTGGACGTTTTTGCGGCTTCCTTCCGGGACTCGATCACGTATCGGATGGCTGTCAAATGATATTATTTTCTCCATTTTTCTGAAGCAGCTTCCGGTATGTGGCATCCATTCCCAGTGCTCCCAGCGGGGCTGTGATAAGGATGGCCAGCACAGCCACGGACAGAACGATCTTGCCACAGGGCAATCCCATGGCCAGGGGCACGGAACCGATGGCGGCCTGCACCGTAGCCTTCGGTAAATAAGCGATCATGCAGAACAGACGCTCCTTCTTATTCAGATTCGTTCCTAACAGGCACAGTGTCACGCCAATGGAGCGGAATATCAATGCCAACAGGATCATTCCTATGGCTGTCAGTCCGGCTTCCATAGTATAGCGGATATCCACTGCCGCGCCCACCAGCACGAACAGCACTACCTCCGCTGCCAGCCACAGTTTACCGAATTTAGCAGACAGTCTGCCGGTGACTTCCCTAGGTGCCCGTATTTTCAGCGCGCAGGCCATGCTCACCACCGCCAACAGGCCGGAGAACGCCACGGTCCCCTTTAACAGGGTTTCGAAAGCCATTAATAAGAAGGACAAACCCATGATGATAATAACTTTCATGCTGTTGCGCACATAACTGCCCTTTCGGTACAACAGTTCAAAAAGCTGCCCCAGCAGCCAACCCACCAATGCACCGAACAACACACCCGTCAGGATCGATACCGGGATATTCACAAAATCCAGGGCATTGACCTGTCCACCCTGTGCCATTCCAACAAAAGTGGAAAACAATACTATGACATAGATGTCATCACAGGATGCCCCAGCCAGAATCATCTGCGGAATGCTTTTCTCCGTACCATAGCCACTTTCCATAAGATGTACCATCCGCGGCACCACAACCGCAGGTGACACTGCTGCCAGAACTGCTCCCATGACCGCTGCATCCACTCTGCTGATGTTAAGGATCATGGGTGCAAATATCACAAAAGCCAACAGTTCGCAAGTGGCAGGAACACAAGCCAGCATGACTGCGGAGCGGCCCACTTTTTTCAGATCCTTCAGATCCAATGATAATCCGGCCTTCAATAAAATGATGATCAGCGCGATCTGCCGCAGTTCCGATGAGATATTCAGGATTGACACATCCAGCAGATCCAACACATAAGGTCCCAGAATAATACCCGTAAGCAGCATTCCGATAATACGGGGCAGGTGAATCCTCTGGCAGACCGCCGCCATGAGTAATCCCAGTAAAAAGATCAGTCCCAGTGATGTAAGCATAAAAATTCCTCCGTTTTCTCGCAGCAGGACATTTTGAATTCCAACAAAAAAGGCTGGTGTCCCCTGCATATTCTGCAGAAGTCATCAGCCAAATCGAATTCGTATGTTCAAATTCCGGCGGTTCGAAGCCTGTGCTTCCGGGAGAACCTCATTCCCGATGTTCTTATTATATACATGGTGCCCGCCCATGTAAAGTCCTATATTTTGCAAATATACCCGCCAGCATCCTGTGCTCCATTAAAAAATATCTGCTGTGAGATCATCCCCGAAGTCTGCTGCCGGAATCTCAAAGTCAACAATTCCAACTGCATAGGACTGTAATACATACTGGCCGGATTCAAATACAAAGCCGTCCTCTGTAATGTAGAATGTAGGGTCTGCGGGGCCATTATCCGTACCTGCAATGTCCGGCCCATAAATTTCCTGATAGATAGCATTCAAATCTTCCGTACCATCCAACACCACCAGTTTGATACTCTTCTCGTAATCGTCAAAGAAGCAGTCCTCCTTTGCCTGCATTTCCGCTGCCTTTGCTGTCACCAGTTCCAGTGCTTTGTCGCGGAATCCGCTCCCCAGACTGTCAAAAGTAATTCTCTCTCCGGTCTGCGTATAATAGTTCATATAGTACAAAGTATACCATCCATGAGCCCCCTGATCATACCCTTCCAGCCCCCACGACAGGCTGATCACCTTATCATCCGCGCGGATCACATGGAAAGTAAGATCCTCATAGCTCTGCTCATACACCGGCATATCCTCATAAAGTGTACCAAACTCCCCGTTCTTGATTCCTTCTACAAAACTGTCTACATATTCATCCAGCTCTTTCTGAATCTTCATCTGCACCGTCTCATTGCCCGGAATCGTCACTGTAACTGTTGGATAGTAATAGGTATAACTTCTGGTCTTGTCTTCGGGATCACTGCTACCCTCGTGATCCTCTGTGGTAAACTGCACCCATTCACTTCCCTGTATTTCACTCTGGCCTTCTGTCGGTTCCGTCTGTGTGGACACTTCCGCAGTCTCCTCAGTCCCGGCCGTCGTCTCTTCCGTCGTCTGACCGCTCTGTGTCTCCTTGATGCTGTCTATAACCGTCTCCATCTCCGGATCCGTCACCATCTCCCGGTTTCCGCAGGATGTAAAACCTAACAGTGCTCCTGCAAATACTGCTGCAAAAAATATTTTTTTCATAATCCTCGCCTCCTGATGCCAGTATATCTGCCGATTGCATCATATCTGCATCATTTTTATAATTTTTCTCGATTTCACTTTTTAAATATGATAGACAATTCCCATATTTTGAGCTATAGTAAAGCCAAATCTGGGTATGATTAAAAATAACGATACACATACTATAAAAATCAACCCGAGGAGGACTGTTATGAAAATATTATTTTATGATACCAAAAGCTATGATAAAGAATCTTTCGAGGCAACTCTGAAAAAATATCCCGGCATCCAGATTGATTACATCCGGTCGGATCTGGATCCCCGTACTGCTGCTCTGGCTGACGGCTTCGATGCCGTCTGTGCTTTCGTCAGCTCCAATGTGAGCGAAGCCACATTAAAAATTCTCCACGAAAAAGGTGTCCGTCTGGTCCTGCTGCGTTGCGCAGGATACAACAACGTGGATCTGGAAAAGGCAGCTGCATATGACATATGTGTCATGCGTGTCCCCGGTTATTCTCCGGAAGCTGTCGCAGAGCATGCCATGGCTCTGGCTCTGGCCTGCAACCGCCGCTTATACAAAGCCTATAACAAAGTCCGGGAAAATGATTTCAGCCTCGCCGGACTCATGGGCTTCAATTTCTATGGTAAGATTGCCGGAATCATCGGAACCGGCCGGATCGGTGCAGCTATGTGCCGGATCTGTAACGGTTTCGGCATGAAAGTCATCGCCTACGATGTCTACGAGAACCCGGATCTGAAAGATTTCGTCACCTATGTGACCTTAGACGAATTACTGGCGCAAAGTGATCTGATCTCCCTTCACTGCCCGCTGATGGATTCCACCTACCACCTGATCCAGCTTGACACCATCAAGAAAATGAAGGATGGCGTCATTCTGGTAAACACTTCCCGGGGTGCTCTGGTCAAGACCGAGGATCTTATCGAGGGCATCCGCCTGCACAAGTTCGCCGGGGTCGGTCTGGATGTCTATGAAGAAGAGACGAAAAACGTCTTCGAGGATCGTTCCGATGAGATTCTGGAGCATTCTACCACCGCAAGGCTTTTGTCCTTCCCCAATGTCATGATCACATCCCATCAGGGATTTTTCACAAAAGAAGCACTGGAAGCCATTGCAGAGACTACCTTGCAGAATGCTCTGGATTTCGAAAGTGGAAAGAAGAGCCCCAATCAGGTGCAATAAAATATTTCCAATCGAGCAGACTGACTCATCGTATACACAAAAAAACGGATGGCCCTCCCAAGCCATCCGTTTTTCTCGTTTTTCAGTTTCCCGTCTTGTCCTTTTTCTCTATCTCTTACAGTTTTTACGATCATTCCAGATTCAGTTTCTGACCAACTCTGATCACATTCTGGTTTGTAATCTGTGCATTTCTGCGAAGCAATTGTGCCAGAGTCATGTGATTTCTCTTAGCGATCCTGGAAAGCGTATCACCACTCTTTACCGTATAATCGCCCTCTGTATACCAGATGCTCTCGGAAGGTCTGCGGTCAGTAACAGTTACCAGATAATTGCCGCCGCGCTTTAATGCGAACATGGACTGTCCGGTGGAAGTTACGGTAAAGGATCCGCAATACTCCAGGCGTCCCTTCTCTGTATTATAGCGATACAGGTTTGCACTCTTGCCGGAATTGTCCTTGCCTACATTTACATGAATGTTGACATTCACTCCGAAGCTGCCGGTATCTCTGATACCCAGCTGTCTGTTCACGGTTCCGGACTTTGCGGATACCACATTTGCCGGGATTGTGTTGCTCGTCTGGTCTACTGTCAGATCAATATTCTGAATCTTTGACAGATCTTTATTCTTCAGATCCTGTCCACTGATGCTCAGTGCCACACCGTTTCCGCTGTGGAATGCCACCGTCAGCTTCGTACCTTTAATGGTATTCAGTACATTCTGAGGCACCTTGACTTCACCGCTGCATACAAAGTTCATGTTGACACTTGCAATAGCAGGATTTTTCATCATCTCTGCCACCTTATCCTGTACAGAGTTGCTTACATCCGTCCAGTCTACTGCAGGTGCTGCAGAGGAACCTCTGTTGTCATCATCATCGTCATCGTCATCATTGTTGTTCACCACATCTGCCGCTACCGTAAATACAGCAGAAGGGGTTCCGGTCATTCTGGCTCCAACACCTTCCGGTACTGCGGAAGTCACTGCCAGGAAACCGTTCATATTGATGGTACCGTCCGTATTTCTGCGAATGCCTCCGTGGATTGCACTGTTCATATCCATGTTCTGGAACCATTCTGCTGTAGCTGCTATTCCTTCACTGTTGGTAGAGTTTTCGCCTCTCCAATAATAGTTCATTACATTTTCGTAGGCACTGGTCTCCTGAGTTCCTTTCGGTTTGAACTGTTCTGCAACCGTCTGCCCTGCTGCATTGCTGCTATCCTTAAAGGACAGGATTCCTTTTGCTATAAATGCAGTATTCTTTGCGTCATTTGTATAGAATGCCACGTTAAAGGACTCATTGTTATAACTGGTAGAAGAATATGCCTCAATATCCGGACAGCTGTTGGAATCAATACCCTTTGCCTTATTGCCGAATGATACACTGTTGCGCAAAATATGATGTCCGCTGATGCTGGAACCACCCATCTTGAAACCGTTACCGTTACCGGCATCTACTTCCTGTCCGTTCTCATCCAGTACATAACCGTTCTTGAATGCCACGCAGTTCTGAATGACCACCTGACCGATAGCTCCGGTCTCTATCTTGGCGAACAGATCCCAACCGTCATCGGCATTGTATGCTGCAATACATCCATCAAATACATTACCCTCACCAATCGTCAGCTTAGCTGCAAATCCGTCTGCATCCTCATATCCCGCATCTGCGTTCAGATATGAAGTACAGTTCAGGATCAGGTTATAGGAAGGCCAGTCGCTTCTTCCGTCTGTGCTCTTGTAACGGCTGATCTGAATACCAGTATTGCCATTTCTATATGCCATAATATCATCCAGTGTATTGTGACTGCCGGATACCTGAATACCCTTGAGGGAATTAGCAGAACCTGTTACATCAAATCCCTGGAAATACCAGTAATCACCTGCCAGGATCATACCTGCACATTTTCTCTGGAAATTCAGTACCGGACGAGAAGTGCTGTCCGGATCGGCAATCATATAGATTCTGGCATCTGTAGTTCCACTGACGCCTCTGTCTATCGTCACCGTCTTATCCAGTGCATAAGTACCGCCCTTCAACACGATCATCTGGCCCGGAGCCACGCTCTTCACTGCGGTATAAATATCCACAGGATCACTGTTGGTACCGCTTCCCGTACTTCTTCCCTCAGGAGCAGCATAAATAACCGTTCTACCCTTTACATTATAATTTACTGTAAAGTCAAATGTTACTGTATCATAGCTACTCAACAGAGAATACTCTGAAGGTCTGTAATCCGCATTCGGGGTAAACTCTACATGGAAAACGTTGCTTCCGCTTTTCAGTGTCGTATGGGTATATACCTTGGTATTTGCCTTTACACCCGCATCTGACAATACGGTTTCATTGTCACTGTTGGTAATTTTCAATGTTCCGTCCGCATTGCC
>OJQB01000730.1_pt1 | contig 11956 bp, 10 predicted proteins | sample 1598601 | NCBI WGS metagenome assembly OJQB01 (sample SAMN03922496, study PRJEB24848) | human gut metagenome | isolation source: stool sample | host: Homo sapiens | place: Germany | collected 2011-11 | reverse complement strand
GATTTCTGCCTGTCTCGTGGGCTCGGAGATGTGTATAAGAGACAGACGCAGGTTCCGTTCGGCGCAGCAACGCCTTTCCAATTATCCGTGTCCCCTTGCTTTTTGTAGTGGACGATACCGCCGATGTCCACGGGGTCCAATGATTGCCAGTCAGCCTGCTTCTGCGTCAGGTCAACCGTCACGGTGATCTCCGAATTTCCGAGCAGTGCCTCTGTGGATACCTGTGCATAAGCAGAGCGTACATTTGTAAGGTCCGTCGCTTCTCTGGTTTTTTCAAGCTGTGATGAAAATACCGGGATCGCAATCGCAATCAATACAGCGATGATCGCAATGACGATCAGCATTTCCATCAATGTAAATCCGGTTCTGATTCGTTTCACTATAATCCCTGCTTTATCTTGGGTATTTTATCCGCTCATTTTACCATAATTCTGAGATGTTTGCAACGAGAAAGCTGCATAATTGAAAATTATTTCGTCGAGGAGAATATCTGGACAATGGACAGCGATGGTGAGTTGCGGCTGACGATCATGGCGCCCCTTGCCCAAGAGGAAAGCCGCAAAAAAATAACGGCCACACGATCCAAAGGGACTGTGTGACCGTATTTATATCAGTTGTTTTGCCTACGCTGTTTTCTGGCAAGAGGACAGATGCGCTCTGTTTTGCGTGCAGCCCGTGCCGTTAGCAGAGCTGCTCCAGTTGAAAGGCCAGCTCGGTGCGGCCCACGACGGCGTGGTGGTTGTTGTAAAGGTTTTTGTCGTGGTAGCTGGGCAGAGAGCAGGCTTCCTCCGGCGTGATGACGCCGAGCTGGGTGAGAACCGAGAGAATGGCATACGGGACGATGGAGGAGGCGCCGTCCTCCATTTTGAGGGCAATGCCGATTCCCTTATCCTTGATGCCCACGGCATAGAATGCGCTGGCGCCTGATTTACAGAAGATTCGGTCGCCGAAGGCGGCCATCAGCTGGGTGCAGATGCGATCGGTTCCCGCCACCATTTCCGGATGTGCTGTCATGGCGGATGTGATGCGCCGGAGGGTAGCGGCCCGGGTGGGGGCGAAAAGCGTGGGGAGGGACATACGGGCGTAGCCCTGTGCCAGCCGGTAAAGGGGCAGTGCGTGGACCGGAACGCCGCAGCCGTCCACGGCCAACTGGACATCGGAGGTCTCTACGCCGCACATTTCAGCGAACACCGAGAGGATACGCTGCTGGACGGGGTGCTCCAAAGCAGTATAGCCTTCCAAAGACTCCCCTAAATGGCGGGCGGTGATGAGCATACCGGCGTGCTTTCCGGAGCAGTCACAGTAGATGGGTGCCCGGGGGATGCCGGCGATCTTCAAGGCGTCCTCGGCGGGGACATACATGGGGTATTCCGACCCGCAGCACAGCTGATCGGGGGAGAGACCTGCCTTGTGCAGGATGCTCTCCACGGCCTTTACATGAAAGGGCTCTCCGTTGTGGGAGGAACAGATGACGGCCAGTTCCTGCGGGGTAATGCCATAATGCTCCAGCGCACCGCTTTCTGCCACGGGGATCGCCTGAAGGGGCTTGGCGGAGGAGCGGGCAAACGTAAGACGCTCCGGATCACCGAGCTTCCAAAGGATCCGGCCTGTGTGATCCGTTACCGCAATATGTCCCCGGTGGATCTGATCCACCAGATCACCGCGGTATTGATAGGCAATAACAGCCATAGCATATACCTCCGTTTCTTAAATCACAAAGTAGAAAAAGCGCAGCACATCACCGTAATCATCGGCATCAAAGGCCACGGTGGTGGGAGAGATGAGGCTGGCGCCGGGATAGTGGGAGCATCCATAGGCGTCATAATGGTGTATATAGGTGACCTCCACGTGGAAGTGATCGGGAAGTACCGGAGGTGCGGCTGTTTTTGCCGCCGCCACAGCCTCGGCCATCATGCCCTCGATCTCCTCGCAGACAAGCTCCGGGGTCTTTGTCAGAACGCCGTAGCCGTGGCCGGATTTGGTTGGTACGGTCAGCAGGCCGGGTACGGTGTTCGCCGCAGCCGCACACATCCCCTCGTCGCCGCTGGCGAATAGGGTGGGAACGCCCCGGTAAGCGGCGGCATGGGCGTACATCTCGAATTCTCCCCACAGCGCACCATTGACCGTAAGGCGGAAAATGCGGGAGCTTACCATCGTGTGGGACGTGGGATTTCCGGGGGCGGAGGCGGCGTCGTGAAAGCCGACCATCAGCATACCGTCATAGCTCTCGTCAAAAATACCGGTAAGGCCCACAATATCGTGGGTGATCCCCCGAAGGAGACGGGCATCTCTGGGGAGCAGGGCGCAGTCAATGTTGCAGCCGTCTCCGTGCATATCCTCTATGACGACCTCATCGGCTCCGCCGGAGAAAAGGCCGCGGGCTGCGGCGGCAGCCTCCAACGCCATTTCCCGTGCCATAGGCGCATAGCAGGCGTTGGCGGAACGTGCCTCGTCCCAGCAGGTCAAAGAAGCCACGCCTTCAATGTCACAAAGAATGTAAAATTTCATGTTCGAGTCCTCCTTTATTAGAAGCGTAATCGTAATAAATGCAGAGCCATAGGGATCGGGAAGTATTGGGCAAAATGTCAGGGATCCACCAATAGCTGCTGTTAAATCAGATGTTCCTAGCCGGCCGCTTTACGCATCGAGACGTCGCAGGTGAAGCGCCACGGCGGAAGATCATGTTGCTTCGCTGCGGATACGCCGCAGGTAGCGGTAGACCGTGGGTTCGGAGATGTGCAGTTCCCTGGCGACCTGTCCGATGGAGCCCTTGGTATGGAATACGCCCTGCGCTTCCAGAGAGCGGAGTATCTCCAGCTTGTCGGCGGTATGCATGGCATCGGAGGGGATACCATAGCCGAGGATGGTGGAGTGGATCAGATTGCTGGACAGCTCCGGGATGGAATCATCCAGGTTTTCGGTATAGGCGGAGCTCTCCTCCTCTTGCGGAAGAGAAAAGGAATGGAGCAGGCTGGAAAGATGCTCCGAGAGCACCAGAATATCTTCCACATCGTGGTTCACGCAGATCAGCCCCACCAGATGACCCTTTTCCTTAATGAAATAGGTGGAAGAGACGAAACGCTTACCTCCCCGGGTGCGGCCCTCGTAGTTGGCCACATAGTCGTGCTCCTTATAGACTCCGGTTCGCAGCAGTTCCTTGGCCAACTCTGTCATGGGGTCGCCCACGCGGCGGCCGCTGAGATGCTCGTTGCAGGCGGCAATCACCGAGCGCTCCGGCGTGGAAACGTCATGAAGGATGATCTCATAACTCTTTCCGCAGATCTTCCCCATAAATTCCACCAGAGGAATGTATCGCTCAAGACAGGCGTAGTTGCTCACTGTATCCCTACTTTCTCAACAATCATTCTTGCCTGATAAAAAACTGTCACATAGTGCTGCTGAAAGTCAGTATATCGAAAATGAATGGATAAATCAACCCTAATATGCTGGAAAGCGGGGGGAGAATGTAATATTTTTTTTGCAGGCCAAGGCGGAAATAGCCTTCGAGGCAGCAATTTAGACAAAAAGTTATCAACTTTCTTGGCACTTATTCAAGTTATTCAAGATTGACAAAGGAAGTGTGATAAATTATAATCAGCAACATAACAAAGTTATCAGAAGGGAGGCTCAATGCCACCCCCCCGCACGTTATATTTTTAAGGAGGCATTTGTAATGGAAGCTGCAAACTATGCGCTGCTGGCGGCGGCAGGGTCCATCATTCCGTGGAACGTCGTTGCACTGGTTGGTGGCGCTGTATGAGATACGATTTTGATACCCCCATCAATCGCAGAAATACCTTCTCCTTTAAGTGGGACTGCGATATGGACTATTTCGGCCGGGATGATGTGATCCCCATGTGGGTGGCGGACATGGATTTCGCCTGCGCCCCCTGCGTCGTGGAGGCTGTACAGAAGCGTGCCGCCCATCCGGTTTACGGCTACGGTATGCGCCAGCAGCCCTATTATGACGCAGTGATGGGCTGGCTGAAAAAGCGCCATGGCTTTGAGGTCAAATATGAGCATCTGGCCTTTGCGCCTCCCGGCGTGATCTACGCCTTGAACGTGATGCTGCGCATCCTCACCAAGCCCGGCGACAGGGTCATGGTCCCCATGCCCAACTACGACCCGCTGTTTGACATGGTCACCCGGGACGGCCGGAAGCTGGTAGAGACGCCGCTAGTCTGGAAGGACGGGCGCTACACCTTCGACTTCGCCGATATGGAGGCCAAGGCTGCCTCCGGTGTGAAGGTACTGGTGCTCTCCAGCCCCCACAACCCCACCGGCCGGGTATGGACCCGTCAGGAGCTGGAGGGCGTGGCGGAGATCTGTCTGCGGCACAACATCTTCATGCTGGTGGACGAGATCCACTGCGACTTCGTGCCGCCGGAGCATCCCCACACCACCTTTGGCCTGCTGGGCGAGGAGGTGCTGCGCCATTCCATGGTCTGCTACTCCTCCAACAAGGGCTTCAATCTGGGCGGACTGGGTATGGCCACTCTGGTGCTGGCGGACGACGACCTGCGGTGCAAGTTCAACGAGGAGATGTCCATTGCCCAGACGCGGCTGGACAACATTTTCGGCATGGCCGCCCTCATAGCCGCCTACAACGACGGCGAGGAGTGGCTGGATCAGGCCATCGCCTACGTCTCCGACAACAAGGCGTATCTGGATCAGTTCCTGCGGGAGCGCATTCCTCAGATCCGTATGATCCCCTCCGAGGGTACGTATCTGGTCTGGCTGGACTGCTCCCAGCTGCCCTACCGGGGCATGGCGCTGGAGCATTTCATGATCAATGAGGCCAAGGTGGCGTTCTGCGCCGGCTATGAATTCGGTAAGCAGGGAGAGGCTTTTCTGCGCATGAATGTGGCCTGTCCCCGGTGTACCCTAACAAAGGCTCTGGAGCAGATGGAAAAGGCGATCAACGGTCTGTCGCTTCAGTAATACCTGTAAACGACGCACCTTGTGAGATAAGAAATTTTTTTAAAGGAGAAACAGCTATGAAAAAAAGAACGATCGCAATGTTCCTGTCCGTAGCTCTGTGTCTCTCGGTGGCCTTGACTGGCTGTGGGGCAGACAAATCGCAGCAGAGTGACCCCGCTGATGACGGCAAAAAGAGCCTGACCATCGCAGTGCTGAATGATGTTGTCTCGCTGGACCCCGCAGTAAAGGACAGCAGCGCCGAGATGCAGATGGCGTCTCACCTGTACGACCCTCTGGTGGACTATGATGCGGACCTGAGCAAGAAGCCCGGTCTGGCAGAGAGCTGGAAAGTTCTGGATGACGGCGTGACGTGGGAGTTCAAGCTTCGCCAGGGCGTGAAGTTCTCCAACGGAAACGACTTCAATGCCGACGACGTGGTCTTCAGCTTTGAGCGCATCCTCAACGATCCTACTCTGGAGATGGGCGTGTACCTCATGCGTCTTCAGGAAGTCAAGAAGGTGGATGATTACACCGTGCAGCTGGTGACCAAGATCCCCTATCCCGTGTTTGCCGGCAGCCTGGTGCATATCATGATGCTTGACAAGGAGACCTGTGAGGGCCTTTCCAGCGAGGAGATCTCCGCCAACCCTGTGGGTACCGGTCGGTATCGTCTGGTGGAGCACGTGAAGGAATCCTATATCAAGCTGGTCCGCAACGACGAGTATTGGGGCGAGCTGCCTGATGCAGAGACCGTGGAGTTCCGCGTGATCGCCAATGCAGCCACCCGCACCACCGCTCTCATCAACGGCGAGGTGGACTTTATCTCCAACATCCCCGTGATGGACGTGGACCGTCTGAAGGACGCCTCCAACGTTCAGGTCATTACCAATCCCAGCCTGTCCTGCAGCTACATGGGCTTTGATCTGCTCAATGAGCATGGCTCTGCCGGCACCGACGATCCCAACCCGCTTCTCAACGTGAAGGTTCGTCAGGCTATCTACCACGCCATTGACGTTCAGACGATCGTCGATACCGTCATGAACGGCTACGCCACCGTGGCTAACTCCTATATGCCCAGCATCTGTGTGGGATATAATACCGACGCAGAGCGTCCCGCCTACGATCCCGAGCTTGCCAAGCAGCTTTTGGCGGAGGCCGGCTATCCCGATGGCTTCTATCTCCGCATCGACGCCCGCAGCGACAGTGACGTGAACGCCGATCAGGTGTCTCAGGCCATTGCCAGCTATCTGGAGAAGGTGGGCATCAAGGCTGAGGTAAACCTGCTGCCTCGCGCCTCCTTCTATGAGAAGACAGACGCAGAGAACCTCCAGTCCTCCTTCTTCATGGCGGGCTGGGGCGACAGCTCCGGCGAGGGCATGGTCATCTTCAACGATATGCTCTATACCTACGACGGCAAGCCCGGCATGGGCGAAGGCAACCGGGGCCATTACAGCAATGCCGAGGTGGATGCGCTGCTGGATCAGGCATCTGTTGAGACCGATCAGGCCAAGCGCGCAGCGCTGGTGGAGCAGGTAGATCAGATCGCCCGGGACGAGGCTGCCTACATTCCCCTGTTCTTCAAGGAGAATATCTTCGGCGTGCGCGCCGGCATTCAGTACACCCCCAGTTGCGATGACCATATTCTGGCTTGGGACTTCACCTTCTAAGCGCACATAAGAACAGTCAATGGGAGGAGGCAGAAGGGGATATTCCCTTCTGCCTCCCGCCAAAAGGGTGTAAGCCCGTAAATGAGGTATTACCATGTTCAAGTATTTCCTGAAGCGGCTGGCGCAAATGGTAGTTACACTTTTCATCGTGTCCATTCTGGTATTTGTTCTGGCCAACTTCATTGGCGATCCCGTCAATATGCTGGTCTCGCCCAAGGCTCCGCCTGAGGTTCGAGAGCAGGTTCGAGAAGAACTGGGGCTCAACAGACCGATCCTGGAGCAGTACGTATCGTTTATTACCAATGCGTTCAAGGGAGATTTCGGCAAGTCCTATATCTATAAAGTGGACGCGCTCTCTCTGATCGCCCAGCGGGTGCCTGCTACGCTGGAGCTGGTTTTTGTATCCGCTGTACTGGCGCTCGGTATCTCTATCCCACTGGGCGTATATGCGGGCGCTTTCCCCAAACGAAAATCCAGCACATTGGTGATGGGAGGCTCCATTCTGGGCATTTCCCTGCCCTCCTTCTTCATCGGCATCATGCTGATCTACATCTTCTCTCTGAAGCTGCACTGGTTCCCCTCCTCGGGACGGGGCGCGACCGCACCGTTCTTGGGGATGGATTTCAGCCTGTTTGCGCCCGGTGGACTTAAGTACATTATCCTGCCTGCTCTTACGCTGTCTGTGACCAACATCGCATCTCTGGTGCGCCTTACCCGTGCCGGTGTGATGGAGAATATGCGGCAGGATTATATCAAATTTGCCCGAGCCAAAGGTGTGTCTACCCGAAAGGTCCTCTTTGGACACGCCCTGAAAAATGCCCTGATCCCGGTTATCACGGTGTTCGGTATGGAAATCGGTTCCCTTATCGCCTTTACGACGGTGACGGAGACCATCTACTCCTGGCCGGGACTCGGCAAGCTTCTTATTGACTCCATTAACTCGGTGGATCGGCCGGTCATTGTGGCCTATCTGATCCTGACTACGGTGTTGTTTGTGTTTATCAATTTTGTGGTCGACCTTCTGTATACAGTCATCGACCCGAGAATCAAAATCAGGTGATGCGCTATGGGTGAAATGAAAAAAAAGGGCGCGGCCCCCAACAAGAGCTTCTTCCGGCGCATCGCTGAGTCTGAGTTCTTTCACAATTACAAGCGCAGTCCGTCCGCTATCATCGGTACGGTGATCGTGGTACTGGTACTGTTCATTGCCCTTTTCGGGCCGCTGTTTGCTCCGCAGAACCCCTATGATGTAGCCTCTCTCTCCCTTACGGATTCCTACAAGCCGCCTGCATGGGAGGCGGGAGGTGATGCCCGGTTTATTTTCGGTACCGACAGTCAGGGACGGGATATTTTCAGCTCTCTTATTTACGGAAGCCGTATCTCCCTCTTTATCGGCGTTGTAGGTACGCTGCTGGCCTGCGCCGTAGGTATCACGCTGGGACTGATCTCTGGCTATTTTGGTGGAAAAGTAGACGCTGTCATCATGCGTTTGGCAGATATCCTGCTCTCTTTTCCCGATATCCTCGTGGCACTCTTCATCATGACCATGTTTGGACGGGGTGTAAGCAAGCTGCTGGTCGTATTTACGATCATCGGATGTGTCACATATATCCGTACCGTCCGCGCCGAGGTGCTGACGGTGAAGCAGATGGAATATGTAGATGCGGCCAGAGTCATTGGCCTCCCCAATATCCTGATCATCGCCAAGCATGTGCTGCCCAACGTAATGACCACCGTCATTGTTCTTTCCACGATGAAGGTGGGCGGCCTTATTCTGGCGGAAGCCACGCTGAGCTTTCTGGGCGTAGGTGTTCCGGTCACGGAACCCTCTCTGGGCATGCTGGTCAAGAACGGCTTCGACGTGCTGTTCAGCGGATACTGGTGGATCGCGGTGATGCCGGGTCTCTACATCATGCTGATCGTGTTCGGAATCAACCTTCTGGGAGATTTCCTGCGCGATGAGTTCAATCCTAAGCTGAAGTAAGGGGGGGGAGCGAGATGAGCGAAACACTGCTGCAGGTGGAAAACCTGCGGACCTATTTCCACACCTTCCGCGGTGTGGTCAAGGCGGTGGACGGCATTAGCTTTTCCCTGGATGAGGGACAGGTGCTGGGCATCGTGGGCGAGTCGGGCAGCGGTAAATCCGTTAGCAGCTTTTCCATTCTGAAATTGATCGAGCCGCCCGGTGTGGTGGAATCGGACGGGATCCTTTTCCAGGGCGAGGACATCAGCAAAAAGAGCGAGCGGGAAATGATGAAGATCCGAGGCAAGGCGATCTCCATGGTGTTCCAGGATCCGATGACCTCCCTGAACCCGCTCTATACCATTGAGAAACAGATCACCGAGATGCTGGACCTCCACCAGAAGCAGATGACCAAACAGGAAAAGCACGCGCGCTGTGTGGAATTGCTGCATATGGTAGGTATCCCCAATCCTGAGGATCGGCTGAAATCCTACCCCCATCAGTTTTCTGGCGGTATGCGGCAGCGGGTCATCATTGCGATCGCCCTGGCTGCCAATCCGAAGCTCATCATCGCCGATGAGCCTACCACTGCCCTGGATGTGACCATACAGGCGCAGATCCTCAAGCTCATGGATAAGCTGGTGAAGGAGCAGGACGCTTCTCTCATCCTGATCACCCATGACTTGGCGGTGGTTTCCCAGATGGCGGATCGCATCATTGTGATGTACTGCGGCAAAATCGTGGAAAGCGGCTCCCGGGATGACGTGATCCGCCGCCCCAGCCATCCGTATACCGAGGGACTTCTTAACTCCATCCCCAGAATGGGAGAGGAGCAAAAACGCCTGGAATCCATTCCGGGTATGGTTCCCAGTATGCTGGATCTGCCCCAAGGATGTTACTTTGCTCCCAGATGCAAATACTGCCAGGATATTTGCCGTACCGTGACGCCTGAAAACCATGAGGTGAGTCCGGGGCATTGTGCGGCTTGCCACTTTCCGCTGACAGGAGGTGAGAGCCATGAGTAAGATTCTTCAGGTGGAGAATTTGGTGCAGGAGTTCAATCTCACCAAGGATTTTCTGGATAAGGTAAAATTCAAAAACGGCCATTTTTCACTGGAAAACCGAGTGGTTCATGCGGTCAACAACGTCAGCTTTGATGTGGAGGAGGGCGAGGTGTTCAGCCTGGTGGGAGAGTCCGGATGTGGAAAGTCTACCACGGCCCGCACCATCATCAAGCTGATCGAGCCAAAGTCCGGCAAGATCATATTCGACGGACGCGACATCACCCGGCTCAAGCCGCAGGAGATGCGCCCCATCCGTCGAGAGATGCAGATGATCTTTCAGGATCCTTATGCCTCCCTGAATCCCCGGCAGAAGATCATGGAGATCCTCACAGATCCGATGCTGTTCCACAAGCTGTGCAGCAGCAAGGCGGAGGCGCAGGAGAAGGCGATCCATCTGTTGGAGCGTGTTGGACTCAGCTCTGAGCAAGCCAACCGGTATCCGCATCAGTTTTCCGGTGGTCAGCGTCAGCGCATCGGCATAGCCCGGGCGTTGGCGGTCGAGCCTAAATTTATCATAGCAGATGAGCCGGTATCTGCTTTGGATGTGTCCATTCAGGCTCAGATCTTGAACATTCTTATGGATCTGAAGGATGAATTTCATTTCTCCTATCTGTTCATCGCACACGATCTGAGCGTGGTCAAGCACATCAGCGACAGCTTGGGTGTCATGTATCTGGGAACTATTGTGGAGCGGGCTCCGAAGAAGCTGCTGTTCTCCAACCCGGTCCACCCCTATACCAAGGCGCTTTTTTCCGCTGCGCCGACGATTGATGAGGGCAGTATTGCCGAATCTCAGGAGCTGCGTGGAGAGATCCCCAGCCCGATCCATCTGCCCTCCGGCTGTCCCTTCCATGACCGCTGTCCTGTGGCTTGCCCGGACTGCGCACGGGAGAAACCGGAGCTCAAAGAGGTGGAGCCCGGACACTTCGCAGCCTGCCATCTGCTGTAAAAAAGGGGTTTAGTGCGGGTGGATCACCTCGCATACCCCTGCGGGGGCGGCATAGCCGCCCCCGCTTTTTAATTCTCTATCATTGAATAGACCAGAAGGAGGAAGAAAAAATGGAACTGCAACTTGTGAAAAAGTATGACGCCAGAGCATGGGACGGTGTGGTGGTCCCGCTGGGAGAGGGAAACCTGAACAGCTATCAGGGACCTTGGGAGCAGGAGCTTGCCGCAGTTCGTGCCTCGGGGCGCTTTGAAGGGAAAACGGGTGAGATTTTCCGCTTTTCTGTTCTTTCAGAGGGCGTGCTGACCCAAATTTTCCTGCTGGGTCTGGGGAAAGACTGGAGCCTGGAGCAGGTGCTGGAGAGCTGTGCCAAGGTGTATCGTCAGTGCCAGGAGCTGGATCTGCGTGCGGTGTGTACCGATCTGCGGGGCGTACATCCGCAGTTCACGCCGGCGCTCTTCCAAAAGGCGGCAGAGGCTGCCGCTCTTACCGGCTACCGTTTTGACAAGTACAAGACGACCCCCGCGGCGCCGGGGATCGAAACGGCTGCGTTTCTCTGCGAGACGCCGGAGCGCTACGAGGCCGCCTTGGTGGAGGCGGAGGTATCTGCTGAGGCCACCTGCATCGCACGGGATCTGATCAATGAGCCCCCCACGGTGCTTACCCCCGCCAAGCTGGCGCAGGCGGCACAGGAGCTTTTTAAGGAGACGCCTGTGAAGGTGACCGTTTACGGCAGAGATGAGGTAGAGCGCATCGGACTCACCGCTTTTCTGGAGGTCGGAAAGGGCTCGATTCACGAGCCTAAGCTCATTGTCATGGAATATACCGGCGCGCAGGACGTGGAGAGCCGCTTGGGGCTGATCGGCAAGGGCCTTACCTACGACAGCGGCGGATACTCCCTCCAGTCGTCTGAGTTTATGGAAACCATGCAGCATGATATGAGCGGCGCAGCCGCCGTGATGGGCGCCCTGTGGGCGACGCAGAAGCGGGGCCTTCGGATCAATATTACCGGTGTGGTGGCGGCTTGTGAGAATAAGCTCTCCGCCACGGCCTATGTGCCGGGCGATGTGATCCGCTCCATGTCCGGGCGGTATATCGAGGTGAACAACACCGATGCCGAGGGCCGCATCACTCTGGCCGACGCCGTGACGTATACCAAGCAGTGCTGCGGCGTGGATCGCATCGTGGATATTGCCACACTCACCGACGGTATCCAGACGGCGCTGGGAAATCGCCGCTGCGGAGCCTTTACCAATAACCGGGCCCTGACCGCACAGGTGGAGAAGGGCGCCGCCGCCGCCTGTGAGCGGATGTGGGAGCTGCCCTGTGACGAGAATCTCCGCCGGGTGCTGGACTCCCGTGTAGCCCATCTGAAAAACAGTGCGATGGGCTCCAG
>OJQB01000723.1_pt1 | contig 12051 bp, 9 predicted proteins | sample 1598601 | NCBI WGS metagenome assembly OJQB01 (sample SAMN03922496, study PRJEB24848) | human gut metagenome | isolation source: stool sample | host: Homo sapiens | place: Germany | collected 2011-11 | reverse complement strand
TGATTTGCAACTCGCCTGATGGGTAGTCATCTTGTTATCAGATGACGGGTGCAAAAGTAAGAAGAAAAAGCCTGGCACAGATGCTTTTCCAAAGTGCCGTCTCCAAAGTTCTCTGAATTTCTCCGATTTTCTCTGTTTTTCTCTGATATTCTCTCTACGTATAGTCGCATTTTTGACTTAGGGGTACAAAAAAGCGACCGATACCTGAACAAAAATCAAGTATCGGTCGCTATCAGAAGATATAAATCTCTATCAGGAAGGCCCAGTCGCTATCGTCTTCTAGTCCTTATTATAATATTTACAGAAAGTCTTGTATCCGAACCCTCCTTTCTCAATCGGCATACCCATTCGTATCAATTCTTCATGGGCATTTTTTGTGTTTTGTGGCAGCAGCACCTTGCCCTCCTTTTTCAGTATGTTCAGTCTCTTACAGATTTCCTGTACGTCAAATTGCTTTACCAGTCTCTCCACCTCTTTATGCACTTTCCATCGTCTTCATCGAGTGCAGGATGCACAAAATGGAAGAGTTCCTTCTGAAAACCTTCTCCTGCAGCTTCATTGGTTTCACTAGCTTTTTCTGTCACCTCTGCCTCGTAATTCTCCTCCGTCACCTCTGTGTCTTCAGCAAAAAAATCCTTTGCAATCTTCATCATCTGCTGTGCAGACAGATTGCCCTGGATAGTTAGTTCTTTGTGCTGGTTGTTGTAAATAACATTGCCTGCATAATAATTATTACTCATATTTCTTCCTTTTTTTATATTCTTGTAATATTTTTGTATGTCTATAATTCTGATGGCAGCAGAGCTGAATTCCCTTCTTCCTGGTGGTCAAGATGCAGATGCTTACTATGAACATCAAATGTAGAATTTCCTGCATGATAGTGCTCTGCCTGAATCGTAGGCTTCTTTGCCACCTCTTTTAAAGCCTTCGTCTGTTCCTTGATGGCATTAATCTGTATACCTTCTCTTGCCTCTTCAGAAAGGAAACGCTCAGTCATATTGTCAACCCGAAGTTTATACTCTGGGGGTAAATATGAAATCTCGTGATAGATGAATCTCTGCAAAACCTCAACATCTTCTCGTCTGACTAGAGTTTGGCTGTACTTGATGATTTTATCAATAAGGTAGTCTTCCTCCTGGCTTGTTAGAGATGGGGTAGGAGCAAAGCTGTTTGTTGGCAGCCCCAAACGCATGCGCAGACGGTCTCTAATCACGAAAGCGGTAAGCAATTGGCGATACTTATCCAAAGGAATGCGTGTGTAGTGAGCGCGTATGAGCATGGCTATCTTATCATCATTGGAATAAGGAGCCAATGCCGGAATATTGGAAAGTTCTGTCTCTATATCTTCCAACCATGACATCATTTTCAAATTATCTGGTTTATGACAGTCGGCACCTTTTAAGTGCAACCAGTCATGCCATGCCCTTTCTGCTTCATGGGTGGATAGGAGATGGGGGAGCCAACTTTTGCGGAGCTTCTTCTGGCGACCTTCATTGCATAAACCGCTCAATAAGTGTTCTAGTTCATTCGCCATATAGCGCATCTTGTCGCCCTTTTTTGCTTCCATAGCTTTTATGACATTCTCTATTCCCTCCTTCGCTTCGTACCATAGAGCGTATTTTCCCATTGTTATTAAAGTCTCTGTGTATTCCTGAAGCTCCTCTTCTTCATCAGAAGTTAACGTCTCATGTCTCAGAATATCTATCATCATCATCGTAGCATCTTCTACGCATAAAAACTCCTCTGTCATAGGAAATAAAGGCAGGGGCGGCTCCCATTCTTTCCAATGGTCTTTATGCAAGATGGGCACAATTGGAGTAGAATCAGTTTCTGCTTCAACAAAAAAATAGCCCTCTGCAGAAATTATAACCTCCTTAACCCGAGCGCGGAAATAACCCCGTCCGCTGGTTGTCAATGCAGCCTGAGCCAATGATTTATATTCTTCTCTATTACGTACATAGCCTGCCTTCCGACTCGCAAAGCGCGCAACAAAAGCTTCTTCATCAGTTTCGTTAGTAGGTTCGGGTTTTACCGAAACATAGGGGTGCTTTCTGTCCAGCATGGTCAGAAATTCTATTGTTTTTTGTTGTTCTTGTGCAGTCATATCCTCACCTTTTACGTGGTTAGAATTTACTGCATATTGTACCCCAACTATTTTTATTAAATCTCCCATTGTTTGGTATTTAGCTTTTTGGAAAGCTGAATTTAGTTATTACGGCCGTCCGGAGTACAAAGTTACAAAATAAATTCCTATTAGCATTAAAATGTAACATTTTTAACATTATTCGTAACAAAAAATCTAGATTTCGCCCTTTTTTGTGCAGCTTTTAATAAAGAAGCTCCTTTTCTCCTTCCTATTTTCCACTCTTTCCTTCGCCTCCAATCTTTCCTCTCTCGCCCCCAATCTCTCCTCTCTCGCCCCCGTTCCAAGCGATTCCATCGCTTGTCCCCCTTCATCCTCTCTTTTCCACCCAGCCTCCTCTCCAAGCGCCTCCATTTTCCCTATCTCCATTCCGCAATCCTTTCCGCCATCTCATTCAGTTCCAGGCATTGCTCCCTGGTAATAGTCTTCTTCTCCATATGGTAATCCCAGGGGCTAATCTGAAGCAGCAGCCCCTCAGAACAGGCATAAAAACTCTCCCCGCAAGGCTTATACAACCTCGGGAACCCGTTCTCCCTCAAGAGCACAATACGGTACCCCCGGTTCATAGCCTCGCGCAAAACCTCCTTCTCTTTAGTCGAGATAGCAGCACTCACCAGCACGCCACCACGTTCTCCGCAAGCTAGCCATTCCTCGCGCAAGCGCCTCAAATCCTCCTCAGAATACCGGCGATGTACAACGACCGCCACCTTATCAGGAATATCGAGCAAGAAATAGTTGCCCACCATCTGGCATCTGCGACCCGCCACCTCTTTATTCTGCATCACGGTAAAAAGCCCCGGGTTCATCCTCTTCACCATCAGTCTTCTCGGGTTATCATCCAAGTATTTCTTCCATCCCTCCAGTTGTCTCTCATGTAGCAGAACCTTGTCATTATACCCCAATTCAAAGAGCCCCTTCCTTGGTGCCGTATTCATCCCATAAATCCTCCAGTAAGCCTTGTTGCATCCCATCTTAAACCCCTTTATCACCATTCCCAGCGAACCCATCTCTTTCTCTCTTTTCGCCGTCATCCCAATCGAGCCCGCTTCATTCTCTCCAGTCTGAGCCTGGTTAGCCCCTTTAGTTTGAGCCAAGTTAGCCCCTTTAGTTTGAGCTAAGTTAGCTTCTTTGGTCAAAGCCGAAGCCTGTCCCCCTCTCAAGTCCTCCTTCACCCTCACAATCAGGTGAATATGATCAGGCATGATGCAAACCCTCCAAACCTCCACCTGGGGGTAATATTTATGAATCTTCGGAATCTCCTCCTTCGCGATGGCAATCCCCAGTTCAGAAAGCATCACTTTCGGCGCATCACCATCCCCAGGACGGGCATCCACCTGTCCCCACAGTTTCCCCAGCAGAGGCATGCGTCCCTCCACCACAAGCGTCAGCATATAAGTACCCCTTCCATGGTAATCATGCCATGGGCTTCTGCGTTTCATGGAGTGCTGGGTTTCATGCATCCTCAATCCTCTAGCTATAGCTTCATCTCTATCCATAATAAAATAAGTAAAAAGTAAATAATTAAAGCTCCCGCTCCCGTTTCTCCTGCAAGCCCGCCCCACCAGCAAAGAAGCAAAGAAGGGAGCAGTCCCCATCTCACCCCCGTTCCAAGCGATTCCATCGCTTGTCCCTCATCGCTTTTGTCCCTCATCGCCAATCTTCACCATTCATCCCTGCCTTCTCCCTTCACAATCTCCTTCACCCGTTCCTCTATTTTCCTCCAAGGTTGCCCCAGGTTTACCGTCCTCACAAAGATGCGATGCCCCGTCTCCTTATACCTATAAGAAAAGTCGAAATCCTCATCCACGGTAGGGTAGACCAAAGCTCCGCAAGCATTCATAGTATGCGGCTTGCTCCGGTCTTCCTGGTTCATCACGTAAGAAAGAATCTGCGAGAGATGATGAAGGAACATCCTAATAAGGAGAAAGAATGCAGACTCAGTTTGGGCTATGGCCTAGGTTCCACCCATTATTGGTATTGGGCCCCCAATACAAACATGTTCATGCACTCCCGCGACTGGGATTTTGAGCCTTATACCGCAAGTCAAGTGGTTAAATGGTACGGGGAAGGCAAATGGAAGATTGAGCAATAATTTGAGAGTGGGGGTGAACAAAACGTTCATCCCCTTATCAGTTTTGCTTGGGAAAACAGCATCAGAAGGTAGCTCTCTCTGTAAATAATCCAGCAATACCTCGTTAAGTTTCAGCATCTGCTTTACTTTTTCCTGACTATATGTTCTTTCAATTCTTGCCATAATCGAAATCATTTTATGTTGCAGATAAAACCTTTGATGATTCTGAGTGCCCGACAATCTTGGTTTTACCTTAGAATTATGCCGCAAAGTTAAGATTATTATTTTGAATAAGCAAAGTTTTTTGAGCATTTTTCTTGGCGGTTTATCAAAAATGTGCTATTTAGTGCAGGAAAACTGCAGGAACCTGAATATCATGTAAAGGGAGAATTTTGAAATGAAGAAAATGAAAAATATCGAAATGAAATCCTGTGAGGCAACAACGGAATATTTCCTCCTTTTTTTACTTTCCTCTTTTTAATTCTAACCGGTATTATGGTAAATAGGCGTTATGAGATAAAGAAAGAGGTGAAATTTGGAGCCTGAAAATGGAACCTGTTCACCCCTTTCTGATCATTTCATTCTTTAACTTACTTTCTGCCTGTTCTGAGATTAATTCTCATTTCAATCAAAAAGAAATATCTCAGAACAGAATCTTACATCATGCCCGTAAGCCGCTGGATGGCGATGACTGCCTGGTTGTATTCATTAATCGCATCAGCATGCTTCATCAGAACAGCTATGGTTTCCTCGATAGCATTCACGTATTCTACATACGAAATTTCGCCATTTTCATATTCTATCGCACTCAACTTCGAAATTTGCGCAGAATGAGCCTGATTGTTCTGCTCGTAATATTTCAGACGGTTGGATGCTGCCTGGAGACGCTTCGTACAAAGACGGAAATCGCGCTCTTTTTCTGTCTGCTCCTGGCGCATTTCGATTTCAGCCAATTCGCGGTCTTTCTGGGCTGCCTTTACTTTTGCCTTCGTAGAACCGTAAAATAAAGGGATGCCTACGCCAATCTCGAAACCGAAGAAATTGCCTTCGGAAAATCTCGAACGGTCTATGTTGTATGGATTCCAACTGGAAATGACACATTGGGTGCGCAAAGATAAGGATAAACTTGGAGCAAAACCTGATTTGGCTGCCTTGATTTCCTTATCGAGAGCGATGAGCTTGTCCTGCTGGTAAATGCCGTCGGCAGACTGCTGATAATTATAGAAATTGAGATTCTGGGCTGCGATGGCCGAGAGATTCTCTTCTGCCGGTTTTATGGGCTCCTGCGTGTTGATCTGCGTCATGAGGTCGATTTGCAGGCGCTCGATTTCGCTCTTTACATCAGCCATTTCCAGACGGTTTTCGTTGCATTTGCGGTCGGCTGAGAGATATTCCAGCTGGCGGCTCTCTCCTGCCTTGTAACGCATTTCTGCAATCTGGCTGTAACGCTCTAATACTGAGTTGATTCGCTCCAATATCTGGAGTCTGTGAGTCTGATAAAGCATCTGATAATAGGTGTTGGCGATTTCAGCCTTCAGTTGCTGGCTAACCACGTTCAGGCGACTCTTTTCTGCCTGGGTTTCAGCCTTCAGCTGGTTGCGACGTGAGGCGTAGACGGTAGGAAAATCGAGGCTCTGGGTAAAGGTAAAGCCGTTGTCCGATTCGCCACCCGTAGCAGGGTTTTGAGAGAAAGCGACCTCGGTTTTATCCAGTTCCCAAGCCGTGCCTTGCATCACCTGCGCACGCTCTACCGACTTCTTTCCTGCCTGCATCTGAAGGTTCTGCCTGGCAGCCAAATCGAAACATTCCTGCAGGGTAACTTTCCTGCCCGCAATATGAGCATCAAAATGCTGGGCTCCAGCTGGGGATGGCAGCAGGAGAAGGATGGCGGCAAAACAAGCCACCACCCTATTTTCTGTTATCTTTTTTCTGTTCATTATTTTCTTAATTTCTAAATCTTACTTTTTCGTAAACATCTTGTAGATGGCTGGCAGAACCAGGAGCGTGAGGAGCGTGCTGGTAATGAGACCGCCAATCACAACCGTGGCAAGAGGACGCTGGACTTCTGCTCCATCGCCATGGGATAATGCCATCGGGAGGAAACCCATAGAGGCTACCAGGGCTGTCATCAGAACCGGACGGAGACGAATCATGCAACTGTCAATAATTCTTTTCTGAATAACAGCCGCCAAACTTGCGCCATTCTCCTCAGGAACCACAGTCGCCTGCTTCTGCATCTGGTGCATCTGACCTATCAGCACGATACCGTTGAGAACCGCCACACCAAAGAGGGCGATGAAGCCTACGCCCGCCGAAATGCTGAAAGGCATTCCGCGCAACCAGAGCGCCCAGACGCCACCTATCGCAGCAAGCGGAATGGCGGAGAACACGAAGAGCGACTCGCGCAGATTCTTAACCGTAGCGTAGAGCAGCAGCAGAATGATGATGAGCGCTACCGGAACCACGATTATCAGGCGCTGGGTGGCACTCTGAAGATTCTGAAACTCGCCACCATAATTATAATAGTAGCCCTCAGGCAGCTTCAGCTTCTCATCAAGGATGGACTGAATATCCTTCACGGTACTCTGCACGTCCCTACCCTTCACGTTGAAACCTACGTAGATGCGGCGGGCACCATTCTCATGAGAAACCTGAGCAGGAGCCGGTTCGTAAACCACATCAGCCAACTGAGAAAGCGGAATACTCTCGCCACCAGCCAGCGGAATACGGAGCGACTGAAGCGACTGGAAGTTGCGCTCCTTAGGGTCAAGACGCAGAACGATGTCAAACTTTTTATCGCCTTCGTACACAGCTCCAGCCGTAGCGCCCGCAAAGGTGGTTTCAAGAATGCGGTTGATTTCGTCAACAGTTACCCCATAAGCCGCCATGCGTTCATGGTTGTATTTTACCTGAATCTGAGGCAATCCGGATACCTCTTCAACGAAGATTCCGCTCACGCCCGGCACATTCCTGATCATTCTGGAAACCTTATCAGCTTGCTGGGTAAGCACATCGAGATTATCGCCAAAAATCTTAATCGCCACATCCTGCTTGATGCCCGTAAGCAACTCGTTGTTGCGCATCTGGATAGGCTGCGAAATCTCAGCCTCCAAGCCTGGAATTGTCTTCAGGGTTTCTTCCATCTTCTCCATCAGTTCGGCGGTAGTTTCTGCCGAAGTCCACTCGGCTTTCGGCTTGAGTGCCACCATGATGTCGGCCCTTTCCATAGGCATCGGGTCGGTAGGAATCTCGGCGCTACCTATGCGGCTCACCACCTGCCTGATTTCAGGATATTCAGCCTTCAGAAGTTTCTCCGCCTTGGAGCAGCTCTCTACCATCTGCGAGAGTGACGTGCCCTGCGACATGGTCATTTCTACCGCAAAATCGCCCTCTTCCAGGCTCGGGATAAATTCGCCACCCAGGAAATGGAAGGCTACGGCACTCATGCATAAGAGCGAAACGGCGCCGGTAATTACATCCTTATATCGCGCCAAGACCCATTCCAGAACCGGTCGGTACCAGCCCTGCAGTTTCTCTATCATCCTATCGCTGAAAGTTTTACGCACATGTCCCTTCTTGCTCAGGAAGAGCGCACTTGCCATCGGAACATAGGTGAGCGAGAGGATGAAGGCACCCAGAATGGCGAAGAAAACGGTAAGCGCCATCGGACGGAACATCTTGCCCTCGATGCCCACAAGCGTCATCAGCGGAATGTAAACTATCATGATGATGATTTCGCCAAATGCCGCACTCTTGCGGATGCGCGAAGCGGAATCATGAACCTCCTCATCCATCTCTGCCTGAGAAAAACGGATGGGAGTATCGGCAGAATTTCTCGCCTTCCGCTCAATACTCTTCACGCCCAGATGGGCCACAACAGCCTCTACGATAATGACGGCAGAATCGACTATCATACCGAAATCGATGGCTCCGAGCGACATCAGATTGCCGTCGATTCCGAAGGTCTTCATCATGCCGAAAGCAAAGAGCATGCTGAGCGGAATGACGCTCGCCACAACCAGTCCGGCACGCCAGTTGCCCAGGAAAATAATCAGCACGAAGATGACGATGAGTCCGCCTTCAGTCAGGTTTCGGGCGATGGTTCCCTCTACTCGGTCAACCAGGTGGGTTCGGTCGATAAACGGCTCGATAACCACGCCCTCGGGCAGAGATTTCTGAATCTGCTCTATGCGCAGCTTCACATTCCTGATAACCTCCTGAAAGTTTTCGCCCTTCAGCATGATGGCTATTCCGGCAACCACTTCGCCCTCGCCATTTCGGGTAACGGCTCCGAAACGGGTGGCGTGACCCAGCTGAACCTTCGCCACATCACCTATCTTTACAGGAGTGCCGTTAACGGTTTTGACGGAGATGTTTGCCATATCTTCCAGACTCTTCACCACGCCTATGCCGCGGATGAAATACTGGTTGGAGTTTTCCTCTATGTAACTTCCGCCCGTGTTGGCATTATTCTTTTCGAGCGCATCAAACACCTCGCTCACGGTAAGATTGCAGGCGTTGAGCTTATCTGTGTTGATGGCCACCTCATATTGCTTCACGTAGCCTCCCCAGCCGCTCACTTCCGCTACGCCCGGAGTTCCCGAGAGCTGCTTTCTCACAATCCAGTCCTGGATGGTTCGCAGCTGGGTAAGCGAATATTTGTGCTCGTAACCCTTCTCGGCGCGCACGGTATAATGGTAAATTTCGCCCAGTCCGGTAACAATCGGTCCCATCTCAGTTTCCGTATTCTTGGGCAAATCTTTCTCCACCTGGGTCAGCATCTGGCTTACCTGCGAACGAGCCCAGTAGATGTCGGCATCATCATCAAAAACGAGGGTGATGACCGAGAGTCCGCTTCGCGAGATGCTTCTGCGCTCCTTGAGTTCGGGGATGTTGGCGAGCGCCATTTCTACCGGAGTAGTTACGTATTGCTCCACCTCCTGCGCTCCGAGCGAAGGCGCCTGGGTGATAACCTGCACCTGATTGTCGGTAATATCCGGCGTGGAATCGAAAGGAAGATGGATGAGCGAAACGATGCCCCAGATGACGAGGGCTATCGTGAAAACTCCCACCACCAGCTTGTGGCGGATGGAGTAAGTAATCAGTTTCTGAAACATAATCTGTTTTTCTTTAAAAAGCTCTTTATTGATGAAAAGCTCACCTTATATTAATGCTCATCCGCATGTTCGCCCGTGAGCGAAGCCAGATAATATGCATTTTCTGTCACAATCTTCTTGCCCTCCTGCTTCAGATGTTTGCAGAGTTTTACCTCGGTATAAGCTCCATCCGAAACGCCCGTAATAACCTCGTGGCGGGAGAAACTGTACTCGCCCTTCTCTGGCTTGCCGTTCAGAGCGAAGACAAACTGCTTGCCGTCGGTAGTGACGATTGCCTTGGAAGGAAGGGCGATGCACGACTGGCTGCCCGTAGCTATCTTGCCGCTTACATACATTCCGTCGAAGAGTCGGGCTGAGCCGTGAACGCCACTTGTTTTAAAAGACTGCGCATCAATTTTTACATGAATAGCAACAGATTTCGAATTATCGTTAAAGTATTGGTTTAAGCCGTAAACATGACCTGCGAGTTTTACGCCCGGCTGATTGGTAAGCGAGAGATAAACCTTATCGCCCGGCTTTACCTTCTGCAGATCTTTCTCAAAAATGTTCAGATCGCACTCTACAGCCTGGTTGTTCTGAATCTTCATGAGCGGCGTCTGCATATCGGCAAAGCTGCCCAGGCTGGCTGTAATCTGCGAAACCGTACCCGCAATCGGAGCACGCAAAGGGAAGGCTGTGGTAAACTTGCCCCTGGCTACGGCGGCGGTAGAAATGCCCATCTGGGCAAGCTGTTTGCCGATGCCGATGAGGTTGGCGTGGGCCACATGATACTCCTTAGCTGCCTGCTGCGCATTCTTCTTGACGCCAGCTCCGGCCTTGTTCAGCAGTTTCTGTCGCTCCAGGTCGGTAAGTGCCAGTTCGCACTCCTTGCTGGCAGAAAAATATTCGCGTTGCAGACTGACCACATCTGTATTTTCGACCAGCGCCACCACCTGTCCGCGCTTCACATTCTGTCCTTCCTTCACGTAGATAGCCTTCACCACGCCACCCATGAGCGAAGCCACATCGCCCTTGTTCTGGGCGCGCAAAACGAGCTGGCCGTTGGCTGCAATCGTAGCATCCATCACGCGGTCAACCGCCTCGCCCATCTTCAGATCTACCGCATCAACTTGTTTCTGAGAGAGCGGAATATTATCAAAATCCACCTCTTCATGTTCTTGCTCATGTCCGTGTTCGGCATCATGAGCCTCTGCTCCGGCGTGGTTTGAGAAAAAGGTGAAACCACACCAGGCTAAGATTGCCGCAACGGCAACCACCAATATTCTTTTCATTTTTTCTTCTTTTAAATTGATATTTCATTAAAACTTGGGTGCAAAAGTACGCACCTTTCCCTGCAACCCGGTTGCAAAAACTGCATCCTGGTTGCTCTAACTACAGAAAATCAACAAAAAGAAGGAGGTCCTCGCCTACTGATGGCCGTTTCGTCAACACAAGGAAGGCTGGCTGCAAACTGCTGCCAACGTACGCTAATAATCGACGAGGTAGGGATAAACAAATACTCAGAAGAAAGCACGGAAAGAAGATGGTTGCCATCGAAAAGCTGCTTCTGAATGCTCTTCAAAATCTTGCCGTTGGTTACAAAATGGTACATCTGATGCACGCGGCAACTATCGTTTTCATTCTCATGATGCTCAGTATGCTCATCGTTGAGATTACCATCCTGCTGGCAACGTTCTACAACCATACATATACGCCCCATGTGGTGATGATGCATCACCACCGTAGAGAGCAGCACACTCATCGTGGCCACAAGGAGGCTGAATAAGTATAGTTTCTTCTTTGCCATTTTATTCTGTTTCCAAATTTTAGGATTGCTTTATTCCGTCCGCAAAATTACATTAAAAGTACGAAAGAGCCAAGTAAAACAAAGAAAATTAGCATTTTTTCTTAAAAATATTAAAACCGAGTACCCTTAAAGCCCTTTGAATACGTAATATGAGTAGTTTTTAGTAACTTTGCAACATAAAATTAAAAAATAGAAATGAAAAAAGTATTTTTAATCTTTCAATTACTCCTTGTAGTAATGTTGGCCCAGGCGCAGATGATGAACCCTGTGAAGTTCACCAGCTCGCTGAAAACAGACGGAAGTGCTGTGGCCGAAATCGTGTTTAGCGGAAAAATCCAACCGGGATGGCACGTCTACTCTACCGGTTTGGGAGGCGACGGACCTATTTCAGCTTCGTTCAACGTAAATAAGCTTGAAGGAGCTGAGCTCGTAGGCAAACTTCAGCCACGTGGCAGAGAGATTGCAAAGTTCGACCCTCTCTTCGAGATGAAACTCCGTTATTTTGAAGGTAGCGTTACCTTTGTACAGAAGGTGAAGTTTACCCAACCTAATTATCATATTGATGCCTATCTGGAGTATGGCGCCTGCAACGACCAGAACTGTCTGCCACCAAGCGAGGCAGCATTTAAGCAGAGTGGTAAATCGCCAGCCGTTGATACTCCTGCAGCTGGGGCAAAAGATGCTCTGAATGCAAAGGATGCGAAGGCGATTGATCCTGCCCTTGCTGCCAAGATGAAGGCCGATTCGCTTGCCAAGGCCGCTGCCCTGGCTCAGACCGATAGCGCTACTCAGCCCGTAGATTCCGCAGCTTTGGCATCTGCTATGGAAAAACTGAACGTCAAGGACTTATGGAAACCGGTTGTTAAAGAACTTCAGGCTTTTGGCGGAGCTAACGACATCGCCAACCATTCGCTCTTCTACATCTTCTTCATCG
>OJQB01000722.1_pt1 | contig 12061 bp, 7 predicted proteins | sample 1598601 | NCBI WGS metagenome assembly OJQB01 (sample SAMN03922496, study PRJEB24848) | human gut metagenome | isolation source: stool sample | host: Homo sapiens | place: Germany | collected 2011-11 | reverse complement strand
CGCTGTAAGCGTCATGCTTGGTCCATAAGAGAACTGCCAGGTATTGAGGTTGCTGGTTGGCTGGAGCTTGTTCTTTGCCTTGTTATAAGTCAGCGTTCCGTCGAGCGAGAATTCAGCCCAGTCGTTACGATAGCTCAGAGAGAGATTCTGGCGCCATGTAAGGCTTCGGGTGGTATTCTTCAGTGAACTTGAATTCTGGTCAACACTCAGATAGCTCACATAATTGTTATAGTTGGCATGGGCTCCGGTATTGATATTCCAGACGCCCGCACTATCGATAGAACAGTTGAACATGAAGGCTCCCATCACATTCCAGTTGCCATTGATATTCTCTGGGGTTGTGGTGCGTCCACCCGTCTTCTCGTCATATTCTACCTTATTGCTGATACTGTTTCGGGTGGTAGAGAAGTTGACAAACGTCATGACACCCTTGTTATGATTCTGCACGAAGTTGTTGTAGAACAATCGGAAGTTCTGCGTAAACGAAGGCTTCAAGCCAGGGTTACCCTTCGAGATGTTCAGCGGGTCGCTGTCATCCACTACATTCAGCAACTGCGAGATGCTTGGCTGCGAGGTTGTACCGCGATAGTTGATGCGCAGGTTGCTCATCTTAGAGAAGCGGTAACGGAAATCGAGCGTAGGACTGAAATTAGTGACTGTGCGGACGGTATCCGTATGATTGCCCATATAATCGTAGATGAAGTTGGAGCGCTGTGGCTGAATCATCACACCGAAGTTGAGATTATACTTATTACGGATGAATCGCATCATCACCTGGATATCGTGAGTATAGTTCTTATATTCAGAATACTTGCTCAGGTCATCATCCTTGGTATCCTCCCAATTGTTTCCTACCCTGTCGAGATAGCTGCCCCAAGTGCGGTAAACAGGAGTGATGCCATCAAAGGAATAATCATCAAAACGGTAGGTGCTGCGATCACTCTTGGAATAGCTGTAAGTAAACTTATAGCTGAACTGCAGGAAGGTAGCCTTCCAGAGCGGTTCACTATAGGTAACCTGACCCGCATAGCTGTAATCCTTGGAAGGTGTCAGATTATAACGGTTGATATCTGATGCGTTTTTGCCCTGTTCCAATTCCGCAAGATAATAGCGGGTATTCTTGAGCGAGATGCTCTTGCTGTCCTTATCTGTATACTTGGCATCGGCACGGAACGTGATATTACGGCCCTGGGAGTTCAGCTTGCGGTTATACTGCAGCATACCTTTCATATTGTTATTATCTGAATAGCTCAAGCCGCTGTTTTCCTGGCTGTTGACCAGTTTCTGGAGTTCATTCAGTTTACTCTTGCTTTCACCCGTAGAGAGGTCTTTCAGGAAAGCATCCTGAAGCGGATCATCTACATACTCGTAAGGATCGTCATTAAACTGGGCAGACAATCCGGTATTTCTGCCGTCGCTGGTATTCCAGGAGATGGAAGGACGGAAGAGGATATTGGTCATGGAATCAGGCATCCACTCCAATCGGATGTTGCCGTTCCAGCTGTTGCTGCGGGAGAAATTCTGAGTCAGGCTGTTGCTGAACGAAGAGCTGCTACCCATGAAGTTCTCGCTGGAACGACGGCTCCAAATATCGCCATCGCTGTGATTCCAGCGAAGTGAAGTATTGAACTTGAATTTATCTTTCAGTTCGTAATTGTAGTTGGCAGCAATCATCTTGCTGGCATTCAAACCGTTAGCACCTCCGAAGCCTCTACCAGGCCCACCGCCTCCGAAACCACGGTCGCTGGTGTTATTGGCATTGGCAAAGAGCATGAATCGGTTGTTATCATTGAAATAACCTCCCATGCCACGCATGTTATAGCGGCTCTTGTTGCCCACACCCAGGTCGATATTGGAAATCAAGCCCTTGTTCATACCCTTCTTCACACCGAAGTCGAGCACGGTCTGCTCCTCGCCATCATCAATACCGGTCACCTTAGAGAGATCACTTTTCTCATCGTATGCCTTGATTTTCTCGATGATGCTGGTAGGCAGGTTTTTCAGGGCAGTCTTGGTATCGCCCGTCATAAACTCTTTGCCATCTACGAGAATCTTCTTTACTTCCTTACCATTAATCTTGATGGTACCGTCATCGCTCACCTCTGCACCCGGCAGACGCTTTACGAGTTCCTCAACTACAGAACCTTCCGGTGTGCGATAGGCTGAAGAATTGTACACGAAAGTATCCTCCTTCAGAGTTACCTTCTGAGCCATAGCTGTTACCACTGCACCTTTCAGCATGATAGCCTCAGCACCCAGCACAATCTTACCCATAGCCAGATCCTTGTTATCAGAAATTTGGATACGCTTCACGGTAGCCTTGTATCCTACGCTCGAAATCTTGAGCAGATACTTGCCATTTGCCGGAGCGGTGACATGAAAGAGTCCATGCTCATTACTGATGGCACCAGCCACATACGTGCTGTCGCTCTTAAGCAATTGAATAGTTACCTGCTCAATGGCTTCCTTGGTATCGCGGTCGGTAATCTGACCGGATATCAGTCGCTGTTGAGCAAAGGATGCTATTGCCATCAACAGCAGCAGCATCGTCAGAATCGATTTTTTCATTCTTATTTTTAATTTGTTATTATATTCACTTGTTCGTTATTTCCGCCTGACCATTATTTTCACTTAACCGTTATGATATTTTAATAACCATTTTTGTTAATCTGGTAGTTTTGACGCGTTAAATACACCAAGGTTTAATGCATTCTGAGATAAAAAACGCAAATTTAGCAACTTTTTTTTTGTATTGTCTCCATTTTAGTGTATCTTTGCACAAAAATTAATACGTTAGAATGTTATGGAACAAAGAGTAATCATATCAACCCAACTGGAAAGCGAACTGGTAAGTGCACTTTCTGAGTGTGAGCACGACAAGCTTTTTGTGCTTACTGATATTACGACATTGGAACTATGCATGCCTGTATTGCAGAATTTTTACTGCATGAAGGAAGCCCATATCATCACTATTCCGGCTACCGACAGCCATAAAGACATTGAAAGTCTGATGATGGTATGGAAAGGACTACAGGAGGGAGGAGCTTCGCGCCACTCCTGTATGATTAATCTGGGCGGCGGTATGGTAACCGACCTGGGTGGCTTTGCTGCCAGCACTTTTAAGAGAGGTATCAACTTTATCAATATCCCTACCACCCTGCTGGCTATGGTAGATGCATCGGTAGGTGGAAAGACAGGCATCAACTTCGGCGGACTGAAGAACGAAGTAGGTGTGTTCAACGATTCTAAGTTCGTTATTCTCGATACAGAATTCTTAAAGACGCTCGATGCAGAAAACATCTGTTCGGGCTATGCAGAAATGCTGAAACACGGTCTGATTTCTACAGAAGCAATGTGGGAAGAACTGGTCAGTTTCGACCTCGACAAGCCTGATTTGAAGCAGTTGCAGCGCATGGTAGGCGACAGTGTGAAGGTAAAGGAGCGCATTGTAGAGCAGGATCCTCACGAGCAGGGCATCCGCAAGGCGCTGAATCTGGGTCATACTTTCGGTCATGCATTCGAGAGTTGGGCTTTGAAGCGCAAGCCTATCCTGCATGGTTACGCGGTGGCATTCGGTCTCATCCCTGAACTCTATCTGAGTGTTGCCAAGACCGGATTTCCTACTGAGAAGATGCGCCAGACCGTAAACTTCATCAAGGAATTCTATGGTACACTGGATATTACCTGCGATGACTATGATGAGCTCATCGAGCTGATGCATCATGACAAGAAGAACCAGAATGGCATCATCAACTTCACGATGCTGGGCGGCATAGGTGATATCCGTATCAACCAAACTGCTACGACAGAAGAAATCAAGGAAGCACTTGACTTCTTCAGAGAAGGATAATTCAGCTAAAGAATCTTTCTTCAGAGAATCCCTTTAAAGAAAGATAGCACGCTTCGGCTTTCCGGTTTCGGTAAGCGGGAGTTGGTCTACATGAAGGAATTCCCTTGGAATCCAATATTTATGATCAGATAAGAGGCGGCGAACAGTCGCCTCTACTTTTTCTATCTCCTCATCTTCCGTCAGGAGGACAGCAATCTCTCCAAACTTCCCGTCTTTCTTCTTGGCTATCATGAAAGGTTTTTCGAGATAAGGCTTCAACAGAGCCTCAACCTCTTCTATCTGTATCTTGATACCTCCGCTGCAAATCACATTGTCTTTTCTGCCTTTGATGCGAAAACGGAGTTTTTCCACCTTATTATATATATAAGATTCTATTTCCACTATATCGTTCGTTACCAGGGGCTCAGCACAGACCTGCGGAGCATCTATCACCAGACAACCTTCATCGGTCTGACTGATTCTGACACTATCGAAAGGCTGGTACCATTCGCTAGCCTCAGCACCGTTAATTCTTCTCAGGGCAATATGCGAGAGCGTTTCGGTCATTCCGTAGGTACTCCAGATGGCAATATCGCCGGGAAGAGCCTTCAGTTTCTGTTCGAGAGCCTCATCTATGGCTCCGCCACCGATAATAAGATGCCTGATGCGGCAGAAACGAGCCCGCTCTTCAGGAACCTGCAGGGTATTATAAACCTGCATCGGGACCATCGCAGCGAAGGTAATCTCTTCATTTACATCTTTCAAAGGATGCCCACTTGGGCAAACAGAAATAAGATGGAGATGGCGCTCTATACTCCGCACCACCACCATCTTTCCTGCAATATAATCGAGCGACATACAGAGCAGGGCGCTATCACCAGGTTTCAATCCCAGGAAATCACAAGTGATGCGGGCCGAGTTGAGCATTCGCTTCTTCTCTACCATCATCGGCTTGGGCTTTCCCGTGGAACCACTGGTATGAACAAGCACCCGGTCGCTACCGTTATTCCATTCTGAAAGGAATTCTTCTAAAGTCATTTTACTACAAACAGTTTGTCACCACGAATCTCCAAAGGCATCGGTATATTATCAGTAAAGAGCTGTCCGGTGCCCAAGCCTTGCGGCATCTTGACATTAGGGCCATATACTTTAGCTGCATAATGAGCAATAGCATTCAGACCGATATTACTCTCAAGAGCAGAAGTAATCCAGCTGCCGATACCACGCTGGTTAGCCAGTTCTATCCACTCGTTGCATCCATAGATGCCACCATGAAGTGAAGGCTTCAAGATGATATATTGTGGACGAATGGTATCGAGCAGAGCCTCTTTCATGCTTCTCACATTCACACCAATCAACTCCTCGTCTAGAGCGATAGGAAGCGGCGTTTCGCGACAAAGCTGAGCCATCTTAGGCCACTGATGCTGCTTGATAGGCTGCTCAATCGAATGAATGTCATATTTAGCCAAAGCCTCCAGCTGGCTCATCGCATTCTCCGGCAAAAAGCCGCCATTGGCATCTACACGCAACTCAACCTGCTCCTTGGTATATACATTACGGATGCGCTTGATGAGATCGAGTTCCTTGAAGAAATCGATGGCACCGATCTTCAGTTTCACGCAATGGAAACCCGCCTGGAGTTTCTCCTCCAGTCGTGCCAGCATCTCCTCGTAGGTTCCCATCCACACCAATCCGTTGATTGTAATACCTTCTTCACCTCTTCCGAAAGGAGAATCGAAGAGATCTGTCAGGTTCTCCATTCCGGCAGGAACAGAACCCCCTTTCTGCTTCAACATTTCTGAAGAAGAAGATGCTCCTTCAGCAGGAACAATCTCCAAAAACTTCTTTGCTGCATCAAAGAACGAAGCAAAGGCGGTCTCGAGACCGAAGGTGATGCTTGGATAAGCACGAATCATATCGTATGGAATGCGTCCCATCTGCTCCACCATCTGACAAACCTGTCGCAGGGTCATCTCATATTCCGGTTTGGCATCGCAACTGAGATCAGGGAGCGTAGCACACTCTCCCACTCCCTCTACTCCCGGCATTTCATCCGAGGTGAGAGTGAGATAATAACTGTGTCTCGTGGTATATACGCCACGAGACGTGCCTGCCGGCTGCTTGAAGTGGAGCGTGCGCTCCGAGATTTCTATCTTATACACTTTATTTAAATGTTAAATGTTGAATGTTGAGTGTTGAATTATCCTTCCTCACTTACTTCTTCTGTTTCAATTCATACAGATCCTTGCGGCGGTCGCGAAGATTTCTTACAGCACCGTAGGTATGAAGCTCATTCAAGAGATTCAGGTCAACATCTGATACGAGAATCATCTCGGTATTAGGTGTTGCCTCAGAACGCTTGCCATCGTTAGGGAAAGCAAAGTCGCAAGGAGTGAATACGGCACTCTGGGCATACTGGATATCCATGTTGTGAACACGAGGCAGGTTGCCTACACTACCCGCAATGGCTACATAGCACTCGTTCTCGATGGCACGCGCCTGTGCACAGACTCTTACTCGGGAGTAAGCATTCTGGGTATCAGTCATGAATGGAACGAAGAGAATCTGCATGCCATCCTCAGCCATTAATCTTGACAACTCAGGGAACTCCACATCATAGCAGATAACGATACCAATCTTACCGCAATCGGTATCGAAGGTCTGGATATGGCTACCACCACTCAATCCCCAGCACTTCTGCTCATCTGGGGTAACATGGATCTTCTCGTACATGTCTACGCTACCATCTCTGCGGCAGAGGAAGCCCACATTATAGAGGGAATCGTCCTTGAGATAAGGCATACTACCCGTGATGATATTGATGTTGTAACTGATGGCCAACTCGCGGAAACGGTCACGGATTTCTTCGGTATATTGCGCCATCTTTCGGATGCTCTGCGCCTCACCCAAGTCGTTGAAACGAGCCATCAAAGGCGCATTGAAATACTCAGGGAAGAGAATGAAATCGCTCTTGTAATCGCTCACAGAATCAACGAAGAACTCAACCTGTTCGAAGAGGTCATCCACCGAAGCGTATGGGCGCATCTGCCACTGTACCAATCCGATTCTTACAGTTGGCTTGCGGTCTACATAAGAATCCGTAGGTGGCTGATAATAGATGTTATCCCACTGCAAGAGGGTGGCGCAGTGTTCGCTCTCCTCATCGCTAGGAAGATAGTTGCGGATTACGCGGCGCACGTGGAAATCATTGGAAAGCTGGAAGGTAAGAACCGGGTCATAGATTTCACGGTTTCTTACATGCTCGATATACTCCTTAGGGCGCATCTTATCGGCATACTTGTGATAGTTTGGTATACGACCGCCAAACATGATAGCCTTCAAGTTGAGCTTCTCGCAGAGTTCCTTGCGATACTCATACATACGGCGAGCCAGGCGCAAACCACGATAATCAGGGTGGATAAATACCTCGATGCCGTAAAGAATGTTTCCCTTAGGATCGTGGGTATTGAAGGTTTCATTACCCGTAACCTGAGCATAGGTATGATCGCCCTTCACCATATTATAATTGACGATGATAGAGAGCGCACAGCCCACAATCTTATCATCAACGATAATAACCACCTGACCCTCAGGGAAGATAGTAATGAGTTTCTTAATCTGTTCTTTTGTCCAGAATACATCTGAGTCTGCATAAATACGCCTAAATGACTTGGCAAGCTGATCATAATCCTCCATACGGAGGTTGCGCATGCCTACCTTTTCGATTTTTCGAGTTGGTTCCATAACAACTGTATTTTTATTATTATCTAAATCCGGGTGCAAAGATACAGCAAATTATAGATACGACAAAGAGTTTTCGCAAATAATTGACATTTACGAAAACTCTTTTCATGTATTTTACACAAAGAGCGCGTTTACGCTTAAAATCAGATGCTAATATTTGGCATTTTCCTGTGGAATCGCTTTATCATGATCATCCAGATAAAACAACTTCACAGGATGATACTTCTCACTTGCCACAGAATATTCATCCTGGCGATAACGGGTCAGGATGCCTCCTATCCCCAACATCGTATGAAAAGCCGAAAGACTCGTCTGTACCTGTTGGGTACGATGACCTGACAAAGTTTTCAGTATTCCCGGATATTGTTTTCCATAACCATCTGATGTCCAGATGATGAAAGGAACATGCAGCTCATAATCAGATGCCTTCGGGGCGGCGTGCAGAAAGAGGCGACGGTCATCATCAAAGATATTCTCTCCATGGTCGCTGGTATAGAGCATCGCCGATGTAGGTTGGCTATATACCCCATCCGTCTTTGCCTGAGTCTTCTCCCATTTCTGCAGACGTTCTACGATACCATGCAGGATATAATCGGTATACCGGATGGTATTATCGTATGCATTCAGCAGGTCACGCCGGTTCTCCGGCTTCGCTTCGCTCTTACTGTCAGGTTTAAAGAAAGCGAAATTACGGGGATAGCGCTCCTGGTAATTAAAGTGAGAACCATAAGTATGAAGTACCACGAAGAGTTTCCGATAACGGTATTGCTTGGATGAAGAAGCATCTGCCGCAGGCAATATCCCATCCAACTTCTGCAACAAATCACTATCATAATGATTATCTTTTGCAGAAGCACCTTCCTTCAGGAAGTAATGTTCATCAGCCTGTTCGCCAAGGAAATCAATAAAAGAATGATTAGGCAGCTGATTGCTGATAAATACGGTATGAAATCCCGCCTCCCTGAAAGCAGCCAGGATACCTTTCTCATGAAAGAGACGTTCGAAATCCTCTGCTGATGCAGCCGACAGGAGCATAGGAACACTCTTATGCGTAGTATTACTCTGGGTTGTAGCATCGGGAAAAGCTATGATTCCAGGAGTCTTGGAAAGCAAAGGATTGGTATCGCGCGGATAGCCATAGAGACTGAAATTGTGGGCTCTCGCCGTCTCTCCCACCACCATCACATACACCTCGGGAGCCTCAGCATCGTGCTCGCTCCTGGCATCAAACCTGAAATTCCTGCTTGCCTCCCTGTAATTCTCTGAAGCCGCATCACGCTCGAAAGCAAGATAGAGATTATAGCAAACGTTAACAGGATAAAGCTGGTTGCGCAAGCGATAATCATCTACAGCCACATAGCAAGCCAGCAGACAGAATAAACCGACAGCAGCTATCTCCAAAGCCCAACGACGCACTCGATGCTGGAGTTGAACCACTATCATCCCTTTCTTGCTGATATTGACAATAGCCAGAACCAGCAAAGGAAGATAAACCACAAAAACACCCACCACAGCAGGCAACAGATTACCAAGCAGTTCCTTCACCTCGCCAGGATTGGTAGTTACAAGATTCAGAAACATATCTACCGCTATCACTCCCGTCCCGAAGAGATAAAGCAATACCAGTTGGAAGGCAGCGAAAAAAACAAAAAGAAAAGCCCACCAGATCATCTTACCCGGGCATCTGGTTAACGAAAAGAACCACATGTAGAGTGCCAAAGGCAGCAACACATTGGCACCACAAGCCCAAGGAGCCAGACATTCGGTATAGCACAGAGCTATATTAGGCAACAACAATGCTACCACAGCATACCCATAAAGGAATGCGCCCGATGACACCTTATTATATATATCCGTAAAACTGTTCATTCTACTTTTTCATTAACACTTTAAAGAGCATTATCAAACTACATAAAGAGCATTATTACTAAAACGCTTCATTGATATTGAAGAGAAAACCAGACTGCCCCGACTTACCGAATCCATAATCCAGACGTACATTCACATTCTTCTTAAATTCCCAGCGATAACCTACACCGGCATTCGGCAAAATCTGTTTAGAGCGCAATGCCGAGAATTTCGGGAAGATGGTTCCTGCTCCAACCCACACTACGATGCCATTACGCTTCCATACATGTTGGCGCAACTCAACCGTAGCTTCCAGAGAATGTTTATCGCGATAACGGCCTTCATAATAGCCACGCATGGAATGAGTACCACCCAATTCAGCCATCATTCCCCACGAAGGATTACCAAAGTTGAGGTTAGCCCCAATGTCCTCGGCAAGAACCGTTCCCTTACCCAGTCGCTGATAGGCATCAAAACGAAATGCCGTCGTACTGAAAGCATAATCATTCCCCATAAATCCAGGTCTGAACATCTGATTGATATTCAGATAGATACCACGATGTGGATTCGTAAGATTATCTCTGTTATCATATACCAGAGAAACGCCAGCTCCTACATTCCAAGTATGCTGATCCATGCCTTGCAGTAATTCCGGACGCTCAATATGTTTACCTATTACATAGTCATAACTCGCCATCGGTCCGATATAGAAATTATCTGCTACACGAAACAGGAAGCTAACTTCAGCCTGAGCCTGCCAACGCTTCATGTCACTCTTATTGGCATCGTTATCGCCCATTTCATAACCTATTCCCCAAAATTCAGAGGGAAAAGAATAGAAATAAAGGTGATAATCGATGCGATATCTTCCTTTAGGAGCAATATGGTTACCACGGACACCCAACATATAGAAACCTACAGAACTGACATCACCATAAAGCGAGACATTAGAAGGAGGAAGAATACTGTCATTCGGATCAGTACGGTATAGTCCTGCTGCCACCAATCCCAATCCAAACTTGGTATCAGAGGCATAATGAGGGCCACCTATCACACTAAAATCGAAACGCTTATGCTTCTTGTTTTTGTTGGAATCATTAAAGTAGTCAAGAATCCGGTTCACCCATGATTTCCCGGCATGTAAAGTCGTCGTATCCACCTTCTCTGCAGATGAGATACTATCGGTTACAGAAGGCTCAGAGGCATAGCTGCCCAATGCCAACATCATAATAAGTATTGTCAGAATATGCTTCATTTTGTCGATTTTATTATTTTAATACACCAATGCTACATTATCAATCCACAAGGTATTGCCTGGAGTTCCGATATAGGCTCCACCATCGGATGAGGAGAACTGAAGAATCAGATGAGTAGGTGTTTCGTTAGCACTCGCCCATCCTACTTCTTTTACCGGCACACTCTTACCCTTGCTGTTACGGGCATAGTCAGTGGATCGCAGTCCCATAGTAGCAGCCTGATAACCTGCCATGTGGCGGATATCGCCATAATGGATTGTATAGGTAGCATCTTCCACCCATCTATCGGTACTCTTTCCGAATCTGACGACCATCGTACCCACACGTTTAGCTGTTATATTTCCCTTAGCATCTTCATGCCGTTTCTGCAGATAGAGCACAGCTATAGCATGATCTCGACCTGCAACCGTAGAGGCTCCGCTAAATCCATTCTGCTTGATACGATTGGCTGCATGAGGGAGAGATGTCTTATAATCAAAGCGCAAAGCCTTAGGACGTGCGGTGAATGGTATACCCCAGTTGATGGCTTTAGGACCATCCTTGGTACTTGTTATCGGTTCACGAACATTACCCAGAAAGAGAGAACCGGCAGCCAAGACCTTGATATTGATGAGTCCCAGCACTTTTACTTTCTCAATATGGGTTACCAGTTTGGCACAATATCCACTACCATGTTTATCACGAAACACAGAGTTATTCGTCTTATAGATGCCCGATACATGTGCCAGGACATTAGAGGATCCCCAAGGCGAACCACCCTTATTGGTATAAGGAATATTACCATTGATAGTCATATTAGGCCCAACGGCATAAACTGTTTTCTGATTTCCTCCGATAATGCCTGATTCTTTGATATTCCTGATTACCCAGTGGTCCATATTACCATATTTAAAAGGAACCACCTTTTCCTGTCCCTTAACGGGAAGGCACGACAAGGTAGCAACCGCCATGACGATGCCTGATAACATTATTTTCTTCATATCTGTTTCTTTTATATATTATTAAGGCTGCAAAGATAGAAAAATATTTTCTAGTTTTCAGTTTTCTTCGACATAAAGCATAAAAAATTAAGAAATAATAATATATTTACTGCATTTTAATTGCCATAAAACCAAAAAGTCCTGCATTTGTTGTTATAAACAAATACAGGACTCCTGATTCAATATACAAAACAGAATCTCTTGCACCGGTTACAATAGAGACATGCACCGGTTACAATAGAAACATGTTCCGATTACTCCAAAAGCTATTATCGGTTTGAATACATATTATCGTAATACTTCTGATAATCACCCGATGTTACATTATCCATCCATTCCTGGTTATCGAGATACCATTTTACAGTCTCCTCGATACCCTCCTCAAACTGGAGAGATGGCTCCCA
>OJQB01000711.1_pt1 | contig 12176 bp, 5 predicted proteins | sample 1598601 | NCBI WGS metagenome assembly OJQB01 (sample SAMN03922496, study PRJEB24848) | human gut metagenome | isolation source: stool sample | host: Homo sapiens | place: Germany | collected 2011-11 | reverse complement strand
GCTTGGCGTAGGCCGCCAGCCGCTCCCGAACCTCCGGGATCTCGTCATAGTCCCCGTGGAAGAAGATGCACAGAGCCTTCTCCTCCGGCCAGTCCTGCACATAGGGGCCCTTGCTGCCATCCGGCACCGCCACACAGAAGTTGATGTCGTTGGGTTCGTCGATAGGGTAGTCGATGAAGTACATCCGCTTGGCGGAGTCCGTGCCGTACTGGCGCATGGCGGCGGGGATCACGTCCCGGAAGATCTCCTTGCGGTCCTCCACCGTAGGGGAGGGGCAGCGGTAGACGTACACCGTCTGGGGGGGGGATGGTGCGGATGATGGGGGCCTCGTTGCTGTTCTCCCGGACCCGCAGCTGCAGCTTCTCAATGCACAGGTTCAGCTCGTCCCGTAGTTTCTCCAGCCGGGCGATGATATCCCGCAGGTCGGCGGCATCCTCGAAATAGAGCTTGATCTCATCCAGCGAGATACCCAGCGTCTGCAAGCGCCGGATGGCCCGGATGCGGGTCAGGGTCTCCGGGGTGTAGTAGCGGTTCCCGCCGGAGCCGGTTTTTACGTCGGGCAGCAGAATGCCCTTGTCCTCATAGTTGAGGATCATGCGTCGGGTAATATGCAGGGACTTGGCCACCTCACCGATGGACATCAGACGGCTGTTGTGTTCACTCATGACGAACTCTCCAGATTTTGCCATATTTTTTTAAAAAGTACTTGCATCGTACATTGGTGTACGGTATATGCTCAGTATACAGAAAGATGCAGGTCATTGCAAGCGGTAACTGCAAAATACAAAAGACCTGCCAGGGAGGAAATCTATGAAAAAGCGAATCGCCAGCGTGCTGGTAGCGTTGGTGATGGTACTGAGTCTGGTCCCCAAGACGTCATGGGCATGGACCTCGACGGTGACTACCCTCGAGCAGCTCAAAAGCGCCATGAGTGAGCTCTCTTACAACAATACCATCGAAATCGTTGTAAGCGGTACCATCGAAATCAGCGAAACTCTGAACATCAGACCCACCCGCACCACCAACGGCAGCATGGCTTGGTATGAGTATTACAACCAGCGTGTGGTCATCAGCGGCGCCGACGCCAATAGCAAGCTGGTGCGTGCCGAGGGCTTCAAGGGCAGCCTGTTCAATCTGATGGGTGAGCAGGGGTATAGCGGCGCAGGCGGCTCGGATCATCCCGCCTATGCCGCCCTGACCCTGAAGGACATCACCGTGGACGGCGGCGGCGACAAGACGACTGCCACAGACCCTGCCATCTACTTGAGTCGGTACAGCACGCTGACGTTGGATGACGGCGCCGTGCTCCGCAACTGCAAGAGCCAGTATTACGCCGGCGGCGCTGCGGGCCTGTTTGCCGGCACGTCGGAATTTGTCATGAACGGCACCGCCCGCATGGAGGATAACGAGGCCGATTACGGCGGCGGTGTGTATGTGGCGAATATACTGGCTGCCTTCACCATGAATGGCGGCACCATCGCCAATAACACCGCAACGAAGTACGGCGGCGGCGTATATTGCGAGGCCAACAAGCAGTATGGCTCCAACGACACCGCCAAGATCAACCTCAACGGCGGCACCATCACCGGCAACACCGCCGGAATCGCCGGCGGCGGTGTGTACTTCGGTGGTATGACCACCTGCAAGGTAGCCGGTACAGTGAATATCACCGGAAATACGCAGGGGGACGACAAGGCCGCCAGCAATCTGCACGTGGCTGCCTCGGCGGAGGATCAAGCCGTCCTTGCAGGCAATGTTTCCTCCGACTCCCGCATCGGCCTCAACGCCGATCTGATCCCCGCCTATCGCATCGTGCGGGGCTCCTCCGATACCAATGTGTTTACCAGTGACCGTGCCAACTGCGCCGTCACGAAGAACGGGTCCGTCAGCTTCAATCTGGACCTGCTGGCCAATGAGGAGCACACTCACTGCGTGTGCCTGCAGAACCAGAGCTATGGTCCCTACCACGACCACGACAAGGACACCAAGTGGGTCGGCATCAGCAGCCTGAAGTCCGTCAAGAGCTACGGCTGCTACTATCTGCTCAATGATGTAACCACCACCGATGAGGGGTGGGGCAGCGACCTGGATGATGTGCGGATCTGCCTCAACGGGCACAATATCATTCTGGAAAACGGGTATTATCGCCCATACATTCATGTGACGAACTATCATACCCTGACCATCACCGACTGCGCCGAGGAGGCCGGTCAGATCACCCGCAAGGACACGGCGGATCCCAAGGGTACCTGCATCATAGAGATCGACGCCGGCTGCAAATTTAATATGTTCGGCGGCGAGATCACCGGCTTGGACAGCTCCGAAAACAGCGCCCCTTACCCCACCGCTGTGTCCAACAGGGGTACCTTCAACCTCTGCGGCGGCAAGATCACCGGCAATAAGTCCCATGCCGTGTATAATGAGAACGCCACGATGGATCTGTATGGCGGCGAGATCAGCGGCAATGATACCACCTACACCGATGCTTCCGCCGGTGCTGCCGTTGTCCTGGTTTCCGGCTCCACCCTGAATATGACCGGCGGCACCATCAAGGATAACATCTCCAACACCCTCGGCGGCGGTGTATACGTCAAGGGCCTCCAGAGCCGCAGCAGCACGATGAACTTCTCCGGCGGCGAGATCAGCGGCAACCGTGTCAACAGCACCAATGACGACCTGGGCTTTGACGGCGGCGGCGGTGTGTATGTGGATCTGTATGCGACTCTGGACCTCTCCGGCACCGCCCGCATCTCCGGCAACTACGCCTGTGCGGTCGACTATAAGGAGAGCGCCACCTTCGGCGGCGGCTTCGGCGGCGGCGTGTACGTGGCAGGCACCTTCGACATGAGAGGCGGCGAGATCTGCGACAACTTCGCCGGTCTGGCCAACTATAAGAACAAATACGGGAACGATGATCGCCGTGGCGGCGATGGCGGCGGCGTGTACCTCTATTCCAAGAGCAGCTTCAGCATGAGTGGTGGCTCCATTCAGGATAATACCGTCGATGACCGTGGCGGCGGCGTGTTTGTCCGTGGTTACGACCATACCATCACCCTGTCCGGCCGCTCCATCATCCAGAACAACGTCGATAAGGACGATCAGGACAACAACCTGTATCTGGAGAACTCGTCGCAGCAGGTCAGCGCCAGAAGACTCAGCAGCGGTGCCGATATCGGCATCAGCAGCGGCAGGACCCTCGCCAGCGGACAGACCGTCCAGATCAGCAGCGACGCCTGCACAGGCAGCATCCAGTACGTCAGCGCCGACCGGGCGGGCTACGAGACCTATCTGAACTCTGAGGGCCTGATCTATCTCCGCCTCAAGACCTATCAGGTCAGCGTCACCCTGCCGAACGGCCTCACCTATAAGAACGGCGGCCGGCTGACGCAGGATTGTCTGGACCTGACGCCCATCACCATCAGCGTTACCGATCCCGACAATTACTACATCCCCGACGGGTACAGCGTGACTCTCAACGGCATCACCGCCGCCAAGGTCGACAGCTATACCATCCGTGTCACAGGTACGGCCACGGCGGATACCGCCATGACACTCACCGCCCCCACGGAGAAAACGGCCCAGACCCAGCCCCCCACGGGTCTCACCGTGACCCATCCCCAGAGTCGGACGGGCTACGGCCGCATCAACGGCACCAACAGCAGCATGGAGTATCGCCCCGTGGGCGGCACCAGCTGGAGCCAGTGCGGCAGCGCCTTCACCTCCGCTCTGGCCGGCACCTATGAGGTCCGCTATGCGGCTACCGAGACCCGGAAGCCCTCTCCGTCCACTACCGTCACCCTGAACCAGTATCTGGAGGCCATCCTGGTTCCCACGGTCTACGGCCCCTTCACCTATAACGGCAACTGGCAGTACGGTCTGCTGCCCGGCGAAGTCTACGGCTACGAGCTTGTGGGCAGCGGCTATCGAGCCTGCCGCGTGGGTACCTATACCGTTACCGTCCGCCCCGCAGCGGGCTTCAAGTGGAGCGACGGCACCACCGGCGAAAAGAAGCTCCGGTGGGAGATCGTGAAGCGCACTCCCACAGCGGGCGATTTCACCTTCACCGCTCCGGGAAATCTGGAGTATGACGGCACCGCCAAGGAGGCCACCGTTCGCTGGAGCACCGGAAGCAACTGGACCATGGGCATGGGCTATTGGCCCGACAACACCTTTACTGTCATCTATAAGCAAAACGGCAAGGTCGTGGCCGCTCCCACGGATATGGGTACCTATCAGGTCTACGTCACCGTTCCCGGCAACGAGGACATCAACGCCGTCAGTGAGTTGACCGATCCCAGCTGGGCCTTTACCATCACCCACACCGGCAACCACCAGTGGGGCGATTGGCAGCACGATGACACCCAGCACTGGCGGTCCTGCGCCGTTCCCGGCTGTCAGGTGAAGGGCTCTCTGGGCAGCCATGACGGCACCGCCACCTGCACCAAGAGGGCCACCTGCAGCATCTGCGGCGCTACCTATGGCACCACGGATCCCAACCATCATGACCTGACCCATCACGACGGAACCGCCGCCACCTGCACCCAGCCGGGCAGCCTGGAGTACTGGCAGTGCAGCGACTGCCACAAGCTGTTCGCTGACGCAGCAGCTGCTCAGCCCATCACCGATACCGTCATTCCGGCTACCCACCACGCCAATGCCCAGCGCACGGCAGGCGACCCCGCCACCTGCACGCAGGACGGCTGCGCCGCCTACTGGTACTGCCCGGATTGCGGCAGCTACTTCGCTGATGCCGACGGCAAGCTGGACGAGAGCAAGACCTACACCGGCCCGGAGGATTTCTATCAGGAGGCCATGGGTCACAGCTTCACCCACTACGTCTACGACAACAACGCCACCTATGACGACGACGGCACGGAGACGGCTCAGTGCGACCACGGCTGCGGCCTGACGGATACCCGCACCAAGGTGGGCTCTAAGCTCATCGACGAGGCGGCTCCTGCGGTGGAGGGCGTCACGGACGGCGGCACCTACTGCCTGACGGCAGAGATCACCGTTACCGACCCCAATCTGGAGAGCGTGACCCTCAACGGCCAGCCCGTGGAGCTGGTGGACGGTAAGCTCACCGTTTCCGCTGCCGAGGGCGTCCAGACCCTGACGGCCACCGACCGCTTCGGCAACACCGTTACCGTCACCTTTACCGTGAACGCCCAGCATACGGAGGGCGAGGGCAAGATCACCACCCCCGCCACCACGGAGCGTGAGGGCGTCAAGACCTATGCCTGCACCGTGTGCGGCCAGGTGCTGCGGACCGAGTCCGTGGCCAAGCTGCCCGCTCCCGCAGAGCCCACCACCCCCGCCGTTCCCACCGGAGACACCGGCGGCACCGGCCTGTGGATGGGGCTGGCGGCCCTGTGCGGCATGAGCCTTGCAGCCCTGCTGCGTACCGGCAAGCGCAAAGAACAGTAAACTCCCTATCACGCGCCATAACTCCCTATAAAAAACTACGGGCCCTCCCCCCAAGTGGGGGAGAGCCCGTGGCTGGCGACACAAAACCAACCGGAGCCGCAAATCTCCGGCAGATCTTGTCACAGCTCTGTTTGGTAGGTTACAGACTGCGATGGTCGCTGAGTACCTGGAGCGGCTCCACCGAGGAGCCGCCCAGGTCGGAGGAGACGTTGACACTGGGGCGGAGCTCATAATCACTGCCGCTTGTGCTTCGGGCGCCCTGCGTGGAGCAGCGGTCGTATTCCACCTTCATCACCGAGGCGATGGTGTGGCGGCCGTAGTCGTCCAACTGGGCATACTGATCCAGCAGCTGCTGGGTGTCCTCCGTCAGATAGAAGGAGGCATCGCTGGAGATGGCCTTGATCCCCAGCGTCTGGCAGATCTGCACCACCGTATCAAAGGAGGAACCTCCGATGCCGTTGTGCAGCGCACTGTTGATGGTAGATAGGGGAATATTGACCGCAAAAGCAAACTGCCGCACACTCTTGTACTGACGGGAAATTTCGGTTTTGACGATTCTCGTTAAGTTATCCATAGTTTAGACCCTCTTTACAAATTTTTCCATGTACGGGAGACAACTCCGATTGTACGTATTATAACACGCTTTTTTTCAAATGCCAATACTAAATAGTGAATAGTTTCTTAATTTTCAGCGGAAAAAACAAAATTTTACAGAAAAGTAATATTTTTGGAATATTTATGATAAAAAACAGGTGGGAGATTTCCGTGTAATGGAAAATCTCCTTTTATTTTGCTCACAGCTGTGCTACAATAATAAGCTGAAACAGAGAGGAGCGAGCTATGAGGAAAGGTACCCACCCCCGCACGGCGCTGGGGCAAACGGCGGCGCAGATGATCCGCCGGTACTATCTCCATGACGTGGCACGGGACAGCGCAGCCCTGACCTACTACCTGCTGTTCGCCATTTTCCCGCTGCTGATCTTCGTCAGCACCCTGCTGGGTATTCTGGAACTGGATGTGGACAGCATCGTCACCGGCCTGCGGCAGATCGTGCCGGGGGACGTGGCGGAGGTGGTGCGGAGCTATCTGGAATACGTTTCCGGCAACGCCAGCCGCCAGCTCATGTGGTTCAGTCTGGTGTTTTCCATCTGGTTCCCCATGCGGGCCACCGGCTGCCTGCTGCACTCGCTGCGCAAGGCCTTCGGCAAGGGCCAGCCCAAGAACATCCTGCTGGATCAGCTGAAAATTTTTCTCTTCGCCATCTGGCTCATGGTATCCATCGGCCTGACGCTGCTGATGATCACCGTGGGCCGCCGGGCGCTGTACTTTGTGTCGGGGATCATCACCGTACCGGACGGCTTCATCAACCTCTGGAGCAAGCTCCGCTTCGTGGCGGTGGCGCTGCTGATGTTCGTGCTGGTGACGGTGCTGTATATGCTGGCGCTGGGCCGCCGATGCCCGTTGCGGGAGGTGGCGCCGGGCGTGGCCGTGTCGCTGGCGGCGTGGATGCTGCTGTCGCTGGCCTTCTCCTATTATGTGGAAAATCTGGCACACTATACCCAGCTCTACGGCTCCATCGCCACCATTGTGGTGGTGCTGCTGTGGCTGTATATGAGCGGGACGGTGCTGATTTTAGGCGGTGAGCTGAATGCGGTGGTGCTGCACCGGCGCACCCAGCGCCGTCGTGCGGCAGAGGAAAAGGCGGCGGAAAAGGCTGCCCAGCCGACACGGCAGGAAGCTGCGGCGCAGAAGCCTTCCGGGTCGACGCAGCCGCCCCGACAGCCACAGCCGTCTAAATCGGCAGAGCAGCCGGAAAAGGCGGATCCACCCAAACCGGCGGAGCCACCTAAGCAGACGCAGGGGCAGCCGCCGCAAGAAGCAATACCTCCGGAAAAAGAGCAGCCGGAACGACCGGGAAAGGAACAGTCAGGCTCATGAAGATCATCATTGTAGGAAACGGAAAGGTGGGCTACGCTATCGCCCGCCAGCTGGCGGTGGAGGGCCACGACATCACCATGGTGGACTCCTCCCCGGTGGCGCTGGCCCGTGCCGACAGCACCCTGGACATCATGTGCGTGGAGGGCAACGGCGCCAGCATCAGCGTGCTGGAGGAGGCTGGTGCCCGGACGGCGGATCTGGTCATCGCTGTCAGCAATCTGGACGAGACGAATCTGGTGTGTTGCCTCATCGCCAAAACCATGGGGGCCAAGCACACCATCGCACGGGTGCGGAATCCGGACTACCGCCGGGACGCCGCCCTGCTGAAGCGGGAGATCGGGATGGACATGGTCATCAACCCCGATCTGGCGGCGGCACGGGAGATCGCCCGCATCCTCAGCTTCCCCTCCGCCTCCTCCGTGGAGCCCTTCGCCGGCGGCCGTATCGACATGATCGGCATACAGGTGACGGAGCGGGACCGGTTTTACGGGGTGGCCCTCAGCGAGTTCCATCGTATCCGCTCGGCGGAGGTGCTGATCTGCGCTGCCCAGCGGGGGGACGAGTGCATCATCCCCAACGGCAACTTTGTGCCGAGAGAGGGCGACAAGCTCTACATGGTGGGTACCAAGTCCGAGCTCCAGAAGATGCTGCGGGCTATGGGCCGCACCCAGCAGCGGGTCAAAACCGTGTCCCTGCTGGGGGGCAGCCGCATCGCCATGTATCTCACGTGGGAGCTGGCGGTGAGCAATACCAAGGTCTGCATCGTGGAGCAGAAGCATGATAAGTGCCTTCAGCTGGCGGCCCAGCTGCCTACGGCCATGATCATCGAGGGCGACGGCACGGAGGAGGAGCTGCTGACCAGCGAGAATATCTTCCAGGCGGATGCCTTCGTCTCCCTGACGGGCCGGGACGAGGAGAATCTGCTGATGGCCCTGACGGCTCGGCGGGCGGGCGTCCCCAAGGTGCTGGCCAAGATGACCCGCCCCAACTACATGGATCTGGTCCGGGATATGCGGGTGGGTAGCATCGTCAGTCCCAAGGATATCGTGGCCAACCAGATCACCCGCTACGTCCGGGCATTGGCCAATTCCGAGGGCAGCGCCGTGGAGAGCTTGTATAAGATGCTGGGCGGCGCCGTGGAAGCGCTGGAGTTCACCGCCACGGCCCGGAGCCGTGCGGTGCTGAATAAGCCCCTGCGGGCACTGTCCCTGAAGGACGACGTGCTGGTGGCGGCCATTGCACGGGGCAGCGAGATCATCATCCCCGGCGGCACCAGCATCATTCAGGAGGGCGACCACGTGGTGGTGGTCACCAATGCCCATACCTTCGACGATCTGGGGGACATTCTGGCGTGAACACAAAAGCCGTGGCCCATGGCCACGGCTTTTTTCGCAAGGAGGGGAGACTGCATGACACGGGATCGTGAGACGGCCCGCCGCATCGCACAGGAGGTGCAGCCGCTGGGCGGCAGCGTCTACTATGTGGGCGGCTGCGTCCGGGACCGCCTGCTGGGCCGGGAGAGCAAGGATCTGGATATCGAGGTTCACGGCGTCACCCCCCAGCAGCTGGAGATCGTGCTGGACCGGATGGGCGGCCGTCGGACGGTGGGGGCCAGCTTTGGCGTCTACGGACTGGCAGGCTGCGGACTGGACATCGCCATGCCCCGGCGGGAGGCCGCCGTGGGCCGGGGCCACCGGGACTTCACCGTGGAGGTGGACCCGTGGCTGGGGCCGGAGAGAGCCGCCCGCCGCCGGGATTTCACCGTCAACGCCCTGATGGAGGACGTGCTCACCGGTCAGGTGCTGGACTTCTTCGGCGGCCGGGAGGATCTCCGCCGGGGCCTCCTGCGCCATGTGGACGACGACTCCTTTCCGGAGGATCCCCTGCGGGTGCTGCGGGGAGCGCAGTTCGCCGCCCGCTTCGGCTTCACCGTGGCGGAGGAGACGGTGGCCCTGTGCTGCACCATGGATCTGTCGGCCCTGTCTCGTGAACGGGTGGAGGGGGAGTTGCAAAAGGCCCTCCTGCAGGCGCCCCGCCCTTCCATCTTCTTCCGCACACTGGATACCATGCACCAGCTGCGCCCGTGGTTCACGGAGGTGCAGCGCTTACAGGGCGTCCCCCAGCCGCCCCGCTACCACGGGGAGGGGGATGTGTGGGAGCACACCATGGCGGTGCTGGATGCCGCCGCCGAGCTGCGGCCCCAAGCAGCCCAGCCCATGGCCCTGATGCTGGCGGCACTGGCCCACGACTTCGGCAAGGTCGCCGCCACCACGGAGTCAGGCGGCGTCATCCACGCTTACGGCCACGAGGAGGCGGGTCTGCCGCCGGCGGAGGACTTCCTGCACCGGGTGATCGGGGAGAAGGCCCTTCACCGGTGCGTGAAAAATCTGGTGGCCCTGCACATGAAGCCCAACGCCATGGCACTGAGTGGGGCCTCCGTCAAGTCCACCAACCGTCTGCTGGATGCCGCCATAGAGCCGGGGGACCTGATCCTGCTGGCGCTGGCGGATCACCGTGGCTCCCGGTGCGACCCGCCCCGTCCGGACCCGGAACCCTTCCTGCGGCAGCGGCTGGAGATCTACCGGGCCGCCATGGCCCGCCCCATGGTCACCGGCAGCGACCTGATCTCCGCCGGACTGACCCCGGATCGGGACTTCTCCCAGCTGCTGGCCTACGCCCGCAAGCTCCATCTGGCGGGGCTCGACCGGGAGGCAGCCCTGCGGCAAACGCTGGCCTACGCCCGCAAGCTTTCAAAAAAGCATCAAAAAGAAGGCTGAGCATCCGCTCAGCCTTCTTTTTATGGAGTTTTTTACAGCAGGTGGAAGTTCACCACCAGACCGGCGAACACGATGGAGACCATGCTCAGCAGCTTGATGAGGATGTTGATCGCGGGGCCGGAGGTATCCTTGAAGGGATCGCCCACGGTGTCGCCCACCACGCCTGCCTTGTGGCAGTCGGAGCCCTTGCCGCCGAAGTGACCGGCCTCGATGTACTTCTTGGCGTTATCCCACGCACCGCCGGCGTTGGCCATGTAGATGGCCATCAGGAAGCCGGTGACGGTAGCGCCGGCCAGCATACCCACAACGCCCATGTGGCCCAGGATCAGACCCACCACGATGGGGCAAACCACAGCGATGATGGTGGGCAGGATCATCTCGTGCAGAGATGCCTTGGTGCACAGGTCCACGCAGCGGGCATAGTCGGGATCGGCCTTGCCGTCCATCAGACCGGTGATCTCCCGGAACTGACGGCGCACCTCCAGCACCACGCTCTGGGCGGCACGGCCCACGGAGTTCATGGTGAGGGCGGCGAACACGAAGGGCAGGCAGGCGCCGATGAACAGACCCACCAGCACCACGGGGTTCATGAGGCTGAAATCCTGGAAGGTGACGTCAGCGCCCACCTCCTTGACCTTCTCGATGTAGGAGGCCATCAGGGCCAGAGCGGTCAGAGCGGCGGAGCCGATGGCGAAGCCCTTGCCGGTGGCGGCGGTGGTGTTGCCCAGAGAGTCCAGAGCGTCGGTACGCTGGCGAACCTCGGGAGCCAGACCGGCCATCTCAGCGATGCCGCCGGCGTTGTCGGCCACGGGGCCGTAGGCGTCGGTGGCCAGCGTGATGCCCAGCGTGCTCAGCATACCCACGGCGGCCAGAGCGATGCCGTACAGGCCCATGCCGGTGGAGGCAGCGCCGCCGGAGCAGAAGTAAGCCACCAGAATGCAGATGGCCACAATGATGATGGGAACAGCGGTGCTCAGCATACCCAGACCCAGACCGCCGATGATGATGGTGGCGGCACCGGTCTGAGACTTGGAGGACAGATCCTGAGTGGGCTTGAAGGTGTCGGAGGTGTAGTACTCCGTGGCCTTACCGATGAGCACACCGGCGATCAGACCCGCCAGAATGGCGAAGTACAGGCCCAGATGCGCCTTGCCCAGCAGGGAGATCACCAGCGGGCAGGCAATGATGGCGATGAGGATAGCGGACAGGTTGGTACCACGGGACAGGGCCTTCAGCAGGGTGCGCTGGTCGGCCTGCTCGTCGGTGCGGACGAAGAAGGTGCCGATGATGGAGCAGATGATGCCGATGGCTGCCATGACCATGGGGATGGCCATGGCCTTGAAGGCCTGATCGGAGAAGGCGGCCACGCCCAGAGCGGAGGCAGAGATGATGGAGCCTACATAGGACTCGTACAGATCGGCGCCCATACCGGCCACGTCGCCCACGTTATCGCCCACGTTGTCAGCGATGACGGCGGGGTTCCGGGGGTCGTCCTCCGGGATACCGGCCTCCACCTTACCCACCAGATCGGCGCCCACGTCGGCGGCCTTGGTGAAGATGCCGCCGCCCACACGGGCGAACAGTGCCATGGAGGAGGCGCCCATACCGAAGGTCAGCATGGCGCTGGTGATGGCGGAGGCCTCCAGCTTGAACACGAAGCGCAGCAGGAAGAACCACACGGAGATGTCCAGCAGGCCCAGACCCACCACGGTGAAGCCCATGACGGAGCCGGCGGAGAAGGCCACCCGCAGACCACGGTTCAGGCCCTCCTGGCAGGCATTGGCGGTGCGGCAGTTGGAGGCGGTGGCGATCTTCATGCCGATGAAGCCGGACAGGCCGGAGAAGAAGCCGCCGGTCAGGAAGGCGAAGGGTACGAACCACGTCAGCAGACCGCAGGCTGCCATGATGCACAGCACCACCACCATGCAGGCGAAGAACACGCCTACCACGGAATACTGGCGCTTGAGGTATGCGTTAGCACCCTGACGAATGGACTGGGAAATCTTCTGCATGAGGGGGGTGCCCTCCGAGAAG
>OJQB01000705.1_pt1 | contig 12253 bp, 9 predicted proteins | sample 1598601 | NCBI WGS metagenome assembly OJQB01 (sample SAMN03922496, study PRJEB24848) | human gut metagenome | isolation source: stool sample | host: Homo sapiens | place: Germany | collected 2011-11 | reverse complement strand
CTTCCACTCACTCATCAACTGGCGGCGCAGCGGCTCAAGCGTGCGCTCTGGGGCGTAGACGGTATGGAGGCGGGTGCAGCGAGCCACAAGCGAGCCGTCACGCTCGAAGAGCGAGTCGACGCGATAGCGGGCGAGGCCCTCGACGAGCATCTTCGAGGTGCCGTCAGCCAGGCCGAAGAACTGCATCACGCTTGCGAGCGTGCCGACCCCGTAGCAGTCGTCCTGCTTGGGCGCATCGGTGTCGGGCTCCTTCTGCGTGACCACGAAAACGTACTTATTGTCGGATTGAAAGGCCTTCCTAGCGGCGTTGACGGAAGCCTCGCGCGCCATGAAGACGGGCACCAGCGTCGAGGGGAAGATCACCATGTCCCGCACTGCGACAGCAGGCACTTCAATTTGTTCGGGGTAAATCACTTCCCCGTCGGTCATGTTGTCCAAATCTCTAGTCCTAGTGAATGTTCGGTTCGGTCTTGAATATATGGGGGCCAGAGCCCCCGTTTTCAAGTCGTATGCAGATCAGTTTCGTCAGTCGCGCTCGATGAGCTCAACGGGTGCGCTCTTCTCGACCGTCTCACGCGTAACGCGCGCCCGCGCGATGTTTCCACGCGTCGGAATGTCGAACATGGCATCAAGAAGCACGCCCTCGACGATGGAGCGCAGGCCTCGGGCGCCCGTCTTGCGGGCGATGGCCTTTTCGGCGACCGCCTTGAGCGCGTCGGGTGTGAACTCGAGTTCGACGTCCTCCATGCCGAGCAGGGCCTGATACTGGCGGACGATGGCGTTCTTGGGCTTCGTGAGGATGGCGATGAGCGCCTCCTCGTCGAGCTCCTGAAGCGCAGCGATCACGGGCAGACGGCCGACGAGCTCGGGGATCAGGCCGTACTTCACGAGGTCGGCGGGCTCGACCTGGCTGTACACCTTGGTGAGGCTCTTGTCGCCGTCCTTGCTGAAGACGCGGCCTCCAAAGCCCATCTCCGCCCTTTCGGTGCGGCGGCTGATGATGCTCTGCATGCCGTCGAAAGCGCCGCCGCAGATGAAGAGGATCTGCGAGGTGTCGACCTGAATCATGGCCTTGCCGGGATTCTTGCGGCCGCCCTGGGCGGGCATGCTTGCCACGGTGCCCTCGACGAGCTTGAGCAGCGCCTGCTGCACGCCTTCGCCGGACACGTCGCGCGTGATCGACGGGTTCTCGCTCTTGCGAGCGATCTTGTCGATTTCGTCAAGGTAGATGATGCCTCGCTGGGCGTGCTCGATGTCGCCGTCGGCGGCCTGCACGAGCTTGGCGACGATGTTCTCGACGTCCTCGCCCACGTAGCCCGCCTCGGTGAGCGTCGTCGCGTCGGCAATGGCGAACGGCACGTCGAGCGCACGGGCAAGCGTCTGCGCCAGCAGCGTCTTGCCGGAGCCCGTCGGACCGATCAGAAGAATGTTTGACTTCTGAAGCTCGACGGAGCGCGCAGCGTCCGCCTGGTTCTTCAGTCGCTTGTAGTGGTTGTAGACCGCCACGGATAGCGTGCGCTTGGCGCGCTCCTGACCTACGACGTACTGGTCGAGCAGGTCATAGAGCTCCTTGGGCTTGGGCAGGGGCTTCTCAGCCTCGGGCTTCGCCTCGGGAGCGCTCTCAGGAGTGGGGCCGCTCCTGAGCTCGTCGTTCATCGAGCGGATGCATTCACCGCAGATCAGTTCGCCGCGAATGCCGGAGAAGAGCTCCTTGCACTCGCTCTCGCTGCGGCCGCAGAAGGAACAGGTTCGCATGTCATTCACCTCGATTCCGCTCAAAGCGCCTTTTCAAGCTCGGCGCGCGTCGTGAAGATGCGGTCGACGAGGCCGTAGTTCATGGCCTCCTCGCCCACGAGCCAGTAGTCACGCTGGGTGTCGAGGGAGACTTCGGAAACAGGCTTGCCGCAGTTGTCGGCAAGAATCTGGTTGAGCTCCTGCTTCGTGCGCAGGATCTGGCGGGCGGTAATCTCGATTTCGGTCGCCTGCCCCTGGATGCCGCCGAGCGGCTGATGGATCATGACGCGGGAGTGCGGCAGCGCATAGCGGCGGCCCTTCTCGCCCGAGCTCAGGAGGAGCGCGCCCATCGAGGCGGCAAGGCCCACGCAGATCGTGCAGACCTTCGGACGAATGAACTTCATCGTGTCGTAGATGCCCATGCCGGCGGAAACGGAACCGCCGGGGCTGTTGATGTAGAAGTAGATGTCCTTGTCCGGATTCTCGCTCTCGAGGAAGAGCATCTGTGCAATCACGAGGCTCGCGGACTGGTCGTTCACCTCACCCGTAAGGAAGATGATGCGGTCGCGAAGGAGGCGCGAATAGATGTCGTAGCTGCGTTCGCCGCGGCCGGTGTCTTCAATGACATAAGGGACTAGCATTTTTTTATTCGCCTTGTGGAAAAAGGGGTATCTGCCGATTGTAGCGGAGCGAGCGGAAAAGCTCCCGCCTGCGGACCACGGAAAAGAAAAAAGAGGCATCCGGCGTGTTGTCCGTGATGCCTCTCGAGTCGATCAGGGCCGGCGCGGCAGGCCGCGCCCGCAAGTCTGACGTTGTCCCGTTCGTTAGAACTGGCCGGCCATCAGCTTGTCGAATTCAACCGTTTCCTCAACGGTCTTGGCCTTGGCGAGGATCCATTCGGTCACGTTGTTTTCCGTGGCCTGGGCGCGGAGGTTGCCCACGCGGTTCTGGTCCTTCATGATGTACTCGATGACTTCTTCCGGCTTTTCGTAGCTGGAAGCGATATCGGCGGCGATTTCACGAACCTGTTCGTCGGAACCGGAGATATTTTCCTGAGAGATCAGGGCTTCGACGAAGAGGCCGAGGCGCACGCGGCGTTCAGCCTGCGGCTTGAAGGCGTCGACGGGCATGGCGGGCATCTTCTTGACGTCGATGCCGCGGCCGGCGAGGTCGCTTTCCATCTGCTGGCGGAGGGCTTCGCACTGGTCGTTCACGAGAACGGTCGGAAGGGCGAAGTCGCAGGCGTTGGCGGCGGCTTCCATCACTTCGGCCTTGGTCTTCGTTTCGAGGCGGGCCTTGACTTCGCGTTCGAGGTTGGCGCGGATTTCAGCGCGCATGGCTTCAACACCACCCTTGACGCCGAGGCTGGCGGCGAATTCGTCGTCAACTTCCGGGTAGGCGGGTTCGGCGACTTCGACGACTTCAACGTCGAATTCAACGGCCTGACCTTCGAGTTCCTTGATGCCGTAGTCGGCGGGGAAGGTCATCGGGAAGGTCTTCTTTTCACCGGCAGCCATGCCCGTGACGGCGGCTTCGAACTCGGGGAGCATGCGGCCCTGGCCGAGAACGAACACGTAGCCTTCGGCGGAACCGCCCTGGAATTCAACGCCGTCCTTCTTGCCCTTGAAGTTGAGCTTGACGCGGTCGTCGTTGGCGGCGGCGCGTTCCACGACGTTGTACGTGGCGCGCTGGCGGCGCATGACGTCAATCGTCTTTTCGACTTCGGCGTCCGTCACCGGGCAGACGTAGCGCTTGAGTTCGACGGCGGAGAAGTCGGGAACCTGAACGTCAGGGAACACTTCGAACTTGGCCGTGAAGTGCATGTTCTCCTTGTCCTCTTCGTTCTTGGCGGCGTCGATGCGCGGATAGCCGGCAATGCGGAGCTCGCTTTCGGAGGCGGCCTTCTGCCAGGCTTCGCCGACGAGCTGGTTGATGGCTTCGTCATAGGCCTGCATGCCGTACATGCGGCGGACCTGAGCGGCCGGAACGTGACCCTTGCGGAAGCCCGGGAGCTTGGCGTTCTTGCCGTAGTTCTTCAGGGCCTTTTCGGTGAGTTCTTCAGCGGAAGCGTAGGAAACGACCAGATCGAGCGTGCGTTCGAGCGGGTTGACCTTGGCGACCTCTTCGGTCTTGACGGTTTCTTGTTCAGTCATCGCAGTAGTCTTTATAAAAGTCCGCCCGCTTGACGCGCGGCGGAATTTGTGGAAGAGATCCGTCCCTTTGCAGAACGGACCGCGTGAAAAATCCTTTCCAGAGCGAAGCGCACCCGCATGCGGCGGACCGTCGTTCGTTCTCTTCTATAAAAAGAGCATCCGCCGGCTTCTGATGTCGGCGGACCTGAATTTTTTAATTATAGCGGAGAAATTCAGCTGTTGTTTCAACGGGTTCCTGCGGGAAACCCGCTCCCCGCACTGAATTCGGCCTCGATTCAGGCGCCGTCCTCCTCTTGTGCAGGAGACGCCTTCCTCCGCATCCGCACGGCCAATTGCTTACAATTCCTGCGACGAGGCTCTTTCGAGCTTGCTAGAATTTTTCTCCCGTTCAATCCGGCCTGCGCCGGCCCTCATCTTCCTCCAGCCTTCAGAACCATGCGGTCCCGTCTTTCCCTTCTGACCATCTCCTTCGCCATGCTCTCCCTTCTTGCAGGCTGCGCAACTGCGCCCAGGGGGACGAACACTGATGCGGGGACGCAACAGGAAGTCACGAGTACCCGCCGTCACACGACCGCAGAACGCTTTGCAAAGACCACCGACAACGAACTCTACAACGAGAGGATCGCTCAGGTGTCAAGGGACATACGCGCCATCTGCACCTCGCCAGCCAACCGTCCTTACTATGCGAAGACGCCCTGCCTGCCCTCGGGCATGACGGAAGCTCACCTCAAGGACGGCTCGCGCATCACCCCGGAGGCGCGACGCGTCGCTGAGCGCGTCTTTGCAAGCCTGCACAAGCTCAACGAGGACACCCGCAGCCTGATGATCTCCTCGGGAGACGCCCACCTCATCAAGCTTGCGCGCCATTCCCGTGAAATGGTCGATCCAAAAATCTCCGCCCTGCAGTCCTCGCTTCTCAAGGGCGCCATGACCTGGGCCGAGTACAACCGCGCCCGTCTCGAGGTCTACGATGCAAGCAGGACGGGCGCTCCCGCCGAATGACACGCCATCAGGCTCAAGGCCAGGACATCCGCGCCCTGAATTCCTGTAGAATGCGTTGTTCGTGCGGGGATGGCGAAATTGGTAGACGCACCAGGTTTAGGTCCTGACGCCGTTGAGGCGTGTCGGTTCGAGTCCGATTCCCCGCACCAAGGATTAAGAAAGAAAAGGGAGACGCTTCCGAGTGTCTCCCTTTTCTTCATTCAGCCCGCCGCAGGGCAAATGGGGCGCGGCCGTGCGCACCCCTTCACAAGTCAGTGCTTGTGACCGCAACCGCAGCCGCAGGCGCCTTCCTCGTGATGATGGTGATGATGCTCTTTACCGTCATGATGATGGTGGTGCTCGCCGCAACCGCACTCATCTTCATGGTGGTGATGATGTTCGCCACAGCCGCAACCACACGCTTCCTCGTGGTGATGGTCATGACCGCCGCAACCGCAGCCGCATTCCTCTTCGGCATGATGGTGGTGATGGCCGCCACAGCCGCAGCCGCACTCTTCCTCGTCGTGGTGGTGCCCGCCGCAGCCACAGCCGCATTCCTCTTCGCCGTGATGGTGATGATGACCGCCGCAGCCGCAACCGCCGCCACAGCCGCAACCGCCTGCATGACGCTCGATGCGGACGGGTTCGAAGGCCTCTTCGACCTCGGTGACCTCGAGACCGATCATGCCGAGCATCTTGGCGATGTTCGGGAGCGGCCGAACGGCGAAGCCCTCGGGAGCTTCGGCCACTTCGACGCCGCGGTTGATGAGGGCGCCGACGGCCTCCTGCATCGTGCGCAGGTCGCCCGTCACGTGAAGAACCTTTTCAACGGCGGGACGCACGACCCAGAACTGGCCTGCGTCGTCAACGAAAACGTCGTTGACGAAGAGCGGGCGCTTTTCCTCAACGGAGACGGCGATCACGCCTTCGGGCGTTTCAAAGGAGTCCTCCCAGGCCATGCGCTGGGCGGACGTGAGAACGAGCTGCTTGGCGCGGGCGAGAATGGGCTGGGCAGGGGCCGCTTCGGGCGGCAGGAGCTTGGTAAAAGTCGTCATTTTGAATTCCTGTGAGGCCGGCGCCTCGCGAAGCGACAGGCTTCGCCCTCAGGCGCCGACAAGTGTCTACCCATTTTAAGCAAAGAGAATCATTCGCGTGTAAGAAAACTTTGCGCCCGGCAAAGGCTATTCGACAGCGGCCGCCAGCGCATCGGAAAGACGGTCGACGGCAATGACCTCGAGGCCCTCGACGGGCGTTCTCGGCGCATTGGCGCGCGGAATCACGGCCTTTGCGAAGCCAAGCTTCGCCGCCTCACGAAGCCTTTCCTGACCTCTGGGCGCAGGCCTGATTTCTCCGGCGAGGCCCACTTCGCCAAAGACAACGAGACCGCGGCGCAGGGGCTTGTTTCGAATGCTCGAATAGATGGCGCACAAAAGCGCGAGGTCGGCCGCTGGCTCCGAGATCTTCACGCCGCCCACGGCGTTGACGAAGACGTCCTGATCAAAGCAGCCCACGCCCGCGTGGCGGTGCAGGACCGCAAGAAGCATGGCAAGGCGCTGCGAGTCCACGCCGAGGGCAAGCCTCCTCGGCGCAGGCAGGTGCGTGGCGTCGACGAGCGCCTGAATCTCAACGAGAAGCGGGCGAGTGCCCTCCTGCGTCACCAGCACGCTCGACCCGGGAATGTCGGACTTGTATTCGGAGAGGAAGATGGCCGACGGGTTCGTCACGCCGCGAAGACCGTGATCCGTCATGGCGAAGACGCCGAGCTCGTTCACGGCGCCGAAGCGGTTCTTGAAGGCGCGCACGAGACGGAAGTTCGAGTGCTGGTCGCCCTCGAAATAGAGCACCGTATCGACGATGTGCTCGAGAATTCGAGGACCGGCAAGAGAGCCGTCCTTGGTGACGTGACCGACGAAGATGAGGGTCGTACCCACGGTCTTGGCCATGCGCGTGAGTCTTGCGGCGCACTCGCGCACCTGAGAAACGGAACCCGGCGCGCTGTCAAGCTGGCTTGAGAAGATGGTCTGGATCGAGTCGATCACGACGTACTCGGGCTTGCGGCTAGAAATCACGCTCTCGATATGCTCGAGCTCGATTTCACTCATGAGGGTGAGGCCGCGGGGCTCGAGCTGAAGGCGCTGCGCCCTGAGCGCGATCTGCGTGGGGCTTTCCTCGCCCGAAACGTAAAGCGCCGAATGGCCGAGCTCGACGAGTCTGGCCATGACCTGCAGCAGAAGCGTCGACTTGCCGATGCCGGGGTCGCCGCCGATCAGGGCGACGCATCCCTTCACAAGCCCGCCTCCCATGACTCGGTCGAATTCGCCGAGTCCCGTCACGGTGCGGGGGATCTCCTCGATCGCCACGTCGGAGAGGTCCTGCAGGGAGCCCGTCGTGTCGACGAAGCCGCCTGCGGAGCGCGGGGAGCCCGCACCGTAGCGGGCGGCGATGCCCTGCGCCACCTTGAACTCCTGGAGCGTGTTCCAGGCCTTGCAGTGCGGGCACTGTCCCTGCCACTTGGCAGTCGTGCCGCCGCACTCATTGCAGACGAATTCGGTTCTGGTCTTGGTCGTGCGAGGTGCCATCGGTTGCCGTATGTCGGTTGTCAGTGCTTGATTTGAAGCGGAACGCGGCGTGCAAGCGCGCAGATGAGCTCATAGCCGATCGTGCCTGCAGCGGCCGCCACTCGGTTGACGGGCAGGTGCCTGCCCCAGAGCTCCACGCGGCTGCCGAGGCCTGCGGACGGGATGTCGGTGATGTCGATCTCGAGCATGTCCATCGAGACGGCGCCCACGAGCGGCGCGATGGCGCCCTCGACCCACGTGGGAGAGCCGTCGGGCATCGAACGTGGATAACCGTCCGCGTAGCCGCAGGCAACGATGCCCACGCGCGTGGGACGCTTGGCGATCCAGCGCGAGCCGTAGCCCACGGCCTCGCCCGGCGCAATCTCCTGAACGGCGATGATCTTCGCCGAGAGCGTCATGGCGGGAATGAGGCCGAGCTCCTCGGAGGAAATGTGGGAGTCAGGGCTCACGCCGTAAAGCGCAACGCCCGCACGCACGCCGTCACCTCCCACTTCGGGATGCCAGAGGATGGCAGCGGAGTTGGCCATGCAGGCCGCCGTGGCGGAATGCGCGAGCCTGCCCATGCGGGTGAGCTGTCGGGAGACCGATGCGGGCGCATCGCCGAGATAGCTCGGCTCGGCGTTGGCAAAGTGCGTGACGACGCCCATCACCTTCACGCCCGGAATGGACGTGAGGAGGTCGTAGATCGTGCCCACCTCGACGGGCAGGAAGCCCAGACGGTTCATGCCCGAGTTCACCTTGATGTGAACCTTCACCTCACGCAGCTGGAGACGCTTGAGAATGTCGATCTGCCACATGGAGTGGACGACCGTCTCGACGTCAAGGTCCTGAAGCGGCTCGATGTCCGTTTCATCGAAGAAGCCCTCCAGAAGCAGCACGCGCTTGTGCCAGCCCGCGCGGCGCGCGCGTTCGGCGTCGCACAGGTCGATGGTCGCAAAGCCGTCCGCATCGGCGAAGGCCTCGACGGCATTCTCAAGACCGTGGCCGTAGGCATTGGCCTTGACGACCGCCCAGAGGGTGCGATCGCCGACACTCTCACGAAGGCGGGCAAGATTGTGCTTCAGCGCCTGAATATCAATTTCAGCGTATATGGGACGGGGCACTCGAATACTCTTCTTTCATAAGTCAAGGGAACCCGCACGGGGCGTCTCGTGCAGAAACCCGTTAATGTTACTCGCCTGCGCCGCGATTCGTTCGAATTTCACAATTTGAAAGTGACTCGGCCCACCTCCCGCCTCTCCCCGTTCTCGGAAGGAATTTGCACCGAATGTTTACGTACGCCCTCAGGCAAGGTAGACTTAACGGATTGACCTCCAACCATTCAGGCTCATTCACAGGCTTTTATGAACCGCGGCTTCTATACCATCATGTGCGCGCAGTTCCTGTCGTCTCTGGCCGACAACGCACTGCTCATCGCTGCCATCGCCCTTCTGACGAGCATCAACGCTCCTGACTGGATGACGCCGCTCCTCAAGCTCTTTTTCGTGGTGAGCTACGTGTGCCTCGCCGCCTGGGTGGGCATCTTCGCAGACTCGATGCCCAAGGGCCGCGTCATGTTCCTGACGAACTTCGTCAAGGCGGTCGGCTGCCTGCTGATGCTCTTCGGCGGCCACCCACTTCTCGCCTACGCGATCGTGGGCGTGGGCGCTGCGGCCTACTCGCCCGCGAAGTACGGCATTCTCACCGAGCTTCTCCCGCCGCAGAAGCTCGTTGTCGCCAACGGCTGGATCGAGGGCCTCACGGTTGGTTCCATCATTCTCGGCGTTGTGCTCGGCGGTGTTCTCATCAAGCCTGAGATCGCACAGTCCATCCTCGATTTGTTCCATCTTGATGCTCTCGGCCTGTCGAGCTTTGCCGAGGCCGCCATCTTCGCAATCGCCTTCGTCTACCTCGCCGCCTCGGCCGTCAACCTCGCCATTCCCGACACGGGCGTGCGCTATCCCCCGCAGAAGTTCGACCCCGTCGACTCCATCAAGGGCTTCGTCAAGAGCTGCCGTCTTCTCTGGAGCGACCGTCTCGGTCAGATCTCCCTCTCCGTCACGACGCTCTTCTGGGGCGCAGGCGCAGTGCTTCAGTTCCTCGTTCTCAAATGGTGCGACCACGCGCTCGGCATGGATCTCTCTCAGGGTGCCGTCATGCAGGCCGTCGTGAGCCTCGGCATCGCCGTCGGCGCCTTCCTCGCCGCCGCCAAGGTTCCTCTCAAGAAGTCCCTCAACGTTCTGCCCATGGGCATCTGCATGGGCGTGCTCGTCGTGGGCGCCTCCTACTTCACGCGCGACATTGCGCCCGCAGGCGGCCTCTCGCTCTTCGGCTTCGAGCTTTCCTGGGCCGTCATGATCGCCGGCCTCATCATGATCCTCGTGGGCATCTGCGCGGGCTTCTTCGTCGTTCCGATGAACGCGCTCCTGCAGCACCGCGGCCATGTCCTCATGAGCGCGGGACGCTCCATCGCCGTTCAGAACTTCAATGAGAACTCCTCCATCCTCGTGATGCTCGGCGTCTACTCCCTGCTCATCAAGGCCGACCTCTCGGTTCCCGCCACGATGATGATCTTCGGCGTCTTCGTGAGCATCTCCATGCTGCTCGTCATCCTCAAGCACCGTCGCAATCAGGCCGAGTACGACAGCACCCACCTGATCGGCGAAGGCACCCGCCACGTGACTGAAGAGCACTGATCAGCATCACCAAGGCACCCTCCCGAACGGGCCCTGCACGACAGCACGGGCACGTTTCTGTTCATGGCTCCCAGCCATGAAGCGCAAAAAGCCAAACGCCCTCTCCTCGCCAGCAAACAACACAGCAACCACCTGCCCCCATCGAAAGCCCCCTCAAAGCCTTAGGAAACGCGAGTACAAGAAAAAGCGGACCGCCTCCACGTCGGGAGAACGGTCCGCCTGAAGACGTCAGGAGAAAGTCCCTGTCTTATGCGGCGGCGGGAACTGCCTCGTCATCCTTTTCATCCTTGCCGAGATCATGGTTCACCATGGCTGCGACCGTGGAGTCGGACCAGACGTTGAGCGTCGTTTCGATCATGTCGATGACGGCGTAGAAGGGCAGGATCACGCCCATGAGCATGATGGGCACGTTCATGCTTGCGAGAAGACTCGCCGAAAGGAAGAAGCAACCCATCGGAACGCCTGCGTTGCCCACGGCCGCGAGGGTCGAGATCAGGATCCAGGCGGCGAGCATCGGCAGCGTCACCTCGGCACCCGCATTCTGCATCAGGTAGACGACCGTAACGAGGATGAAGGCGGCGCAGCCGTTCATGTTGATCGTCGTGCAGATCGGCAGCACGAAGCGGGAGACGGGGCGAGCGACGCCCACGTTGTTTTCCGCGCAGGACATCGTGACGGGCAGCGTGCCGGCGGAGGACTTCGAGAAGAAGGCGACGGCAAGCGCAGGCGCCATGCCCTTGGCGACGCGGATCGGATTGACGCCGCGGGCAAGCATGAGAAGCGGAAGCACGACGAGCATCTGGACGAAGTTGGCGGCGAGAATGACGCCGAAATAGGTGCCGAGACCGCCGATCTCAACGCCCTTGTTCATCTCGACGACAAGTGCAGAGATGAAGCCGAAGATGCCGATCGGAAGCACGCGGATGAGCCACTTCACGAGAATGAAGAGGACCTCCTGAGCGCCCGTGAAGAAGGCAAGCAGCACCTCCTGCGAGCGGCTGTCGCGCGGCAGGCGGGAGATTGCGATGCCGATGGCGGCGGAGACGAGCAGGACAGAGAGCACGTTCGCGGAGAGGAACGGCGCCAGGAAGTTGTCCGGAATCACGGACTGGATGTATTCGAGATAGGAGTGCTCCGCCACCTGCGGCGCGATGGCGCCCGCCGTCATGGCGACGTTGGCGGGAGACATGGCGACGTAGAGGACGGCGGCGAGCGTGGCCGCCAGAATCGTCGTGAAGAGCGTGTAGAAGATCGTGTGGCGGAAGATGCGACCAGACTCGCTCGAACGGGAGATCGAGGCGAGCGTCGCGATGATCGACACGGCGATGATCGGAATGCTGATGAACTTGAAGAGGCGAATGAAGATCGAGCTCACGAAGTCCGCGAATGCATGGATAGTCTCGCCGCCCCAGAGGCCGCTGCAGACGCCGAGCACGATCGCAACGAGATAGGCGGCCGCCATGGCGGTCTGGGAACCCTTGACGCGGGGCCTGGCTTCGTCGGGGGATTGAGTCATCTGGGAGTTTCCTTCTTGTTTTTGAAAAACTGCAGTGCTGCGGATCCGCAACAGTCTTTTCGAAGTGTATACCCGAGTAACTCGCTCAGGTATATCCGCACATCCTCATTTTGCGTCAACAAAAATCAGGCATGCTTTCCCGGCCTGCAGCAGTAGCGAACCGACCCATCTAAGCACAACTGCCTAGTTCGACTCACCGTAATCCAAAGGCGTCTGCCCCGCAGGGTAACGCCGCCTTCTGACGACAACAGACGAAAAAGAGGCGGAAGACCGTGAGACCAGTCCTCCGCCTGTCAAAAGGCCTTCCGGAGAAAAAGGAAAAACCGGAAGGCATTCCAAGACAACTTGTTCCGTCTTCGCCCTTTTTCTCTCAGAGCCCAATGAGGCGCTCGGGATGGGAGTAGACGTTGGCGCGGCTGCGACGGCAGAAGGCCGCAAGCGTGATCCCGCACTCTCGTGCAAGTTCGACGGCGAGCGCCGTCGGTGCGGAGACGGCGAAGATGATCTCGACGCCGCACATGGCCGCCTTCTGAACCATTTCGTAGGAGGCTCTGGAACTGATGACAAGCGCGCCGTCACGCCAGCCCCTGCGCTGTCTCTTATACACATCTGACG
>OJQB01000704.1_pt1 | contig 12258 bp, 9 predicted proteins | sample 1598601 | NCBI WGS metagenome assembly OJQB01 (sample SAMN03922496, study PRJEB24848) | human gut metagenome | isolation source: stool sample | host: Homo sapiens | place: Germany | collected 2011-11 | reverse complement strand
TGTGCCGAAGATAGTTAGCTGGAAACGGCTTGTGAAAATAGGTAGTCGCCGACTTAACAAAGAGCTCTGAGATGAAAATCTCAGGGCTTTTTTGTTGCGTTTTGGGGCAAAAAATAGTATTATAAAAGCAGAACTTTATACTTTCTACAGATTTCCCTGTTACACTGAATGCACAAGGAAAGGAGAGTCTGTATGGACAAATTAACGAAAAAAGGGCTGGACGGTACCCAGCTCAAGACCATTGCACTGGCGCTGATGGTGCTGGACCACATTCATTATTTCTTCGAGTTCACCGGCTGCATCCCGACGGTGTTCAGTATGCTGGGGCGGCTCAGTGCGCCGCTGTTTCTGTTCTGCACGGTGGAGGGCTTTGCCCACACCCATGACCGCAAGCGGTATTTTATCCGCATCTGGGCTATCGGCACAGCTATGGCGGCGCTGGAATTCTTTATGATCTATGCCAAAGCCTTCCGGCGCGGGGATGGCTTCTATCCGCTGAATGCCATTTTTCAGGACCTGATGCTGCTGTGCATCGTCTGGCAGGGCATCGACTGGCTGCGGGAGAAAAAATTCGCAAAGGGCATTGGCGCTATTGCCGCCGTTCTGTGCTGGCCGTATGTGGTGATCGTGTTTCTGCTGCTCTTCCCGCAGGTGCAGGATATGCCCATTGCTTCGACAGTCGTGGCCTTTGTCATCACCAGCCCGCTGCCCATGTGGACGGCCATCACGGATGGCAGCTGGAGTTTTCTGCTGGGCGGTGTGCTGCTGTATGCCCTGCGGGGGCATCGCCGCGTACAGCTGACGGCATGGGCACTGGTGATTTTCCTGTGTGATTTTGCGCTGAACTTTGGGATGGCTTGCCGACAGGAGGGTTTTGTGTGGACGCAGATGTTCACCGACTACTACGAGTGGTTCGGGGTGGCGGCGGTGCTGCTGATGCTGCTGTACAACGGGCAGCGCGGCAGCGGGCACAAGCAGCTGTTCTACTGGTTCTACCCCGCCCATGTGTATTTGCTGTATGGGGCATCCTGCCTTGTTTATAATGTGTTGAGGTGATCTTGTGGCAAACATTCTGGCAGTGGATGACAATTTAGAGCTCTGCAAGCTGATCCGCACCACTTTGGAGCGGGACGGCCACCGGGTAGAAACGCGGCAGGCGGGCAGAGATCTGACCGAGGCGCTCTGCCGCTGGGCAGACTGCATCCTGCTGGACGTGATGATGCCCGGGGAGGATGGCTTTGCGGTCTGTCGGCGCATCCGCAGCCTGACTGAAGCACCCATCCTGTTTCTGAGCGCCCGCACCGACGAGGCCGCTGTGCTGGAGGGGCTGGGCATCGGGGCAGATGACTTTTTATCGAAGCCTTTCCGGGTGGCAGAGCTGCGGGCGCGGGTGGCGGCACATCTGCGGCGGCAGAGCCGCACCCCTGCGCACCGGATGGTGCGCAGCGGCGTGGCCTTTGACCTGACCGCCCGGAGCGCGGCGGTGGAGGGCACAGTGCTGCCGCTGACCCGCTCGGAGTATGCCATCTGCGAGTATCTGGCGCTGCACGCCGGGCAAACCTTTACCAAGGAGCAAATTTACGAAGCGGTTTTCGGCATTGACGGCACAGCGGACGACACCGCCGTGACACAGCACATCAAAAATATCCGGGCAAAGCTGCGGGCGGCGGGCGTGCCGGAGCCGGAAAAGCTGCTCAATACCGTATGGGGTGTGGGATACCGATGGAAAAGCGAAGACTGACCTCTCTGCGCAGCGTGCTGCTGCAATATCTGGTGCGCACGGCGCTGGCCTGCCTGCTGGTCGCGGTGGGGTGGCTGCTGGTGATGATGCTGTGGATCCAGAACGGCAGGCTGTTTCTGCCCGCGAATCAAGCTGCACAGGCCTGTCAGAAAGCCGCACAGGAGGTTTTGCCGGGCATGACCGCCGCCACCTTTGACGAGACGCAGCTGGACTCACTGTGCCGGTACGCCCTGTTTGCCGCGCCGGACAGCAGCGAGGTGCTGGCCACCAACATGGATGCCGGGCACTTGCAGCGGGCAATGGAGAACCGGCAGGGGAAAACCCACTGGCATTTTGGTTACACGCAGTATTATATGACGTCAAAATTGCAGGACGGAACGGTCTGCCTACTGCAATTTGACTATGCCGTGCCCTACGCCGACCCTGCGCTGCGGGGCGTGCTGCCGGATATGCAGACCGTGCACTGCATTCTGGGCATTCTGCTGCTGATAGGGGCAGTGGTGTGGAGCACCCACAGGACCGGGCGCTTCCTGACCCGGGAGACCGAAAAGCTGACCGCCGCAGCGCAGGCGGTGGCGCGGAAGGATCTGGACAGCGCGGTGTTTTCCGGTGCGAAGGTGCGGGAGTACGAGAGCACTTTGCAGGCATTGCAGACCATGGGCGACGCACTGACCGGCAGCTTACAGAAGCAGTGGGCCATGGAGCAGCGGCAGCGGGAGCAGATCATTCAGCTGTCCCACAAGCTCAAAACGCCACTGACCATCATTGAGGGCAACGCGGAGCTGCTGGCAGAGGATGACGGCCTGACCGCAGAGCAGAAAGCGCAGGTAGAGTCTATTTTGCAGGGCGCAGAGCAGACCCGCACCTATCTTGGCAAGATCCGCGCCGAGGTGCAGACCCCGCTGCGGTATAAACGAAATGCAGAACAATGACAAAATAAACGATTTATAGCTGATTTATCCTGACTGTAAAAAAGGCTTCCAAAACGCCCACAGGCGTTTTGGAAGCCAAATAAAAAATCTTTATTCCGCTGAGAATATCCAGAGCGAAGCGGAGGATATTTCTAATCGTCCAACGCGAAAGGGCTGCTGCACGTTTTGTGCAGCAGCCCTTTGCTCGTTTTACTGTTTTGCCAGCTGTTTGTCCAGCCATGCGGCGATGTCCGCGAAGACCTCCAACTTGTTGGTTTCCACCAGCAGCTCGTGGCGGGCACCGGGGTAGAAGATGCTTTCAATGTTCTGCACACCGGCGTCCTTCAGGCTCTGGATGGCGCGGCGCACGCCCTTGCCCTGCTCGCCCACCGGGTCGGCATCGCCGGAGAGGAAGAGCAGCGGCAGCTCCTTGGGCATCCGTGCCAGAAAAGCCGGGTCGTGCAGGCGCAGGATGCCGCTGAACATACTGTAATAGGCGTTCAGCGTAAAGGTAAAGGTGCAGCGCTCCTCCGCCAGATACTTGTCCACCTCGGCCTGGTCGCGGTTGAGCCAGTCGTGGGTGGTGCGGCCCTCCAGCCCCTTATTGTAGCCCATAAAGGAAAGGTTGGCCACAAGGCTGCTGCGGTAGTGCCAGCCGTGGAAGGCGGCCAGCACCCGGCAAAGGGTCTTGGCAACCTTGACCAGCGCCTTGGGCTGGAAACCTGTGCCCATGATGATGGCACCGTTCAGCTCCCGGCCATACTCGCACAAATACTGCCGGGCGTAGAAGGAGCCCATGCTGTGTCCCAGCAAAAAGTAGGGCAGGTTTGGGTACAGCTCCTTGGTAAGCACGGTCACGGCGTGCAGGTCGGCCAACACAGCGCGGTTGCCGTCCGGCTCGGCAAAGTAGCCGTAGTCCTCCTTGGTGCGGATGGATGCACCGTGCCCCAGATGGTCGTGTCCGGTGACCAGAATACCCCGGTCGGCCAGATATTCCGCCAAGGGGCGGTAGCGGTCGATATACTCCACCATGCCGTGGGACAGCTGCAGCACCGCCCGCACCTGACCCTCCGGGACGCAGCGAAAGCCGTGCAGGGTGCGCCCCGGCACGGTGGAGGGAAGGGTAAAGTCGATGAACCGGCTCATGGAAAGAGCCCCCTTTCTGCGTTACAGTGCGCTGAGCTTGCGGCGGCAGGCGCTGCAGATGCAGTAGCCGCCGAACTGGATGGCTTGCTCGTCCACCTCACCGCAGAAATCGCAGCTGCCGGCGGGGCGGTGCTTTTTCAGGACGATGGCGTCCCCATCCACAAAGATCTCCAATTTGGTGTCGGTGTCGAGGTGCATACTAGTGCGCAGCTCCTTCGGCAGAACGATCCGTCCCAGCGAGTCAATGCCGCGAACGATGCCAGTGCTTTTCATAATGTGTCATTCTCCTTCACTATTCCTTATTCCTTTTTAGCAACCACTGACACAATAGGAAAATTGTGCCAGCGCCGATAAGCTCAGTATACAAAAAATAACACCATTCGTCAATGATTGCGTGTCAATTCGACAAAAAAAGACCTTCTGCACATAAAGGTGGGGAAGATTCTCTCCGTGAAAAAAGGGGTTCTGAAAAGCCCGCAGGCTTTCCTGAACCCCCAAATTACAAATAATTCTTCTTCGCCGTCTCAGCTCAGCTCCACAGGGGCTTCGGGCTGGTTCTCCACGCGGGCGCTGGTGCGTCCCTCGGGACGGATCTCTCCGGCGGTGACCAGCGAGATCTTGGTCAGAGTGGGGCCTACCAGCTCGTACACCAGCACCGAGAACAGCACCACATTGCGCACCATGTGGCCGTCCGACAGCTCGGCGGCAGTGGCAGCCATGCCCAGCGCCACGCCGGCCTGCGGCAGCAGGGTGATGCCCAGATACTTCTGGATGGCGGGGCTGCAGCTGGTAGCGCGGCAGCTCAGGTAAGAGCCGCTGATCTTACCGGCAGAGCGCGCCACAATGTACACCACGCCGATGAGCAGCACCATGGGGTTGGTGAGGATGGTCAGGTCCAGCTCTGCACCGGACAATACGAAGAACAGGATGTTGATGGGGGACACCCAGCGGTCCAGACGGTCCATCAGCTCGTCCGAGGTGGGGCAGACGTTACAGAACACGGTGCCGGTCATCATGCACACCAGCAGCAGAGAGAAGCCGCAGCGGGTGCCGTTGATCTCGAACTTGGTCATGGACAGACCCACCGTCAGCAGCACAAAGGCCACCGAAAGGCTCATGCGCTTGGAGCGGGAGTGGAAGTAGACCTCCAGCAGGTTCAGCAGGTAACCGGCGGCAGCGCCCAGCGCCAGCGAGAGCGCGATCTCCAGCAGCGGCTCCAACACCACGCTCACAGGGTCGATGCGGCCCTGCTCCAGCGCATTTGCCACGCCGTAGGAGGCCGAGAACAGCACCAGACCCACGGCATCGTCAATGGCGACCACCATCAGCAGAAGCTTGGTCAAAGGGCCGTCGGCCTTGTACTGCTTGACCACCATCAGGGTAGCGGCAGGGGCGGTAGCGGCGGCGATGGAGCCCAGCGTGATGGCAGAGGCCAGCGAGATGACGTCCGGGCGGGCAAAGTGCAGGGCAACAAGGGCGATATCCACCAGCGCGGTGGTGATCACCGCCTGCGCAACGCCCACGGTCACGGCGCGGCGCCCCATGTGCTTCAGGGCGCTAAGCCGGAACTCGTTGCCGATGACGAAGGCGATAAAGCCCAGCGCCACCTGTGTGAGGATGCCGTAGCCCTCCACGGCAGCAAGGCTGCCAAAGCCAAAGCCGAAACGGCTCAGCCCCAGCCGACCCAGAAAGAAGGGCCCCAGCAGCAGACCGGTAAGCAGGTAAGCGGTGACGGCGGGCAGACGCACGGCCTTGGCAGCGCGTGACATGAGCAGGCCGGCGATCAGGGCAAGGGACAGACAGATCAACATTTGTTCCATAATGTGGTTTGTATTGGGTGCGCAGCCAAAGGCCGCAGCACTCGGTTCCTCCTTGTCAAAAAAGTATCGAACTCCTGTGTGAAATCCAGTGCGGGGGGTCAAAATGGGAAAACGTATCCAGTATACCGGAACAACGGAGGAAAAGCAACCATCCCGCGCGTTTCATACATCTTTTGAGACGAAAAGACAGAAACAGGACGAGAAAGGACGGAATACAAGCAGTTCAGCTGCCGTTTCCCTTTACGACCTCAGCCGTGAAAAAGGGATAGCGGAGCGCCCGCAGGCGTTCCGCTATCCCGAAATTTAAAATATGCTCTTAGTTGAACTTGAAGATCTTGCGCAGCTGACGGTAGGTGGCTACGACCACCTTGTCACCGCCGGGGAAGTGCAGGTCGGTCAGGCCGCCAAGGTTCACGCGCACGGCGCGGTAGACGCCGGGGGTAACGTGATTCTTGAGGTACTGCCACAGCTCGGCCTTTTTGGCGTGTGCCTCGGCGCTGCCGTCCAGCAGCAGGAAGATGTCGCTGACCGCCATCATGACGGACAGGTAGTGCACCATGTAGGCGCGCAGACGCTTCTGGTCCTTCAGCGCATCCAGATCCTGACAGTCGATCATGTGCCTGGTGACCCGCAGCTGCTGGTCCACACGGCCGACCATCACGCTCTCGTTCACGCTCTGGTCTGCGCGGCCGATGAAGTAGCGGTACAGATCCAGATCCATATAGTACATGCTCTTGACATAGGGCAGGGGCTGGTACACAAAGATGTTGTCCACATAGAAGGTGTGCTTGGGCAGCACCATGCCGCACTCACGCAGCACCTCGGTGCGGTACATGACCGAGTGCATCAGCAGGTTCTGATCCGGGCGGAAGCGCCGGACGTGCACCCAGTCGAACAGGCGGTTCTGCGGGAACACGTTGGTGTAGCGCACGGTATGGCTGGTGCCGTCCTCAACGTGCTCGTACACATAGTTGCAGATCATCAGATCCGGCGCGGTGCCGCGGGCAACCAGTGTGGTCAGGCGCTCCAGCACCTTTTTCAGGGCGTCGGTGTCCAGCCAGTCGTCGCTGTCCACTACCTTGTAGTACAGGCCGGTGGCGTTGCGGATGCCCTGATTCACGCCCTCGCCGTGGCCGCCGTTCTCCTGATGGATGGCCTTGACGATGGTGGGGTACTTTGCGGCGTACTCGTCGCAGATGGCGGGGGTGTCATCCTTGACGGAACCATCGTCCACCAGAATGATCTCGGCCTGCTCGCCTGCGCTCAGCAGCGTTTCGATGCAGTGACGCATATAGGCTGCGGAATTGTAGCAGGGCACGGCAAAGGTGATAAGTTTCTGCTGCATATTATAAATGCTCCTTTTTACGTTGCATGGTCCATGCCGGGCAGTCTGCGGGGTGGCATGGAGATATGTGTTCTCATTATAGCATTTTCGCGCCTGAAAAGCTATCCTTCCCGGGCAGAAAGAGCGCTTATTGCACACTTTTGCGCAAAGTGACGCTTTTTTCTGCCCAAAGTGCCGGTTTTGTGGTATACTGATAAGGTTTTGAGCGTTCTGCGCGTCAGTGCACCTATATATATATATAACGGAGGAAACCATGGAAAACCCGCACAGTATCCTGAAAAAAGTTTTCGGCTACGACAGCTTCCGCCCCGGGCAGGAGCAGATTGTCAGCCGCCTGCTGGCCGGGCAGGATGTACTGGCGGTCATGCCCACCGGTGCGGGCAAATCCATCTGCTATCAGGTACCGGCGCTGCTTTTGCCGGGCATCACCATCGTGGTGTCCCCGCTGGTCAGCCTGATGAAGGATCAGGTGGGAGCGCTGGTGCAGGCGGGCGTGGCGGCGGCTTTTCTGAACAACAGCCTGACCGACAATCAGAAGGCGCTGATGCTGCACCGCGCCCGGGAGGGCTGGTATAAGATCATCTATGTAGCACCGGAGCGGCTGGAGATGCCGGGCTTCCAGCGGTTCGCGCAGGAGCGGCAGATCAGCATGGTCACGGTGGACGAGGCGCACTGCATCAGCCAGTGGGGACAGGATTTCCGCCCCAGCTATCTGCGCATCAAGGCGTTTGTGGACAGCCTGCCCAGCCGACCGGTCATGGGCGCGTTCACCGCCACCGCCACCGCCCATGTGCGGGAGGATATCCGCACCCATCTGGCGCTGCAAGCGCCCTACGAGGTGACTACCAGCTTCGACCGCCCCAACCTGTACTTTGAGACCCGGCGGGCACTGCCCAGCCAGAAGCCAAAAGAGCTGCTGGAACTGGTGCTCAAAGAGGGCAATCATGCGGGCATCGTGTATTGCAGCACCACCCGGCAGGTGGACGAGACGGTGCAGCTGCTGCAGAGCCGCAGCATCCGGGCGGCAGCCTACCACGCCAAGCTGGATGCGGACACCCGGCGGCAGAATCAGGACGATTTCCTCTATGACCGTGTGCAGGTGATGGTGGCCACCAATGCCTTTGGCATGGGCATCGACAAGCCCAACGTGCGGTTCGTCATCCATTATAATATGCCTAAGGACTTGGAAAGCTATTATCAGGAGGCCGGACGCGCCGGGCGCGACGGTCAGCCCGCCCGGTGTACCCTGCTGTATTCCGGCACGGATGTGCGCACCATCCGCTTTTTCATCGACAAGGAGCGGGAGGCGGACAATGGTCTGCCCGCGGATGTAAAGGCCGAAGCCGCCCGCAAGGCAGAGGAGCGGCTCAAGTACATGACCTTCTACTCCACCACCCAGCACTGTCTGCGCGGCTTTCTGCTGCAATACTTCGGAGAAGCCGCGCCCAAAAAGTGCGGCAACTGCTCCTGCTGCCTTGCCGCCGAGCAGGAAGCCCAGCTGCAGGTGGAGTACGCCCGCCGCCGTGCCGCCCAGAGCGCCGACCGGCTGGAAAAGCCCCGCCGCGCAAAGCCCGCCGCAGCGGGCAGCCTGAGCGAGGCGGACGAAAAGCTGCTCAACGCCCTGTATGCGGTGCGCAAGCGCCTTGCGGGCAAGCAGAACCTGCCCGCCTTTATGGTGTTTAACGATGCCACCCTGCGGGAGATGGCAGAGAAAAAGCCTATGAGCATCGACGAGCTGCTGAACATCAGCGGCGTGGGCGAAAAGAAGGCCGCCCGCTACGGCAACGCTTTTCTGCGCGTCATCGAGGACGCCGTGGGCAGCCGGGAGTGAAAAAAGAAAGAAGCCGCTGCACAGACCGTGCAGCGGCTTCTTTTGATGTTCACGGGAGGGATTCAATACGGTTTACCGTTCCATGCTATGGGTGGCGAACACCTTTTCGTCCTCCCACCACACAGGCTGCCCGGCGGCAAGGGACTTGGGTACGTCCAGCAGGCGCTGGTTGCGGCTGCCGCGGAAGCGCAGGGAGATGTCGTGCTCGGCCTGCACGAATCTGCCGTCCACCAGCACATCCAGCAGCGCCAGCAGCTCGTCGGTCACCTCACACCGCGCGGGGCTGGGCTCTTTGCCGGTAAGCTGTTCCCAAGTGTAGCCGGAGTAGCACCACACCGTCTTGGCGGGGTACAGCGCCTTGAAGTTGCGCACAAAGGGCAGCAGCTCCCGCTGGTTCTCCGGCTCAAAGGGTTCGCCGCCCAGCAGGGAGAGCCCGGCGATATAGTCCGGCTGACAGGAGGCGAATACCTCGTTGCGCACGGTCTTATCAAAGGGCTGACCGTAGTCAAAATCCCATGCCACGGCGTTGAAGCAGCCCGGGCAGTGGTGGCGGCAGCCGGACACAAAAACGCTGGTGCGCACCCCGGGGCCGTTGGCGATATCGTAATATTTGATGTTTGCGTAGTTCATGCTCATGTTCCTGTCGTTTGCTGAAAAGATATTTGGAGCGGCCGAAAGGCCGCTCCAAATATCAAATCAAAAATAAAATTTAGCTGTTGTTACAGATGCAGCACGCGATCCTTGATCTCCTGCGTGCGGCCCTGGTTCCAGAACTGGGTGCCGATATAACCGCAGGTGCGGCGGGCAACGTTCAGCTTGTTCTGGTCGCGGTTGCCGCACTTGGGGCACTCCCACACCAGCTTGCCGTCGTCCTCCACGATCTTGATCTCGCCATCATAGCCGCACACCTGACAGTAGTCGGACTTGGTGTTCAACTCGGCGTACATGATGTTGTCGTAGATGAACTGCAGCACGCTCATGACGGCTTCCAGATTGTCCTGCATATTGGGCACTTCCACATAGCTGATGGCACCGCCCGGGGACAGGCGCTGGAAGTCGGCCTCGAATTTCAGCTTGGTAAAGGCGTCGATGGGCTCGGAGACATGGACGTGGTAGCTGTTGGTGATATAGTTCTTGTCCGTGATGCCTTTCACGATGCCAAAGCGCTTTTGCAGGCACTTGGCAAACTTGTAGGTGGTGGATTCCAGCGGGGTGCCGTAGAGGGAGTAGTCCATGTTCTCGGCCTTCTTCCACGCGTTGCACTTGTCGTTCATGTGCTGCATCACGCTCAGGGCAAAGGGCTTGGCACCGGCATCGGTGTGGCTCTTGCCGGTCATATACTTCACACACTCGTACAGGCCGGCATAGCCCAGACTGATGGTGGAGTAGCCGCCGAACAGCAGCTTGTCGATCTTTTCGCCCTTCTTCAGGCGTGCCAGCGCGCCGTACTGCCACAGGATGGGAGCAGCGTCGCTGGGGGTGCCCAGCAGCCGCTTATGGCGTGCCTGCAAAGCCCGGTGGCACAGATCCAGACGCTCGTCAAAGATCTTCCAGAACTTTTCAAAGTTGCCGCCGGAGCTCAGGGCAACGTCCACCAGATTGATGGTGACCACGCCCTGATTGAAGCGGCCATAGTACTTGGGCTTGCCGGTCTCGGGGTCCACATAGGGGGTCAGGAAGCTGCGGCAGCCCATGCAGGTGTAGCAGTGGCCCTCGCCGTTCTTGTCCACCTTGAGTTCCAGCATCTTCTTTTCCGAGATATAGTCCGGCACCATGCGCTTAGCGGTGCACTTGGCGGCCAGCTCGGTCAGGTAGTAGTAGGGAGTGCCTGGGCGGATGTTGTCCTCTTCCAGCACATAGATCAGCTTGGGGAAGGCGGGGGTGATCCATACACCGGCCTCGTTCTTCACGCCCTGATAGCGCTGGCGGATGGTCTCCTCGATAATGATGGCAAGGTCGGCCTTTTCCTGCGGGTTGCGGGCCTCGCCCAGATACATGAACACGGTAATAAAGGGTGCCTGACCGTTGGTGGTCATCAGGGTGACCACCTGATACTGGATGGTCTGCACGCCGCGGTTGATCTCGTTGCGCAGACGGCGCTCCACGATCTCCTTCTTGCGCTCGGCAGAGACGTCCAGACCTTCCATCTCCAGCTCTACCTCAGCGGCGATCTTCTTGCGGGAGACGTCCACAAAGGGAGCCAGATGGGTCAGGCTGATGCTCTGGCCGCCGTACTGGTTGGAGGCCACCTGTGCAATGATCTGGGTGGCAATGTTGCAGGCAGTGGAGAAGCTGTGCGGCTTCTCGATATAGGTGCCGGAGATGACGGTGCCGTTCTGCAGCATATCCTCCAGATTCACCAGATCGCAGTTGTGCATGTGCTGGGCAAAGTAGTCGGAATCGTGGAAGTGGATCAGACCCTCCTGATGTGCCTTTACGATCTCCGGGTCCAGCAGCAGACGGGCGGTCAGATCCTTGGAGATCTCGCCGGCCATATAGTCGCGCTGTACACTGTTGACGGTGGGGTTCTTGTTGGCGTTCTCCTGCTTGACCTCTTCGTTCTGGCACTCGATCAGGCTCAGAATACGCTCGTCGGTGGTGTTGGTCTGACGCTTCAGGCTCTGGACGTAGCGGTAGGTGATATAGTGCCGTGCCACATCGTGCGCCTGAATGTCCATCAGCTGGTTCTCCACCAGATCCTGCACCTCTTCCACGCTGACTGCGCGGTTAAGCTGCTGGCACTGGTCGGTAACGGCTGCGGCGATCTGGGTGATCTGCTCCCGGCTCAGGCGAGCCTGACCGCCCACGGAATCGCTGGCTTTGGTAACGGCGGTGATGATCTTGGTAATATCAAAAGGAACTTCTGCACCGTTTCGTTTGATGATCTTCATCGGTTCTCCTCCTTCTATATAGGCGCATTGTGAACGGGTACCTCTTACCATAAGAGATACCCGTCTGCGCACAACGATATCCAACAAACTGAATGTAGCTCTATTTTATCATTATCTAGTGGCAAGTCAAGCAAAATACCACTATATTTTGCGTTTTGTAGCAATCGCCAAAAATCGTGGATATTTTTCGGGACAAAATTTTGCACGGAAACTCTTGACAGAGCGACTTGCTTTCCGGCGAGTAATATCAGCCGCCGTCTATACCCGGTTGGGATTTGCTCTGCCTATATAATGTAATAATATAAGGCTGAACCCTCTCAGGCGCTGCGCGCCAGCTCCCCCGAAAGGGGGAGCTTTTGTGCATCTTCCGATCAGCGCCAATAAAGCTCCCCCCGAGAGGACAGATTTCCCCCGGCCGGGGGAAAATGTCACCGCAGGTGACAAAAGGGGGAATCTGGCATCGCGCAGCGATGCCTGAGAGGGTTCGTTGCGGTTGGAGTTTTGCCCCCACCCCCCACCGCAAAGAAATTGGAAAAAAGATGTCAAAAAGTGTTGACAAGATTGCCGGGGTGT
>OJQB01000700.1_pt1 | contig 12324 bp, 6 predicted proteins | sample 1598601 | NCBI WGS metagenome assembly OJQB01 (sample SAMN03922496, study PRJEB24848) | human gut metagenome | isolation source: stool sample | host: Homo sapiens | place: Germany | collected 2011-11 | reverse complement strand
ACATGCCGCACGAGGCTGCCGTGGGCGACGTCGACGCCGACGGCGAGTATGAACTGGTGGTGAAATGGCTGCCCACCGACTGGAAGGACAACGCCACGGCGGGCTTCAGCCACAAGACTTACATAGACTGCTACCGCCTCGACGGCACGCGGCTGTGGCGCATCGACATGGGCATCAACATCAGGTCGGGCTCGCATTACACGCAGATGGCCGTCTACGACTTCGACCTCGACGGGCGCGCCGAGCTGATATGCAAGACTGCCCCCGGCACCACCGACGGCCAGGGGCGCTATGTGAGCATGGCGGCCGACGACGACGGCATTGCCGGAACCGACAATACGGCCGACTACCGCAACGCCGAGGGGCGCATACTCAGCGGCCCTGAGTTTCTCACCGTGTTCGACGGGCAGACCGGCAGGGCCCTGCACACCGTGTGGTACAACCCCAACAGGGCGTTCACCACGGGCGGGGCTGCCGATTACAGCACAACATGGGGCGACGACAACGGCAACCGAGGCGACAGGTTCCTGTGCTGCGTGGCCTACCTCGACGGCCCCGAGGCGCGCCCGTCGGCGGTGATGTGCCGCGGATACTACACCCGGGCGTACCTCTGGGCCGTCGACTTCGACGGCCGGAAGCTGTCTACCAAGTGGCTGCACGCGTCGACGTCGATATCGAAGGTGACGCGCACCGACGGCCAGGGCAACGCCCAGACGCGCTCGTACACCAAGAACACGTCGGGCCTTAACCGCAACTTCACCGCCTACGGGCAGGGCAACCACAACCTGTCGGTGGCCGATGTCGACGGCGACGGGCGCGACGAGATTGTCTACGGGGCCGCCACCATCGACCACGACGGCTGGATTCTGTATTCAACGGGGCTCGGCCACGGCGACGCCATGCACCTGGGCGACCTCATGCCCGACCGACCGGGGCTCGAGGTGTTCCAGGTTCACGAGACCGAACCGTGGGGATTCGACGTGCACGACGCCGCCACGGGCGAACTGTTGCTACACGTCAAGGGCAACGGAGACACCGGGCGGGGCATGGCTGCCGATGCCTTTGGCAGCACACGGGGCCATGAGTTCTGGTCGGCGGCGTCGCAAGACGTCTACGACACGGGCGGCAACGTGGTCAGCTCCGCCCGGCCGAGCTACTGCTTCCGCACATACTGGGACGGCACGCTGCGCGACAACCTGCTCGACGGGGTAAAGCTGACCGACGGACAGGGCCGCCGCCTTGCCACGTTCAGCGACATGGGGCAGTCTACAACGTTTGGTTCCAAGGCCACACCGGTGGTACAGGCCGACCTGTTAGGCGACTGGCGGGAGGAGCTTGTGTTCTTCAACAGCGCCGATTCGGCGTCGCTCAACATATTCACCTCGACCGAACCGACGGATTTCGCCATCCCGACGCTGATGCACGACCACACCTACCGCATGGGCGTGGCGTGGCAGAACGCGGGCTACAACCAGCCTCCCCACCTCGGCTATTACCTGCCCGACACCGTGGCCACGCGCTTCGTGCCCATCGGCGGCAGCCCCATGTGGCAGCAGGTGGCCCTGGGCGACTCGATGAGGGCGGTTGCCTGCCGCCTGAAAAACTGCACGGGGGCGATGCTCATGGCCACCTATCTCGACGGCGAACGCATAAAGAGCTTCTCTGCCCCCGACGGCTTTGCCTTCGAGGTAGACCGCGACCGGGCCGCCTTCACGCTCTCGGGCATGCCCCCGAAGGCCGGCACCTACGAGTTTGAGGTGCGCTCTTCGGGCGACCTGTCGGGCGAACGGCTCACCGACACCATCACCGTGGTGGTGTGCGGGGCCGATGGCGTGAGGCCGGCATGGGCCGCAGGCGGTGGCAGCGGGCCCGAGGCGGTGTTCGACCTGCAGGGCCGCCGCAGGCCCGAAGGCGCTGTTCGCTGTGGCGGCATACGCATAGTGCGCGGCGCCCACGGCGCGGTCAAGGTGGCAGCGGGCCGCCGCCGGGAGTGAGGCTCCGCCCATGCCGTGGCCTGATGGTGCCAATGGCGGAGAACAGACATACAGGCAATTGACATCAATAACAATGGAAATGGAATACTCAAAAGCCCTGGCGGCCGTGGCTTCTGCGGTTGCCGGAGCCGCCAAACGGGCCACAGCCACGGCCGCCGTGATGCTCGCGGCCGTGAGCCCGGCCCTGTGCGGGCAACAGGAAAGCCTGCAGCAGATGATAAGCCGCAGCCTGGCCGTGGCCGAGCGGCAGTGCATCGCCCTCGGGCGCACGGCCGAAGTGAAAGACAGCGTGCTGCCCCGAACGTTTACAGGCAGGCGGGTGCGCATGGCGGGATAAAAGTCGTGGATATGCGGTTTCTACCCCGGCACGCTGTGGCTGCTGTACGGTTACAGCGGCAACGACACCCTGCGGGCGCTGGCCGAGAAGTTTACGGCGCGCGTAGAGCCTGCCAAGCGGCTCAAGAACACCCACGACCTGGGCTTCATGCTTTACTGCAGCTTCGGCAACGGCTACCGGTTGACGGGCAACAGGCATTACCTTGACGTGATGGCCGAGGGCGCGCGCAACCTTGCCGGGCGCTTCAATGAGCGCGTGGGGGCCATACAGTCGTGGGGAACGAGCCGCAAATGGCAGTTCCCGGTGATAATAGACAACATGATGAACCTTGAGTTCCTTGAGTTCATGGCAAAGGAAACGGGCAACTTGCGCTACGACACGCTGGCGCGGAGGCACGCCAACACCACCATGGCCAACCACTTCAGGCGCGACTACAGTTCTTATCATGTGGTGTCGTATGACACGCTCACGGGCAAGCCACACGCCAAGCACACCCACCAGGGCTATGCCGACGAGTCGGCGTGGGCGCGAGGCCAGGCGTGGGCGCTGTACGGATTCACCATGATGTACCGCGAGACCGGCGTGAGGGCTTACCTCAACCATGCCCGCAGGGTGGCCGCCTACATCACCGGCGTGGCCGACATGCCTGCCGACAAGGTGCCATACTGGGATTTCGACGCGCCCGGCCGGCCCGACACTTACCGCGATGCGTCGGCGGCGGCAATCATGGCTTCGGCCTTCATCGAGCTGTCAACGCTCGACAAGAGCGCCGACAGCAGCCGTTGGCTCGACTACGGCGTGGCCCAGCTGCGCTCGCTGTCGTCGCCCCGCTACATGGCCGAACCGGGTCGCAACGGCTGTTTTGTGCTCATGCACAGTGTGGGAAACATGAACAAGCTCTCCGAGGTGGATGCGCCGCTTTCCTACGCCGACTATTACTTCGTAGAGGCATTGCTGAGGCTTAAAAAGGTTATTGATGGGCAGGGTTAGGATTGTTGCGCTGCTGCTGGCCTCGTGGCTGGCGGCGGCAGCGCCGGCCCAAGAGGCCGACAGAGACCTTTGGGTGTCGACGATGGTGCGCATTGCCCGCCCTGTGTGGGCCAACCTGAGCCGCGCCACGCTCAACGACAGCATGCCGTTCGAGAGCGTCAGCCGCGATCCCGCGCGTCGCGTGGCCTCGCGCCTTGAGGCCGTGGGCCGCACGCTGTGCGGCATGGCGCCGTGGCTGGAGCTGGGTGCCGACTCGACGGCAGAGGGAAGGCTGCGCGGCGAGTTTCTCGGCATGGTGGCCGAGGGGCTCCGCCGGGCAGTCGACCCGTCGTCGCCCGACTACCTGACGTTCGGTCGGGGCATCAGCCAGTCGCTTGTCGACGCGGCGTTCCTGGCCCAGGGCCTGCTGCGGGCGCCGCGGCAGGTGTGGCTCAGGCTCGACAGCGTGACGCGGCGGCGCCTTGTGGCCGAGTTGGAACGCACGCGCACGGTGAAGCCAAACGAGACCAACTGGCTGCTGTTTGCCTCGACCGTCGAGGCGGCGCTGCTCGAGTTTACCGGACGCTGCGACACGGCACGGCTGTGCTATGGCGTCAATCGTTTTGTCAACGACGGGTGGTATAAGGGCGACGGGTGGTTTGGCGACGGGGCGGAGTTTCACTTCGACTATTACAACAGCATAGTAATCCACCCCATGCTCACCGATGTGCTCGGCGTGATGGTGCGCCACGGCCTTGCCTCACGCCCTGTCTACGACCGCCAGGTGAGGCGTCTGGTGAGGCAGTCGGCCATATTGGAGCGCCTTATTTCGCCCGAAGGCACATACCCGGTGGTGGGCCGTTCAATCACTTATCGCTTCGGGGTGTTCCACGCCTTGGCCCAGGCGGCGCTCATGGGTGTGCTGCCCCGGGGGCTGGCCTCGCAGGCGGGCCCCGCGCTGACGGCCGTGATAAGGCGGCAGGCCGGTGCTCCCGGCACGTTTGACAGCGGCGGATGGCTGCGCGTGGGCTTTGCCGGCAGCCAGCCGCGCATGGGCGAGAAGTATATAAACACGGGCAGCGAGTATATGTGCATGGCCGTGTTCCTGCCGCTGGGCCTGCCTGCCGACGATGCCTTCTGGCGCGGCCCCCACCGCAAGTGGACGTCGCTCAGGGCCTGGGAGGGTGCCGACGTGGGTGCCGACCATGCGCTGCGCGACAGCCGCGAGAAGTGACCGTGGCCGCGGGCGCGGCCGTTTGGGCGTGGCTTGTGCGGTCCGGTGTGACGCGGGGCTGGCGTGGCCGGGGTGGCGCCGGCAAAGGGTGAAGATGCAAGACAGGCCGTTCGGGGTTGCCGGACGGCCTGTTTTGCATTGTCAAACGGGCTGTTTTGCATTGCAATACGGCCCGTTTTGCAATGTGCTGACGTTCAGGGTGTTTTGCCGCCTCGGCCCGCCGGTGGCTCACCGGCCGCCATTCCCGGTGTTGCTGCCCCCGTCCTGGTATTGCGTGGGGCTCATGCCGAAGCGCCTCTTGAAGCATACCGACAGGTATTGCGGGCTCGACATGCCCACCTGGTAGGCCACTTCGGCCACGGTTATGCTGCCGTCGCGCAGCAGTTCGGCGGCCCGTTGCAGCCGTTTCTCGCGTATGATGTCGTTTGGGGTCTTGCCCGTGAGGTGCTTCACCTTGTCGTAGAACTTTGAGCGGCCGTAGTTCATGGCGTCGGCAATCTTGTCTACCGACAGGCCGGGGTCGGCCAGGTGCGAGTCGATGTATACGCCGATGGCCTTGAGCAGGCGGCTGTCGGCCTCGTCGGTGATAACCTCCGGCAGCCGTGCGGCGCCGTCGCGGTTGTCATCGGCGGCTGCCGCGGCTGCCGCCACGCGCATGAGCAGGTTGCGGCACTGCATCACGAGCAGCCTCATGCTGAACGGTTTGGCTATGTAGGCGTCGGCCCCTGTCTGCAGCCCTTGGTAGCGTTTGTCTTCGCCATCGAGCGCCGTGAGCAGTATTATGGGCGTGGCGGCGGTGGCGGTGTTGGCCCGCAGCCACCGTGTCAGGCCGAAGCCGTCGACGCGCGGCATCATCACGTCGCTTATCACGAGGTCGGGGCGCCTGTCGTTTATCTTGTCCATGGCGTCCTGTCCGTCGGAGGCAACGTCGGTAATGAAGTATTTGCCGAGCTCCTGCCTGAGGAACATGCACATCTCGTCGTCGTCGTCGACGATGAGCACGCGCAGGCTGTTCATCGGCATGCCCGCCACGGCGCTGTCTGTGGGCCTGAACCCCGGTTGCATGGTGTCGTCGTCGGTGGCCGTTGCAGTGCCTCTGTCCATGAAGTCGGTGGGGCTGTAGGCGTCGGCCGTGGCCGGCACCGACAGCGTGAAGACCGTGCCTCCGCCCGGGTTTGGCCTGCACTCAATGCTGCCGTGGTGGGCCTTGGCCAGCGCCGCCACGAAGTTGAGGCCGATGCCGAGGCTGGCCCGGTCGTGCCTGCCGTGCACATAGCGCTCGAATATCTCGCGTCGCTTGTCGTCGGGCACGCCTATTCCCGTGTCTTCCACCGATATGTTGAGCTGCTTGCCGTCGGTTCCCGTGCGCAGTGTGATGCTCCCTCCGCGCGGAGTATACTTCATTGCGTTCTGCAGCAGTTCGTAGACAATCTTGTCGACGAATCCCCTGTCTATGTAAACCATGCACTGCCTTGCCTGCGGCATGAAGCCGAGCGACAGCCCGCGGTTGGCCGCCGCGTCGTGGAACGAGTCGGCAATGGCCCTGAGGAAGGCCACGATGTCGGTCTCTTCGAGTGAGGGCTGCAGCTTGTCTTCCTCCATCCGCCTGAACTCCAGCAGCTGGTTGATGAGCCGCATCATGCGGTCGGTGTTGCGTTTCAGGCTGTCGGCCGACTGCTTGAGCGCCTTTGGGAAGTCGGCCGACTGCCTCATGGCGTCGACGTTGCCCCTGATGAGCGTCAGCGGGGTGCGGAATTCGTGGGATATGTCGGTAAAGAACTTTATCTTGAAGTCGGTGAGCCGTTTTTCCATGGCTATGTCACGGCGCAGCCGGTAGACCGTGCGCAGGTGGCTGAAGGCGGTGAAGGCCACAGCTGCCGCCGCAATGATGTATAGCGCAATGGCCCATGGCGTGGCCCACAGGGGCGGCGCCACCACTACCGGCAGCCTGATGGCCGTGCCTGAGCCCGACGCCTTCACCATGAGGGTGTATCGGCCCGTGGGCAGGTCGCGGTAGGAGGCGATGTTCATGGGCGACCATTCGCTCCACCGGCTGTCGTAGCCTTCGAGGAAGAAAGAGTATCTTGACTGCTGGCTTCCCATGCCGTAGCTGAAGTCAGAGAAGCGCAGCGTTATTGTGTTCTGGTCGTGGTCGAGCCTCAGTTCGGGGCCTCCGTCACGCCCGAAGGCAGCCGGGGGCAGCCCGGTCAGCGGCGACCCGTTGACGAGCACCTGCGTCAGCGCCATCGGCATAGGCTGCCCGGGCTCGGCTGTCGCGGCGGCGGCAGGGCCTGCCACCACAATCCCGGCCATCGAGCCGAGCATCACCCTGCCGTCGGCCAGGCTTGCGGCGCAGTCTTCGTTGAATGTGTTGAGCAGGTGGTCGGTGCCGAAATGCATGTTGTCGATGGTGCCGTCGGGCCTTATCACCGAGCATCCGTCGATGGTTGCGGCCCAGATGTTGCCGGCTGCATCGGCCGTGATGGCCTTGACCACGTCGCTGGCGAGCCCGTCGGCCACGGTTATTCGCTCTGCCACCCGGCCTCGGCTGAGCCTGTAGATGCCGTTGCCGTCGGTTCCCACCCATGTGTTCCCTCTGCCGTCGCATAGCAGGCACAGCACGGCGTTGTCCTTGGCGCCGCTTTTGAGCCATGTCTCGGCGATGCGGCCGGGGTCTGTCAGTATGCTGTCGGGGTTGAAGCACACCACCCGGTCGTTTGATGCCACCACGATGTTTCCCCTGTTGTCGAGTGCCATCTTGCGGGCGTCAAGTTTTTTGTCGGGCCCAATGACGTGGCGGAAGGCCATGCCTCCGCCGGCTGTGGGCACGGCAAGGTCTACGCATCCCTCGAGGCTTGACAGCCACATTCGCCCCTTTCGGTCTCTGAGCACGCAGTCGATGCGGTTGGCAGCCGGCGATGCCGGGTTGCCGGGGGTGTGGCGGTAGGCTTTCGCGCCTACCATGAGGCCGTCGTTTTTCGTCCCGATCCACATCTCGCCGGCCGGTCCCGTGGCGGCGGAGATGTACCTTATGGTGTCCGTCTGGCGCAGTTGCCTTGGCTGCATGCCCTCGATGGCGAACAGGCTGCCCGCGTTGTTTGACGCCACAATGCCTATGCCCGGCAGCCTTTTTAGCATCCTTGTCTCGTTGGAGCGGTCGCGCTGCCCGTCGGCGTTGAGGTTTATCACCCTGAAGTTGCTCTGCGTGGCCTTCAGGCAGGCCACTCCCTGCCGCTCCTGGCTTAGCCAGATGTTGCCGTTGCGGTCTTCGGCCAGTGCTATTATGAAGTTGCTGCCTATCAGCTTCCGGCTGTCGTCCTTGGTGATGTGGGTGTGCTGGCCCGTCCGTTTGTCGTACAGGTGGAGCCCGTTGCCGTATGTCGATATCCACACCAGGCCGTTGTCTTGCGACACCACCTTTACCCTCGGGCTGAGGTTTGACTGTATGAGCAGTTTCGGATATACGTTCAGTGTGAACGTCTTGCCTGTCTTGGCGTCGGTGTACACCACGTCTCCGTTGGCGGTAAACCTTATGTGGTTGCCTTTGTTGTCTGCCAACGTGCCCCTGCTGCTGCGGCGCGGCGCGCCTTTGCCGGCCGGGTTGCGCCTGTAGGTGAACTTCCCGCCGCTGTAGGCAACCGTTGCCGTGCCGTTGTTTTCGTCTTCAAGGGTGATGCTTCCGTCGGCGTTCATCGTGGCGTGGCTGAACGACAGGCCGTAGAGACCGCATCCGGTGTAGTCTACAAACTTGCCTTTGCGGCAGTCGTAGGCAGTGTAGAAGTTGCCGTGCTGCCTTATCCAGAGCAGCCCGTCGCGCCATTGCCTGATGTCTTCTATGTGGCGCGCCGACAGCAGGCGCGTGTCGCCGCGCTCCGTCGGCACGTATTTTGAGTATGTGTAACCGTCATACCTGTACAGCGCATACATGGAGCCGAACCACATGAAGCCGTCTTCGTCTTGGGCGATGCATCGTATGTTGTTGTCGGGAAAGCCTTCGCTGGTGGTCAGCGTGCGCCCGATGATGGTAGGCTGTGCATGCAGCTGCACGCACATAAAGGCCATGCACACGGCCAGAGCCGTGCGCGGCAGCATGTTCCTGATGTTGCTTGGCGGCGTCGGGTTCCTTCCGTTACGCGTCTTTCTGGCGTGTGCCCATCCTTGCTTCCACCACGTTGACAACGTAGTCGCCCAACTTTTCGCATTCGCTGACGATGTCCATGTACATCGTTCCGATGGCGTAAGTGTACTCATGGTTGTTCACATCGTTGATGTTCTGGCTCTTTAGCTGGTTCCGGTAGTTGTTTATCTCGTTCTCGATGTTGAACGAACGGTTCACGTCGAAGTTGTCCTTGCGCCCCGTGAGCAGCACGTTCATCTGCGTCAGGCTGTCGTCGGTGAGCTCAAACATCTGGTGCAGGTGCTCGTACTGGCGCTCGGTGAAGTCTTCTTTGCCCGCCATCTTGCGGTTGATTGTGCGGGCTATGTTGTAGCAACTGTCGCCGATGCTTTCCAGTTCGGATATCTCGCGCAGCATGGCCCGTATCTTTGCCTTGGTCTCGTCGCTCAGGTGGGCGTCGCTAACGCTGTCCAAGTACTTGGCAATCTCTATCTCCATGTTGTCGCTAATGCCCTCATACTTCTCTATTCTGCTGAATAGCTTGTTGAAGTCGGCGTCGTTCTGCGTGCCGAGGAGTTCGCGCACGAACCCGAACATGCGCTGTATGCGCTCGGCGAAAGCCTGTATTTCCTTCTGCGCCTCGAGCACGGAGAGCTCCGGTGTCTTCATGATTGCGTTGCCGCCGATGTAGCGCAGGCGGAACTCGTCTTCGTCGTCGGTTCCCCGTGGCTTTATCATCCAGCACACAAGTCGCTCTATTTGCGGGATGAACCACACGAGTATGCACGTGTTGCATACGTTGAACGATGTGTGGAACGCGGCAAGCACCACCGAGAGCTTCACCGGGTCGGTGCTTCCCGAGAGCGGGTCGTAGTTGACGAAGCTGCACACCGCGTCGACAAAGGGGTAGAAGCAGCACAGCACCCAGAACACGCCGAACACATTGAACACCAGGTGGGCCAGGGCGGCGCGGCGCGCCTGGGTGTTGGCCCCGAGCGCCGCAAGGTTGGCGGTGGCCGTGGTTCCGATGTTCTCTCCCATGACAAGGGCTATCCCGAGGTACACCGGCAGCACGCCGCTCGAGCACAGCACCATGGTGATGGCCATGAGGGCGGCCGACGACTGCAGTATGCACGTGAGCAGGGTTCCTATGAGCAAGAATATGACGATGGTGATATAGCTGCTTGTGTCGAATGAGCTGAAGAAGCGAAGCAGCTCTTCGTTGTGTCCGAGATCCATGGCCGCGCCGGTCTCGCTGAGCATTGCGAGTGAGAAAAACATGAAGGCAATGCCGAAAAGGAAGTCGCCGAGGTATCTGTGGCGCCTGGTGTAGATGAGCAGTATGGCTATGATGAATGCGGGGAATACAACGTTGGTGAAGTTGAACGAGAACCCGAGGCTCATTATCCAGGCCGTCAGCGTCGTGCCGATGTTTGCCCCCATTATGACCGAGATGGCCTGGGCGAGGGTCAGCAGGCCCGCATTGACAAACGAGACGGTCATCACCGTGGTGGCTGATGAGGACTGGACGGCGCACGTGACGAACATTCCGGTGATGATGCCGGTAACGCGGTTCTTGGTCATTGTGCCCAGAATGTGGCGCAATTGCGACCCGGCCATTTTCTGCAGGGCTTCGCTCATGACCTTCATTCCGTAGATGAGCAGTGCGAGGGACCCGATAATCTTAAAAAAAATCCAAATCGACATATTTTAATATAATTTGTTTCGCGATATTGCGTCATGTCGGGAAAACGGCGTAACTTTACAAACGTTAATCCCAAAAGGCCATTGTTATGGAACAGATGATACAAATCCGTTGCAAAAATAATAAAAAAACAAAAAACATTCGCATCGGAAGCACACTTTCTGAGGTATATGATGAATTTGGGCTCGAAATGGACTATGGCCCTGTGAGCGCCAAGGTGAACAACCGAGTTGAGGGGATGCATTACCGCGTTTACAACAGCAAGGACGTCGAGTTCCTCTCGCTTAAGTGCACATCGGGGTGGCGGGCATACGTCAGGAGCCTCTTTTTCGTGCTCTGCAAGGCTGTTCACGACCTTTATCCCGACGGGAAAGTGTATATAGACATACCCGTGTCGAACGGCTACTACTGCGACCTGAACATCGGGCGGTACATCACTTACGACGACGTAGACCGCTTGCGGGCGCGCATGCAGGAAATAATTGACATGGCGCTGCCCATCCACCGCCACGAGAGCACCACGGAAGAGGCCATCGAGATATTCCGCAAGCTGGGCTCGGAGTCGAAGGTCAAGCTGCTCGAAAGCACCGGGCGCCTGTACACCACGTACTACGAGATTGACGGGTATTACGACAATTACTACGGCACGGTGCTCACAAACACGGCCTACCTGCACCTGTTCGGGCTGGAGAAGTATTTTGACGGGCTGCTGCTGCGCATACCGTCGATGGACGACCCGTCGAAGCTGGGCGAGTTCCTTAAGCAAGACAAGCTGTTCGAGATATTCAAGGAGCACCACCACTGGCAGCAGATACTGGGGCTGAGAACCATCGGCGACCTCAACGAGGCTGCCGACAAGGGCATGGCCACGCAGCTCATCACCCTGTCGGAGGCCCTGCAGGAGAAGAAGATAGTGAACATTGCCGAGGACATTGCCGACCGCCGCGGGGTGAAGATGGTGCTCATCGCGGGCCCGTCGTCGAGCGGGAAGACCACCACATGCAAGCGCCTTTCGATACAGTTGCTGGCCAACGGGCTGCACCCGGTGCCCATATCGCTCGACGATTATTTCGTAGACCGGGAGCTGACGCCCAAGGACGAGAGCGGCGAATACGACTTCGAGCACCTGCATGCGCTCAACCTCGACCTGCTCAACGAGCAGATGAACGCGCTGTTCAGGGGCGAAGAGGTGGAGCTGCCCAAGTATAACTTCCAGGCGGGGCGCAGCGAGCGCAGCGGTAGGCGGCTGAGGCTCGAGGGCAACGAGGTGCTCGTGGTAGAGGGGATACATGCGCTCAACCCCGAGCTCACGTCGAAAATACCCGACCCGCTCATCTATCGCGTCTACGCATCGGCGCTGACCACCATCCTGCTCGATTCGCACAACTACATCCCAACGACCGACAACAGGCTGCTGAGGCGCATCATCCGCGACTACAAATACCGCGGGGTGTCGGCCCTCGAGACCATACGCCGGTGGCCGTCGGTGAGGGCCGGCGAGAACAAGTGGATTTTCCCGTACCAGGAGAATGCCGACGCCATGTTCAACACGGCAATGCTTTTCGAGCTGGCCGTTCTCAAGACGCAGGCCGAGCCGCTGCTGGAGCTGGTGCCTGAGAACGCCGACGAGTACAGCGAGGCGTACAGGCTGCTGAAGTTCCTGCGCTACATCAGGCCCATACCCAACCGCCAGGTGCCGTCGACATCGCTGCTGCGCGAGTTTCTCGGGGGCAGTTCGTTCAAGTATTGACCGCCCGGCTGCCAAGGCTTACGGGTCGCATGCCGCAACACGCTGGCTGTCAGTGTGTTGTGAAACGTGCCGTTTCGCATTGCGAAACGGCACGTTTTGTATTGCCAAACGGCCCGTTCCGCGCCCCCGTATGGCCCATTCAGCAGTGCCGCCGCAGCGTCGCCTGACTATGCCTAAATTTACTTCACACTTTTCTCACTCCTTTACTGCAATAGTTT
>OJQB01000692.1_pt1 | contig 12371 bp, 9 predicted proteins | sample 1598601 | NCBI WGS metagenome assembly OJQB01 (sample SAMN03922496, study PRJEB24848) | human gut metagenome | isolation source: stool sample | host: Homo sapiens | place: Germany | collected 2011-11 | reverse complement strand
ACCGAGAGCGCCGCCCCCAGCAGTACGACCATGACGGCGCGCGGCAGGCGCAGCTGCAGCAGGATATTGGCCGCCAGCGCGTTTGTGCCGCGGCCCAGCAGGGCCGCCGCGATGTCCGCCGGGGAGAGCGCAATGCTGCCCCAGAACAGGTTGAGCGCAAACAGCGCCAGCAGAGCCGCCGCCATGGCGAGGTATGCAATTGTCATGCGTTTGGAGGTGTGCATGCGTGATTCCCTTTGCGGCGGGCGGCAATGGTGCGGGCGGATATGGAATCCGCCCCTACGGATGCGCCACGGTTTTGTGCGCCCGTTTTTGCCGCCGCGTTAAATTTTCAGTGCAGCTTCGTCAAAAATGTCAATTCACTGTCGTCCGGGTCATCCTCGGTGAACACCCTGTTCATATCTAGGATCAGCTCCGGCAGCTCCATGCTCTGCTGGAAAAGGCTCTGCGACGTACACCAGACGCTTCCGTTTTGCACGGCCTTGAAGTCCGCCAGCATCGGACATTTGGCGAGCAGCTCATCCATTGTGCGCAGCTCGCCCTCAATCGTGCTGTTGTAGAGCAGCACATCGGCGTCACGCGCCCCGGCGTAGAAATCCTCGAGCGAGATATTGACAGTCGCCAGATTGTTGCCGCTGTCCGTCAGGTCTGCAAAGACGTAGCTGCCGCCCGCCAGCCCGATCATCTTGGCGACGTAATCGCCGCCCTTGCGCACCGTGGCGAGATTGTTTGAGGTGATGGAGAAGAACGCCGCAGTCTTGCCGGTTGGTTCCTCGTCCAGCAGCGGTGCAATGCGCTGCACAGCGTCGTCAAAAACGCGCTCGGCCTCCTCGGTTCTGCCCAGCAGGATGCCGTACAGCTTGACCCATTCCATCCGGGCCAGCGGGTCACTCTCGTAGCTCGAGCGCTCGACGAGGACCGGCACGCCGAATTTTTCGAGCTGCTCCTTCACCTCGGGCGTGTGGTAGATCATTGTGTTCTCGATGGCAAGGCCGCAGTCGGCGGACAGGATCGTCTCGTAATCGGGCGCGCTGTACTTGCCCGCGTAGGCGATCTTGCCCTGCTCCATGGCGGTGCGGGCCGCGTCGAGGTACCAGTTTTCGGCCTGCGTGCCGGACAGCGCCACAGCCCCCAGCCCATCAATGCTGATGATGGGATCCATCGCGGACGACGACACAAGGTAGATATTTTGGATAGGCTGCTGCAAAACGGTGATGTCTGCGTCCAGATTGGCGGGCGCAGCGGCCCCCTCCGGCACGACGAGATAGCGGCTGCCGTCAATCGTGATGAGGTCATAGCCGCCCGCACACACATCCACCGTGAACTGCTTCGCATATTCCAGCGGATAGCGGCTTTCTATCGTCAATGCGTCCGTTTGCGCGGGAGCCTGGGATGCAGCCGCGCACCCTGCCAGCAGCAGGGCGGGCAGGGCAAAAGCTGCCGCGCGCCTCATTCGGCGGCAGCCAGCGTCGCGCTGTCAAAGGTCAGGGTATAGTCGATCTCGTGCGGGGTGCTCATGGCGACGGTGTCCGCCGTGACGGCCAGCGCGGTATCCAGCGCGGCAACGGGGATCTCAAACGTCGAGTTGCCGTCGGTGTTGACGGGCAGGTACTTTTCGCCGTCAACGAGCATATAGTCATAGTTCGGGCTGCTCCAGACGATGGTCGCGGTCATAATGCCGTCGGCCACAGTCAGCGCGGCGGGGCTTTCGACGGTGGCGCGCCCGCTGCCGCCCTCCAGCGTCACAGCGCAGGTATAGCTGCCGTCGGCGGGGATCTCAACGGCTGCCGCAGCCGCATCCTCTGCCGCAGGCTCGGCATCGGAGACGCTGACCGTATGGTCATACCAGGTGCCCTTGGTGCCGAGGATGGCCAGCTGGAAATCGGCATCGACAGCCGCAACGGGGATGTCAAAGCCGTATACTTCGTCGCTGGTGCCGTCGGAGTAGGTCACCGTGTCAACGGTAGGCTGCAGCCAGTCGCTCTCGTGGGCGGGGGCGTCGGCGGCCATGCCCGGATACAGGTTGACGATCTTCTGGGACTGCAGACTGACGTGGAAGGTCATCGTGCCGTTTTCCACCGTCAGCGTGCCCATGCCGTCCACGGCTTCGTTGGCGTGGAACATACTGCTGTCGGTGTTGAACTTAGCGGTGTATACGCCGTCCGGCAGCGCGGCAGCGGGGGCCGGGGCTTTCGTGACGGCAGGGGCCGGGGCCGCGGTGGCGGCAGGGGCGGTTTCTTCCGTGGAGACCGCCTCGGACGTGCTCTCGGCGGTGGACGCTGCGGACGCACCACAGCCCGCCAGCAGCAGGGCAGCGAGAGTCAGGGATGCGAGTTGGAGCTTTTTCATGCTTTCCTTACCTCATTCTATATATATTTATCAGGCATTAGCGGGAGGCGGCGCGGGCGGATATAGAATCCGCCCCTACGGCGTGGCAGGGCATCACATCGGACGCAGGCCGGGCATGCCCGGCCCCTGCCGTGCTTTCCCAAAAACCAAAAACTGCCCGGAGCTTACCCTCCGGGCAGAATGGGTCTTTCTCAGCCGTTCAGGGAATCGATGGCGGCCCCGGCATGGTCAACGTAGAGCTGCTGGATGTCGCCGATCTCGCCCAGACCTGCGATCTGGGTGTCGACGCTCTCAAAGCAGTCGGCGGCGTTGAACTGGCTCAGCCAGGAATCGTCATCGGCACCGGCCATGTCGTTGTTGGCGTGGTCACCGGCGACGACCATCAGCGGGCGCAGGATGACCTTGGTGTAACCGGCCTCCTTGACCTTCTCGATAACGGCGTCGCAGGCGGTGTCCTCGGGCTCACCCTCAACGGTGCCGATAAAGACGTTGTCATAGCCCAGCGTCTGCATTGCGGTCTGCATCTGGCTGTAGCTGACCTTGGCGGTGTGGGACGTGCCGTGGCCCATAAAGACAAAGGCGGTGCCGTCCGCAGCGGCGGCAGCGGTGTCGTCATACCCGGCGGTCTTGACGGCCTCGGCGGTGATGGCGGTGGCTACGGCCTCCTTGTCGGCGTTGATGACGGTGGCATCTTCGCCGACCTCGCCCAGCAGGGGTTCGGCAATGGCAACGCTGTCGAACTTGTCCCTGTACTGCTCAACCGCCTCGCACATCTCGTCGTACTCGGCGCCGTGCATCAGGTGCGTAGGCTGGACAACCAGATTCTTGACGCCGTTGGCAACGGCACGGTCAAGCGCCTGGTCCATGTTGTCGATCTTCTCGCCGTCGCGGGCCTGAACGTGGTTGATGATGATCTGCGCGGTGAAGGCGCGGCGGACGCTCCAATCCGGGTAGGCGGCCTGCAGGGCGTCCTCGATGCCCTTGATGTCAGCGGCGCGGCTGCCGTTGAAGGAGGTGCCGAAGCTGACGACCAGCAGCTCATTTTCGCCGATGTCGTCGGCATTGCGCGGGTCGTCCTTGCTGGCGTCGCCGGTGTCGCGGCCAAAGTAGTCGGGGTCTGCGTTCTCACCCTCGACCAGCTCCTTCTGGGTGTCGGTCAGGGCATCCCAGGCAGCCTTGGCGGCCTCGCACTGGGCATCGGTGTCGGCGCTGCGCTCCTGCACGTAGATGGCGTCGATCAAATCGGCGCAGTTCTTAGCGGCCACTTCGTCTGCATCTCCCTCGTCTGCGGTCTTTTCTGCATCCTCTGCGGTGCTTTCTGCGGTGCTTTCGCCGGCGACGGTGCTCGCGGCAGCGCTGTCAGTGCTCGCGGCGGTGCTGCCGCAGCCGACCAGCAGGGCGGCGGACAGGGCGGCGGCCATGGCGACGGCGGCAGCTTTCTTGTAGGTGATCCTTCTCATGTGTTCTTGCTTCCTTTCCTTGTTTAAAGCTGGGAGACAGTACGGGAGCGAACAGCAGGGCACACGGAAACTGACCCCGTAAAAAACGAGGTCTTTTGCGTGCAGAATGGCAACACAAAAGACCCCGTATTTTAAGCAGGTGCTTTGCGGTACAACCAATTCCTCGTGATCTGGGGCGGTGCGCCCCCGTACCCGGCAGCAGGCAGGTTTCCTGGCTGAAAGCTCAACGCCTGCCGCCGCCTTCCCGGGTCAAAACCCAGTGACCGGTGCAAATGCACCCTGGCGGCAGGCTCCCTTATCACAGTGACGAGATCGTGCGGGATTTGCACCCGCTTCCCTTTTACCCTTTCCCATGCGCCGAACGGCGGCATAAAAAGGCACCTGCTGTCGTATTCAGTTTTACGGTGTAAAGTATAACACAATGCGGTGAGAAACGCAAGAGTGCGTCGGTTTCAATTTTGCCTTTATACGCTTTATACGATTGTGAACTGGCACGCCCGCATGGCGTCCAGCGCCGTTTGGTGGGACTGGGGCGTGACCCCGGCGCAGCAGTCGGACAGGATTTCGATTTCCGTCTCCGGGAAGGCCGCACGCAGCACCATGGCGTTGCTGATGACGCAGATGTCGGTGCAGTAGCCGTAGATGACGATCTTTTCAATGTCGTCCACGGCCTTGTTGTGGGCCATCAGCTCGTCGAGGATCTCGCTCGGCAGCATATAGCTGCCGAAGGTCGGCTTGTTGACGATGTGGCAGACCTCAGGGTCGGTACCGTCCAGCGCGTTCTCCAGCTCGGGCGCAAAGTTCCAGCCGTCCTCGCCCTCGATGCAGTGCTCCACAGGCAGGTGGCGTCCCTCCCGCGTGGCAAGGTAGTTGTCGGGGTGGGTGTCCCGCGTCAGGAACAGCCAGTGCCCGGCCCGGGCATGGGCCTTAACGGTCTCGGCCAGGTGGGCCACGTTGGCCTGTGCCTGGGGGTTCGCCAGCGCACCCGTGATAAAGTCCTTTTGTACGTCCACAACAATATCCAGAATCATAGCGACAGCTCCTGTTTTTATGGTTTGCTACCAGTATACCGCAGACGGTGCGCGGTGTAAAGTGCGCGTTTCTCTGGCCGCAGGGGTGCGGATGTGGTATAATGGAAGAAAAATTTCAGGAGGCCCTTCATGACTCCGCTTGAAGCGTTAAAACGATATTTCGGCTACGACTCCTTCCGCCCCGGACAGGAGGAGATCGTCAGCGCCCTTCTGGCCGGGCGGGATGCGCTGGCCATCATGCCAACCGGCGCGGGCAAATCGCTCTGCTATCAGGTCCCTGCCCTGCTGCTGCCGGGGCTGACGCTCGTTATCTCGCCGCTGATCTCGCTGATGCAGGACCAGGTCAAGGGGCTGAACGCAGCGGGCATCCATGCGGCGTTTATCAACTCGTCGCTGACCGAGACACAGATCGCCCGCGCGCTGGGCCTGGCCGCCGAGGGCAGCTACAAGCTCGTCTACGTCGCGCCCGAACGCCTGGAAAGCCCGGTGTTCCGCAGCTTTGCCGCGGGGGCGGACATCTCGATGGTCACGGTGGATGAGGCGCACTGCATAAGCCAGTGGGGACAGGATTTCCGACCGAGCTACTTAAAGATCCTCGACTTTATCGACAGTCTGCCCCGCCGCCCCATCGTGTCGGCGTTCACGGCCACGGCCACGCGGGAGGTCAAGGACGACATTGTCTGCACGCTGCGGCTCCACGACCCGAAGGTGCTTGTGACCGGCTTTGACCGGCCCAACCTCTACTTTCAGGTTGAGCGCACCCGCCGCAAGGACGATTTTGTCATCCAATATCTGCGCGACCACCCCGGCGAGAGCGGCATCATCTACTGCGCTACCCGCAAGAATGTGGACAAGCTGCAGGAGCTTCTGACCGAATACGGCTTTGCGGCCACAAAGTACCACGCGGGCCTGTCCGCCGAAGCACGCCGCAAAAATCAGAATGACTTCATCTACGACACCGCGCCGGTCATTGTGGCGACGAACGCCTTTGGCATGGGCATTGACAAGTCCAACGTGCGGTTCGTGCTGCACTACAACATGCCCCAGAGCATGGAGAATTATTACCAGGAGGCGGGCCGTGCCGGGCGTGACGGGCTGCCGTCGCAGTGCGTGCTGCTTTTTTCGGCGCAGGACGTCATCATCAACAAATTTCTGCTGGAGAAAAAGGATTTTGCCGAGATGGACGACGAGGAGGCTGACCTTTTGCGCCAGCGCGACCTGCAGCGCTTGCAGACGATGGAGCGCTACTGCCAGACGACGGAGTGCCTGCGCAACTACATTCTGGCCTATTTCGGCGAGCATCCCACCGCGCCTTGCGGCAACTGCGGCAGCTGCAACAACGATTTTGACGAGGTAGACATGACCGACGCCGCCAAGTGGATGATCAACTGCGTGGCCGAGCTGCGCGGGCGGTACGGCAAAGCGATTTTGTTCGGCACTTTACAAGGCGCGAACCGTGCGCGTCTGCGGGAGCTGGGAGCCGAGCGCTTCAAGAGCTACGGCCGGATGAAGGACACCCCGCGCGAGACGCTGGAACGTCTGCTGGCCCAGCTGCTGGAGGATGGATATTTGGTGCAGAGCGACGACCAGTACGCCGTGCTGCACATCGGGGATATTGCCCCGCTGAAGGCCGGCGGGCAGGTGCTGGTCAAGCTGCCGCCGCAGCGTGAGCCGGAGCAGGCCCGCGCACCGAAGCCGAAGCGCCGCAGCCCGATGGACGCGCTGACGAGCGCCGGACTGGAGCTGTTCAACCAGCTGCGCCAGCTGCGGTTCGACACCGCCCAGCGCGAGGGACTGCCGCCCTACGTCGTGTTCGGTGACAAGTCGCTGGTGGATATGTGCCTGCGCGCGCCGCGCCGTACGGAGGATATGCTGGGCATCTACGGCATGGGTGAGCGCAAGTATGAAAAGTACGGTGCCGCGTTCTTTGCGGTCATTGACGCCTACCGCGCCGACCACCCCGACGCCGTTTTGAGCCTGGACCCGCCCGCACCGGAGCCGGAAAAGCCGCTGCCGTCCGTGAAGAAGAAAAAGCCGCCGAAGGCCGAGCGCCCCGCGTTTTACCTGACGGCGGAGGACGCGCGCAGCTTCAACTATCAGGACAGCTATACCGGCGCGGAGCTGAAGGCCGCGCTGATCGAGGCCGCCGGTGACCCGGATGTGAAGGCACCGACCATCAAGGAGATCGACGAGTGGCTGCTGGCGCAGCGGCTCATCGGCATGGAGCGTCTGCCGACGAAGGGCTTTTACTACGTGCCGACCCCTGCCGGTGTGGACGCCGGTCTGCGCAGCGAGGACAAGGTCAGCGCCTGCGGCACGCCGTATTCAGTGCTGCTGTTTACGCCGGAGGCGCAGCGGATGGTGGTGGAGCATTTTGTAAAACCAGAGGCTTCCCCCTCGGGGGAAGCTGTCACCGAAGGTGACTGATGAGGGCGAAGTTTACGGCTGCAATCCGTTTGCGGACGGTTATGGCACGCCTTTCCCTCATCCGGCCCTGCGGGGCCACCTTCCCCCAAGGGGGAAGGCTTAGGGCTTTTTCGTCATCTTGTCCGTACTGCGCAAATTTTCTTTGTCATATTCGTCGATTGCGGATTTTTTGACACGATGTTAAAATGTTAGCAGAGACCGTATACCAATTTATAAGGAGCACCCCATGGACAACGTGAAAATTCTCGAGGTCAAGCAGAGCATCTTTGCCTCCAACGACGAACAGGCCGCCGCGCTGCGGGCTGAGCTGAAGCAGGAAAAAATTTTTCTGCTGAATTTAATGAGCGCGCCGGGGTCCGGCAAAACCACGACACTGCGCCGCACGATTGCTGCGCTGCAAAATGAGCTGCGCATCGGCGTGATGGAGGCCGACATCGACTCCGACGTGGACGCCCGCGCCATTGCCGAGACCGGCGCCAAGGCCATTCAGCTGCACACCGGCGGCATGTGCCATCTGGACGCCGAGATGACCCGGCAGGGACTGGCCGGGCTGGGCATCGGGGATCTCGATTTGGTGATTCTGGAAAACGTCGGCAACCTTGTCTGCCCTGCCGAGTTCGACACCGGCGCGGTGAAGAACGCGATGATTTTGTCGGTCCCCGAGGGTCACGACAAGCCGCTGAAATATCCGCTGATGTTCCAGGTCTGCGACGTCGTTCTTGTCAACAAGATCGACGTTCTGCCGTATTTTGACTTTGACATGGACAAATGCCGCGAGTATGTGGCCCTGCGCAACCCGAACGCAAGGGTCATCCCGATCTGCGCCCGGACGGGCGAGGGCATTGACGAATGGGCCGATTGGCTAAAAGAGCAGGTCAGGGCGTGGCAGGCGTAAATAATCCAGCCGCGTTGCAGGGGCCGCACATGTGCGGCCCGCGGCCTTGCGGCAATCGCCCGTCCGCCATTTACAACCGGGCCGGGCATGCCCGGCCCCTACTGTGCAAAAACGGAGCAACGGCACAAAAAAGGAGCACACCATGAGCAAACCCACTGCGTTCCCGCTGGATGAGAGCAGGCTGCCCTTCGAGATTCCGAGGGACGAGCCGTACCGCGAGAAAATTGCCAGGCTGGGCCAGATGATCACGGACCGCATCCCGGCCAAAAAGGGCATTCTGACGAAGGATGACCCCGAATACTGGGGCCTGGCGTCCATCGTGACCGACGAGATGGCGGACGTTGCCTTAAAAATGAAGGTCCGCAAGCCCATGACCCTGCCCGAGCTGGTCAAGGCCACGGGCAAGCCTGCCGGGGAGCTGGAGCCTCTTTTGCAGCAGATGGCCGTCGTCGGTCTGCTGGAGTACAACTGGGAGAATCCCCGCCGCGAAAAGCAGTACATCCTGCCGATGTTCGTGCCCGGCAGCGCAGAGTTCTTCAACATGAACAAGCAGCAGATCGCCGACCACCCCGAGGTGACAGCCTTCTTTGAGCGGATGACGTTTCTGCCGCTGGAGCACATCACCGCCATGGTGCCCCCGGGCGGCGCAGGCATCGGTATGCACGTCATCCCGGTGGAAAAAGCCATCGAGACCGAGAACCGATCCGCCGACATTGAGCACATCTCGCACTGGCTGAAAAAGTACGACGGCAAGTATGCCGCCGGTCCGTGCAGCTGCCGTATGTCCCGCGCCGCCATGGGCGAGGGCTGCGGCGACGACCCCGACGACTGGTGCATCGGCGTGGGCGATATGGCCGACTACCTCGTCGAGACCAACAAGGGGCATTACGTGACTTACGATGAGGTCATGCAGATCCTGCAGAAGGCCGAGGACAACGGCTTTGTGCACCAAATCACGAACATCGACGGCGAGAATAAGATTTTTGCCATCTGCAACTGCAACGTCAACGTCTGCAATGCGCTGCGCACAAGCCAGCTGTTCAACACGCCGAACATGAGCCGCTCGGCCTACGTGGCGCGTGTCGAGCCGGAGAGCTGCGTGGCCTGCGGGCGCTGTGTGGAGTACTGCCCCGCGGGCGCGGTCAAGCTGGGCCAGAAGCTCTGCACGAAGGACGGCCCCATCACCTACCCGAAGCAGGAGCTGCCCGACGCCGTGAAGTGGGGCCCCGACAAGTGGGCCATCGACTACCGCGACAAGAACCGCATCAACTGCTATGACACCGGCACGGCCCCCTGCAAGACGGCCTGCCCCGCGCACATTGCCGTGCAGGGCTACCTGAAAATGGCCGCGCAGGGCCGCTACCGCGACGCGCTGGCGCTTATTAAAAAGGAGAACCCCTTCCCCGCCGTCTGCGGGCGCGTCTGCAACCGCCGGTGCGAGGACGCCTGCACCCGCGGCACCGTGGATCAGGCCGTGGCCATCGACGCCGTCAAGAAGTTCATTGCCGAGCAGGACCTGAACGCCGCGCACCGCTACGTGCCCGACGTTGTCCAGCCGTCGCTGCAGGGCCCGTGGCCGCAGAAGATCGCCATCATCGGCGGCGGCCCCGCGGGCCTGTCCTGCGCCTATTTTCTGGCAGTGCAGGGCTACAAGCCCACCGTGTTTGAGAAAAACGAGCGTCCCGGCGGCATGCTGCGCTACGGCATCCCTTCGTTCAAGCTCGAGAAAAACGTCATTGACGCCGAGATCGACATTCTGCGGGAGCTGGGCGTTGACATCCGCTGCGGTGTCGAGGTCGGCAAAGACGTCACGCTGGCCGAGCTGCGCCGACAGGGCTACCGGGCGTTCTATATCGCCATCGGCTGCCAGGGCGGGCGCCGGGCCGGTGTGCCCGGCGAGGACGCTGCGGGCATCGAGACCGCCGTCCATCTGCTGCGCACCTTCGGCGGTGACGAGAGCCGCAAAATAACCGGAAAGACCGTCGTCATCGGCGGCGGCAACGTTGCCATTGACGCGGCGCGCGTGTCTCTGCGCTGCGGTTCCGACGGCGTGACGATGGTCTGTCTGGAGCCGCGGGACAAGATGCCGGCCTCGCCGGAGGAAATCGCCGAGGCCGAGGAGGAGGGCATCAAAATCACCTGCGGCTACGGCCCGAAGGAGTTCCTCTCCGAGAACGGGCATGTGACCGCCGTCGTGCTGAAAAAGTGCACCGGCCTTTACAACGCGGAGGGCCGTTTTGCGCCCACCTACGATGAAAACGATACCATCACCCTGCCGTGCGACAACGTTGTTTTAAGCATCGGCCAGTGCATCGAGTGGGGCGATTTGCTGAACGGCGAGGCCGTGCAGCTGGGCCGCGGCCAGGGCGCTGTGGCCGACGCGCTGACCTACCAGACCGCCCAGCCGGACATTTTCGTCGGCGGCGACGTCTGCACCGGGCCGCGGTTTGCCATTGACGCGATTGCTGCGGGCAAGCAGGGGGCAATTTCCATCCACCGCTTTGTGCAGCCCAACACAAGCCTGACGATTGGCCGCAACCGCCGCGACTTCCACGAGCTGGACAAGTCGAATCTGGCGCTGGGCGAGTATGACCGCGCACCGCGCCAGTCCGCCGCACTGGATGCGGGCATTGACGCGCACCGTTCCTTCCGCGACGCGCACCTGACGCTGACCGAGGATCAGGTCAAAATCGAGACGGCGCGCTGTCTGGGCTGCGGTGCCAGCGTTGTGGACCCGAACAAGTGCATTGGCTGCGGCGTCTGCACGACAAAGTGCGAGTTTGATGCCATCCGCCTGCACCGCGACCTGCCCGAGTGCAGCAAGATGGTCAGGAGCGAGGACAAGTTCAAGGCCATTCTGCCCTACATGGCGAAGCGCGAGATCAAGCTCCGCTTTGCCAAGAAGGAGAAGTAATGCACGAGCTTGGCATTGTATTCCACATCATCCGCACGGTGGAGGACGTGGCCCGGCAGAACGACGTGACGCGCATCCGGCGCGTGACGCTGCAGCTGGGCGAGGTCTCCGGCGTGGTGGAGAGCTACCTGCAGGACTGCTGGAAGTGGGCGGCGGCGAAATCGGAGCTTTTGCCCGGCGCGGTGCTGACCGTGGAGACCATCCCCGCCGTGACCGTGTGCGAGGACTGCGGCCAACAGTACCCCACCGTGCAGTTTGGCCGCACCTGCCCCCACTGCCAGAGCCCGCGCACCCACCTTTTGCAGGGCCATGAGATGTTGATCAAAGAGATCGAGGCCGTGGAGACAGGACCCACCGCCCCGGAAAGAGCGTGAAGCTGCATGAAATACAAAATTTTCCGCATCGAGGAACAGATGTACGGCTGCGAGGAGCCGCCCGCCGACCAGCCGATTCTGGTTGACGTAGTGCTGGAAGGTGCTGACGGCACGCGGCGCGTGCTCCCCTACCCCGACGAAGCGCTGCGCCGCGGCGGAATGGAGGAAGGCGACAGCGTCGATTTGACCGACGGCATCCTTCGCAAGGTATAATTTCCCCAAAACCAAAAGGGGCTGTTGCGTGTGCAGCAGCCCCTTCTATGTTTTTTACAAAGGTTATTCTTCCGTAGAAATATCGCGGCCAAAGTATTTTTCGCTCAATGCCTTCAGCGTGCCGTCGGCGCGCAGCTCGTCAATGGCGGCATCAATGGCCGTGCGCAGGGTGGCAGTCTCGTCGCCCTTGCGCATCGGGATGGCGATCTGGTTCGCATCGTCGGTCAGCACGGCGATCTTCACATTCGCGTCGGGGTGCTCCTTCGTGTAATCGTAGAAGGTCATCTCGGCGTTCAGCGTCGCGTCGATGCGCCCGCTCAGCAGCAGCTCAAACGTCTGGTTCAGGTCGTCAACGCCCGTCACCGTCGCGCCGTACTGCTCGGCCAGCTCGGCGTAGGTGCTGGAGATCGTGTTTGCGGTCTTTTTGCCCTTCAGGTCCTCCAGCGTGTTGATGCTGTCATCGTCGGCCTTGGTGATGACGGCGGTGCGGTTGAAGGCGTAGGGCGTCGAGAAGTCGTATTTTTCGGCGCGTTCGGGGGTTATGTCCACGCCGTTGACCATGATGTCATAGCGGCCCGCGTCCAGGCCGGCCAGCAGGCCGTCCCACTCGCCCTCGACAAACTGCGGCTCAACGCCCAGCTTCTTCGCGATCTCGGTGGCGACCTCGACGTCGTAGCCGACGAGGTTGTCGTTTTCATCGTGGTAGGT
>OJQB01000675.1_pt1 | contig 12590 bp, 18 predicted proteins | sample 1598601 | NCBI WGS metagenome assembly OJQB01 (sample SAMN03922496, study PRJEB24848) | human gut metagenome | isolation source: stool sample | host: Homo sapiens | place: Germany | collected 2011-11 | reverse complement strand
CTTCCACATTGGGTTTCTGATAGATGTAATCGTGAAAGTAAGCTGTGTCTGTACGGGCCGGGATAAGCAGTACCACGGTGGTATCAGGCTGCTTGGCCTCTTCGGAGCATTTCTTCACCCAGTCTTTGATAGCCCTGCCATACGGTGGATTGCAGAAGACCGTCTGCCCCCCCCCCACGGCTGTCTCAGTCCGTCGTCTGCTACGGTAAAGCACCGGTCGCATTTGTGATTGGACTCGTCAGCGCAGGGATCGAGGGTGAAGTGAAACTCCGAATCCAGTTGGTCAAAAAACGCCTGCGGCGTCGCCCAGTCCATAGCCTTGGACGAGAACATGACTTCTGTATTCATTTTGTTTCACCTCATAATTTGTGTCTACATAAGAACGGTTTGATCCGTGACTTGGTTGCTGTCGGTGATTTTTACCTGCATATCATCTGTCACCGGAATACGCATTTGTGCGTAACCAGAGGATGAGAACGGCATAAACCCGCCAAGCCGATACTTGTCACATACCAACTCATCGCCGTCAAAACGGAAAGAGTTGCCATGAGCGTCACGATAGGTCAGCTCACGATTGCAGGTTGACAGCTTCGCATATTTCCCACGATAATCAGGAGCTTTCAGCTCATAATCCGGGAACGCCGCGATGAAAGCGTTATACTGCTCCGGGAACAGTTTGGACAACTGGCGGAGAAAGATCGGGATGGTTTCTGTCTGATAGCTCTCAATCTCTCCACCCAGCATAGCACGCGGATGGTAGGTGCAAATTCGATTGATATTGTCGGGCGTCAGCCCGTCAATAGGGACAAAGAGACGATTGCAACCAAACCCAGGATCATGACAGAACAGCCTGGAATCCGGGCTGCGTTCGATTCTGACATGAGGCGGCGCGAGAAAAGCACCGTCGCCGATTTTTGCGATGTAGGTGTTGTTGGGGTAAGAGAGCTTGTGGTATTGCTCAGAGTCTTTGGCATCGCTGTAAACACGACCGTACATCTTGGTTTTCTTTGTGCCGCCATCAACACAGGCCGTACGGCCAAATTCACAACGAACGCCAAATAGCGTCGTCTTACGGAAGCATTTTCCTTCCTTATATGCCGAACACACATCGGCATGATCGCAATAAATGTACTCTGCGCGAAGCCGCGAGTTTCGGCCACCGTCGCCATACAGATCAACATTGATCAGTTTTTCTTGTTCAGTCATTATGTTATACCTCGCTAATAAGAGCGTTGCCGCAGGTAATGCGGTCGGAATCCTCTTCCTTGCTGGGAACAAACACGATTACGTCCCAGCCTAAATCAAGCAAGGGCTGCTCGAATTTGTCGTAGACACTGTAATCGTCGTAGCTGGTAGTGATATCGTAGTTGTGTTCCAGGGCAGCTTTGGTTTGATGGATCGGAGTGATCTTGACGATAAACTTATCGCGGTCAAAAAGGGAGTCGAGCACTTTGGCGTCCAAAATCGTTGCTTCGGTTACAGCGAAGTTCAACGTATACTTTCTGCCAACCGGCATAGGCAAATCGCTGGCGATATTAGCGATTTCTCTCAGGCTCAGGGATTTACCGGCGAACTGAGCTTCCCGCTGGTCGTCCGAAGTGCTGTTGATACTAAGTTGCAACCCAGCTTCACCATGCCGCTGGGTATTCTTGATCTCGCACCAGTGCTTCAAATAGCTGGGGAGGTCGTTATTGCTACGAGGCATCATGGTGGAAACTACGGGATGGATGGTAACAGCGTGAAGACCACACTCTTTAACCAGGTCGTCCAATCGAGACTCGGTAAAATCCAGCACTGCAGGATTCCAAGTCGGCTCGCCCATGCGAGCATAGTGGACATTGAAACGGTTGGTAAAACGGACATCCTCATGTTCAATGATGTAGCGGATCTGATATTCCAGATCAGGCAGAGAGGCATTCCCGAAGAAGCCGTATTTATGAACATCGCAGAAGGTACATTTCATGGGGCATCCCTTCTGGCTGCTGATAGTCGCTACCCACTTGTCCATAAGGTCAACATCGTGGTGCTGAACGCCCTCAATCTTTTTGGTTAAGCCGAGGAAGTCGGCTTTGATGTTGTTTTCTTTACCGTAGTCACCCACGGTAAGAAACTCCAAACCGAGCGATCGGTTGAAGTAGATTTTACCCGTGTGGGTCAATACCATTTGTGTATCCATTGTGATATCCTCATAGCCTTTTATGCGGTCGCCCAGACTGTCGTTTTTCTTTGCCATTGTTATTTCATCTCCTCCCAAGGAATACGGATAGCGTGCTTGGTCGTCAGTAAATAGGATGTGCGCCCATATTTCTTTTTCCACTCGTCGAGGTAGTGCTGCATTTCAGCGATAGCAGCAGTCCCAATGTCATCGTAAGCGTCTTCGTACATTTCCTCGCAGGCAGAAGACACGATACTTGAGGCATCCAGTTCCATCTCTACCTTTTCGGTGCCCCACACATACAGCGGTTTTTCCATGAACTCTTCCCGGTCTTCGTTCCAACTATCAAAGAAATCCTCCCAATAGCTGAAATATCCTTCGTTGTGAGGGAAGAAGTCGCTTTGCGCCATTACAAATAGCGAGCCAAGAGCGTTCGGCTCATGCTTTTCTGCTTTCTCCAACAATTCTTTTTCTTTACGGGCTTCTTCCTGCTGGCGGCGTTGTTTTACGGCATCACAATCACAAATTGTTCGGCTTCTTGGAAGTTGCTTTCCACAGTCGGGGCAATAACGTACAACACCGTTATAACAGTTCGGACAGAACCGGATAGACTGGTGCTTGTAGGGGAATTGGCCGGCTCTCTTATCGGGGTCGTCAGACAACCCATAAGGATTATCTTCGATACGGAGGCCGGTACCATGACAAATAGGACAGATCTCCTCGTTATCATGAAGATCCTTTACGAGCGTTTTGCCGATCAGCTCTCCAAAAGCATCTTCAATTTTGATGACCTTCCGTGTGGGTTTCACAAATCCGGGCATACCTCAGACCTCCTTGTAGATTGCAGGGAGGAACACGAGGCTAACTTTTTGCGCCACCAGATAGGCGGAATAGCCGTCAACCAAGACGGCGTTATCGTCCAGGGCAACATTGGTATTGAACTGGCCGGTATGATAGAACTCCAGAAAACGCTTTGCGATCTTCTCATCGCTGGGCTTTGTGCGAGCCATGTACTCCGGGATCTTGATGGCACTCATCAGCACCTTCTGGGTGGTGGCTTCGATTGTGGAGAGCGGGAAGGTAGCGCCGGAGGCCAACATAACCTCTTTCACATCCTGCTCGTCAAGATCAGCAGCCACAACGGTGCCATACCGCCGGCCACGCGCCGTATTACAGGCCACGCGAAATCCAGGCTGAAGTTTGCCTACAAGGGGCTCAGGGATCTCGAACCAGAATACCTTGCCATAGGGCTTGTGCTTTACCATAGCTACTTTCATTTGGCAGTCCTCCTATAAGGATAGAATAATTTACTTTGTTGCTATATACATAGTATAATCACGGCCTCCCAATTTGTCAAGAGGGAAGCCGTGATTTTCTTTGTTGCTAATGAAGTTTGTTGTTAGTCTGTTGAAACAAGATGAAGGATAATGGCCTGTGGATTGTCGCAGTCTTTCAGGGTCGCTTTATAGTGCTGCTTCCACCAGCCATACAACAACTCAAAGTTCTTGATGGGCAGATATTCCTCCATAAGAAGCTGGGGATTATCTTGTGAAGCATAGTCCAGCCGAAGAAGTTTAATATCATCATCAGTAAAGGATCGGAGCGGCTTACGCTCGAATTTGGTGACAGTAGCCTTACGCCGAATGGCATATTCCGGGAGCTGGCTGGCCGGACTCCATTTGATAGCCTCATCATACTCGTTAGGTACAGCTCTGCTGTCATCCCAAGCACATAGACCATCGGAACGGTATATGATACCCACGGTAACTTTCTTTTCGGTCGTCTCTTCGCCTTTTTCGACCGGCTCAAAAATAGTCAGTCTTTTGAACGGTTCGAGAATGTTCACTACTTCACCGACTTCAGGCAGAAACCCCAGAGGGAGCGCAAACCCCTTCAGTATTCCCTTCTCCCAAAGGTCGATGTCGTTCAGGTTCATCGGCAGGTTCATGGTCGATCGCCTCCAATCTGATTTGAGCTACTTGCGCCCAAGGCATTCCATAGTAAGGGCTTTTCTTCTTATCGCACACGCCATTGTCAATTCCGATGTATCTGCGCCCTTCCAGCTTGGCAGCAATAAGAGTAGAACCGGTACCACAACAGTTATCCAGGACGATTGCATCCCTGTCAGTGTAAGTACGGATTGCGTAGCGCAACAGATCAACAGGTTTTTCAGTGGCGTGGAGTGCTACGGACGGATGGGGCTTAGGGAAGCGCCAAATTGACGCCGGATACTTCATGTTACCGTCTGGCGACTCTACCAATGTATAGTTGCCATAGCTCCGGTTAGAATGAACGTCTTCCGCCTGTTTTCCCACTGCCTTGCCCTTGGTGTGGTTTTTCTCGCCGACTGTCATTTGCGGATGATACGGCGGCGGAGATTTGTAGAACACCATGATATCCTCATGCTCTCTGAGCGGCATTTTCTTAGCGTTGAGAAATCCGCTCTTTAGCACCTTGTCCCAGATGATATTGTAGCGGTGCAGCTTAGGATTAGAGAGCATCATGGTAGCAGTAAATTTATCCTGGCCGAACAGTAGAATCGCGCCGTTCGGCTTGATAATTCGCTCATACTGCTCCCAGAGTGGAGCAGGCGGGATAACCGAGTCCCATGAGTTCTGGGTTTTGCTAACCATATGGGAGGTCACATAAAATCATGTCAATGCTTGAATCGGAGATATCTTTCATTACCTCCAAGCAGTCACCAAAGACGACTTGGTTTGCTACGATTCCCATATAAAAATCACCTCCTATGACAAATAATCGTAAATGTGAGATTTCATTTCTGCCCAGATATCTGGTGGGATATCTCGTTTGCACATATTCTCAAAGAATGTTACAAAACGAAGATTATCTATGTCATTTGTCCCTCCAAGAGATTTTGGCATAATGTGATCAATGGATGGCTTGAGATATTTTGATTTCCCGCTTTGCAGATATCTACGATACAATCTGTTAAATGTCTCATCGAAATAGAAACGCTCAATGTACGATACATACCATTCGGTTGATTCGGCAAATCTTTTATCTCTGTTGGTTATCTGCTGGTTTAGGAAACACAGTTTGTCGAAATCCTCAAATTGCAACAACCAATCAAGAGTGACATCAAAACGTAGATGGTACATCATGTTTGCATACTGGGCGTGTCTCTTATCTGCATATTTTCTTTTAGCAGGTTTGCGTACCCTTGGCCGAAGAAATATCCCATTTCTAAGAAAAACTCTTTCAATGGTGTGATGGTCTGTCTTGCATTTTTTAGCTATGCTACGCAATGATGCACCGTCGAGGTATTCCGCCACAAGTTTATATGTGGGTATACTAAATTTCAGATATTACCACCATCCCCGTCTACCGTTATGGTGTAGGCTATGACCGGGGCGTTGAAATGCTCTGCAGCATACGCCCGGATGATTTCTTCGGCGTTGTCAATGAGTACGCCGCCAATTCGGCGGCCTCTGGTATCCTCAGACATAACAATCGGTTCAGGGATAGATACACCTACCCGCCGTGCCATGTCTTTTACGTAACGCTTGCTGATGGTAGTTGGTACGACAATCGGATATCCGGTTATCGCCGATGTGTAAACTAAGGCGGTCGTTTTACCGCCCCCGCGTTTTCGGAATAGACCCTTCATGATTGTACTCCTCTTTGATTAAGTAAAGTAGCTTTTGCAAGCATTCGTCGTTGACGTTGAACTCGCTACACGGATCTCCAAACATGGGAACCCAGCAACTATACCGCGTGCATCTGATTTTCCCATAATCTTTTCCAATGTCGGCGCAGACACGCTTTTTATCTGCGTGAGTGCAGTCACAGCACTTAACTGTAGCCATTGGGTATCTCTCCTTTGGGTATTTATGAAATTGGTGTTTCATTCACGTTTTGGTGCTTCCACCATGCGTCGATTGCGTCTTGATTTTCGTGGTTAAGATATTCAGCAAGATCATCGCTTCCCAAGTTGTCGTCTGTAAACTTGTCAACAACTGTGCCATTAGGTTCGTCCTCAGATAGCCCAATAGGATTCCCACACCAGTCGTAATAAACCCAGCACCACGCATCATTTGCTACGCCTGTGCTATCAGACGTTTTATACCCGCTCCGTTCTATGGCCTCTCGGACAGATCTATCACGGAATGGGTGTGGCTCGTATATAGCACAAACTGCACAGCTGTTTGTGAGCACTACCTTTTTGTATGGTCTCAACTCATCCATCATCATCACCATACCTTATTGAACCGTGTGCCCCTCAACCTGATATCCCATGTGAACACCTTTCCATTCAGGTTTAAGCATAGCTTTCAATTCAGAGGCGACGCCCTTACACATCCGTGTGGTCTGGCCGAAAACTTCGTATTCACACAAATAAGTGTGATCTGCTGAAAGACCAAAAGCTACATAGATGTGCAACTGGTTCGCCCAAGCTATGACTTCATCTACCTTAGCCTTGTGCTGCTCATAGTAGGCTTTAGAATCGTCAACGTTTTCCTCAAGAAGAAAAGAACCTTTCACATATTTCTGTTGAGGCACGTTACTCACCTCTTCCCAGTAGACCCGATACCGCCTCGATCAGCGTTGCCCAACGTATCGACCGACTCGAAAAACAGCTGGGGCTGGTGCTTGTCAATGCGGAACTGGCAGATACGATCGCCGACCTTAATGGTGGTATCTCGCATAGCGATGGCAGGGAAGAACCACTGGTCGTTGTCGCCGCAATAGCTTTCATCCACTATACCCATATGGTTGGCCTGTATAACACCGAAGTTCTTGAAGGTGGAGCTACGGGGAATGATATGGGCTTCATAGCCCTTGGGAAGCTGCATAGCAATTCCCAGAGGGATCAGCTTGAAGTCGCCAGCCTTCAGCTCAACATCCTCAGCAGCCCGAAGGTCAATCCAGTCGGATTTGCCGTCGATATACTCCAGAGGCTGAATTTTATCGCTGAGATAGCGAACCTTGATTGTCAGTGCGTCCTGCATTGTTGGTATCCTCCTTAACCGAGATATTTCTTGAAAAATTCTGCAAGGGTTAGGTTATTTTGCCGTGCCAGGTCAATCGTGCAAGCGCAAACATTGCGCTCGGTAGAAGCCCCAATTTCATAGCAAAGATAGATGAGAATGTCGGGGTACTGATGGTTGTGAAAGCATTCGTCCTTGTCCTTTTCGGTGCCGGCGCAATCACTGCAATCCTGACACCACTCTTTACGCTGAAGACCATCCCACGCCATCAGCTTTTCGCCGTTGATAACATAGGCGCAGTCAACAGTGCCCAGATTAGAACCATCAGCGTGACGCCACCAGCCCCAATCGTCCTTCCAGTCATCGTCGTCGATAGCACAGATATTGTCAAAATCCTCTTTGGACAACAGCCAGACTTGGTATTCTTCACGCCGATGCGTAGGCTGAGGCTGATAATGGTAAGTACACACGGCAGATGTCAGGCCAAGACTTTTTACGGCATTGGCAAATTCGCCACCTGCTAAAATTTCAACAGTTTCCATATTTCCTCCTATTCGTAACGAATGAAGTGTACGGTGTTAAACTCTTTACCGGGAAACTCTTTGAGCCGGATAGAGGAGCGCCAACCGCCGACATGGATCTTTTCAACCTCGTAAACCTGACCTTCTGTCAAAAGCTCATGAGCCTGTTTGGAATCGCTGCTCAACCCGGCGTCCAGATCCACGGCTTTAACCTTACATCCACGTTCGCAGTGCAGAACATCGGATTGATCCTTGGCACATTTGCTACATAGCCACTCTAACCGATAATCCAGCGTAATACCGTCCAGGAGCTTCCCGCATTTGGGACAGCGAAATTCGATCTTTTCATTCATAGTGCTCACCTTCGTATAGGACAATTTTCTTTTGTCGCAAGGTTTTCTGTACGTCGATGACCCGCTGATTTGCAGAACCACGCCATTTCAACATCCGGTCAGACAGCTCCATTTTGAAGGGGCCGTCAACCACAACGTCACATGATGTCAGTAAAGCCATTTGTGCAGACTGGTGATCATCCTCGTCTTTGTCCGGGAAAAGCGGATTGTAGCAGTCCTCCCAGATAAACCCAGTCCATAGCCACACGGTTTTACCGATTGAATGCGTGTAGAAACAAAGATCAATGAGATCATAAATCCCGCCATAGTCCTGACAAAGCGGATCTCCGCCAAGTAGAGAAAGCCCCGAGATAACAGGGTTGGCAAGCATTTCGTGGATCTTTGCGATAGTCTCCTTTGTGAATGGCCTACCACAGTTAAAATCCTGCTCCTCTGGATTAAAGCAGCCGGGGCAATGATTCGTGCATCCGCTTACGAAGAGGGAGGTGCGGACTCCCTCTCCGTTTGCGATGTCATAGTTGCGGATCTTCGCGTAGTTCATTCGTCGCCACCCAGGTGGACATAACGTTCTTTGATTTCTTGCGTTCTGCCCTGATTCCAGTCATTCAGGCCGATGTAGCCGCAGGTACGCCGCGCAATGTTCATCTTGCTCTTATCGGTATTCCCGCAGTTGGGGCACTTCCAGATCAGCTTGCCGCGATCGTCGTCCACAATCTCGATTTCCTTATCCCAGCCGCACACCTGGCAGTAGTCGGATTTCGTGTTCAGTTCCGCATACATGATGTTGTCGTAGATGTACTTCAACACTGTCAGTACGGCGGGAATGTTGTCAGAGAGGTTCGCCACTTCGATGTAGCTGATTGCTCCGCCCGGAGAGAGCTTCTGGAACTGAGACTCAAATCTCAGCTTATCAAAAGCGTTGATATGCTCTGTGACGTGAACGTGATAGGAGTTGGTGATGTAGCCTTTATCGGTGATGCCCTCGATCACACCAAAGCGCTTTTGCAGACACTTGGCAAATTTATAGGTGGTGCTCTCAATAGGAGTGCCGTAGAGAGAATAGTCGATATCCTCAGCGGCTTTCCATGCAGCGCACTTGTCGTTCATGTACTGCATGACCTTGAGAGCAAAAGGTTCGCCGTCAGGGTCGGTGTGGCTCTTGCCAGTCATCGCCATGACACATTCGTACAGGCCGGCATAGCCCAAAGAGATGGTGGAGTAGCCGCCGTGAAGCAGCTTGTCGATGGTTTCACCCTTTTTCAGGCGAGCCAAAGCGCCGTACTGCCAGTGGATAGGAGAAGCATCGGACAGGGTACCGCTCAAACGCTCGTGGCGGATTTGCAGCGCCTTATGACACAGCTCCAGCCGCTCGTCGAAAATTTCCCAGAAAGTATCGTACAGATCCTGGACATCGTTATGGTCGCCGGTTGCCTCCCAAACTTTCAGAGCGCTCAGAGCAACATCGGGAAGGTTGATGGTGACGACTCCCTGGTTGAAACGCCCGTAATACTTGGGCTTGTCGGGCTGATAATTGCCCGCATTGGCAACATTGTCCCAACCGTTACCGGAGCGGTCGGGCGTCAAGAAGCTACGGCATCCCATACAGGTATAGCAATCGCCGCTACCTTCGCTTTCACCCTTGGAGAGCTTGTACTCGCGCATCTTCTTTTCGGAGATGTAGTCGGGTACCAGCCGTTTGGCAGAGCATTTGGCACACAGCTGGGTCAAATACCAGTAGGGAGAATCCTCGGTGATGTTATCCTCTTCCAGCACATAGATCAGCTTGGGGAATGCCGGGGTCGTCCAAACGCCCTTCTCATTTTTGACGCCTTGATACCGCTGCCGCACGACTTCTTCGATGATCATAGCGAGGTCTTTCTTGGTCTGAGGATCGCTGACCTCGTTCAGATACATAAAGACGGTAATGAACGGAGCTTGACCGTTGGTGGTCATAAGAGTAATCACTTGATACTGGATAGTCTGAACGCCCTTCTTTACTTCTTCACGGACACGCTCTTCGACCAGATCAGAGATCACTTTCTCAGGGTCTGCAAAGTTATCCGAGGAAGAAATTTTCAGGAACTCAGCCTCTACCTGCTTGCGAATCTTTTGCCGGCTCACCTCAACAAAGGGGGCGAGGTGGGACAGGGAAATAGACTGACCGCCATACTGATTGCTGGCTACCTGAGCAATGATCTGGGTAGCGACGTTGCAGGCAGTTGAGAAGGAGTGAGGCTTTTCAATCAAGGTACCGGAAATAACTGTGCCGTTCTGGAGCATATCTTCCAGATTGATCAGGCAGCAGTTTCCGGTTACGATACCACCATCCAGCGTGAAACTGTGTGTCTCAGGTTCTTCAACGCACCAAACGTCCTGGAGTGCGTCGCCTCTGCGATGTTCCTTAATGTCTGAAACTTTCCATAGATTGTTGGGGTTTTGCTTGAGTCGGAAATTCACACAGTACAAAATTGCCCCCTGTTTGAAATTGGTATCATGCTCAATCACTGAAATGCTGGCAACATGATATCCGGCGATTGCGGAAATATCCTCCACCATTGCTAAAACACGGGTATCGGACGTTGAAATTTGGTGACGATCCTTACTGCCATCTGCTGCATACAAGCCGTAGAACAGCATCCGCTTATCGTCAGGGCTGAGATATTTCCAAATTGAATAATTCAAAAAATCTTGCTTTGAAAGACTTGAGTTACTAATCATCACTAAATCGCCATTCGGGTGATGAAAAGATGCAACGAAACCGGCTGACTCGAAAACGTTCTGATATTGAACCTTTTCTCCGCAAAGTCTAATGCTCAGACCATTCCCAATATCATTTCCATCACCAATAACAAAGCCAAGTGCGAACATTCTTGCCGCTCTGGTATCTTCAGGAACATCAAATTTTGAATTGTCATGAAGAGGATACAATTTATCTCCAACAGACAGTTCCGTTGTTACCGTACCATCTGCCAGAATCCACCGATGATCTCTGGTGCAGGTAACAGTTCTTTCGCTTCTGGCTGACTGGAACGTTACATCGTAGAGCTTTTGAACACCGTACTTATGCACTGTAGCATCACGCCAGCAGCCGTCTTTATCCAGAACTGTCACTTTATCACCATCGTGACATTCAGCAAATGAAACAACACCATCCTTGGTAACGAATCTTGTTTTACTGCTAAAACAGTTCATCATGTGCTGCACAAAATAGTCGCTGTCATGGAAGTGGATAATGCCCTCTTCGTGCGCTTGCTTAATGTCGTCCGGCATAAGCAGACGGTCAGTAATATCGCGGCTTACCTCACCGGCGATGTAGTCTCTCTGGGTAGAGAGGATCGTGGGATTTTTGTTACTATTCTCCTGGATGACCGTTTCATTGACGTTATCCGCAATAGAGAGGATTTTGCCGTCCAGAGAAGAAGCGTTCCGCAGAAGTTCATGTTCATAGCGATACTTGATGTACGCTTTGGCGACTACGAACTCGCCCTCTTTCATCAGCTCAGTTTCCACGTCGTCCTGGATTTCCTCAACAGAAATCGCACGGTTGCGCCGCTGATAGCGGTTATACAAACGGGTGGAGATTTTTTTGGATACCTCGTTCTTATCTCCTACTGCACTGAGCTTTTCAACCTCCGTGAATGCCTTGAGAATGGCGTTGGCAATTTTGCCTTTGTCAAAGTCGGCTTCACGGCCATCACGTTTAATGACAACCATAAAAATTCCTCCTTACAAAAGATAGCTGTGGATAACTTGGTCAATTTCTTCCCACGTGTTTACCCGAAGAGCATCATTAGCTACATGATCGAAGCTACGATTATGGGGGCGGTCAAAAAGAATTTTGGTGTATTCGCCTCCAACTAAGTTGTGTGGGGCGTCGTCAATCAAAACGTCACCACGTACCATTTGCTTGTTGCAGGCAAAAATGATGTGCTTCCAATCCAGGAAGGGGAACAGCTCTAAAAGCCGTTCCACCTTCGTTTTGCAGGTATGATAGCTGGATGCAGTCACCATGTAGAGCTGGTGCCCCTCGTCATAGAGCTTTTGGAGTACCTCAACAGAGCCGGGGATCGGAGTGATACGCCGCCAAAGCTCGTCATCATGGAGTACGCTGAATACCTGCTCTTTCGTCAGCGTGGGGAAAGCAAGGGAGATATCCCAGCCGTGAACATCTTCCGGAGTTACGGAAGTGCCATAACGCTCGTTTAGCATTGCGATCCAGCAATCGCTCAGGTTTTCTACGGTATCGTCGGCATCAAACAGAATTGTCAGTTTCTTCATGGAGTTCTCCTTTGAGAGCGTTGTTCACAAAGTTGTTTACGGCCTCTTTGAGATCTTCCAAACTGCCGCCGTTGACGATCGTAGCGTCGTACTGGTAATCGTCCAATGCAGTCTCCGAAGCGTGCTTCTGCTGCTCCTCGGTCAACGGAGACACAAAGTTGGGGCGAACTACCCGCAGCAAGATAGCATCCATGCCGTAGGTCTCGTAGATCTCATACTCGTTGGGAAAACGGGTATCAGGGATAAGCACGTAATCCCACTCGTCGCAGAAGATGTCGAGGATACTGACGATGAAATCTACCCAGTAATCAGGAGAGACAGCGCGGATTTT
>OJQB01000670.1_pt1 | contig 12632 bp, 10 predicted proteins | sample 1598601 | NCBI WGS metagenome assembly OJQB01 (sample SAMN03922496, study PRJEB24848) | human gut metagenome | isolation source: stool sample | host: Homo sapiens | place: Germany | collected 2011-11 | reverse complement strand
AATACGAATGTTTAAGTACATAGAAGTTGAATTGAAAATTTACAGAAGCTGAAAGGAAGGGAAAACTATCATGGAAAAGATCAAAAAGCATATAGCTAACTTAAAGGTTGCAGGAAAATTAAAATTATATCGAATGACAGTGCTTGTTATGACATTCTTTTTAGTGTTGGTGGCACTGATCTCGACATTAGTGATCCGTTCAAATATAGAGAAGATCACGGAGGTCTGGTCTCCGGCATTGGAAGATCTGCAGGAATTAGAAACAATGACTGCAAAATATAGAATCAAACAGTATCAACATCTGGTAGAATCAGATGATGCTGTTATGACCTCTTGTGAAGAAGAAATTCAGAAGCTGGAGAGTCAGATCCAGGATACCGATGCGAATCTGGAGGCAATCATGTCTGCAGACAGAGATGCTCAAGAAGGACAGGACGATTACGAAGTAGCAAACGCTGCATGGGAAGAATACAGGGCTGCTTCGGATGAAATCCTGAAGTTGAGCCGTGAAGGTAAACAGCAGGAAGCAGCGAAACTGATGATCGGAGAGGTGTATGAAGAGTATAAGGCATTTGCTGAGAAATTAACTACATTACGTGACAAGTTCCAGGTAGAATTAGACCGGGCAAAGACCATGGCCAATGTATGCACCATCATCATATTTGTCGTGATTGTGGCAGCAGGTCTTGCGATTGCTGTAGTGACAACACTGATCGGAAGGATCATTACCAATTCCATTACAGAGCCGGTAGAACAGATAGAGGCAGCAGTTGCCAGCCTGCGCAAGGGCGAACTGTCCAACGTAGAAATGCTTACCTATGAGTCTGAGGATGAGCTGGGTGGTACCATCAGGAATCTGAAAGAAGCCATGGGTATTCTGGCAGATTATGTCAGCGAGATCTCTGTGGAGGTAAAGGCAATCGCACAGGGTGACTTGACCAGAAATGGTGATGACATTACGGATTTCCTGGGCGATTTCTCGGAATTGAAGACATCACTGCTGTATATCCTGAAGCGGTTTAACAGTACCCTGACTGAGATCAGAAATCTGGCAGAACAGGTATCATCGAATGCATCAGAGGTGGAAAATGCATCAAAATCCCTGGCGGATGGTGCAACAGAGCAGGCAGGAGTCATCGAGGAATTGAATGCCACCATTGACACTGTCGTGGATCTGGCTGCAGATACAGCGAAGGAAACGCAGAGCGCATCGGCACGTGTAAAAACCTCTGCAAACAAAGCGAACGAAGAAAAAGAAAAGATGAACGAGCTGCTGACGGAGATGGAGCACATTACAGAAATCTCCAAGGAGATCGGTAATATTATCACAGATATCGAGGATATTGCATCCCAGACCAACCTGTTATCCCTGAATGCTTCCATTGAAGCTGCCAGAGCAGGAGAAGCAGGAAGAGGCTTTGCGGTGGTTGCGGATCAGATCGGCAAGCTGGCAGCAGACAGTGCGAAGTCGGCTGTGAATACAAGAGATCTGATCGATAAGACCTTAGTGGAAATCGAAAAGGGCAATACGATCACAAGAACAACAGCAGACGCATTCAATCAGATCATTGCAGATATGGAGTCCTTTGCAGAGATTGCACAGAGCACCATGGAGAAAGCCAACTCCCAGGCAGAGTCCTTGGAGCAGATCGGCAAGGGAATTGAACAGCTGTCAGGCGTAGTACAGGGCAATGCAGCATCCTCCGAAGAGAATACTGCGATCAGTGTTAATCTGGCAGAGGGAGCAGCCAAGATGCATGACCGCGTGAATATCTTTAAGCTATTCTAGAAAAATGGCAGGAATAGAGTGAAGCTGTCGGAAGGAAGGTTCTTGTTGTGATTAATGATATATTTAAAGTGTTTGGAGAGCAGACAGCAGAAATCTTATTTCAGATCATTACAGAATGTATGGATGATTACCTATATATATTTGATCTGAAGAATAATATCTTTGAGATTTCACAGTCAGCTGTGAAACGGTTTAATATGTCGAAAAATGTTCTGACAGATGCTGCAAATGAAGTTATGAAGGTAGTATATGAGGAAGACCGCAGGATGCTTGCAAAGCATCTTGCGGATATATGCGAAGGAAGAGAAAATGTACATAATCTTCATTACAGGTGGCTTGATAAAGAAGGTATGCCGGTCTGGATTAACTGCCGTGGTATCGTGATCATTGATCAGCAGGGAAAGGCAGAGTATCTGGTCGGGTGTCTGAATGAGACCGGCAACAGGAGAAGAGCCGATAATGTCACAGGACTGCTTGGCGGTCCGGAATTCCTTGCTTACCTGCGTGCACAAAAAGAATCCATTACCAAGGGATTTTTTATGCATATAGGAATTGATGATTTTGGAGCGATCAATAGCTCCAGGGGAGCTGATTATGGTAATTATATCCTGAAAAGCGTAGCCGACTGTATGAAGGAATGCCTTTCAGACAAGCAGAGAATTTACCATCTGGTAGCGGATCAGTATGTGATCGTGGATCTGGAAGCTTCCTCCGCAGAAGAAGCTGTGGCACTGAAAGAAAAGATTACAGATAAACTTCATAATTTCATAGTAGACGAAAATTATGAAGCTATATTTTCTATTTCTATTGGTGTTATAGATGCAGCAACATTTTGTGAGGGAACCGAAGAATGCCGCAAAAAGTTTGAATTTGCCTTGAAACAGGCAAAAGGCATGGGTAAAAACGGATTCTATGTTTTTGACCAGGATGACTATGAGGCCTTTTTGCAAAAAGGAAGAATTGTAGCAGCACTTCGTAATGCTATTGTAAACCATTATGATGGCTTTGAAGTATACTACCAGCCGATCGTGGATTGCCAGACGGAACAGATCATTGGAGCAGAGGCACTGATGCGTTTTTCCATGATAACGGAAGAAGGACGGGAGTTTGTTTCACCGATGGAGTTTATCCCATTATTGGAAGAGACCGGATTGATCATTCCCGCCGGAAGATATATTTTGAACGAAGCTGCAGCAATGTGCTGTGAAATGCAGAAATATATTCCTGACTTCCGGATGAATGTAAATGTATCCTATGTTCAGATCCTGCAAGGCAATGTGGAGCGGGATATTCTGGATGCAATTCAAAAATATTCATTACAGCCGGAATGCTTATGTGTTGAAATGACAGAAAGCGGATTTATGGATATGACACCTTCGTTCTGTAAATTCCGTAAAACTCTGGACAAGAACAGGATCCCCTTCGTGATCGATGATTTTGGAACAGGATATTCGAATCTTCATTGTATCCGTGATATGAATCCGAGTTATGTGAAAATGGACAAGGATTTTACTGCCAAGGCGATGAACAGTGACAGGGATTATGAATTATATAAAAATATCATCACAATGGTACATAGTATTAACGTCAGGATATGCGCAGAAGGCATCGAGGAAAAAGAATGGCTTCTGAAAATGAAAGAAATGAAGGTGGATTATCTGCAGGGATATTATTTTGGAAGACCATGTGGAAAGAAACAGTTTCTGCAGCAATATGCCAGTGGCATCAACATTAAATAAAGAAAGTAAGGCAGACTCAGCTATGTGAGGCTGCCTTATTTTATGGTCTTATCAGAAGGATGGATCCATAACGGCTTCTTTCAGTTTTTCCAGGTCATCTGCATCAGGGTGAGACAATGCACAGTCAAAATTCTGGATCAATACATCAAGATTTGCCGGATGATCAGGAGCTTCCTTCATTTTCAAGTAGCGTTCCCGGACAGACTGCGGCATTCTGCCCTGACACATATACTCGCCGACGATAACATTGCTTGCATCAACGAACTGCTTAACCTGATTCAGGATTTTCCGGAAATAGATATCACTGCCACCAAAGCCTGCAGTTCCAAACAGAAAAATCTGTTTATTCTTTAACTGCGATAATAGCTGTAATGTCTTGGTATCTGCATTTCCCTTATCGGTCCAAAATCCGATATAGAGCAGTTCGGAAGAAGGGATCACTGTGTCGGACACACCGAAATACTCACATTCATCCTGAGGTAATGCCTCGTGGATCGCATCAGCCAGCACCTTGGTATTACCTGTTAAGCTGCTATAAATGATGGAATATTTTTTATTCTTCATATCATGTTGTCTCCTTTCATAGGATCATGAAATTATCATATCGCATTCCTATTTTAGTTCGGAAAGCATGATTTGTCGAATGAATTTTCCATAAACATTTTACGGGGGCTGCCCCGGTATCACTTAATGAGGTAGAAAAAGTTGACAGAAGAGAAATATACGATCCGAAAGTATAAAAGAATTTTATTTTATGTGGTGATCCTTGTGCTGCTTGCAGCCTTTTTTTTAGGGCAGCGCATTTACCCCAGTGAGAGGGACACGGTCACGGAGGAAAGCATTACTTTTACGGGAACCTTTTACCGGGTGCTGGCAGACGGAACAGAACAGGAGATCCAGGTCCCGGGCAGATGTGATGTGCCTGTCGGAGAGCCTCTGGTCATCCGGTCAGTGCTCCCACAGGATTATCATGAAAATACGGTCGCCATCAGGTCCTCTCTGGAGAATGTGCGCATTTACATCGGTGGGGAACTGAGGGCGGTGTATGATACGGAGAATACCAGACCTTTTGGGAAAAATTCTGCCAGCCGGTATGTGTTCTGCGAGACATCCGGCGAGGATGCGGGGCAGGAAGTGCGGATTGAACTGCAGTCCTTTACCGACAAGTATTCCGGTGTCGTCAACACGGTATATTGTGGGGATAAATCAGATATCTGGGCATATATGTTCCACTGCTATTTTATGGTAACTCTGATCGCCTGCGCCATGCTGTTTGCCGGATTGGTCGTGCTGATCATCAGTCTGGTGCTTGATATTATATATAAGACGAGATTTGATCTGGAGTACCTGGGATGGTGCATGCTCCTGGGAGCAGTGTGGATGCTGGGAGAATCGAAGCTGCGCCAGCTGTTTGTTTCCAATGCTTCTATTCTGTCGAATATGTGCTTCTTCGTTGTGATGCTCTGCCCGGTTCCGATCATGTTCTATATTGACAGTGTGCAGCAGGGAAGGTACCGGAAGGTCTATCATGTGGCAGAGTGTATCACCTATGTGAATTTTGTACTATGCACGGCCTTACAGGTACTGAATATCGCAGATTTTATCTCGACAATGTTTTTGTCCCACCTGGTGATCGCAGGAACCTTCCTGACGGTATTTATCACCATTTGCAGGGATCTTATTCAGGGAACAGCGAAGCATTACAAGCTGCCGCTGATCGGGCTGGTGGCTGCCATGATCGCAGTCATGCTGGAGGTGACAGCAGTGTACCGTGTTGTGTCTCTGTCCGGAATCTTTATCGCAACCGGACTGGTGGTCCTGCTGGTCGTTACTCTGATCCAGACGATGGACCGCATCCGCGAGCTGGAGCTGGCCAGACAGAGAGAGGCCAGGGAAAGCCTGGATTATCTGACTGGTCTTCCCATGCGTCATAAGGGTGAAAAGCTGATCCTTGAGAAAATGCAGGAGCATGATGGCTGTCTGGGATTTGTCGATATGGATAATCTGAAGAAGATCAACGATGTCTATGGACATAAGGCAGGGGACCGTGCTCTCAGGCTGGTAGGAGCAATGCTCACAGAGTGCATGGAGAACGCAGTGGTCTGCCGGCTGGGAGGAGATGAATTCCTGTTCTATCTGCCGGAGGCATCAGAAGCAGAGATGAGCATGCGGATAAGAAAGCTGTTTGACAGCTTTGGTGCGGCAAAAAATGTCACGGCGGAGACTTCACCGGCATCCTTGTCCTGCGGTCTGTGCATGTGCAGACAGGGAGGAAACTTTGAAGAATATTATATAAAAGCGGATAAGGCGTTGTATTATGTCAAACAGAACGGCAAGAACAATTACCGGTTTTATGAGGAGCTGGAGGAACAGCAGCCGGATGCACAGGCCAGAAAAAATGATCTGGAGGTAATTGCCGGAGCATTGCTGGAGAGCGGAAGCTATACAGGAGCATTAGATCTTGACTATCGTGAGTTCGCCAGACTGTATCAATATGTAAGCAGCCTGGGAGAACGATACCGGCACCGCTGTTATCTGGTGCTGGTCACCATGGATGCAAAATCAGACCAGACGATGTACATTGATCATATCGATAAAGCAATGGAGTGCATGGAGAAAGCAATCCGGCAAAATATCCGGAAGAACGATATATGCACCCGATACAGCTCTCTCCAGCACCTGATCATACTGGTGGAAGCAGAAGAATCGTATATCCCGGATATTTTACAGCGGATATTCATGAATTATTATGATGCCTACGGCAGGAATGATTTTCTTCCCCGGTATGAGTACAGGAAGATGACACAGGCATCAGATGGAATCCCGGGAAAAACAGAAGATGAAGATTAAAAAGCATGCTGTAAGCTCCATGACGGGTGCTTACATGGAATCATATGAAATCATATCAAAAAACCCAGGCACATCAGCTCAGCTGATGTGCCTGTTTTATGTGCATACGATTGAATTTTTTTATTAAAAAGTTTACAAAATTTTACGATAATGTTCAAAAATATACAATTTATCAAAAGTGATGTAGACAAACAATAAAAAAGTGGGTAATATGTATATATAATAAGCTCGACAGGCAAAAAGTATGTACAATATGCTATATAATTAAAGCAAGAAATATAAAATAGGGAGGAATGTTGTCGATGAAACAGTTCAGCTATGTTATTAAGGATGAAATCGGTCTGCATGCACGTCCTGCGGGACTGCTCGCCAAGGAGGCAAAAAAGTATCAGAGTACAGTGACACTTTCCTGTAAGGGGAAATCAGCTGCAGCAAGCAAGCTGATGGCGATCATGGGAATGGGCGTGAAGCACGGAGACAATGTGGAAGTCACGATAGAAGGAGCGGATGAAGATACCGCAGCAGCAGAGCTTCAGAAGTTTTTCCGCGAGAACCTCTAGGAGAAGACCTGCACGACAGAGTTTGGAAGGTAGAAAATGGAAAAATATATTGGAAAATCCGTATATAAGGGAACAGCGATCGGACCTGTCAGTGTTCTGAAGAAAAAGGACAGTCTCGTTAAGAGGATTCATATCGACAACACAGCGGAAGAACTGAAACGGCTGGATGCGGCTAAGGAACGTACGATGAAGCAGCTGGGGCAGTTATACGAGAAGGCGCTGCAGGAGGTCGGAGAAGTCAATGCAGCTATTTTCGAGGTGCATCAGATGATGCTCGAGGATGACGATTATCAGGATGCCATTCACAACATGATTCAGAACGAAGAAGTGAATGCAGAGTATGCGGTGGCAGTGACCGGTGATAATTTTGCAGAGATGTTCGCCAACATGGATGATGAATATATGCAGGCCCGCTCTGCGGATGTCAGGGATATCTCCAACCGGCTCGTCCGTAATCTGTCCGGGGAGGAGCAGATTGACTGGAGTACCATGGAGCCGTCGATCATTGTGGCAGATGATCTGACACCCAGTGAGACGGTGCAGATGGATAAGAGCAAGATCCTGGCCTTTGTCACAGTACATGGCTCAACGAATTCCCATACTGCGATCCTTGCACGTATGATGAATATTCCGGCACTGATAGGGGTACCATTGGAACTGGAGAAAATCCATAACGGAACCCGTGCTATTGTGGACGGCAGGGAAGCGGTATTTTACCTGGATCCGGAGGAAGAGCAGCTCCGGCAGGCAGAAGCGGCACAGCAGACAGAGCAGAGACAGAGAAGCCTGCTGGCAGATTACAAGGGACGGGAATCCGTGACAAAGAGCGGACGCAAGGTCAATGTATATGCCAATATCGGCAGCGTATCGGATGTGGCATATGTACTGGAGAATGATGCGGAGGGTATCGGCCTGTTCCGCAGTGAATTCTTATATCTCGGAAGGGATTCTCTTCCGGATGAGACAGAACAGTTCAATGCTTACCGTCAGGTGCTGCAGATGATGGCAGGGAAAAAGGTCATCATCCGTACCCTTGATATCGGTGCGGACAAAAATGTAGATTACCTCGGACTGGGCAAGGAAGATAATCCTGCCATGGGATACCGCGCGATCCGGATCTGTCTGGAGCAGCCGGAGATCTTTAAGACGCAGCTGAGAGCACTTCTCAGGGCGGCAAAATACGGAACATTGGCTATTATGTATCCGATGATCATTTCCGTGGAGGAAGTGTTGGATATTCAGAAAATCGTGGCTGAGGTGGCTAAGGAGCTGGAGGAAGAAAAGATTCCTTACGCAATTCCGGAACAGGGAATTATGATCGAGACTCCTGCGGCTGTCATGATGAGTGAGGAGCTGGCGGAGCATGTTGATTTCTTCAGTATCGGCACGAATGATCTGACACAGTATACGCTGGCTATCGACAGGCAGAACAACAGACTGGACAGATTCTATAATCCACATCATGAGGCAGTCCTGCGTATGATACAGATGACTGTTGACGGAGCGCATAAGCATGGAAAATGGGTCGGCATCTGCGGAGAACTGGGAGCGGATACGACACTGACCACACGATTTGTGCAGATGGGAATTGATGAACTCAGTGTGGCACCGTCCATGGTACTGAATGTCCGTAGTAAAATATGTGAAATGGAGTGAGAGATTCATGAGAATATACAAAGCGAAAGATTATGCAGATATGAGCAGAAAGGCTGCAAATATCGTATCGGCACAGGTTATCATGAAACCGAACTGTGTTCTCGGACTGGCTACGGGATCTACTCCCATCGGCCTGTATAAACAACTGGTGGAATGGTTCCGCAAGGGAGATCTGGACTTTTCTGAGGTTATGACGGTGAACCTGGATGAATATAAGGGGCTGAGCCGGGAAAACGATCAGAGTTATTATTATTTTATGCACCAGAATCTGTTTGACCATGTGAATATCCCGGTGGAAAATACACATCTGCCAAACGGAATGGAGCCGGATTCGGAGAAAGAATGCCGTAGATATACGGAACTGATCCAGTCACTGGGCGGTGTGGATCTGCAGCTGTTGGGAATCGGACATAACGGGCACATCGGCTTCAACGAACCGGGAGAGAGTTTTGACAAGCAGGTACATTGTGTGAACCTGACAGAGTCTACGATCGAAGCCAACAAGAGATTCTTCGCATCGGCGGAGGATGTTCCGAAGCAGGCATATACGATGGGGATCAAGACCATTATGCAGGCGAAGAAAATATTGATCGTAGCCAGCGGCGAAGACAAGGCGGAGATCGTACAGAAAGCTTTCTTCGGCCCCATTACACCGCAGGTGCCGGCATCGGTATTACAGCTTCATAATGATGTGACACTGGTGGCAGACGAAGCAGCGCTCAGTAAGCTTTCTGAATAAGAAAGGGGAAGCTGATAGGTCATGAGAATCAGAAATGCAAATATATATACAGAGGAGCATCGGTTTGTCAGAGGGGATGCAGCCGTGGAGAACGGCAGGTTCGTAAGCTGTACCGGGGATCCGGCAGGTGAGGAAGCTGTTGTGGATGCGGAAGGCATGTATCTGATACCGGGACTGGTGGATATTCATTTCCATGGTTGTAAGGGCGCGGATATGTGTGACGGTACGAAGGAAGCACTGGATGTCATCACATCATATGAAGCCTCCGTCGGTGTGACAAGTGTCTGCCCGGCTACCATGACGATCCCTAAGGATGAACTGCTGGAGGTCATGAAAAATGCCGGCAGCTATGAGTATTCCGGTGGATCCCACCTGGTGGGCATCAATATGGAAGGACCTTTTATCAGTCCGGCGAAAAAGGGTGCTCAGGCTGCAGAAAATATCATGCACTGCGATTATGAATATTTCAGCAGGCTGCAGAAAGCAGCGAACGGGCTGATCAAGCTGGTAGATATCGCACCGGAAGAGCCGGGAGCGATGGAATTTATCGACAGAGCCAAAGGAGAAGTGGTCATTTCACTGGCGCATACAGCTTCCGACTATGATACAGCAAGGGAAGCCATTGAACATGGAGCATCGCATGCGACGCATTTGTATAATGCAATGCCGCCGCTGAACCACAGGGAGCCCGGCGTGATCGGAGCAGTGAGAGATTCAGAGAAATGTCATCCGGAGCTGATCTGTGATGGTGTACACATTCATCCGTCAGTGATCCGTGCAACATTTGCGATGTTTGGTGCTGACCGCATGATCCTGATCAGTGACAGTATGCGTGCAACGGGCCTGGAGGATGGTGAATATACTTTGGGAGGACAGCCGGTTACCGTCAGAGGCAATCTGGCTACCCTGCATGACGGCACGATCGCCGGATCGGCGACGAATCTGATGGATTGTATGCGGTTTGTAGTAAAAACAGTCGGTATCCCGTTAGAGACGGCAGTGATGTGTGCCACGGAGAATCCGGCGAAGGAGATCGGCATTTTCAATGAAGTGGGCAGTATATCCGTTGGTAAGAGGGCAGATTTCGTACTCCTGGATCAGGAACTGAACATTGCAGCGGTATATATCGACGGAAAGGAGTTCACATGTTAGATTTTTTGAAAGGTAAACGAAAAGGGAATTGTATCGGATCTCCTTGTAAGGGGAAGGCAGTTGCTCTTACGGAGGTGCCGGATCCTACATTTTCCGAGAAAATACTGGGAGACGGATTTGCAGTGATCCCCTCTGAGGGGAAAATATATGCTCCCGCAGACGGAGAGGTGACCGTGGTATTTGATACGCTCCATGCGATCACCATGACAACGGATCAGGGAGCGGAGCTTCTGATCCACATCGGACTGGACACCGTGACACTCAAGGGAGCCCCCTTCACGGCACATGTTGCTGCCGGAGACCATGTCAAAAAGGGTGATCTTCTGCTGGATGCGGATCTGGAGAAGATTCAGGAAGCCGGACTGCATATCATCACTCCGGTACTGGTCTGCAATACCGATGAATATAACAAGATCAGTATTCTGAAGGAGGGAGAGGTATCTCCCGGCGAGGACGTGCTCCAGATCTCTTAAGAGCAGTACGTCCATATCAACTAACGAAACTGACCGGAGCTGTTCCGGTTGAGTATAATGTAAAGGAGGAGAAATGTATGAAGTTTCTTCAAAAACTGGGTAAAGCGTTAATGCTTCCCGTAGCGGTTCTGCCGATCTGCGGTATCCTCATGGGTATTGGTTACAGGTTGGCCCGGCAACAATGCAGGGTGGTGAGATCTCGGGCGTGGCAAATCTGATCGGTCTGTTCCTCGTAAAAGCAGGTGGTGCTCTGATCGACAACATGGCGATCCTGTTCGCAATCGGTGTAGGTGTCGGTATGTCAGAGAAAAATGACGGTACCGGAGCCATCGCAGCTCTGGCTTCCTGGCTGATGCTCACAACACTTCTGTCTACCGGATTTGTTACGACCATTATGCCCTCCATCGCTGAGGATGCTACCAAGACACTGGCATTCGATAAGATTGCGAATCCCTTTATCGGTATTATTGCCGGTATTATCGGTTCCATGTGCTACAACAAGTTCAAGGATACCAAGCTTCCTGACTGGCTGTCCTTCTTCAGTGGCAAGCGCTGTGTAGCTATCGTAGCAGGTGTGGTATCTATTCTGGCATCTGTTGTACTGCTGTTCGTATGGCCTTTACTGTTCGGCGGTCTGGTAGCTCTCGGTGAAGCCATTGTAGGTCTGGATGTAGTCGGCGCAGGTATTTATGCTTTCCTGAACCGTCTGTTGATCCCTACCGGATTACATCACGCACTGAACAACGTATTCTGGTTCGATACCATCGGACTTGGAGATCTGAAGCACTTCTGGGCAGGTGAAACAAGCGCTGATGTATTCTGGAGCCTTGGAATGTATATGTCCGGCTTCTTCCCTTGTATGATGTTCGGTATCCCCGGTGCGGCTCTGGCAATGGTAAAATGTGCAAAGCCCGCCAAGAAAAAGGCAGCGATCGGTCTGGTAGCTTCCGCAGCAATCTGTTCCTTCATCTGCGGCGTTACCGAGCCCTTTGAGTTTGCATTCATGTTCTTAGCTCCCGGACTGTATGTGATCTATGCAGCACTGTACGGCATCTTCACCATGATCACTGTTGCTCTTGGCTTCCGTGCAGGCTTCAGCTTCTCCGCAGGTGCGATGGATCTGTTTTTCTCATCCTCCCTGCCTGCAGCAGCCAGAATCTGGCTGATCATCCCTCTGGGTATCGCAGCATTTGTTGTATTCTACTTCGTATTCCTCTTCGCTATCAAGAAATGGGATCTGAAGACCCCCGGTAGAGAAGATGATGATGTAGAAGCAGAGAAGAAGATCGAGCTGGCAAATGATGATTTCGCAGCAATCGCAGCAACCATTCTGGAAGGCTGCGGCGGCAAGGACAACATTGCAAGCATTGACAACTGCATCACAAGACTGAGACTGGAAGTAAAAGACATTACCGCAGTGGATGATAAGGTGATCAAATCTGCAGGCGTAGCCGGTGTCATGAAACCCGGTAAGACCTCCGTTCAGGTAATCATCGGACCTAAGGTTCAGTTCGTAGCAGATGCATTTTCCAAGCTTTGCGAATAATAAAGAACTGATAAAACTGAATATATGACCGGAAGAAAGACCTGCCTGGGAAGACCATGCAGGTCTTTCTTATATATGATGTCGGGGTCAAAAGCCCCCGACTTTGATGCCTACGGATTGTTCCGTGC
>OJQB01000665.1_pt1 | contig 12696 bp, 10 predicted proteins | sample 1598601 | NCBI WGS metagenome assembly OJQB01 (sample SAMN03922496, study PRJEB24848) | human gut metagenome | isolation source: stool sample | host: Homo sapiens | place: Germany | collected 2011-11 | reverse complement strand
AAAGGGAGTGGATATTTCATCCGTTCCTATGATGGTTGACAATAATATACAAATAATGGACAGGGAAGGTCATGTGTGCAGGGTATTTGATTTTTTAAAGCTGAATAATGTAAATTCAGTCCGTCTGCGCATATGGAATGAGCCTGATAAGGTGCCGGAGTCTAAGGGGTATTGCAGTCTTACATATGTTCTCGAGATGGCTCATATCATTAAAAAATACAAAATGCATTTTCTGCTTGATTTTCATTATTCAGATTACTGGGCAGATCCGGGACAGCAGAATAAGCCTGATGCGTGGAAGAATTTAAGCTTTGATGAGCTGAAGGAGGCAGTGCACAAGTACACATATGATGTGCTATACAGATTAAAAATCATGGATTGTGCGCCGGATATGGTTCAGATTGGCAATGAAATAAGGAGTGGTATGCTGTTTCCGGATGGTGCAGTGCCACAGTACAGGCAGCTGGCTGCGCTTGTAAATGAGGGAATCAGAGCTGTCAGGGAGCTGATCCCGGAGACAAAGGTCATGATTCATCTGGATCAGGGAGGCAGATATAACTGTATTATGCCTTGGTTTGATTCTATGTTTAATGCGGGCATGCTGCCGATTGACGCGATTGGCCTTTCCTTTTATTCGTTCTGGCATGGTACCTTCATGGATTTGAAGGATACTATGAGCAGGCTCATAAAATTATATAATCTGCCGGTTTATATTGTGGAGACAGCTCATCCGTGGAGGCATTGCAAGGGAGATCATATCCCGAAGGAACTCATGGAGACTGCAGGCCTTGATGCAGGCAGCGCAGAGCAGAAGAAGTCTCTTGAAATAATCATGCAGATAGCAGCAGAGGTGTCAAAGGATACCGGAAAGACAGGTGTATACTACTGGGAGCCTGTCGGTGTGCCTGGTAAAGGCATGGGAACCTGGTTTGAGAATATGGGTATGTTTGACGAGCATGGCAGGGCTTTGCCGGGCTGGGATGCAATCAGGGACTTTGATCCGAAAAATCCGCCGATTAAAGAGCTTGACAAGTATATTGAATCACTTTATGAGTATGAAGAAACACCGGAGGTGGAGGATTTCATGAAGCTTCTTATGATTCATGGAAATCTAATCTCAAATCCTGAATTCAAGGATGGATTTAATAATTGGCAGATTGAGACAAGCCTCGAAGAAGGACAGTATACACTGGGTAAGGATGGAGTGTTTATCTCTTCAGATGCCAATTTTGACTATTCGATAAGCCAGACGGTGGATATTGAATATACCGGTGAGTATATAGCTGCGGTTGACTATAGAGGAACCAATACAACAGGTGTCGAGGTCGAGCTGTTTATGGATGTGGAGGATGAAAGCGGCGTTCATACATATACAAGCGACATTTTCCCCGATGATATCAGGTTTGTGACACATCTGCTTAAGCCGGTAAGGCTGCAAAAGAATGCCAGGGTGACAGTAGGGCTTAGGATGCATACTCCTCCGGTGTTTGCAAAGATAAAGAAAATTTCACTCGTTGTAATTTAACCTGATATGTGATATTGTAGACAGGTATAGTGTTTTGCGGATGCGTTTTTGCCGTGGCAGGGCATTGTACTTATAAATAACATGACTTACAGATTTCAGGAGGATTCCAATGAGTGAGAAGAAGAATACAGGTAAGAAGGCAGTCATAGCAGTGATTGTGATTGCACTTATCGTGGTAATTATTGCGCTTGTTGCTGTAATAAGCGGCAAGAGCAAAAAGGGTGGCTCAAAGAGCGCAACAGAGGCAGGCACCGAGGCCGGCAGCGAGACGATGCGAAGCGGACAGTTTGACATAGACTACGCAAAGCAGGTTACAAAGCTTGCAGACTATTCAGGTGTTGCAATTACTGTCTCAAACGATTATGAGATAAACGATACAGCAAAGCAGACATATCTGACCAATGTGCTTCAGTCATATGGTGCAGATGCGTACAAGCAGGTTACAGATCGTGATACAGTTGCAGATGGCGATTATGTCAAGGTTGATTACAAAGGATATAAGGATGGCAAAGCATTTGATGGTGGCTCAGCTACAGATGTGCTGCTTGATGTGACAAACAACAGCCAGGTCGGCGGTTCATCCTTTATTGATGGATTTACAAAGCCTATAATCGGAGCCAAGGTGGGTGACAAGGTTAAGGGTGACGTGACTTTCCCTGAGGATTATGGCAACGATGACCTAAACGGACAGACAGTTACATTTGAGTATACAGTAAAGGGTATTTACTCAGCAGATCCTGTTGCACTTGCTGATATGACAGACGAGCAGGTCAACACAGTGTTTGGAAAGGCCGGAGTGACAACAAATGCCCAGCTTACCACACAGATTGAGAAAGATTTGAAGCAGCAGCTCTACAGCGCTGAGGTGGACAAGATAAAGAGCTACATGATTGACAACAGCACAGTTGAGATTCCTGATGAGTATCTACAGGCCAGACTCAATGAGTATATTGCTTCATTTACCAAGGAAAATGTCAAGGATGGACAGACACTTAAGAAATATTTAAAGTCCAACTACAACATGACAGTGGATCAGGCCACAGAGAAGTGGAAGGAAAATCTGACAGACCAGATAAAGACAGAGTTCATCTTTGGGCTTATCGCTGAGAAGGAAAATATCAAGATGGATGATGATGCCTTCAACAGCTATGTGGATTACATCGTATCAGCCAGCAATGGTCAGTTCAGCAAGGCTTCTGAGGTATACAAGTATTTTGGAAGCGGACACAAGGATGAGGGAAAGACATACCTTAAGAACCAGTACCTTGTAAACAAGGCTATTGATACAGTCACAGAGAAAGCAAATGTGACATTTGAGGATGGCAGTGCAGCGCCGGATACTTCAAGTGGCAGCGCGGATGCCGAATAATAACGATAAATATGCTGTCTGTGGTGATGCGCAGGCAGCTTAAATGGAGGATTAGATAATGGAACTTACAAACATACGCGAGATTTTCCGCAACAAGGACAAATTCGCTGACAAAGAGGTGACTATCGGAGGATGGGTCAGAAGCAATCGTAATTCAAAGAATTTTGGATTTATCGTGGTAAACGACGGTACATTTTTTGAGCCAATCCAGGTTGTATACGGAAATGGCTTAGACAACTATGATGAGGTTGGCAAGATCAATGTCGGAGCTGCAATTATCGTAAGAGGTACACTTGTGCTTACTCCGGATGCAAAGCAGCCATTTGAGATTCAAGCCGCAGAGGTGACTGTTGAGGGTGCATCCACACCGGATTATCCTCTGCAGAAGAAGAGACATACATTTGAGTATCTCCGTACAATCTCACACTTAAGACCTCGTACCAATACTTTTGAGGCAGTTTTCAGGGTGCGCTCACTCTGCGCACTGTCTCTTATACACATCTCCGAGCCCTATGACAGAGGAAGGAAAGGTGGATTTCTCAAAGGATTTCTTTAATAAGCCTACCAACCTTACTGTTTCAGGACAGTTAAACGGCGAGACATATGCTATGGCATTCAAGAATATCTACACCTTCGGACCTACCTTCCGTGCGGAGAATTCAAACACCACACGTCATGCGGCAGAGTTCTGGATGATTGAGCCTGAGATTGCTTTTGCAGACCTTGAGGATGATATGATGCTTGCAGAGAGCATGCTCAAGTATGTTATCAACTATGTGCTTGAAAATGCACCTGAGGAGATGGCATTTTTCAACAATTTCGTGGACAAGGGACTCCTTGACAGATTAAGAAATGTTGTGGAAAATGATTTTGCACGTGTGACATACACAGAGGCTATAGATATCCTTTCAAAGCACAATGACAAGTTTGATTACAAGGTATCATGGGGCTGTGATTTACAGACAGAGCATGAGAGATACCTTACAGAGCAGATTTATAAGCGCCCTGTATTTGTCACAGATTATCCGAAGGAGATAAAGGCCTTCTACATGAAGCTGAATGACGACGGAAAGACCGTTGCAGCAGTTGACTGTCTTGTACCGGGAATCGGAGAAATCATCGGTGGAAGCCAGAGAGAGGATGACTACGACAAGCTCCTTGCCAGAATAAATGAGCTTGGACTTTCAGAGGATGACTACAAGTTCTACCTTGACTTAAGAAAATACGGCTCTGCAAGACACGCGGGCTTTGGATTGGGCTTTGAGAGATGCGTAATGTATCTTACCGGCATGGGCAATATCCGTGACGTTATCCCATTCCCTAGAACAGTTAATAACTGTGAGCTGTAATCACGAATGAATTTCATACATGAATAATTACCGCCCTTTGCACATATATATGATGTGTGGAGGGCGTTTTTATGTGGAGAAAAATCAAAGGTCCTGTGATAACAATATGTATCATGCATCTTACGGCGCTTTTGTGTCTTATCATACTTTCTATAGTACAGTGCTTTGTTGACATGGCGGAGTGGATAAGCTTTGCACTCTCAATGGCGGTCAATATAGTGGTGGGGCTTGTGTGCGGATTTTTGCTCAAATGCTGCTTTCACCGCAGACGTTTTATCAGGGTGACGGTCGTAGCATACTGGATAACGTATGTGATAGCAACAGTGGTCATAGATATAGGTGAATCCAAAAATATTTTCGAGCTTTTGATAATACTCCTTCTGGTAATGTTTTCAGCGCTTGTTTTTCGCTAAAAAAAGGACTTTTCATATTGATAATGCTGTGATATAATGTTGAGAGCAAATATGATGTGTCAATCAGACATCGTTAAATGAAAAGGAGATAAAAATGAAACACGTAAAGACATTAAATACAAGAAAATTACAGAACACAGTTAAAAAGGGCGGATGTGGCGAGTGCCAGACATCATGCCAGTCAGCTTGCAAGACATCTTGTACAGTTGGAAACCAGACTTGTGAGCAGTACAAATAGTCATAGGTGAAGCGGATTTAAAGAGTGTGCGCTGATAGGTGCACACTCTTTTCGCAGTGTAATTTTAAAATGTGTATAGAAAGAGAGGAATATTGTAGTGGTTCATCAGTACAAGAACAACGGCTATAATATTGTCTTAGATGTCAACAGTGGCGCAATCCATGTGGTGGATGATGTCACATATGACGTTATTGAGCTGTTTGAGGACAACTCAGCTAAGGAGATTATTGAAAAGCTTGTGGACAGGTATCCACAGACGGAGATAGAAGAAGCAATACAGGAAGTAAATGAGCTTAAGGATAATGAAGAGCTCTTCACAGAGGATACATACAAAGAGCGTATCATAGATTTCAAGAAGCGCCAGACAGTTGTAAAGGCACTTTGCCTTCACATAGCGCACGACTGCAACCTTGCCTGCAGATATTGTTTTGCAGAGGAGGGCGAGTATCACGGCAGACGAGCTCTCATGAGCTACGAGACAGGAAAACAGGCACTTGATTTCCTGATTGCCAATTCAGGCAGCAGGAGAAACTTAGAGGTAGACTTCTTTGGAGGAGAGCCTCTTATGAACTGGGATGTGGTGAAGCAGCTTGTGGCATATGGAAGAGAGCAGGAGAAGCTTCATGACAAGCATTTCAGGTTCACACTCACCACAAACGGTGTGCTCTTAAATGACGAGATTATGGAGTTCGCCAACAAAGAGATGGATAATGTAGTTCTTAGTATAGACGGACGCAAGGAGGTTCATGACCGCATGAGACCTTTCAGAAAGGGTGCCGGCAGTTATGACCTTATTGTTCCGAAATTCCAGAAGTTTGCGGAGAGCAGACATCAGGACAAGTACTATGTGAGAGGTACATACACACATTTCAATACTGATTTTGCAAAGGATGTGCTTCATCTGGCTGATTTAGGCTTCAAGCAGATTTCGGTTGAGCCTGTAGTGGCACAGCCTACAGATGAGTATGCACTTAAGGATTCTGATTTACCTGTGCTCTTTGATGAGTACGACAGACTTGCAGCAGAGATGGTAAAGAGAAACAAGGCAGGAAACGGCTTCAATTTCTTCCATTTTATGATAGATTTAGAGGGAGGACCTTGTGTATATAAGCGTCTTTCCGGCTGTGGCTCAGGAACAGAGTACCTGGCAGTGACTCCATGGGGAGATTTATATCCATGCCACCAGTTTGTGGGCAATGAGGACTTCCTTATGGGTAATGTCTGGGATGGCATCAAGGCCACTGACATCCAGGATGAGTTTAAGTGCTGTAATGTTTATGCCAAGGAAAAATGTCGCAACTGTTTTGCCAGATTCTATTGCAGCGGTGGCTGTGCCGCCAACTCATACAACTTCCACGGCACAATCACTGATGCCTATGATTTAGGCTGCGAGCTGCAGAAGAAGCGTATAGAGTGCGCTATCATGATTAAGGCAGCAGAGGCTGATATGGCAGATGATGCACAATAATTTGAATTTGTCACGGGAAACGGATAGCGGTATTTGTGACCCGTGTGCGAATATATTTGCCATCTGTATACTTATATGGATGGTAGCAAAATGACAGGAAGGTATAAGAAAATGAAAAAAGGAAAGAGTTGGGTGATTATCCTTGTGGCAGTCATTTGTATCGGCTTGCTGGGCTGGTATTCCACTGCAGTAATCACCGACACAAAGCAAAAGCAGGAGGCAACTGCTAATGGTGAGAGCACCAAGGATAAGGATTATCAGAATATCAAGCTTGGTCTCGACCTCTCAGGTGGTGTTTCAATCACCTACCATATCAAGGACAAGAATCCTTCAGACAAGGATGTAAATGATACTATCGCAAAGCTCGAGGAGCGTGCAGAGAGCTACACAACAGAGTACTCTGTATACAAGAGCGGGGATGACCGTATCACTGTAGAGATTCCGGGTGTTGACGACCCTAACAAGGTACTCGAGGATCTTGGAAGTCCGGGATCACTGTACTTCATCGCCCAGTATGACAGTGACGGAAATGCCAACTATACACAGGACACATCGGCCCAGGGCGGCTACAAGCTCAATTATGATATTGACACCTTAAAGGCCAATGGTTCAGTCATCCTCGATGGTAACGATGTAAAGGATGCAAGCGCCCAGTATGACCAGTCATCATCTACATCAACCAAGGAGCCTGTTGTTTCATTAAAGCTCAAGGATAAGGCTATTGACACATGGGCAGATGCCACAAAGAAGGCAAAGGATGCAGGACAGTCAATCGGTATATACTATGATGATCATTTCATCAGCGTTCCTACAGTAAGCGCCGTTATCTCAGATGGTAACTGTGTAATCAACGGAATGAAGGATTACGACGAGGCAACAAGCCTTGCAACATTTATCCGTGTCGGAGCCATCAATCTCCAGCTCGAGGAGTTAGAGTCAAATGTTGTTGGCGCACAGCTCGGTGGAACAGCGCTCACAAATGCAGTAAAGGCTGCAATTATCGGAATTATCTTAATCATGATATTCATGATTGTGCTCTATGGTATACTCGGTGTGGTTGCATCTATCGGACTTGCACTCTACTCAATGCTTACAGTACTGTTTATTTACTGGTTTGAGATTACACTTACACTGCCGGGTATCGCGGGTATCATCCTTGGTATCGGTATGGCAGTAGATGCAAACGTTATCGTATTTGCCCGTATCCGTGAGGAAATCGCAGGTGGCAAATCAGTGCTTGCTGCAGTAAATGAGGGCTACAAGAAGGCTCTTTCAGCCATCCTCGATGGACAGGTTACAACCTTTATCGCAGCACTTGTGCTTATGGTGCTCGGTTCAGGTACAGTAAAGGGCTTTGCATACACACTTATGATTTCAATTATTCTGTCACTGTTTACAGCTCTTTTTATTGCAAAATACCTTACAAGAGCATTTTACGGTGTCGGTGTCAGAGCTGAGAAGTTCTACGGCAAGGCAAAGAAGAGAAAGGTTATCAGATTTGTACAGAACAGAGTTAAATACTTTGTTATCTCAGGTGTAGTTATACTTGCAGGTATCGGCGGTATGATTTATTTCGGTGCTACAAGCGGCAATGCATTAAACTACAGCCTTGAGTTCGTAGGTGGTACATCAACCACAGCAGACTTTGGCAAGGATTATACAGCCGCAGAGGTTGAGAAGGACATCGTGCCTTCAGTATCAAAGCTCCTTGGCAATAGTGCAGTGCAGGTTACTACAGTCCAGGGCAGCCATGATGTCACATTAAAGACACGTACACTTTCACTCGATGAGAGACAGGATCTCGCAGCTCTTCTTGAGAAGGATTTCAATGTTGATGCATCAACTATAGAGACTCAGAGTATCAGCTCAACAATCAGTGGAGAGATGAGAACAAACGCTGTAAAGGCAGTTATTATTTCATGTATTTTCATGCTGTTATATATCTGGTTCAGATTCAAGGACATCAGATTTGCTTCAAGTGCTATCCTTGCGCTGGTACATGATGTGCTTGTTGTAGTCACAGCATATGCACTTATCAGAATCTCAGTCGGCAGTACGTTTATCGCATGTATACTTACAATCGTAGGTTACTCAGTCAACGATACAATCGTTATCTTTGACCGTATCCGTGAGAACCTTCACGGTATCAAGAAGTACTCAGCAGATGAGCTTGCTGATATAGCAAACGAGTCCCTTACACAGACACTTTCACGAAGCATCAATACTTCGCTTACTACATTTGTTATGGTATTGTTACTCTTTATCTTTGGTCATACATCAATCAGAGAGTTCTCATTACCACTCATGGTAGGTGTGCTTTGCGGAACATATTCTTCAATCTGCATCGCTACAGAGCTGTGGTATGTTATGAAGCTTTATCTGGGCAAGAGCGCCATCAAAAAGCAGGCGGCTGCACCGGCTAAGGTTTCTAAAAAAGCTAAGAATTAATAATTAATTTATGGCCCGGCCTTTAAAGGCCGGGCTATTGTTTTTTGTGGACTTATTAATATATGCAGATATGTTTATATATTTATAAATTTATGTGCGGAGTAATGGAATGGAGCATTATTTATATGAAAATTTTTCTGATTTATCTGCTTCTTATGAATATAGCAGGCTTTGCTGCGATGGGAATTGACAAGTGTAAGGCCAAGGCACACGCATGGCGCATCCCGGAGAAGACATTATTTGGGCTCAGCCTGCTGGGCGGAAGCGCCGGTACCTGTGCGGGGATGTATGCCTTCAGGCACAAGACAAAGCATTGGTATTTTGTAAAGGGGATGCCGCTTATTTTCTTTATCCATGTGGTTATTGCATGTGTTATCTACAGGAATTTCTATTAGAAATTTAATTATACAAGGTAACAAAATACTTAATGTAGGTAAAAAGTAACAAAAAAATGTAGCATATAAGTACATAATTGTGTATAATAGATAACAGGTACAAAACCACTACACAACTATCAAGGAGGGCAAAATAATGTGGGCATATGAAAGTGTATTTTATCAGATTTATCCGTTAGGCTTCTGTGGGGCACCATTTGAGAATGATGGTGTTTTGGAACACAGAATTTTAAAAGTGAATGACTGGATACCTCATATCAAAAAGCTTGGGGCAGATGCAATCTATTTTTCACCGGTGTTTGAATCTGATACACACGGATATAATACAAGGGATTATACAAAAATAGACACAAGGCTTGGCACAAACGAGGACTTCGCACAGGTTTGTGACAATCTGCACAAGGACGGCATAAAGGTAGTGCTGGATGGTGTGTTCAATCATGTGGGAAGAGGCTTTTGGGCGTTCCAGGATGTGCTTAAAAACAGAGAAAGCTCACCATATGTGAACTGGTTTGGCCGTATAGCGTTCGATGGCAATTCAAACTATAATGATGGATTGTGGTACGAGGGCTGGGAAGGAAACTATGATCTGGTCAAGCTTAATCTGAGAAATGAGGATGTAATCCAGCATATCTTTTCAGCGATAAAGGGCTGGGTAGACGAGTTTGATATAGACGGGCTGAGACTTGATGTGGCATACTGCCTCGACCATGATTTCCTCAGAAGACTAAGGGAGTTCTGCGACTCACTAAAGCCGGATTTCTTCCTGGTGGGAGAGACACTGCATGGTGACTACAACCAGATTATGAATGATGCGATGCTTCACTCGGTAACGAACTATGAGTGCTATAAGGGTCTGTACTCGAGCTTTAATTCCATGAATATGTTTGAGATAAATCATTCGCTTCTCAGACAGTTCGGACCGGAGCAGTGGACTCTCTACAAGGGTAAGCACCTCCTGTCATTTGTGGACAATCATGATGTGACAAGAGTGGCAAGCATACTGACCAATGAAAAGCATCTGCCACTAATCTATGCACTTGCATTTGGTATGCCGGGCATCCCTTGTGTGTACTATGGCAGTGAGTGGGGAGAAAAGGCAAAAAAAGAAGACGGTGACCCGGCTCTGAGGGCATGCTTTGAAGCGCCACAGTGCAATGAGCTGACTGAATGGATTTCAAAGCTCGCAGAGGCAAAGAAGGAGTCAAAGGCACTCTGCTACGGTAATTTCTATTCGGTTGTGCTCACAAACGGCCAGTGCGTTTTCGGTCGTGAATGTGATGGTGAAAAGGTATTCGTGTGCATCAATGCCGCAGACCAGCCGTTTTTCGCGGGCTTTGATATGGGAAAGGGTGATGCCACAGACCTGATTACAGGTGAGCAGGTTACATTAAACGGTGGCCTTGAGCTGCCACCTTACAGTGCATACTTTTTGAGATAACATTTGTATGGACAATAAAAGAAATAATAGAAGAAAAAATGAAAGAAAAGAGCTCATATGTGCTGTCACAGCCGTAGTGGTACTTTACACAGCTATGGAGTCGATAGGCATCACATGCCCCATTAAGTTTATCACCGGAATATCATGTGCGGGCTGTGGCATGTCGAGGGCATGGATGGCATTTTTACACCTTGATATAGCAAAGGCGTTTGCATACCATCCGCTTTTTTGGCTTGTGCCTATTGCGGTAATAGTGCTTTTGTGTAAATCTAAAATAAATATTAAAATTTATAAAATAATTATATTTACAATCATCATTATGTTTGCTATAGTTTATATGTGCAGATTGATATGGTCAGGCGATGATGTAGTGGTTTTTGAGCCGCAAAACAACATCCTGTTTCGTATCATCCGTATAATAAATAGCAAATAAAAAGGAGAAAGAAGATGTTTTGCGAGAAATGTGGAAAAGAAATTCCTGATTCAACAAAATTCTGTCCATACTGTGGAGCACCTGTTTCCAAGGCACAGGATTTTGTCAACAAAGCAGGAGAGGCCTTCAATGCAGCAGAGCAGGAGCTTGGAAGTGCATTTGATGAGGTAAAGCAGTCCTTCACAGGAAATAGTGCAAACCAGCAGAATGCAGGTGGACAGTACAATGGAGGCTACCAGAACAACGGAGCCGGACAGTACAACGCAGGCTACCAGAACAATGGTGGTCAGACTCCTCCACCATACAGGGGAGAGAAGTTAAAGGACGACAGAGGTCTTGCCTCATACATCATCCTGTCTATTATTACATGTGGTATTTATGGATATTATTTCATCTACAAGATGGCTCATGATGTCAATATAGCATGTGATGGAGATGGCGAGAATACATCAGGTCTCGTAGCATTTATCCTGCTTTCAATGATTACATGCGGTATTTATGCATGGTACTGGTACTATAAGCTGGGCAACAGACTGGCAAATAATGCAGGCAGATACGGACTTGGCATTCAGGAGAATGGAACCACTGTTTTGATGTGGTGCATATTTGGTACACTTATCTGTGGAATCGGACCATTCATCGCTATGCATATTCTTATCAAGAACTCAAATATGATCTGCAATGCTTACAACAGGACACATGGACTTATGTAATTTGAGTTTTGATTTAATTTAATTAAATAATTTGATTATATTATTTCTAAGGCGGGAGGCAGTTTGCATTAAGCAGACTGTCTCCTTAAATTTTGTATATTAAATTAAACGGTAAATATTATTGAAAAAGGTCATTCAGACATTGACAAAAATTTGTCAAAGTGTTACTATTTTTTTATAAATTACGACAGAAATGTCGGTTATACATAGGTTTTTTAAGGAGGATTTATACAATGAGCGAGTTCAAAAATTTAACACTTGACGTAGCAGATCAGATTGCAGTACTTGCAATTTCAAGACCGGCTGCTCTTAATGCATTAAACAGTGAGACTCTTGATGAGTTAAATGTAGCATTAACAGAGATAGAGGCAAGAGACGATGTTAAGGTGCTTATCCTTACAGGTGGTCCTGACAAGAAGGGCAACGAGTTCAAGTCATTCGTAGCAGGAGCAGACATCTCAGAGATGGTTAATTTCACAGCACCACAGGCAAGAGCATTCGGAATCAAGGCTTCAGAGCCATTCTTCAAGCTCATGAATATGCGTCAGGTAACAATCGCAGCTGTCAATGGATTCGCACTCGGTGGAGGATGCGAGATTTCTATGGCATGTGATATCAGAATCGCTTCTGAGAACGCAATTTTCGGACAGCCTGAGACAGGACTTGGAATCATCCCTGGCTTTGGCGGTACACAGAGACTTGCTCGTTTAGTAGGAATGGGACGTGCTAAGGAAATGATCTTCACATGCGACAATGTAGACGCTGCAGAAGCATACCGTATCGGTCTCGTTAATAAGGTAGTAGCAAAAGAGGAGCTTATGCCAACAGCTAAGGCTATGGCTGCAAAGATCATCTCCTGTCTCTTATACACATCTCCGAGCCCACGAGACAGGCAGAAATCTCG
>OJQB01000648.1_pt1 | contig 12928 bp, 10 predicted proteins | sample 1598601 | NCBI WGS metagenome assembly OJQB01 (sample SAMN03922496, study PRJEB24848) | human gut metagenome | isolation source: stool sample | host: Homo sapiens | place: Germany | collected 2011-11 | reverse complement strand
GAACGGAATGGAGAGGGACAGCATCAGCCGGCAGATGGATTGCAATATCCAGATCAGTACCAACAAGCCTTCTACCATCGCCTTCCAGCCGGAGGGAACCAATACGGCGGGCGACTTGGGAGCTGCTGCATCGCTCACTTATACCAACCGAAATCTCTTCAGAGGTAGTGAGCAGTTGAGCATCGAACTTCGTGGAGCTTACGAGGCTATTACCGGTCTGGAGGGGTATCAGGACCAGAACTATACTGAATATTCGGTTGAAGGCAAACTGGTTTTTCCTCGTTTCTTGGCGCCTTTCCTTTCAAGAAATTTCAGAAGAAGGCAGACGGCAAACAGCGAGTTGTCGGCAAGTTGGAATCTTCAGAACCGTCCGGAGTTTCATCGCCGCGTATTCTCTACTGCCTGGCGTTATCGCTGGACAGAACCGCGTCATCACCTGGCTTGGCGTTTCGACCTGCTCGATCTCAACTATGTGTATATGCCATGGATATCCGAGACTTTCAAGAGAGACTATCTCGATAATGCAGAAAACAGAAATGCCATCCTCCGCTACAATTACGAAGACCTGTTTATCATGAAGATGGGTTTCGGTTTGAGTTATAGCGATGGGGTAGATGCAGTGCGAGTGAATGTAGAGAGTTCAGGCAATCTGCTGAGCGGTGTTTCCAAGGCTTTCGGTTTCAAGGTGAACAGCCAGGGGCAGCGTACATTATTTAATATAGCTTATGCCCAGTATGCCAAGTTTGATGTAGATTATACCCATCTGATGCAGTTTGATAAGCGCAATGCTCTGGCGCTGCATGCGGGCATCGGTGTGGCTTATCCTTACGGCAACAGTACGGTGCTGCCTTTCGAAAAGCGTTATTTCTCGGGTGGTGCCAACTCGGTAAGAGGTTGGGGCGTAAGAGAATTAGGTCCGGGCAAGTTTAAGGGAACTGACGGCAGAATAGATTTCATCAACCAAACGGGTGATGTGAAGCTCGACTTGAATGCAGAATATCGCACTTCGCTCTTCTGGAAGTTTGAGGGTGCAGCGTTTATCGATGCCGGTAATATCTGGACACTTCGCAATTATCAGGATCAGCCTGGCGGCCAGTTCAAGATAGATGAATTCTACAAACAGATAGCTGTAGCCTATGGTTTAGGTCTCAGGTTGAATTTCGATTACTTCATCCTCCGCCTGGATATGGGTATGAAGGCAATCAATCCAGCTTACGGAACGAAGGAAGAGCATTGGGCGATTATCCACCCGAAACTAGACCGCGATTTCGCCTTCCATTTCGCAGTTGGTTTGCCGTTCTAAATGCAGCTAATAGTTGATAGTTTATAGCTAATAGTTTATAGCCAGGAGTTTCTGTAGGGCATTTTTTTGATTATGATGCCCCTCAGAAACTCCTTACTTTTTTCAAGGCAATTTTTCCAACTTAATCTTCCAGAGTCCCTTTTCCATACACATCGGCAGTTGGAAATCGGCCTGTTCTATGAGCTGCGGATCCTGTCCGATACTGTCCATCTGCAGAAAATTATGAACCGTAAGGGTAACGGTGGCACTTGTTTCATCGTCACCGAAATCAATATCCGTAATCTCGATGCTGGCATCCTCCGGCTTCTGGCGCAGCAGTTCCACGTCGGTCTCGTTCACATTACTTGCAGCATAACGCAGCCAGCGCTCCGATTCCTGGGTGCAATACTTCACGGCTTTCGGGAAATGCCAGTTGAAATAATTGTTGGCAAACGAATCAACGTCAGCCTTCAGCTGGTCCTCGCTGCCTTCGTGAGGTTCACATCCCGAAAGGCTGAATATACTTGCGGTCATGCATGCCACAGCTATGCATAAACCTATCATCGACTTCTTTATCATGATTCTAAAATCTTAAAAATTCTATTTTTTTGCGATATTTCGGCACAAAGATAGTAAAAAACTTTGTAATAAGAATCTTTTTTGCTAACTTTGCATGGAAAATAACAATTAAAATGCTGAAATTTATATCCTTTGGCAGTGGAAGTAGTGGCAATTGCTATTATCTTTACACTGATACGGATTCGATACTGATAGATGTAGGAGTAGGAATAAGAATATTAAAGAAGCATTTCCATAACTATGGACTTCGCTTCGAGGATGTGCATCACGTCCTCATCACCCATGACCACGCCGACCATGTAAAGTCGGTGGGGAGTCTGAGTACTGACTATCATCTACCGGTATATACGACCCGTAAAGTACATCAAGGCATCGAGCGCAACTATTGTGTTCGAAAGAAGATAGAGCCTAACCATGCTCATGTGATAGAGAAGAACGTAACTTTCACACTGGGCGAGTTTAAGATTACTCCGTTCGGCGTACCCCACGACAGTACCGACAATGTTGGCTATTTCGTGGAGTGCGGAGGTGTGAACTTCTGCCTCATCACCGATGTGGGGCATATTACTGAAGAGATGCACGACTTTATCGGCCGTGCCAACTATCTTGTACTCGAGGCGAACCATAGTGTAGAGATGCTCCAACAGGGTCATTATCCCCAGTATCTGAAGGAGCGCATTCTGGGAGATAACGGTCATCTGAGCAACGACGATTGTGGTGAGGCGCTTGCCAATTATGCTACACCGGAGCTTCATCACGTCTGGCTCTGTCATCTCAGCGAGGAGAACAACCATCCTGAGCTGGCACGCAAAACCGTGGAGCAGATCCTGCGCAGCAAAGGCATCATAGCCGGCAAGGACTTCCAGCTGGAAGTATTGAAGCGCAAGACGCCGAGCGAAATCTATAAGCTGGTGTAGGGCAGGTATAAAACTAAAAAGGTAGCCGGATAAGGAGTTATATTGAGTTAACTCCTTATCCGGCTATTTCATGAATACGAAATAAACGGCTGCAATCAGGCAGCAGAAGGCTGCGAAATGATTCCAGTGCAATCCCTGTCCCTGAAAGAGGATATTGGCGATGATGGCGAAGACGATAAGCGATACGCATTCCTGAATCACTTTGAGCTGGACCAGATTAAACGGTCCGCCATTATCTACGAAACCGATGCGGTTGGCTGGTACCTGACAGCAATATTCGAAGAAGGCGATGGCCCAACTGAAGGCGATGACACCGATAAGAGGCCAGTTGCTGCTCACGCCCGTTTGTTGCAACTTGAGGTGTCCGTACCAAGCCAGCGTCATGAAGATGTTGCTCAGCACCAATAATAATATAGTATACAATCCGTTCATAATCTTATCTTTTTTGCGGGTGCAAAGGTAATATATTTTTTTTAACCCTCCAAATTTCAGGGAAGTTTCATTTCGTTTTTGTTTTGATATGGCTGTTTTTGGCAGATAAATCTCCGATGTTCTGATATTTATCTCCGAAAGATAAATGTGCTGTTTGCGTATGGCCAGTAGGCTGTTTGGTGCGAACAGCCTACTGGCGGAATAGAGAACAGTCGGCTGTTCCTATGAGACAGTCATCTCAGACGGGGAAACCAGATTTCCCAATCCTATCAATATGATTTATGTTTAGCATTCTGCAAAAATCTCTTCACTCTTCACCTTTCCTCCCAAATCCCCTGTGTTTATCGGCATTTCGGGAGGTGAAGAGTTCGCAGCAACTCTTCACCCGCTCTTCACCACTCTTCACCTCCGTCAACCTCCCTGTTTATCTGGGGTAGGGTGAAGAGCTTTATCTTGATTACAAAGACTCATCCACTTCTTTCCAATCTATCAATCCCTTGCCCTTTTCATCGAGTTCCACTGCCAGGGCGATGATTTTGCGTTTATCGGCTTTGAAGGGCTCGGTGTAGCTCTTTTCCTTTATCTGGCTCTCGGCAGCAGAAATGCCGCCATTGTTCGATAGCTTCAGCTCCAGGACGTAGATGAAGGATGGAACCTCTACAATCATATCAATCCTGCCAGTGGCCAGCATCCTTTCTACTTCCACCCTAAAGCCCAAGGCTCTGAATATCGTACTCATTATCAGTCGGTAACGTTCCTCCATATCCATACTTGCCATCTTCTTGTTGCTGTATGGAACATCGGCGATAAGAGCCTTTAATGCTTTCTTGGCTTCAGCGGTATTGCCGTCCTGCATCATTTTTCTGAGGAAGCTCTGCGCAGAAACCACTTCCGAATTCGACTTCATGGTCAAGGCAGGAACCACTACCCGGTATAATGCCTTGCGAACTTCAAAGTTAGGGAAGCCCAGGATGTAAACGCCATCGTCGTAACCCTTGATGGTGAGATAACCCGACTGATAGAGGAAGAGCTCGGCTCCGCCATTCACCACATCCGATGTCTCCAGGGTATCGCCCTCGATGAAGCAATGGTCAAAGTATTCCATCTTCATCTCCATATTATCCACGAACTTTGGCAATAGGGAAGTGGCACCTGATGAAGCCCAGTAATTTCTTAATTCCCTATCCGCTAGGGCGTTGATGAGGCTGAATGGATTGAAAATATCCACCATATTTTTGCGGCAGAAATGATATCCGTCGTAAAACGCCGTGAGCTGCTTCAGAGTCTCCTCTGGAGTCCATCCATTTTCTTCTCCCATTGCCTCAATCTCAGGTATGAAGTTTTCGGCAGCTTCCTGCTTTGAAATACCGCAGATGGTGGCGTAGGGTGCATCAAAACTGATGTTGCTCAGGTTGTTGAGCACGGAGAAGAGGGAGATTTGTGTGAACTTGGTGATGCCCGTGATGAAGACGAAACGCTCGTGTTCGTCTTCTTTTTTCAAGACGGCAAACACGGACTTGTAGATGGCTGTGCAGGCATCATGCTCTGGAGTCTTCCAAGAATGCTGCAAAGGTGAATCATATTCATCGATGAGAATAACTACCTGTTTGCCTGTCTTGTGAAATGCCGTTTCGATGATGTTCTGGAAACGGACAGCAAGGGAAACCTCCGGACGTACCGCAACTTCATACTTCTGTTCGAGTTTATAGAAGGCATCGTCGAGATAGGAGTTGAGTTCTTCGGGGGTAGCTCCTCCGCAACTCATGTCGAGTCGAATTACGGGATAGCAGGTCCAGTCTTTCTCTAGCTTCATCACCTTCAATCCTTCGAAGAGTTCCTTTTTCCCCTCGAAGTAAGCCTGGAGTGTATCCACGAGAATCGACTTGCCAAAGCGGCGTGGGCGGCTTAGGTAATTATACGTTTTATTTCTGTTGGCAAGTTGCCAGATGATATCTGTCTTGTCAACATATAGGTATCCTTCCTTTCTAATTTTTTCAAAAGACTGGATACCTACGGGCAATCTTCTATCGTTCATTTCTGTCATAATCTAATCTCCTATGTTTTCAGGATAGCTTTTTGCGAGCTATTCGCCTTACTACAAATTCTATTTGCAAAGATACGATGAATATTTTGATTTTGCAAGAAAAATGGGGGATAATATAAAAAAGGTGGCGAATCTTTTTGTTATCTCTGATTTTTGCAGTATTCTTGTCAATTCGTAAAATGGCGGGGCGTTTTATTTATGATGGAGGTAGCCCAATGTTTTTTCAGTCGGATTCGTGAAAAGGTATTCAGGTGAAGAGTGGTGAAGAGTGGGTGAAGAGCTGCCGAGAGCTCTTCACCCCCGTCAACCGCCCTGTTTATCGGTGTTTCCAGGGGTAAGGTGAAGAGTGAAGAGTATTTCCGTGTTTGCTTTTGCTCATTTTAATATTATCTCTCGAAATATGTGTCAATGATGAAAAGAGTTTTAATTAATTGGCACCAAGATTTCGGTATAATTTGGCAAACTCTTCTAATCGAACTACAAGTACTCTTGGAAAATCGATATTTTCTAATTCTTTGAAATGTTTATCATCAGATACAATGAAATCGGCATTGGCAAAGACTGCACAATCCACAAACTTATTATCATCGGGATCCTGTGTGATAAGATTCCAATGATAATGAGCATCAACTCTTTGGGTATTCGGAGCTTGAGTTATAATCTCCAATACCATAGTTGCTATTAATCGATTCGTTTTTAAACAAAGTATTTCTTCGTATTCTTCTAGAATTTCAGTTGTATAGCAAAGACAATAGTCACCATTCAAGAATCCTTCCCATAAGAAATAATTCTTGCTTTTCCTAGCAATTATCTGCAAGAGACAGTTGGTATCTAAGACGATGTTTCTCTGCATAGTCAGTTTATTTATAAGCCGTGCGCAAATGTTCTGACTGCATTTCCTGCAACTTTTCATTGCTCATTTCGCCAGATTCCCAAAGCTTATCCATTTCTCGCTGCAAGCGATCATTCATGAACTTAACTAATGTTCGTTTCAAGTCTGCCAAGTCCTGTTCTGACTGTAAACAAGAGATAACATTGAGCACCGCCTGTTGAGCCTGATTGAATTGTAATACTTGTGTTGCCATAATTGTAATTTTTAAACATTTCACTCTGCAAAGATACAGATAATTATTGATACTCCAAAGATTTTGAGAAGAATATTTTGATTTTGCAAGAAAAAATGGGGGATAATATAAAAAAGGTGGCGAATCATTTTGTTATCTTTGATTTTTGCAGTATCTTTGCAGAAGCAAAGCTGCACTCGGCAATTTGAAAGCAAGCTTTCATTGCGCTCGTTTGCATTTACTTTGCATTCGGATTGATTCGTCCTAAGGCGATGACGTCTGTTTTTGTGGGTTAAAATAATAGCGTTTGCTGTTTATTCGATAATAATGTTCCTGAAGTTTGGCCGCGGAAAGAACTACACTACAGAATAAATAAGTAAGCGTCCGCTATAGCGTGGACGTAAAACTTATCTGTAGTGTATAGGTTAGGCCAAACACCTTGGAACGTTGGATAAGTGGATCGTCCACGTTTCTGCGTTCTGATGGGGATGAGGCTGGTCTTGATGCAAACCTAGGTTGGCTTTGTTGCTATGGATAAGGGTGTTTGGTTGTAGCTTTTATTTTCTGAGTAACAAAGCAGTCGCATTAAAACTATATTTAAGCTTTAATGCTATGGCAAAATCATTGATTGAAGAACTACCTCGCATTGCAAGCGAAGGTAGGCAAGAGGCTCAGCGCATCATTGAGCGATTGAGCAGTGGCACACGCATTGGGTTGCAAACCAATGAGCTAGTGTTGCCTCGCAAGGATGTCTCCGGATTCTTCCGTGGACAAGTTCCCAATATCCCTAATGCATTCAATGCCGCCCTGGATGGGGGGAGTTGGATGAACCGTCTGGTGTATGGTGATAATCTCCTGACCATGCAGGCGCTGCTTGCCGGAGACCCTCAGACGGGCTTGCCTTCTTTAAGGGGCAAAGTGGATTTAATCTACATCGACCCGCCGTTTGATTCGAAGGCGGATTATAGAACGAAGGTTGTTTTACCTGGATTGAATTTACAACAGAAGCCTACTGTTATAGAGCAGTTCGCTTATGCTGATACTTGGGAAGAAGGAACAATCTCTTATCTGAAAATGATTTATAAGCGATTAGTGTTGATGAAAGAATTACTATCATCTAATGGCTGTATTTATGTTCATATAGATTGGCATGTTGGACCTTATGTAAAAACTATATTAGATGATATATTTGGAAAAGAAAACTTTGTAAATGAGATAGTTTGGAGTTACTCATGGGGAATTAGAACAGATAGTAGATGGAATAGAAAGCATGATACAATTTATATGTATAGTAAATCTGCAGAGAATATAAAATTTAATGCTAATGAAGTTCTCGAAGAACGTCAAGTTAGTGAGTCAACAGCAAATCGCTTAAAATATAAAGGTGCCTTAATTAAAGATGGTAACAAGGGAAGAGGTGATTCGGAATTAGCTTTACCTTCTGATGTATGGTATATTGCAACAATCAACGGAATGGCGAAAGAACGATTGAATTACGCCACCCAAAAGCCCGAAGCCCTCCTCGAACGTATCATCAAGGCATCTTCCAACGAAGGCGACCTCGTCTGCGATTTCTTCGGTGGCAGCGGCACCACAGCAGCTGTAGCCGAAAGACTTGGCCGTCGCTGGATTACCTGCGACATCGGCAAGCCGGCAGCCCTCGTCATGCGCAAGCGCTTTATCGACCAGGAAGTAAATCCGTTCCTCTATCAGAGCATCGGCGACTATCAGAAAGAGGCTTTCCATAACAACAAGAAACTCCGCCGAGTGGGCGATCTCTCTCAGGTAGTCTTAGGCCTCTTCGGTGCCTTACCATTCTCTCCAGAGCAGGTGAGCGACAGAAACTTCGGTTACGTAAAGGGCACCCGAAACCTGGTGATGGTGGATAGCCCTAACCGCCTGACCACTGCTGCTACCGTTCGCCGTGCCGTGGAAGCCAAGGCTTCTCTGCTCGGCGGCGACTGGGATAAAGTCATCGTGCTTGGCTGGAACTTCGCCTTCGACATCTCGCAAGCCATCGAGAAATATAAGAACAGCAATGTAGAGGTGCTGGTGATTCCGCCCGATCTGCTCGACAAGCTATCCAAGAAAGGTTTCAAGAAGCTCATTGCCGACAAAACCGTCCGCTTCTCTTCTTTGCAGTATCTGGTGGTGAACCCTGTGGAGGTAACCGTGAACGGCAATGGCGAGGATGAACTCGACATCAGTCTCAGCAACTATGTGCTGCTCTCGCCAGATAATATTCCGCTGGATGATAAGGACAAGGAGAAGTTGCAGCAGGTGATGGAGCAGGACCCTCTCTCGCTGATAGAATATTGGAGCATCGACCCTGATTATGACGGCGATACCTTCCGCAGCACTTGGCAGGATTATCGTGAGAACGTGGATAACGACAGCGACCCGCTGCACTGCGTATATTCCACCCGAATTGCCATGCCGCATAAGGACGAGCGAAAAGTCTGCGTCAAGGCGGTGGATGTGTTCGGATTCGAGAGTCAGGTTATCCTGGATGTGAAGTGTTAGTGTTAAGAACGAATAGGAGATTACGACTATGGCTATCAATTCAAGTAATATATCTTTGGAATTGGCGCATCGGCTCACCGATGTGGTCAATGCCGCTTGGAAGAGTGGGGAGATGCTGGAGAAGGTGACCCCAACCACCGCCTCGCTCTTAAACTATTGGTTTGGAGAGGGTTTCTGTAACGAGCGTGTGAGAAATTTCCATGAGGGTCAGCGACAGGCTATCCTCAACATCATCTATCTGCACGAAGTGATGGGAGAAAACTGCGTGATGGATGCCTATCAGGGCATCATTCCGGAACTGATGGATAGGGCCGACCTGGCTCAGCTTGCCAAACCTAAATATCAGATGCCTAAGTATGCAGTGAAGATGGCTACGGGCACGGGAAAGACGTGGGTGATGCATGCCCTGATAATCTGGCAGATGCTGAATGCCCGGCATGAGGATGTGAAGAGCGGACGATTTACGCAGAAGTTCCTGATAGTGGCTCCGGGTCTGATCGTTTACGACCGTCTGCTGGATGCCTTCTGCGGTAGAAAGAAGCGCGACGAAGAATATCGTGACCCTCAGACCAACGACTACTACATGAACCAGGACATATTCATCCCTGAGCGTTATCGTGACGAGGTGTTTTCGTTTATACAGAACAATGTGGTGACCAAGGAGGATGGCATCGGCAGGAAGACCACCGGCGAGGGACTGATTGCCCTGACCAACTGGCATCTGTTTGAAAACCAGATGGAAGAGAAGGAACAGGATGAGGATGTGGACGATTCCAGCACGGTGACACCTTCTGAAATCATCAGCGACCTGTTGCCTATTCGTCCGGGCAAGTCGGCGGGCAACGATCTCGGCATGCTCGACCGCCGTGCCCTGGGTGGCACAGAACTGGAATATTTGGCGGGTTTAAAGGATTTGATGGTAATCAATGATGAGGCTCATCATATTCACGAAATCAAGCGTAATGGCGAAACCGAGGAGGTGGAATGGCAAAGAGGCCTGAATGCCATCAGTGCCACCAAGGGTACAAAATTCATACAGGTGGACTTCTCTGCTACTCCTTTTGATACGAAGGGTGCCGGAGAGAAGCAGGTGAAACTCTTCTTCCCGCATATCATTGTTGACTTCGACTTGCCTATGGCGATGAAGCAGGGACTGGTGAAACTGTTGCTGCTCGACCGTCGGCAGGAACTCACCGACCTGGAGAACCTGGATTACAACGCCGAGCGTGATGAGCAGGGAAAGGTAGTAGGGCTGAGCGAGGGTCAGCGCATGATGCTCCGTGCCGGATTGACCAAGCTGAACAAACTGGAAGAAGAATTCCTGAAGAATGATGCGTCTAAGAACCCTAAGATGCTCATCGTCTGCCAGGACACCACGGTATCTCCTTTCGTAGAAGAGTTTCTGAAGTCTGAAGGTCTGGAAGATGAAGACATCGTTACCATCGACAGCAACAAGCAGGGCGAGGTGAAGGATGAGGAATGGCAGGAAATCAAGAAGAAGCTCTTCGATATAGATAGGTATAAGAGTCCGAAGGTGGTCATCTCGGTGCTGATGCTCCGTGAGGGCTTCGATGTCAACAACATCTGTGTGCTCGTACCGCTGCGTTCTTCGCAGGCGCCAATCCTGCTGGAGCAGTTGGTTGGTAGAGGTTTGCGACTGATGTGGCGAGAGCCTGACTACATCGACATCAAGCGTGAAGACCGCCTCAGGGTATTGAAGAATCATCAACCTCCTCGCACTTATATCGATACCTTGTCCATCGTTGAGCATCCGGCTTTCATCAAGTTCTATGATGACTTGCAGGATCAAGGCTTGGTTGCAGTGGATGAAGGCGACGTGGGTACAGGAGGAGCCACTGGCGATATCCTGACCGTGGGACTTCGTGAGGATTACGAAAAGTATGATTTCCAATGGCCGGTTATTCTGCATGATTCCTTAGAAGAGTTGGAAGATGCAGAAATAGATTTAGATGATTTACAGCCATTCACGATGTATCCGCTGTCTTTGCTCCGTAAGTTCCTGGCAAAGGAGGGGGAGACCTTCGTATCGCAGGAATCTTTGACCAAGACAACCTTTGGTAAGTATAAGGTAACGGCTAATCTCTTCAATGCCAATGGATATAATGAGTATCTGCAGAAGTTGCTAAGGGTAGTAACCCTGCGCTTTGAGAACTGTCGCCGTCAGGGTTTTCCTACCATTCAAATCAATGGTGCCCAAACGGTGCAGGTGATGGACTGGTACATTAGGGAGAAACTTTTCGCTATGCCTTTCGACCCGTTCCAAGGAAGCGACTGGAAGATATTGCTGGCGAAGGATGGCATCGTGACGAAGCACATCGTGGAGCAGTTTGCGGTGGCAATCTATAAAATGCAGAACCGCCTGACTATGGTAGATGCAGAGGTGAGCCATACGGATTTCTCTTCGCTCAAAGCTATCAAGATGAGAGAGTCTTACTCGTTAGATGTGCAGAAATGTATCTATCCCCGACTGGGTTATCCTTCTCATGGCGGAGGTTTGGAAAAGGCATTCATTAAGTTTCTGGATAGGGATGCCGAGGTAGAAAGATTTCTGAAGATTAATGAGAGTGGCCATTCCTTCGCCATCATCTTCTATGTAAGGAAGGATGGCTTGATGGCAACGTATCATCCAGATTTCATCGTGGCTACAGCTGATAAAGTTTATCTGATAGAAACCAAGGGCGACGATAAGGTAGATGACGTGAACGTGCGCCAGAAACAGACGGCAACCATCGAGTGGATAAAGAAAATCAACGCATTGGAATCTAAGGATAGAATGAATCGCACCTGGGAGTATGTTTTGATAGGCGAGAGCGTGTTCTACTCGTTGAGTGGAAGTGGCGCTACGATTACTGATATCTGCAACCAGTGCAAGGTATCGTATTCTGTGGCAACGGGTAATCTGTTTGATATGTAAGAGCATTTGCTACAAATGAAGCAAATGCTGCAATAATGATAAATAAAGCCAGCCTTTTTGCAGGAGAAGGCTGGCTTTCTTGTTCTTTGCGTGGGGAATTTATCTGCATAATCCGTTAAATTTCAGTGTTCTCCGCAATTTTATAGTATTTTTCTTGCGAATACCAATCTTTCTTCGTACTTTTGCACCAATAAGCAATGTAGAATTTAATAGCGAAAGAAATATGGAGGAAAAGAAATATCATATCGATGAATCTAAGGTAGCAGGGGATAAGGTCTGCGAGCCATCGCCTGTTTATGCATCTGTTGCATCAGAGTCTGTATCTCATCACATGATAGATTCTGGGATAGAGCAGAAAGATGAAATTCCTGTTCTTAAAAATCATTTTAGTTATGAGGGGCTTCTGGATAGCCTCGATTATTGTGAAACCATAAAGGATGATTCGTCTAAATGGGAGTCTGTTGATGCCTTTAATGAACGTTTATATGAGGAATTCCCATGGCTGAGATAGTTGTCCACAAGCTGTATGAAGAAAAGGAACGTCAGTATATTATCGATGCTTATGAGAATTTTGGTAAGAAAACTGCTCGAAGATGAAAATTCAGAACTTCCTGAAAAAATATCCTGAAGGTAAGCCCCCTTTTCTTGGTGCTCCAAAGTTTAGCTATTTGCTTCGGGGTGCTAATTTTATGCGTAATTTCAAGTTGGTTTATTATTATGATGAATCCTTGGATGTGGTGCATATTGTTGATATTTGGGATATGAGACAGAATCCAAAAAGGTTCTCTGTCTCAAAATACAAGTGATTTTATATAACTTTAAAAGCGAAAGAAATATGGAGGAAAAGAAATATCATTCTTCTCTTTTCTGTCGGATTCTTGAAAAAGTATTTAGGTGAAGAGTGGTGAAGAGTGGGTGAAGAGCTTCAGAGAACTCTTCACCTCCGCCAACCGCCCTGTTTATCGGTATTTCAGAGGGGTTGGTGAAGAGTGAAGAGTATTTGCTGTGTCAGTTATTCATTTTTAAAAGGAGCAATATGATGGTACATCGAGATAAAATATTATGTTTTTTGGTTTTATTCTGCTGCTTCTTTGCATATACTCCTCTGCAAGCCCAGCAGCCACGCAAGAAGGTGGGGCTCGTGTTGGGTGG
>OJQB01000624.1_pt1 | contig 13114 bp, 3 predicted proteins | sample 1598601 | NCBI WGS metagenome assembly OJQB01 (sample SAMN03922496, study PRJEB24848) | human gut metagenome | isolation source: stool sample | host: Homo sapiens | place: Germany | collected 2011-11 | reverse complement strand
TACCCTCTAGCAAGAAGTTGTACACAAGCACCACTCCACAGCATCACTACACACTGCCCCTGTCGCCGCGAGAAACGCCTATGTTTGGGCGCGTTCAAACCGCATCGGCACGGTGTCCGTCCAGCCAAATACAGCCCTAAATTCCCCGCCTTCCGGGGATTTTTTTACCGCAACGGCATTTACCTAGACGGGATTTCCCTGTACCGGCAAATCCAACACAAATAAATACTAAATAAATAAAATACTAATATACTATTGTATCCTATCCGTAAAACCACAAAAAATTGGATTCTTCCCGCTATGGTCTTACGGCCATGCGTGCAACTTAACACCGGAGAGTACAACTTACGATTGCAAACCGCCCCTGCAAAGTTGTATAATAAAAGCACCGATATTTCGCGCAAAAGGTGGTCGGAGCAGATGGATATGGAGAACCTGATCGGTGAAACAACCGAATACGACAAGAAAGCGGCGCTTGAGGTAAAAAAGCCCAAAAGCTGGTGCAAAAGTGTCAGCGCTTTTGCGAACACGCTGGGCGGTGCGCTGATTTTCGGCATGGCGGATGACGGGCAGATCGTTGGGCTGACCGAACCCGACAGCGACGCCGAGAAAATCAGCGAGATCCTCAAGACGCGCATGGAGCCTATCCCGGAGTTTCGGCTGCGCTTTCACAAAATCGACGACGGCAAAGTGCTGCTGATTCTTGACGTGTTCAAAGGCGAGGAAACGCCCTACTATTACTCCGGCGACGGCACCTTAGAGGCGTTTGTACGCATCGGAAACGAGAGCGTCAGGGCATCCGCTACCGAGCTAAAACGCCTTGTTCTGCGCGGCAGAAACACCTCCTACGACTCTCAGATGACGCTTTACAGGGTGGAGGACTACGCCTTTTCCAAGCTGCGGGAGCGCTATAAGAAGTGGACGGGAAACAGCTTTGACAACAAAGACCTTGTTTCCTTCGGGCTGGCAGACGAGGGCGGCTTTTTGACAAATGCCGGTGCCCTGATTGCTGATGAAAGCCCGATCCGCTGGTCACGGTTGTTCTGCACACGCTGGAATGGGCTGGACAAAAGCGGCGGCACAATGGACGCGCTGGACGATGCCGAGTATTCCGGCAGTGTGCTCTCTTTGATTGAGAATGGCGAGGCGTTCATCAAGCGCAACGCCCGCATGATGTGGCGCAAAACACCCAACTCGCGGGAGGAACTGCCCGAATACGTCGAGCGCAGCTACCACGAGGCGCTTGTCAACGCGCTGGCGCACCGCGATTATCTCGTCTACGGCAGCGAGGTCCACATTGACATCTACGATGACCGTCTGGAGATCTACTCGCCGGGCGGTATGCCAGACGGGTCGATGATCCAAGACCGCGACCCGCTGACCGTGCCGTCCACTCGGCGTAACCCGGTGCTGGCCGATGTGTTCAACCGTCTGGGCTACATGGAGCGCAAGGGCAGCGGCTTTGGGAAAATTCTGAACGGCTACAAGACGCAAATCAACTACACTGAGGATAAGCGCCCTACATTCCGTTCTGACCGATACCAGTTTACGGTCATCATGCCGAACTTGAATTACGGTGTCCCTCAAGATGTCCCCCAACGTGTCCCCCAAGATGTCCCCCAAGATGATTTGGATGCCAAAATTCTGGCTTTAATCAAAAAAGACAACAAAATCAGCACCGAAAAACTCGGCATGGCGCTGGGCGTCAGCTACAAAACCATCCGCCGCCATATCAAGGCGATGGGAAATGTTCACTACATCGGCCGTGGTTTCAGCGGGCATTGGGAAATTCACGACAAATCATAACCCCACGTTGAACGTGGGGTTTGCAAAACAGCCCCATAGAGGCTTCAGACTGTCAAAAAAGCGCATTGTAGGGGCGAGCATTGCTCGCCCGTGCCCGTTCGCCTTGTGAGAAGCCTTCCAAAAAGAGCGTTGCTTCGCAAAGTTGGCGGGCGAACAATGTTCGCCCCTACATTCTCTATAAAGCAAAGTAGATGTTTTTTGACATACTGCAGCCCCATAGGGCTTCAATACCAGCCGCGCCTAAAGGCGCACAATGAGCGACGCCAACCGCACGTGGCGTCGCTTTTTTACTTGCTTATTCTACCGTCCGTGGGAATCTCCGGCGAATCATCTTCGTCAAAGTCCGCTACATTTTTGAATGGGTCCTCATATTCTTTGAAGCTCAACTGGTCGCACATCTGGTCGTTCACTTCCCGGTCCTTGATGTACCTCTTTATTGCGTCCGCGGTTTCGTTTTGTAAGAAGCTTCAGCTTTTCTTTTCGGCTAACGCTTCCTACTGCCGAGCGCGTAGTGGTCTTGCAGCACCTAGTTGTTGCCCATGCCGGGCACACTAAAAATGCTCCCTATATAGCTTTCAGTGTTTTTTCACTGTTCGCTATATAGGGAGCATATCATTGCCGGACGGGGGCTTTGCTTATACGGGCTTACAACCGTAGACGCAACTTAGCGGTTCTTCTTGCGAAGGAACAGGAAGCACAGGGCAGCCAGGCTGGCGATGGCCACACCGGCAACGGGGATCAGCGGGAAGTTGTCCGACGTCTGCGGGATGGGTGCCGTCGTCTTGGCGGGCGCGGGCGTTGTACTGTTGGTCGTGGTGTTGTTCGTCGTGTTATTTGTGGTATTGTTGGTCGTATTGTTCGTGGTGTTATTTGTGGTATTGTTCGTCGTATTGTCAGACGGAGCCGGGGTCGCAGTGGGTTCTGCAGTCGGGACCGGGGACGGCTGGGCCTTGGCGGTCCAGCTGACGGCGAACGGAGACAGTTCCGTAACATGGACCACGAGCTTGCCATTCTGCAGGGTCGGGGTCAGCAGCTCAACCTCACCGCTGTCCTTCATGTGGCTGACGAGGATAGAGAACTGGTCGTAGTTGGCCGCCGTGATGCCCTTGGGCAGGTCGAACGTAACGTCGATGCCGCCTGCGGGGAAGTTCGCGTCGGTTGCTTCGCTCCAGTGCGCGCCGTTGTCGGTGCTGATCATCAGCTTGACGTCGTAGACCTCGATGTTGTCAGCAGACTGGTTCTTGCTGATGGCCTTCTTGAACGCCTCGGTGATCTTCTCCGGCGTGTCGTAGCCCTTGTCCTTGATCCCCTGCGGGATGTTATCCTTGGTCAGGGTATCCTTGACGACCTCGGTTTTGGTTTCTGGCGCGGGCTCCGGGGTCTTGACCTCACCGGATACCATGATGAAGCTGACCTGCACAGCGGAGGTCGTGTTTGCGTTGGCGGCAACCTCAACCGTCAGCACACCGTCGGCGTCAGACTTCAGACCCGTGAAAGCCAGCGTGTCGCCCTTGCCGGTGCAGCTGGTGTAGTAGTTGTAACCAGTCTGCAGTGTCTCACCGTTGATCTTGATGTCGGCCAGACGGGTCTTGCCGCTCTCGACCCAGCCGGTGGGGTTGAACATGCCGACGTAAACGGTGTAGTCCTCGCCGGTCAGGTTGTCAAAGCGGTAGGTGATGCTGTTGGTGCCGGACGCATAGCGCATGCTCTCATAGATGCTGGCGTTGCTGTTGCGCAGCGTTCCTGCAGTGCCCGTGTAGCCGAAGCCGGCCTCTGCACTGTAGGCGCCGTCGTTCACAGCGGGGTCCTGCTTGAGTGTATCGGCGCTGGCGTTCATGATGGCGATGTAGTCGCTGCTCAGAGCCAGGCTTTCCTTCTGCGGGTTGGCGAAGTAGAGCAGGTTCTTCGGGACCACGGTAGCCGTGGTGCTGATCTCCAGGTCGTTGCAGTTAGTCAGCTTGCCGGTGACGGCAGCCGTGCCGGGGTTCTTCAGACTGTCAGCGTTCCATTCGACCTTGCTGGTGATAGTTTTGCCCTGAGTGGTCACGCTGACCTCCGTGGGCAGGTTGCTACCGTCGGACCAGACGACGTCGGGCAGCTCGGTGTTGACGGTGGTGGGCAGCAGCTGATCCAGACGGTCCAGCGTCCAATCCTGCTCACCCAGGACGGAAACGGTGTTGTCGGTGTTCATCTGGATCGGCAGCCATACGGTGCGGCTGTCGGTCAGGTTATCACCGTTCCAGCGGTCGCCCATATAGATGAACTTGCCGGCCTCGGCGTCGATTGGCAGCACGTAGGTGACCTGCGTGTTGAACATCTTGCCGGTGTCGTTCTTGGCGGGGTTGCCCACCTTCTCCCAGCCGGAGAGCATATCTTTGCTGCGGTAGTAGATGTGGGCGGTGCTGTTCCAGCCGTCGGTGCCGCTGGTCAGCAGGTAGTAGTAGCCGTTGTACTTAAAGACCGCGGGGGCCTCACGGCTGTCGTCGCTGACGATGCGGGCGGCGAACTCGGTAGCATCGGCCTGGTCAGCCTCGGCGGCCAGACCCGTGTAGTCCTTGTTCAGCAGCGAGACATAGAGCTTTGCGTTCATTTCGCTGGAGTAGATGACGTAGGCATCATCCGCTCCGTCATTGTTCTTGTCCACGCCGGTATCGACGAAGACGGTCATGTCGCGGGCCTCGCCCAGACGGCTGGCGTTCAGCGACGTGTCGTAGTTCATGCGGGTGACGTTCTGCACTGTGAAGGGGCCGAACGGGCTGTCACTGGTGGCGATACCGACCATAGCGCGGCTGTAGCGGCTGGCAGGGCAGTTGCCAACGCAGCCACCGGCCACCCAGCTGTTCAACTTATCGTTATTGTACAGCGGGCCGTCAGCGTGCCAGATCAGGACGAACTGCTTGGTGCTCTCGTTGTAGATCATCTTGGGGCGCTCAGTGACGCAGTAGCTGCCGTACAAGGTCTCAAAGGCCAACTGCAGGCGGGTTGTGGTCACGTTGCGCACGCTGTCATCCTGGCTGTCCGGGTAGAGCAGGCTCGTCGCCGTGATTGGCTCCTCGTCATAGCTCTTGGCGGTCCAGCTGATGTCGTTCAGGTCCGTGGGGGCCTTCTCGTACTCGGTGACATAGGCGCGCAGGAAGTTCTTGACATTGCGGAACTGGCTCTCGGTCACACCCTCGGGTGCGGCGGACAGCTTGCCCCAGGCCTTCAGCGTCTCGAGGTTCGTGGCGCTGAGCTGCATGACGTTGTAGTTCTGCGTCGTGCCGGTGCCGCTGGCACCTGGGCTGGAGATGATGGCCTTCTCGGTGCCCTCCTCAATGGGCAGGATGGTGCTCTGGGTGTAGAGGATGGTGCCGTGGTCGGTCCAGTTGTACAAATCAGTGGAGCTGTAGCAGCGCACGCCGTCCACAGGGCGGGTATTGTTGGTCTTGTCCTCACCGAACCAGAGGTAAACAGCCTTGCCCTCGGTGATGTCACCATCGCCGTCCAGGTCATAGTTGACACAGCCGTCGCCGGTGCCCTCCTTCAGGGCCATGGCAGAGCCGCCGTGGGCCTGCATGGGCAGGCCGGTGTCAGCCTTGATGACCGTACCGGTGGTGCCGGGGATCGAGGTGTTGGTCTCGGGCAGGGTGCGCAGACCGGCGTACTGGGAATCCAGGGCGCTGGCGGCGCTGCGCAGGTCCTCGGTGGTTGCGGCGTCGTCGGCAACCAGCGTGTCGGCGGCAGCCAGGGCGTCGTTCAGCTCGGGCAGCGTGTCAGCCACGCCGGACTTGTTACCGGTGTACTGCCAGCTTTCGAGCTTGTCGGTAGCGTACACAATGCCATTGTCGACGTCGGTCTGCAGGGCAGCGCGGATCTCAGCGATCTTTGCCAGCAGCTCCTCACGGGCGACAGTGGAGGGGTTCTTGGCCTCGCGGCGGGCTGCGGTCTCATTGGCAGCGCTGCGGGCGCTCACGGCGGTGGGCTTGACAACAATGTTGTCGTACTGGCCGGTCAGCAGGTAGTTGGTGCCGACGTTGCGGGCGACGGTAGCGGCGATGTCAGTGGCCTCGCTCAGCTTGAAGCCGATGTCCGCGATCTCGCCGACCTTCGTGCCATTGACGTAGATGGTCAATGCGCCGTTGCCGCCGTCGGTCTCCTTGTAGACGAAGGCGAAGGCGTTCCACTCGCCGATGGCAATATCGCCCAGCGAGATTTCGTTCTTGCTGACGCCCTTCGTGGAGCCGTCAACACCGTAGCCCACCTTGCCGTCATAGGTCAGCAGGTGCAGGCGGTTGCTGCCGGTGCTGATCGTGAAGGCGGAGCGCATGGCGGTCTTGGTTTTGTCGCTGCTCGGTTCCTCGATCATCACATCGGCCAGCAGGGTGAACTGGGTGCGGCCAAACAGGTTCTGTGCGTCGGTGATGGTCGCATGGTAGTCATTCTTGTTGTTCCACTGGGTGGAAACCTTCAAGATGGTATTCCAGGTGTCATCGGTCAGGGTCGCGGTGTTAGCAGCCAGCGTCAGGCCGCCGTTGTCCTCCAACACCTTGTTGAAGAAGCCGGACTCGGAGCCTACCGCCTTGCCGTTGACAGCCAGCCAGCTGATAACAGGAGCCTGGGTGCCGGTGGCGGTGACGGTGTAGCTGACGACCTGGTCCTCCTCAATGGTGAAGGTCAGGCTGTTGATGATGTCGCCGCTGCTGCCGGACAGGTTCAGCGTGGCGGTGTCGGTCAGGGCGTTGCCCTCCTCGTCGGTGACTACAGCGGTCATCGGGCGGGTTTGGCTCCACCACTCGCGGTGGGCACTGGTCAGGGTGTAGGTACCGGCGGGCAGGGTCAGCGCGTAGGTCAGTGTCTCGCCCTTCGCGTTGTTCTTGCCGTAGATACCGGTAGCTGTCTTGTCTGCAGTGCCGGAGTAACCCTTGGTACCTGCGTCGGTGTCAACAAGGCCCCAGGTGTTGTCGCTGGTCTTGATCTGGTCGAACTTGTCGTTCAGCATCTTTTCGCCCAGCGCCTTCTTGTACAGCTCGTAGGTCTCGGTGGTGCCGCCAGTCACACTGGTGGGATCACCGGCCACGGTGTCGATAAAGTAAACGGTGTCGCCGGGGATGACCTCGGTGATCTGAACGCTGACGGTCAGGGGCTCGCCCAGCGCGTTGACGGCGTCCTTCACGGTGCCGCTGATGGAAGCGGACTTGTAAGCGTTCGCATCCAGTGCGTTGGTGTCGCCGTTCCACTCAACAGACTTCGTCTCGGTGGTGCCGTCGGCCAGCTTGACCTCGACCTCGGCGGGCAGGTCGCCCACGCCGCTGCCGGTCACGTAGTACTCCAGCGTGGGCAGCTCGGTCAGAATCTCGGTCACAGCGCCGTCCGCACCTGCCAGACGCTCGCCGATGGTGTTCAGGGCGTCGACGTTCAGGGTGCCGGACTTCAGCACGATCTTGATCGTGTGCTTACCGGCAGTCAGGTCAGACATAATATAGGCTTCGCCGCGGGTCGGGGCTGCCTTGGTGGAGGCGTTCTCTGCCTTCAGCTCGCCGTCAACATAGACGTCGATGACAGCGGAGCCGTCGTTGCCGCCCATAATTGCAAAGCCGCTGCCGTCCACCGTGAAGGTGAAGGAGGAGCCCGCAGTGCTGGAGACGGACATAGTGCGGTACCAGTTGTCAGCACTGCCACCGCCCGGGTTGTTGATGGCCCAGGTGCCGTTGTAGGCAACGCCGTCGTCCTGGCCGTCGATCATGGCGGTAGCATACGGGATGCCGCCCTTGACGGTCTTGATCTCGAGGTTATCTGCATAGACCTGCGTCCAGTTGGAGCTGATCTTCACACGGCCCGAGAGCATCGGGTTGGCATCGGTATAGCTGGTGACCTTGTTGCCATCGATGTAGGCATACACGGTGTCGCCCAGGCCGACGAGCTTCAGGTTGTACTTGCCCTCAGCATTCTTGGTGACGGTGCCGCTGGCAATCTGCGTACCGATACGGTACAGCTTCCAGCTGCCTGCGCCGTTAATTTCCAGCGTGTAGCCGCTGTTGTTCCAGTTCATGCCGGTCTGGGCACGGATAGTCAGGCGCTCGTAGCGGCTAGCCTCTGCGCCCGGCAGGGTCACGTCAATGGAGGCGCTGTAATCCATCCAGCGCCAGTCGCCGACGATGGTCGCAGGGTCGCCGCCGTTCCACTGGTTCACGCTGGAGGCATTCTCCTGCTTGAGCTGGCCGTTCTCAACGATCCACGCGCCGTGGGTGTCCAGCATATAGCGGGGCTCATTGCCGCGGGAAACCAGATAGTTCTCGGTGGTCTCCTTGCCGGTGGTGGCATTGTACACCGTAACGTCTTCCTCGTTGGTATACTCAAAGTTATCCGCGTAGAGGTAGTCGTCGGTGGTGTTCTGGTTTTTACCGGTGTAGTCGGTATCCAGCACGGTACGCTTCTCGGTCTGGATGTAGTCGCCGCTGCCGTCCTCAGTGGGGAAGCGCTCGGGCGTGGTGTCCAGCGTGGTCGCGGTCACGACGCTGTAGGCTGGCACGGTGACATAGGCGATGCCGTCCTCAATCTTGACATCCTCACCCTGCTTCAGGTAGTCGTCCGTGACGGTGGTCCAGATATGCAGCGCGTCGACGGAGAGGTTCAGGTCCGACGTCTTGATGGCGAAGGTTTTCTCGTTCTGGGTGTTGTTGATGAACACGGTGGAGAAGTTCGTCTTATCGGGGGCAGCCAGCGTCATGTAGCTGGCGTCGCCGTTGATACCGGCGGTCTGGTGCTCGTTGTCGCTGGAGCCGAAGGAGCCGTAGGTCGCGTTCGGCAGCACACGCCAGATGCCGTTTGTGTTGGTGTCGTTCTCCCAGCCGGTCTTGGCGAACTTGGTGATATGGCTCAGCATATAGAGCACGGGGTCATAATGGATGTAGCCGCTCCACGGATCGCGGGCGGACAGCAGTTCCTTATGGCCGTACTGGATGCCCTCATAGAAGGAACCAATCGCAGGCTGGAACATGTACATCGTGCGGCGGGAACCGACAAAGGCGTTGGGCAGGCTGTCCAGCAGCGCCAGCGGGCTCTGGTAGCCGCCGATGGTGCCGGCACCGTACTCGGTGGTCTTGTTCTCCTGCAGTTCGGAATAACCGAAGGTCGCGCAGCCCTCGCTGTACCAGACTTCCTTGTCGTCCACGTCTGCCATCGTGATATAATCGCTCGTGGCGTTGGTGCGGTAGTGGAAGCCGATAGCATCGACAGCGTCGTACACGCCGGAATCGCTGCGCATCAGGGGAACGATCTTCAGGCCCTTATTTTCGTCGGAGGCCACGATCTTGATGTTGTGGTAGGCTTCCTTGGCTTCCTCGGTGAAGTAGCTGGGGAAGTCTGTCTCATTCTTCAGCGCGTTGGCAAAGTATTTGATGATCTCGCCATCGGGGCTGCCGGTCTCGTTCTTATCCGGGTCGATGTAATCGATTACATAACCGTATTTTTCGTAGGCATCGAAAATCGTTTCTTTGTACCACTTGTAGATAGCGGCATATCTTTCGCTGCCCGCTGCCTTGGCTTTGACCCAGTTCGGGTACTCCCAACGCAGGATAGACACCATCACATTGGGGTTGACCTTCTTTGCGTCTGCCGCCATAACAAAGCCGGGCGAACGGGAGGCGTCGGCATCCTCGTCCTCATAGCGCTTCGTGCAGGCTTCAGCACCGGTGGAGTTGTTGCCGTCGTTGCCCATCTCCATCTTAATGTTGGAGAACAGCGGGTACTCGCCGCCGAACAGGTACTGCATCATCTTCCAGTACGCTTCGGAGTTCTCGGCCTTGTAGTCCAGCAGCAGGTTGCTGGTGGAGTTGCCGTTCAGCATACCAAAGCCCTTGTAGGTCCAGCCGTTCTTGTGCGCCGCACTGCCCGCTTCCAGTACGTCCGTGCCGGTGACGGTGACAACACCGTCCACATCGGCAATGCTGTTGAAGGCGTCGTAGCGGGCCGCGGTCTCGGTCTTGGCAGCCTCGGCGTCAGCCGTGCCGGTGACAACGATGTTGTCATACAGGCCAGTGCGCATGAAGCCGGTGCCGTAGGTCGCGCCGAACGCGCCGACGATGCCGGTCTTTTCGCTGAGCTTGAAGCCGATGCCGCTGGCGGCCAGGACCTCCTCGCCGTTCAGGTAAACAGCGACGGTGCCCTCGGTGTCATTCTCGTTGTAGACAAGGGCAATCGCGTTCCACTCCCCTGCCGTCAGGTTCTTGGAGAGGGCGTACTCGGTGCCGTTGTTGACCTTGAGCACAGCAGTGCCGTCGGTCTTGCGGGGGATGATGCGGAAGTTGGCATCCGCAGAGGGGCCGACCAGCACCACGGAGGTGTTGTCGTGCTCGTCGTTGAACTTGAAATCAGTGTACAGCGTGAAGCTGGTGCGTTTGAAGAAGCTGTCACCGTCGTTGATGGCAGCGCCGCCATCGGTAGCGGAGTTGCCGCCGCTGATCCAGCCGGAGGTAACGCTGACCTGCTTGCCGCTGTTCAGACTCTCGACCAGGGACGCGCCGGTGCGGACGCTGACCATGTCATTGTCCTCCAGCGCCTTGCCGAAGTTGGCGTTGTCGCCATCCACGGGCGTGTCGGGGGTCTCGGCGTCGCCGGTGCGCTCAACAGCCAGCCAGCTAACGGCGGGGGCGTGCTGACCGGTGGTCGTGGCCGTCCAGGTCACGACCTTCTCGGAGGTGATCTCAAACTCACCGGTCTTGGTGGTAACGGCGTTGTTGTCCTGCGTCGGTGGTCAGGCTCAGGTCCATGGCACGGTTCTGGCCGCCCCACCACTCACGGTGGGCAGTCGTGATCTTGTACTTACCGGCGGGCAGCGTGAACTTGTAGGAGATTGTCTCCCCTGCTTCATTGTTTTTGCCGTAAACACCGGTGTAATCCTTGTCATCAGCATTGCTGCTGGTGTAGCCCTTCGTCCGGGCATCGGTGTCCACCAAGCCCCAGGTCGCGTCGCCCTGGTAGAACTGGTCGGACTTGCCGTTCAGCAGCTGGTCGCCCAGCAGCGCCTTGGCGGCTGCGTAGGCGGCAGTGGACTGAACATTGTCCATCTCGTCGTTGCCGGTAGCGGCCACGCTGTCGATAAAGTAAACGGTGTCTGCGGGGATGACCTCCACGGTGTACTCGTTGCCTGCCTTATCCTTTGCAGTGACGGTTGCATAGGGCTCTGCGAAGGTATTCGCGGTCACATTATCCGCCCAATCGATTCCGGCAGGGACCACACCGACGTTTGTTGCGATGCGAGCCGCGGCGGTCTGAGGTGCAGCAGCCTCCTGCGCAGCGGGGGCTGCGGTCTCCTCGGCGGCAAGAGCCTCCTCAACAGGGGCATCCATCGGGGCGAGAGCTGCTTCCTCCGCAGGTGCTTCCTCGACAGGCGTCTCCTCAGTCGGGGCGTCCTCAGCAGGGGCCGGGGTCTCCTCGGCAGCAGACTCCTCCGCTGGGGTCTCTGTGGAGACTGCGTCCTCCGCCGGAGCCTCCTCGGCGGAAGGCGCAGCCTCCTGGACGACGGCAGCCACTGGCTGTTCGTCGGCCGCAAAGGCCTGCGTCGGGACCATGCTGGCCAGCATACCGACACAAAGAGCCGACGCGAGTACGCGCTTGCCCTTGTGCTGTGCTTTTCTCATAGTCTTCATCCTTTCTCTTTAAGCAGTGTGTGCATCATGCACAAATCTACTTTACAGTGGTTTACTACTATAATACAAGCCGCCAGTGTTTTCCCTCCATGTGATAATTCCCGTTCTTCCTGCACTTTTTCCCGCACTTTTCCCGCATTGCGCTTTCAAGTGGAATCATACAAATACTACATTTTTTACTTTGAAATTTACATGGAATTTATATGCCTGCTTTCTGTATACTTATATGTTAAAAGATATTTTCGTGGTAAACCGCAGACTTCTTTCGGTATTTTAATTTCTATAGGAGACACTTCCCGTAAAGAAAAGCGCCGCTATGCAATCTGCTCAGCAGCGTTTTTCATTATAGATATTTTGTGCAAATTTGTGTACCGCAGAATCTCCGCTATATTTCAGTTTTTGGTTCATCATTTTTAAAGAAGAGAACTACATATCGGCCAATTAAAAATTTTTTGTATCCTCTCTACCGAAGCCCCTGATTGCGGGAGTAACCATAAATTGCAGGGGTTTCTTCCAGACGATGCTGCACTTCACAAAAGCCTTTCACAAATGAGCGAATTGCTTATTGAGAATCGAACTGCCTTAGCAACGGATGCACCGGTTGCCGTCCACAGCGAGATAAAATGGAAGCCTTAAAATCAAGTCGTCGAAATTACAATTCTTCGACGAAACAAATCGAGTAAGAGTCTCTTTTAACTAGAAAGCCGACCTCTCACACCACCGTGCGCACCGGTCTGTACATGTCGGTCCAACCGCATAAGTGCAAGGACTCGTAGTAGCGGAGGATACTAAAATATCCTGCTGCTGCGAGTCTTGCGTTTGTAATGGAACCCTTTAATACAGGACTACCGGCGATACGCCAATAACCCAGTCTGGAATTCCCCCACTGGTATACCCTGTCAGCCAGGACGCCCATCTGTCTCAAGTTGCCTACCTTCGTTTTGGACTTCTTCCACTGCTTCCACGGCCTACTATGTGTTTCTGTTCATCGGTTCAGGCGTTTGCCCGCCTGCATTTTTTCGCTGACCTCCGACTTCCTTCAGATTCCACCTCACGATGGACATCCTTGCCTTCGGCTAACACTTTCTACTGCCGAGGGCGTAGTGGTCTTTCACCACCTAGTTGTTGCCCATGCCGGGCGCACTAGAGTTACAACAAACGCCCTGAGATGGACAGTTTGTTCGGGATACAATGTACCTGCACCTGCCATCTGCTGCGTGCCCGTCTTGCCACTGCGGAGGAGGTTACCGCGCGGCGGAATCTCGCGTTCACCCCCTACGACTGCCATGGCAGCCACGGATTTTAAGATTGCAATACCAAAATAGGTGGCACCGAAACGCAGAGAATCATTACCATCAAGCGTACACTGAAGGATTTGCAGTTTTTATATTTGTTTCTTCCCGGCAAACTCATGGCAAGTACCGCTCGCTTATCATTCTTTTACCGTCATCATAATGCGTACCGTATTCAAGAGATGCCGAACCATAATAGCAGCACTTGGGAAAATGAATCAGAACTGATTCACTTTTTCGTGTCAAGAATTTTGGATGAATCTAAACTGATTCACTCTGGAGTATATGTGAATTTGTATGTGTATCCGCCTTGATTGTCTTCGCTTTGGACAGGAACGTGTTTTGCTAGCATAGCATGTGGTCATCCACATGCACATTTCTGGGGCGTAC